>Ga0180007_10002479_pt1 | contig 22019 bp, 20 predicted proteins | sample MM_PC_MetaG_FD_121122 | JGI IMG/M metagenome (GOLD analysis project Ga0180007, IMG submission 121122) | Groundwater microbial communities from the Aspo Hard Rock Laboratory (HRL) deep subsurface site, Sweden - MM_PC_MetaG | ecosystem: Environmental > Aquatic > Deep subsurface > Groundwater... | reverse complement strand
CCTCGGGATGAACGTGTCCGAGCAGTATGGCGGTGCCGGATTCGACATGGTGTCGTATGTGCTCGCGATCGAAGAGATCTCCGCCGCCTGCGCCTCGACCGGTGTGATCATGTCAGTCAACAACTCGCTGGTCTGCTGGCCGCTGGAAACCTACGGCACCGAGGAGCAGAAGAAGGAGTTCCTTACACCGCTGGCCAAGGGAGAGAAGCTCGGGGCCTACTGCCTGAGCGAACCCGACGCCGGCACCGACGCCGCCAACCAGATGACCACGGCGAAGCGGGACGGCGATCAATGGGTGATCAACGGGGTCAAGAACTTCATCACCAACGGAGCCAACGCCGACATCTTGATCGTGTTCGCCCAGACCGATCCCGAACTCCGGCACAAAGGCATCCACGCCTTCATCGTCGAGACCGACCGCGAGGGCTTCTCGGTCATGAGCAAGGAGAAGAAGCTCGGCATTCGCGCTTCCGACACCGCCCAGCTCGCCCTGGACAACGTGAGGGTGCCGGTCACGCATCAGCTCGGCGCCGACGGCCAGGGGTTCAGGGTGGCCATGTCGACACTCGACGGCGGGCGCATCGGCATTGCCTCGCAGGCGCTGGGCATCTCCAAGGCTGCTCTCGAGGCGGCGACCGAGTACGCCAAGACCCGCGAGCAGTTCGGCAAGCCCATCGCGGCGTTCCAGGCCATCCAGTGGAAGATCGCCGATATGGCCTTGCGCTATGAAGCGTCTCGCCTGTTGACGTTGCGCGCTGCGAACCTGAAGGACCGCGGTGAGAAGTACGGGGAAGAAGCTGCCATGGCCAAGCTCTTCGCTTCGGAGGCGTCGAACTTCATCGCCGAGGAAGCGGTGCAGATTTTCGGTGGCAACGGCTATTCCAAGGAGTATCCGGTCGAGCGCCACTTCCGCGACGCGCGGATCACCTCGATCTACGAGGGGACCAGCGAGGCTCAACGGATGGTGATCGCGGCGCATCGCCTCCGCTGATCAGCCAGTCTTTTGCAAGGGGCCCTAGGCGAACGTGTCGAGGGCCCGCCCCACCACCCCGAGCTGATCGTCGATTTCCGTCAGGGTCTCGCCGATCAGGGCTTCCAATCCACCGACCAATCCATCGTCGTCGCCCCCGTTGCCGAACAGAAGGTTCGAAACGCTCTGGGTGTTTGTCTGGATTGTGGAGGCGAAACGGGAACGGTCATCAACGTGGTAGGTGAAGACCTGGCGCTGACTGTCGCGAAAGTCGAACTGGATGCCGTAGCGTGTCCTGAAGCGGGGACCGTCCTTGTCGAAGACCTGTCCGATCCGCTCGCGGATGCCGTCGCGCAGACCTGACAACAGGCCCGTGCTCTGGGCGGGATCGTTCGGCGAGATGACCAACTCGTTCATTGCTTCGGCGATATCGCCCATCACCCGAGCGATCCGCATCGCCTGATGCTGGGAGAACGTCGTGGGTTCGGTGCCCTGCTCCGGGGGCTCGTAAGTTCCGGCGACCATGGCCAGGGCCGCGAAGATGCCGGTGCCGCCGTCGTCGAGGACGAGAGCCTGGCCCGCTTCGTCGCTGACGATGGACAGACGTTGCCCGGAGCCGCTGATGCTCGCGGTGACGCCGCCGGGCGAGGCATTGATGCGGTCGATCAGATCCTGGAGCGAGTCGCTGGCCGGATCGAGGGAGATCGCGGCCCCGTTGATCAGAAGCGTCCCCGCGCTCACCGACCCGAAGGCCGAGACATCCGCCATGATCCGATCCAAGTCGCTGTCGCCGCCCTGTTGGAGGATGGCGCCTTCCAGTTTCATGGCCGCCAGGAATCCCGACGAGTCGTCGGCGAGCTCGATGTCGGTGCCGGGGCCGGGTGTGCCGTGCTGAAAGATGATCGACTCGGAAGCCGCGTCGAAGACGGCAGTCACTCCCGCCCCCGAAGCGTTGATCCTGTCGAGAACCGTCTGGATCGAGTCGTCGGCGTACACGGAGATCGAGGTCCCATTGAGGGTGAACGAGCCGTTGATGATCTCCGTGCCTGGCTGGAGATCGGGATCCGTGAGGCGGGTACCGTTGAAGGGCTGGCTGGTGCTGACGCTCGTTCCGACGGAGTCGAAGACGTCGATGCTCGCCAAGTCGTCCCTGGTGAAAAAGCCGGCGCCGAACTGCACGGTCAATCCGTTGCTCAGTGTGAAGACGGTGTCCGGTGTTGCGAACCGGCTGATCGTGATGTCCTCGATCTTTTGCATGTCCTGATCGTAGAGAGTGACCTTGAGCTGGTCGGTTCCATACTCGCCGCTTCTTGCGGACTCGAAATAGAGGGTCTGAGTCCCGTTCGAGCCGTCGTAGACCCCGCCCACGGTCATTTCCGCAGTCGATCCGTCACTCCAGCCCGGACCATGGGTCGAGTACGACGTGGGAGTCGTGTTGATTTCCTCGGTGGAAGCCAGGGAGGAAGCGGTGCCTGCACCGAGATTCAGGGATGCCGACGAGGTCACCCGGACGGCCTGGAGGGAACTCCCACTTCCACTGCGTTGTCGGCCCCACAGGCTCCTGAGTTCCGAAAGAGCGTGGCCAAGAGTCCCGACTTTCCGGTCGGCGTAGCGGTAGCCGGAGCGTGAGTTCAGCAGGCTGTTGAGCTGGTTACGCGATGATTCCCACGACGGCTTCATGGATCCTCGCCCACTCGGGGTGGAGATGGTCATGTAGCTGTCGGAAATGCGCAAATTGATCGCCATGGCTCTCCGGTGGCGTTAAGGTGGATAATATGATGTATCGTCGGCTGCCGGCAAAGAAACTTTAGTGTAAAGATGATATTATTAAAAATATCATATGGGATGCCGTGTTAATCGAAGATGGAACTAAGTATTTGTCAAAAAACAGGTAGGGCGTCGGAATTCGCTAGGGGAGAAGGACAGCGGCGCATGGAACTGGAACGCCCTCGGATCTTCTTGGGCTCTGTTGATCCCTTGGCGACGGTTGTTCAACCAAGAAGCCAGGTCATCACTCGTCACTGCCGTGAAGGAATATCCTCGGAACGAACTGACTGTGAATCGTGGTCGCAATGACCTGGGCGATTTCCTTGCGGGCCATGCCGAAGACAGTTTCGCCGGCTTCGTAAAGAAAGTTCATTTCGGAGGCCAGAATGCGGCGGTCGGCCAGGGCGATCTCGACCATGTAGTTGAACATCGGCATTCTCTCGCTGGGGTTCAGTGAGATGACGCCCTTGATCGAGTCAGCAAAGACCTGTTCAATCCGACCGTTCTTCTGGATGTCTTGCAGCAATTCCAGTGGCGAGTGGGTGACATGAGCAAGAGTCCCGACCATGTTTTCCTTCTCGTCTTCGGAGATGTGGTCATCAATGCCGGCGATGAGCAGACCAGCCGAGGCGAGGAACATCTTTCGGTGTCTTGAAAGCTCCGAATGACCTTTCTGGAGCAGGACGTTGGTCAAGGCTTCGGTTCCGGAATCCAGGTGTTCATCATGGCTGAGTTCCTGGTTTCCAGCGGCATGCTGACACAGGTCCGAATCGGAGAATAACTTCAACGCAGCAAGCCGCACGGGGTTGATCGGGTGCGACATCGCGGGGATCTCCCCGGTCGCAATGAATGTCGCGAGGATCTCGTCCATTGTGTGCTGATACGCCTGCGGGTCAAAATCGATCCGAGAAGTGTTCAGGCCCGAGGAGAGCTTGAAGAACACGGTTTGACAGACTTCAAGCTCGGGCATGGCGAGAAAACCGAATCGGTCGGCCGTCAACTCGGAGAGTCTTTCCCATGTTTCGATTTTATCCGAGAAGTAGGTTGGAATTTGAGAATCTGGGGGGAAGATAAATCGAATGACCCGGTCCATTTCCGAATTCCGGCTGATGAGATGCCCGAGCTCATGTCCAAGGATGAACCTCAACTCGTTGTCTTCGAATCGCTCAAGGAGGCCGGAATTGATCAGCACGATATCCGGCTGATCCGGGCGTGACCGGGAAATAGCGGAAGCATTGAGTTCGGGGGAGTTGGTGATGAAGAATTCGACCGCCTCGGTATAGCCAAGCTGGTCCATGACTTCACTGCAGATGGTGTTGATCCGGGGGGTCATTTCAGCAGAAATCTGAAAACTGTGCCCCCTCAGCGACAGCAGGAGATCGTTGCGGCCATCGTCGACAAAGGCCTCCTCGAGCAAGGGGGTCATGACATCCATCTGGAAAAGAGCCCTCAGCTCGTTGCTGGACACTCTTTCAGCATCGACTCGGATGATCGAGTAGTTCATGGATCCCTCTTTACGGTGGAGACGGCGCGTTGCCAACGGTCCTGTTCAGTTCGACACAACCAAGCTCAGGAGTCCACGGATGGCTAGGGAAAGCAGGATGCCCAAGGCGGCGCCGGCCAGGACCTCCCGGGGAGTATGGCCGAGAAGTTCTTTGAGTTTGCGACGGTTGAGGTTGTGGTTGGGAGAAAGCAATTCCCGGATGATCTGGTTGAGGGCCTGGGCCTGGAGACTCGCCGAGCGGCGCAAACCGGCGGCATCGTACATGGTAATGAAGGCAAAGCAGAGAGCCAGGGCGAACGTCGATGAATCCCAGCCGCTGACCAGACCCACCGATGTGGCAAGGGCCGTGACCGTGGAGCTGTGGCTCGAGGGCATCCCTCCGGTGGCGAAGAGGATCGGCAGGTGGGCCTCGCCACGGCGGCGCCAATCGCTCTGGAACTTGATCAATTGGGCCAGGGCGTTGGCCAGGAACATGGCGATGATGGCTTCGTAGCCGGTGCCGAGGATGTGATCGGCTGGGCTCATGGATCTCCTCGAGGAAACATTCCGGATTCGTTGGTCGTCTGCTTGTAAAGTATTTCCAACAGGGCCCCTACTCAAGAGCAAACCTGCACGGAGTATCTCAACGGCGCAAAGCGCCTCTGTCGATCTCATGGCTACGCTGATTCGGATGTGCGGGAGGGGCGGAGCCGGATTTCCCCTTGATCAGGATCCTGCGCCCCCCCAAGATTGGAGGCGGTCTGCCACACGCAGAAACCTATCTCATCCGCGTCACGATCAATCAAGGACCGACCCATGGACTTCGCCCTCACCGAACAGCAGACCATGTTCCGCGACATGGTCCGCGACTTCGCCGCCAGGGAAATCGCCCCGATTGCTACCCAGATGGATCGCGATTCCGACATGCCCGAGGAGCTCATCGACAAGATGCGCGCCCATGGCTTCTTCGGGCTGACTTTTCCCGAGCAATACGGGGGCTTGGGCGTCGACACCACGACCTACGGACTGGTTGTCGAGGAGCTCTCGGCCGTCAGCGCCGGGGTCGCCGTGATGATCTGCGTGCACAACAGCGTCGGGAGTTATCCGATCGCCATGTACGGTTCCGAGGAATTGAAGCAGCGGGTCCTGCCGCGCATGGCAGCTGGCGAGATCGCTGCTTTCTGCGTCAGCGAGGCGGGCGCCGGTTCCGACGCCGCCGCCATCGCCACGACGGCTGTCAGGGAAGACGACCACTACGTCCTCAACGGCTCCAAGATGTGGGTCACCAACGGTACGCGCGCCGAGTTCTACGTCGTCGTCGCCCGCACGCCGGGCACCACTGGTCATGAGACCATGCACGCCTTTCTTGTGGAACGCGGAACCGACGGTCTCTCGGTCGCCAAGAAGGAAGACAAGATGGGCCTGCGGGCCTCGGACACCTGCGTCATTGATCTCGTCGATGTCCGCGTACCGACAGCCAATCTGCTCGGTGAGGAGGGCGACGGTTTCCACATCGCCATGAAGGCTCTCGACGGCGGTCGCATCGGCATCGCCTTCCAGGCTTTGGGCATCGGACGCGCGTGCCTCGAGGAGTCGGTGAAGTACGCGGGGCAACGCGCCGCTTTCGGCAAGAAGCTCTGGAACATCCCGACAGTCCGCGACAAGTTCGCCGATATGGCCACGCGACTCCATGCGGCGCGGTTGACGGCCTTGGAAGCCGCCTGGTTGAAGGACAATGGCAAGCCCCACACCAAGCAGGCCGCCATGGCCAAACTGTTGGCGACCGAGGCGGCCGGGGACGTAGCCGACGAGGCTGTCCAGATTCACGGCGGATTCGGCTACACCAAGGAATACGCCGTCGAGCGCTATTACCGCGATGTGCGCGTGACCCGCATCTACGAGGGCACCAGCGAAATCCAGCGTCTGGTCATCGCCCGAATGGTGATCAAGGAACTGGGCTGAGCAACATGGGACGTCAGCGACGATTCCAGCAGTCCCGTCGAGCTTCCGAACGGGTCCTCAACACGTTCGATCGCATCGCCGGCCAGCGATCTCGCCAGCGCAAGGATCTTGGTAGCCGAAGCGGCCAGCTGAGCGGCCCGCGCGGCGTCCGCTATCTCACGATCAAGGGCAACGAACCGCTTTTTCGTCGGCTCTGCTGTGACGATTTCCAGTTTCTCATGAGCCAGAATATCGCCGCCCCCGCCGAGGTTCTCGAAGTCCTGTTGCCCCAGTCGGTGGTCGGTCGCGCCCAGAACGGACACGGCTGGTTCGTGGACGAGTACGGCGCGCCCCTTGCCTTCCGAGAAGCGTCCTTTGACCGGGTGCTCTCCCAGCTCGAGGGAGTCTGGCCCCATCTGCGGCATGACGATGTCCGCCGCCGGCGAACCGTTCTGACCGAGACGGTGAGCGACCACGTGCTGGCCCACGTTCACCAGGCTGAGTTCGCCCTGGAGACCGGCTCCGGCCCCCTGCTCGGTGCGGAGTTCCTCGCCGGACGCGAGGTCAACGCCGAAGCCTTTCTCAGCGGCATGGTCATGGCCGGCTTCATGGACGACATCGATCACCGGCGCCGAGCCAGGAAGTTGCACCAGAGGGATTTCGACGGGGAGTGGTACGAGCTCGGGGGCGGGGAGATCCGGGTCGTCAATCGCGGTCTTTTCCAGGCGGCGGGCATCGGCGACGCCGGGCAGGATGCCTGGGACGATCACGGTCTCGAGGAGTTGGAGCGTGTCGGGGTTCTCATGCCCGAAGATGAACGCGTCTGGGAGTATCCGCACTACGACCAGGTCTATTTCCGTCGGCGTCTCGGCGACGGCGTCTGCGATGATCTTGCCCTGATCGCTATCGGAATCCGATACGGTCTCGACGCCCTGCTCGGCGCCTTCGTCATGGACGGACTCGACACCTACGACAAGTTCCTCTCGCGCTTCACGACCAAAGGCAGCGACACCCGCCTCGCCGAACATATCCAGACGGCGTGGCAGGAGCGGCACGGCCGACCCCTGGTGGCGGAAGAGGAGATCCTCGACCTGATCTGGTTCGCCGCCAAGAACAACTCGCCGCGAGTGAACCTGTCGAGCTCCCATCGCCGCCTGCTGCAGACCGAGGCAGGAGCGACCGTGCCGACAGCGCTGCATCACTGGCGGTTTGTCGACGGACGATCACTCACGTCCATCAAGCTGGGATTCACTCGTATCCCGGCGCAGGATTTCTATCGTGCTGCCGAAGAGCGATGTCGTGCGGCCGGACATCCGGTGCCGACCCCGACATTTCGTCAGGGGCACTCCGGTCCGAAGTGACGGATGATCTCGTAGACCCAAGTCGCCAGAACGATTCCTCCGACCATCATCCGGACGGCCTTCCTTTCCCTCGGCTCCAGGATCAGGCGCACTCGCCAATGCGGCACCATCGTCGCGATGATCGACGTCAACGTCCAGATGACCAGCACGACGGCACCGATGGCGACCAAAGGATTCTGGCTCAGGGATTCCACAAGATCGAAATGGCCCAGCGCCTGCAGCGAGCGCGTGCCGCCACACGTGGGACAGGCGATGCCTGTGCGATCGAGCAGTGAGCAGCTCCGACTTCCAGTGGACCGGAGCCAGCCGTGTTCGATGGCCCACCATCCCGCCATCGCCAGCGGCGCGTAGACGAACGCCAGCAGGCGGGGCAAGGCATCGCGTTCGGCCCCGATCCTCACGAGCCTGCGGCGGCGATAAGACCCCCGAAGAGAATGGTCAAGGTCATGCACCCGCAGAACAGCACGACCATCGGCAAGCCCACGGTCACCAAAGCTCGCCCCGTGCCAGTGCCGTGGAGTTCGCGCACGGCGACCACGAGGATCCCTATCATCCAGAAAACCGACAGGACACTCCCGCAGACCGGGATGAGCCCCAGGATCAGCGCCGAACCAGCGTAGGCGACGGCTCGGAACGAGGCTTCGAATCCCCGGTTGTCGCTGATCAAAAGGGCGGCGGACAGGTGGATCACAGCGCTCGAGAAGAAGAGGCTGATCACCGCCATCAGAGGACTGAAGAAGATGCCGATCGTCTCGAGGAACTGGACGATCGACGCATCGGCGATCGACTCGTCGTTGAGCTCCTCGAGCCAGGAGAGCAGAGCGATGTCGAAACCGGACAGGGCCGACGACCACATTCTCTCGACCAGGGTCATCAGCACGTACAGCAGCACGTAAAAGGACAGCGGCCCCCAGAGGCCGTGGGCTACCGACATCCGTCGAAACAGGCGGCCGGGAGAGAGCATCGCCTGCTGGATGGTCTCGAAGAACCCTTGAAGATGGGAAAAACTCGATCGGTCCTCCCAGGGCGGCAAAGTGGTGGGTTCGTCGTGTCGGTCGTCGGTCATGGCTCACGCTCCTGAGTCGGGATAGAAACCGGTTTCGCCTTCGCGGCTGGCCACGGCCACGGCACCGCAACTGTCGCTGAAGATGTTCACGCTGGTGCGCAGCATGTCCAGCAGGGGATCGACCGCGAGGATCAGGGCCACGCCCTCGAGCGGCAGGCCGACCGTGGCGAGGATGATCGAGATCATGACCAGCCCAGCCGAGGGGATGCCAGCCGCACCGATCGAAGCGAGCAGGGCGGTGATCACCACCAGGAACTGGTCCACCGGTCCGAGGTGGATACCGTAGGCCTGGGCGATGAACAGGGCGCAGATGCATTCGTAGAGCGCAGTACCGTCCATGTTCACCGTCGCGCCGAGTGGCAGAACGAAACTCGTGACGCGGTTGCTGACTCCTGCACCTTTTTCGACACACTCCATGGTCAGCGGCAGGGTGGCGGAACTGCTCCGGGTGGTGAAGGCCGTCATCAGGGCGGGCGCCATCACCCTGGCGTGACGCCAAGGCTGCACGCCAGCGACCAGCCGCAGCATCAGGGGCAGCGTGATGACGCTGTGGATCGCCAACGCCAGCACCACTGTCGCCGCGAATCGCATCAACGAGGCGAAGGCTTCCAGCCCGCTGGTGGCGGCGATGCCCCCGATCAGGCCGAACACGCCCAGAGGCGTGAAGCGGATCACCCAGCCAGTGATGCGCATCATCACGGCGAACAGCCCCTCCCAGAATCGTATCTGGGTGCTGCGCAGATCGGGTGGCAGCATCGTGATGGCAGTGCCGAACAGCATGCAGAAGAAGATCAGCGGCAGCATCTGGCCTTCGGCGGCGGCGCCGATCGGGTTGGTCGGGATCATGCGCAGAATGATGGTGACCAGGTCTCCGGCACCGCGTCCCTGGAGGGATTCGTCGAGCTGGGAGACATCGGCCGTCAGCCCGAGCGTTTCGCCGACCGGGCGGCCGTCGACGATTCCGGGCTGGATCAAGTTGACCAGCGCCAGGCCGACGAGGATCGCCAGCAGGCTCGTCACCATGTACCAGCTGAACGTCCGTCCGAAGAGACGGCCGAGGGCGCGGGCGTCACCCAGGCCGGCCACGCCGGTGATGATCGACCCTGCGAGCAGGGGCACGATCACCATCATCAGGGCCCGCAGGAAGAGATCGCCGAGGAATCCGAAGACGGCAATGGCCGAGACAGGCCCCCATCGGGCGCCGTCCGGCAGGAGGAGGCCTGTGCCCAGACCGAGCAGCAGGGCAGTGAGGATTTGCCAGTGCAGAGGCCAGCGCAGGATTCGGAACATGAGGCTCCCGTGGTCTTGGGTGAAGCAGGGATCGAAGTCGACCCTAACCCAGGGAGAGGCATCACTCAAGCCCCACGGGGTGTCCGAGCCGGATTTTAGGGTGGCGGACGATCCGAGGGTTGTTATGATGCCCTGATGTTTCGATTTCCATTCCCTGGGAAAGCAGCCGAGGAGTCTCGATCATTATGCGCTGGACGATTGCCCGCACCGCAGCCGAAGCCACTCCCTGCGACGTTCTCGTGGTCGCCTGTCTGCAGATGGATGGCCGCCCGGACCGTCAAGGCTGGTCCGCCCTGGACAAGGCCGCCGGCGGCGCCCTGACGGTGCTTGCTGGAACAGAGGTTTTCAACGCCGCGGCTGAATCGATGCACATCGCTTCCGGCGGTCGTTCCAAGGCGCCATGGCTCATCTTTCTGGGCCTGGGCAAGGTCGACGATCTCACCCAGGAAGTCCTGCGCCGATCTGTCGCCATGGCGATCAAGCAGGCCCGAACCCTCCACGCCGGACGCGTGGGACTCGCTCTGCCCTGGCGCGGGATGAGCGACCTCGCCCAGGATGCCGTGGCGCGCAGCTGTGCCGAGGGCGGCGAGCTGGGACTCTTCGTCGCCAGTACCCACAAATCCGACCGCAGGAAAGCCGACGTCGATCCGCGTGAAGTGAAAGTCTGCGCTGTTGGTGCCGATGTCGCCGCCGTGCGCGACGGTCTGACCCAGGGATTCGACCTCGCGGCCGGCTGCCTCCAGGCCCGCACCCTGGTCAACATGCCTCCCAACGAGCTCACTCCCGCTCGGCTGGCGTCCGAAGCCCGCCGCATCTCCCGCCAGGAGGGGTACCTCTGCAGCGTGCACGGCGAAGCCTGGATGAAAAAACAGGGGATGGGTGGCATCCTCGGCGTGGGACAGGGAAGCCGCAAGGAATCCAAGCTCATCGTGATGGAGCGTAAGCCCGGTGGCCGCGGCAAGGTGCCGACGATCGCCCTGGTGGGCAAGGGCGTGACCTTCGACACCGGCGGCATCTCCCTCAAGCCCGGTTCGAACATGCATGAAATGAAGGGTGACATGGGCGGATCGGCCGCCGTCCTCGGTGCCGCGATGATCCTGGCCAGGCGCAACGTCCGGGCCCGGTTGCTGGTGATCGTGCCCACGGTCGAGAACATGCCTGACGGCAATGCCCTCCGGCCCGGCGACGTCCTGGTCATGGCGTCGGGCAAGACCGTCGAAGTGCTCAACACCGACGCCGAAGGTCGCTTGATTCTCGCCGATGCCCTGCACCATGCCAAGACCCTCGGCGCCGATGTAATCATCGACGCCGCCACCCTGACCGGCGCCTGTGTCGTCGCTCTCGGCGAGCACTTCGCAGGATTGTTCTCGAACGACGGTCCCCTGAGCGCCGCCATCGACGCCGCCGGCGGGGACGTGTTCGAACGGGTCTGGCCCATGCCTGTCATCGAGGAGCATCACAAGCTCATGGAGAGCCCCATCGCCGACCTCAAGAACATCGGCGGTGGACGCTGGGCCGGGGCCAGCACGGCGGCCGCCTTCCTCGAAGAATTCGTGGACGAGGACACACCCTGGGCTCATCTGGACATCGCCGGTCCCTCGTGGACCGATTCGGGATCCTCCCTCGGGCCCAAGGGCGCGTCGGGCTTCGGCGCCCGCTTGATCGCCCGAGCGGTCGAGCGCTATCTCGAGGATCCGGCGGCGCGCGGCGACGGATGACCGAGCATGTTGTGGATGACCGGCGGGGATTCGTACGTTCCCTGAGCGATCTGGCGCTCCCTGTCATTCTCGCCAATATCTCCCAGACGCTGATGGGGTTGATCGACACCCTGATGGTCGGACAACTCGGTGCCGCTTCCCTGGCTGCGGTCGGTGTGGCGACTCTCGTGTTCTCGGCAATGGCGTCGGCCCTGAAGTCCTACGATGTGGCCGTCCAGACCATTGTCGCCCGCCGCTTCGGCCAGGGGCGTGACGGCGAGGTCGGTGCCGTGCTCGCGACCGGCTTGACTCTGGCCCTGGTTCTCGGCCTGGTTTTCACGGCTGTCGGTCTGTTTTGGCGTGAAGCGGCGATGGGCCTGGCGTCGTCGGATCCCGAGGTCCGCCGTCTCGGTGCAGCCTATCTGCTGACCCGCGTGCCTGGGATGACGGCCTTCATGGCCTTCTTCATCCTGCGCGGAGCCTTCGATGGCCTCGGCCGCACCCGCGTGGGGATGGTCGTGGGGATCGGCATGAACATCGTCAACGTGGGACTGAACTGGGCCCTGATTTTCGGACGATTCGGCATGCCCAAGATGGGAGTGGCGGGAGCCGGCCTGGCCAGCAGCCTGGCGAGTGCGTTGGCGGTGACCGCCCTGCTGGCTATCGTGATCCGGCCAACGATACGGCGTCGTTTCAGGATCGTCGCCCGTGAGAATCTCCGCCGGGACCTGATCCGCCCGCTCACGACGATCGCCTGGCCGGTGGCGGTTCAGATCCTCGGGGCCCTGCTGGCCGTCCTGGTCTTCTTCGTGATCCTGGGACGGATCTCGACCGTGGCCCTGGCGGCGGCCAACGTCGTGTTCCGCATCGCGGCACTGTCTTTCATGCCGGCGATCGGCATGGGGATCGCCGTGCAGACCATGGTGAGTCAAGCCCTCGGACGCGGAGATCCGGACCTGGCGAACAAGGTCGCCTGGACGGGCGTCGGCTTGGCCACGATCGTCATGAGCGCCTTCGGCGTGGCGTTCCTGGTCTGGCCGCAGACCTTGATGGGGCTTTTCGCCCGGGATCAGGCTCTGATCGAGGCGGGAACCCCGATCCTGAGGATGATGGGACTCGTCCAGATCTTCGACGCCGTGGGGCTGACCCTGGCCGGAGCCGTGCGAGGCGTGGGAGCGACGCGAGTCGTGATGACCATCAACGTGGTCACGGCCTGGTTGGTGTTCCTGCCCAGCGCGTGGTTCTTCGGCGTGTTTTGCGACTGGGGGCTCAACGGCGCCTGGATCGGTGTGCTGATCTGGTTCTTCCTCTATGCGGTGGGCATGACGGTCTGGTTCCGTCGCGGTTCCTGGCGAACTTCCGAGGTGTGATGTGCGCGATCTCTTCAGCCAGCCCGAATCCCTGGAGCCGAAGCGCAGGATCCTGACGGTCGGGGAGCTCAACGAGACGATCGAATACGCCCTGGCTGAGGCGTTCCCTTCGGCGGTCTGGGTCCGTGGCGAGGTCCAGAGGCTGACCAATCGGGGCGGCAACATCTACTTCGAGCTGCACGGCTCCGACGGCGGCGGTGTCGATCAGATTCGCATCTCGGCCCTCAAGTGGGACCGCCAGAAATTCGGTCTCGACCGCTATTTCGATGGATCCGATCCCGACCTCCGGATCCGCGAGAGCATGGAAGTCTGCCTCCAGGTTCGAGTGAACTACCACCGCAAGTGGGGGATGTCGATGATGCTCGTGGGCGTGGACACGGCGTTCACGCTCGGCCAGCTCGAAGCGCGTCGACGACGAACCCTCGCCTGGCTCCAGGAGCACCGTCTGCTCGATCGCAACTCGGCGATTCCCCTGCCCCTGCCCGCCTTGCGCATCGGGTTGATCACCTCGAGAGACAGCGCCGCGGAAAAGGATTTCCTGACCGGACTCCGGGATGGTGGTTACGCGTTCGTCGTCGAGCGGATCGACTGCCGCATGATGGGCGACGCGATGATCGGCCAGGTTGTCAAGGCCCTGGCGGATCTCGGGCGCGCCGGTGTCGACGTGATCGTCCTGACGCGCGGCGGCGGCTCCAGGGCCGATCTCTCGTGGTTCGATCATCAGGATCTCTGCGAAGCGGTCGCCCGCTGTCCGCGGCCGGTGATCACGGCCATCGGTCATGAGATCGACCAGTCCCTGGCCGACCTGGTCGCCCACCACCATTGCAAGACACCGACCGCCGCGGCCCATGATCTGGTGGCCAACGTCTCTGCGATCGAACAACAGATCGAGGAAGCGGCTGCCGCCGTGAGCGATGCCGTCGCCGGAATCCTCGCTCAGGGGCGCCGGGATCTGTCCCGGTCCGCCCGGGCCCTCGGTGGATCGGTCATCGCCCGTGTCCGCGGAGAGGCTGCGGGACTGGTCCGGTTGCGCGAAGGCGTGGCACGGGAGATGCGCCGGCGACTGCAGCGCGAGTCACGCGATCAGGACTCCCGCATTTCGCGGCTGCAGCCGATCCGTTTGTTGAATTCCTGGCCGCGCAGGCACGAGACTCTCGGGCGCAGTACGGCCCGATTGTCCAGGCGACTCGATCTCATGCTGAGCGAGCGCGCCCGTCGGCTCGATCACCTCATCGAGAAGACCCAGTGGCTGGATCCCATGCGGCTGCTGGGTCGCGGGTACAGCCTGACCTTTGGATCGGACGGCCGCCTGGTGAAGTCGGTTACCGACGCCGTGCCAGGATCCCGCTGGACCACCCGGTTGCGGGACGGCTCGATTACGAGCATCGTAGAAGGCATCGACACGCAGAAAGGGGATCCCAGTTGAACGCCAAGAAGAAGGACCTGAAGTTCGGCGAAGCCGTCGCAGAGGTCGAGGCCATCCTCGCCCGTCTCGAAGGTGACGGAGTGGATGTGGATGAACTGGCCCTCGAAGTGAAACGGGCGGTCGAGCTCGTGGCCCTGTGTCGCGACAAGCTGCGCCGCACCGAACTCGAAGTGAAAGAGTTCGTCGCCCAGCTCGATCAGGACGAGGACACGGCCGAAACCGAGCGCGGCGAAGATCCGCAGCCCTTCTAGGATGATTCCATGGAACCGTTGATCACCGTCCGCAACCTCACCAAGGACTACCAGACCTCCCGTCGCCGCGAGGGCGTCTGGGGCGGCGTCGTCGATCTCGTTCTGCCTCGCCGCGAGACCCTGCGCGCCGTCAACGGCGTCAGTTTCGACGTCGGAGCGGGGGAGATGGTCGGCTACATCGGCGCCAACGGCGCCGGCAAGAGCACGACGATCAAGATGCTGACCGGCATCCTCACGCCCACCTCGGGCGAGGTGCGGGTCGGCGGCCTGACGCCCTGGCGCGACCGGACGCACTACACCCGCCACATCGGCGCGGTGTTCGGCCAACGGACTCAGCTTTGGTGGGATCTGGCGGTTATCGAGTCGTTTCATTTGCTGCGCAAGATCTACGAAGTGCCCGAGTCGGAATACCGAAACCAGCTCGGCATGCTCCGCGAACTCCTCCAACTCGACGACTTCCTGCACCAGCCGGTCCGAAAACTCTCCCTGGGGCAACGCATGCGCTGCGACCTCGCCGCCGCGCTTCTGCACAGCCCTCGGCTGCTGTTTCTCGATGAGCCGACCATCGGTCTCGACGTGGTGGCCAAGGAGAGCGTGCGTCGCTTTCTCGAGGAGATCCGCGATCAGCACGGCGTGACGGTCCTACTCACGACCCATGACCTCGGCGACATCCAGCAGCTCTGTCGACGCATCGTGATTATCGATCATGGCGTCGTGGTCTTCGACGGCGACCTGGCCGACCTGCGCACCGGCGTGGGCGATCACGTCCGACTCACGGTCGAACTGCGCGAGCCCACGCCGTGGAGGATTCTGGCCGCCGACACCGGCGATCTCCCGGTCCGATGGCGCGAGCAGGACGGCTTGATTCATGTGGCGGATTACTCTCGCCAGGATGTCCGCTCCGCCGACGTGATCAAGGACGTCGTCAATGCCCGCTCGGTTCAGGACCTGAGGATCGAGGAGCAGGACATCGAAGAGATCGTCCGGGAGATCTACCGGCGCGGCGGCACGGGGATATCCGATGTCTAGCGTCGTCTTCGAACGATGGGAACGGGGTCGTGCTGCGACCTTCGGGCTCTATGTCAGCTTCGCGAGGCTCGCCTTCCTGAAATTCCTGGCCTACCGCCTGCGCTACTACACGGGCGTGGTCTCGTACACGATCTTTGTGGCCGGCAACGCGTTCCTCTACCGGGCGCTGTTCGAGAGCCGCCCCGAAGGCGACATGGTCATCGGCGGCCTGACCCTGGCGCAGATGGTGAGCTACGTCATCCTCAGCTGGATCGGGCGGAGCTTCTATTTCAACAGCATCGACCGCACCCTGGCCCAACAGGTCGTCGACGGCGAGATCGCCATGCAGCTCATCAAGCCCTTCCACGTCCAGACGGTGATGATGAGCGAGGCTCTGGGCGAAGCCCTGTTCCGCATGCTGTTGTTCACCGTGCCGATCATGGTGGTCGTCGTGCCCCTGTTCGGCATGATGGCGCCGCCCGAACCATCGCTCTACGGATGGACAGTCTTGAGTTTCCTTCTGGCGTTCCTGGTCAACTCCCAGCTGAATTTCCTGGTGGGCTGCCTGGCCTTCTATCTCAAGAACATCGTGGGTGTGATCCGGGCCAAGATGATCATGATGGAATTCCTGACCGGCGTGCTCGTGCCGTTCACGTTCTTTCCCTCCTGGGTCCAGGAGGTCGTGGGCTGGTTGCCGTTCCAGGCTGTCAGCTACATCCCGGTGACGGTGTACCTGGGCCTCCGACCGGAGAATCAGCTCCAGGAGGCTCTGCTGATCCAGGCCGCCTGGGCGTTGGGACTGTTCCTGGCGGGTCGTATGATCTGGAACGCGTCGGTGAAGCGCGTCACCCTTCAGGGAGGCTAGGGATGAGCTGGTCCTCGAACACGACGACTCTGCCCCGAGCCCCCGAAACCAGGGCCCGCCGCTGGAAGGAGCCCTGGCGGCAAGGCAGGATCTTCGCCGCCTACTTCGCCCAGTTCGTCAAGATGCGCCTGGCCTACCGCGTCGACTTCATCATCGACATGATCGCCAACCTCGTGTCGCTGACGATCCAGTTGGTGGTCATCACCGTGCTGTTCAGCAAGGTGGACTCCCTACAAGGATGGTCCTTCGAGCAGGTGCTGTTCATCTACGGTTTCAGCCTGTTGCCGCTGGGCCTGTTCAACCTCGTCAGCGTGAACTTCTACCGATTCAGCGAACAGTACATCATCGAAGGGAATTTCGATCGGGTCCTGCTGCGGCCGGTCAATCCCCTGGCCCAGGTCATGTTCAGTTCCTTCGGCATGGGGGGACTCAACGAGATCGCCCTGGGTTCTGTGGTCATGGGTTACGCCGCGACGCGACTGCAGATCGGATTCGGGGTGATCGATTCGATGCTGCTGCTCGTGTTCGCGGCCACCGCGGCGCTGGTCTACCTGGGTGTGTTCCTCGGACTGACGTCTGTCTCGTTCTGGTTCGAGGACCGGATGGGTCTCTCGCCCCCGGTGTACAACATCATCCGTTTCAGTCGTTACCCCGTGACGATCTTCCACCCCCTGATTCGTCTGCTGCTGACGTTCGTGCTGCCTTTCGCGTGGGTGGCGTTCTATCCCTCGACGTGGTTCATCGGCGGCGAGGAATTTCGCCACATCGCGCTGCTCACTCCGGTCGTAGGACTGGTGACTTTTTCGTTGGCTTACGCCGTCTGGAGTCGCGGCATGCGCCGTTACTCCAGCACCGGGAGTTGACGAGGGAACCCATCCCGGCAAGGATGCGTTGAACGGAATCCTGGAGGCTGTTTCATGAAAAACCACCTGACAATCCTGCTCGCCCTCGTCCTGCTCCTTCCGACCACCGCCGGGGCGAGCGATTGGGGCGGCCACCACGGCACGATCCATCTGAGTTTCACGCCGCCGCCCGACCTTCAACCGGTCAGCCGAGGCGAGTCCATGGGCGAGATGGGGACCGTCGTGGAAGTGTTCGCCGTGCTCAAGGACCTCGATCCGATCAAGCACGAGGGAGAGAGGATTCTCGCCGCCGGCGGCTATGAGCTGCGACTGCGGATCGAGGGAGCGGACGATGCCAGGGTCCTGACCAAGGAGATTCCCACGCCGCATTTCGATGTGAGCAAGGATCCCGCCGCAGTGATTTGCGGGCTGCAGCCCGACATCACTTTCACCGCTCAGGGGGTCGTTCTGGTCGTCTGGAAGGTTTTGATTCCGGGTGCTCCGCATCCGGTGAGCTTCCACCTGGATCCAGCTGGCGTCCGCAGTCTCACAGGAATCGAGTCGGCCGCCGAAAGCGGATCCTACGCGATCTGGTCGGGCAGCCTGCAGAACCGTCAGCACGGCCTGCTGTTCAGCGCGGGCTACGTGCCGGCTTACCTGAACGCCGACGGCGACGTCGATCTCACCGAACGGCTGGGGACTGGCCATTGGAGCGATAGGGGCATGTTCACGGTCGACGAATGAACCGAGTGGGACTCAGCCGACGTTCGCGCAGATCTCGATCAGCACACCGCCGGTGCTTTTCGGGTGGGCGAAGACGATCTTCTTGCCGTGGGCTCCTTCAAGGGGCTCATCGTTGAGCAGCGTCAGACCGGCGGCGCGACAGTCGGCCAGGGCCTGGTCCATGTCGTCGGCCCCAAAAGCCACATGATGAAGGCCCGGCCCCTTCTTCGCGATGAAGCGCCCGATGTTGCTGTCGGGATCCATCGGTTCGAGCAGTTCGAGGTGCCCGATCCCACTGGAGTTGTTCAGCCGCAGGAATGCGACGCGCACCTTCTCCCGCGGAATCTCCTCGATCCCGTCGAGCTCCAGCCCCAACACTCCCTTGTACAGGCGAATCGAGTCCTCAAGATTCGTCACCGCGATCCCGATGTGATCGACGTGCCCGGCCATCCCGTCGGGCAACCGAATATTCTCGAATTCCATGACACCCTCCGCGATTGAATTCCATCCAATCATACGACCCAGCCTTCAGGACGAAAGCCATTTCTCGTCACCTGCAACATGAATCGTCTTCCTTCCAGCCGGTCGGCACGTTAACGTGCCAGTTGAACTTCAACTTGGGAGAGTGTCATGAAAGATCCCCGTCACGCTCAGTTGGCCGACCAGCTCGTGAACTATTCGGTGTCGGTTCAGCCCGGCGAAGTCGTCTACATCGAACTCAAGGGGATCGAGACGCTCGAGCTGGGGCGGGAGTTGATCCGCGCCGCGACCGAAGCCGGCGGCGTGCCTTTCTGGTACTACAACGACGAGGACCTGTCGCGGGGATTCATCAGGAATGCGACCGAAAACCAGTTCAAGCTCTGGGCTGCGTTTCACAAGAAGGCGATGCAGAACGCCGACTGCTATATCGCGATCCGGGGCAGCAGCAATCCGTTCGACCTCAAGGACGTCGATGCTGATCGGATGAAGTGGTACAACCAGGCCTACTGGGACGAGGTCCACAGCGTTCGCGTGAACGAGAAGAAATGGGTCGTTCTACGCTATCCGAACCCGAGCATGGCGATCCAGGCGGAGAGGCCCACCTCCGACCTTGAGGATTTCTACTTCCGCGTCTGTTGTTTCGATTACGCCCGGATGTCGAAGGCGATGGACCCGCTCCAGGAACTGCTCGTCCGCACGAACAAGGTACGCCTGACCGGTGCCGGCACCGACCTGACTTTCAGCATCGAGGGCATCGGCGCGGTCAAGTGCGACGGCCACCGCAACGTGCCCGACGGTGAGGTGTACTCCTGCCCGGTGCGCGACTCGGTCAACGGAACGATCACCTACAACGCCGCCACCATGCGCAACGGCGTGATGTTCAAGAACGTCCGCTTCGAATGCCGGGAGGGTAGGATCGTCGAGGCGACCTGTGACGGCGACGTGCAAAAACTCAACGAGATCCTCGACACCGACGATGGGGCCAGGTACTTCGGCGAGTTCGCCCTCGGTGTCAACCCGTTCATCAACGCCCCGATGCTCGACACGTTGTTCGACGAGAAGATCGGCGGTTCGTTCCATCTGACACCGGGACAGGCGTATTCGGCGACCGACAACGGCAACAAGAGCTCGGTGCACTGGGACCTCGTCTGCATCCAGACGCCCGAGTGGGGCGGGGGAGAGATCTGGTTCGACGACGTGCTGATCCGCAAGGACGGGTTGTTCGTGTTGCCGGAGCTCGAAGGATTGAATCCCGAGAATCTCGCCTGAAGAGGCGATGATGGGATCCTGCGGTGCCCCCCATCGGTCCGGTAGCATCCGCGACGCGAACATCGCCCAGGGCTGGCCCTTCTAGCCCCCGGCCTCGGGCGTCACGATCACCAATGTGTCCCCGGCGAAGACCGACTGTCCCACCTCGACCCTGATGTTCTCGACGGTCCCGTTGACCGCGGCCACGATCTCATTCTGCATCTTCATGGCCTCAAGCACGAGCAGTGCCTCGCCCTGATGCACCTTCTGGCCGACCTCCACATGCAGAGCCACGACGATCCCGGGGATCTCCGCCTCGACCTGGCCGCTTCCGACCGCTGCCTCGAGACTCTGCTGGGCCATGGCCCGCAGTTCGTCCATGACCGTCAGGGTCATCACGCGACCGTGGACGGTGGCGTCGAGGCCGCCCTTCGCGGCACGGGCACTCAGATCGATCAGATGCATGCGTCCGTCGATGCGCAGCGAGAGGGCGCGGCCGTTCTTCACGAAACAGGCGTCGACGCTGCGCAGTTCTCCGTCGTCGATCTGGACCGCGACACGTCCGTCGTCGTCGGTGGCCACGACAGCCGCGTACTGGTCGTCGCCGTGCCGGAGGATGTAGCGTTTCTTCATCCACATGATGTCATCGTCCTCCGGTCATGCGTCGCAGCGCGTCGAGTCGCCAGGGAGAAGGAGCGGCGGTGGGTGAGTCGTCGGTCCTGACCGCCTGGCGGCGGTCGGACTCGAAGAGTGCCGCTGCGGTGAGCATGGCTTCGCGATCCTCGTCCGGCAGAGGGTCCTGGAAATCGGCCGGATCGAACTGTTCCCCGATGAAGTTGGTAGTGTAGGTTCCGTCGATGAATTGCGGCTGATCGAGTGCCCAGAGATGGAAGGCGATGTTGTGGCCGGGGCCGTGCAGGGTGTACTCGCTCAGGGCACGGCGACCGCGGGCGATGGCCTGCAGCCGGTCCTCGCCCCAGACGACCAGCTTGGCGAGCAGAGGATCGTAGTGGATGGGCACGTCGAAGCCCTCGTAGATGCCGCTGTCCACGCGCACGCCCGGGCCGATCGGCGTGATGTGGGAGCTGATCCTGCCGACCGCCGGCATGAAGTTCTTGGCCGGATCCTCGGCGTAGATGCGGAACTCGATGGCCCAGCCGTGCTGCCGGATCTGGTCCTGGGTGTAGGGGAGTCCCTGGCCGCGGGCGATCCGGATCTGGGCCCGGACCAGGTCGGTGCCCGTGACCATTTCGGTGATGGGATGCTCTACCTGCAGCCGTGTATTCATCTCGAGAAAGAAGAAATCGCCCTGGTCAGACAGGATGAACTCCACCGTGCCGGCGCCGAGATAGTCGACCGACTCGGCGGTCCGCACCGCAGCCGCGCAGATCTCAGCCCGGAGTTCGGGTGTCAGACTGGGCGACGGCGATTCCTCGATCACTTTCTGGTGGCGCCGCTGCACCGAGCATTCCCGCTCGAACAGGTGGATGGCGTTGCCCTCGCCGTCGCCGAGCACCTGCACCTCGATGTGCTTGGGATTCTCGATGTAACGCTCGATGAACACGGCGTCGTCGCCGAACGAGGCCTTCGCTTCGCCCATGGTTTGGCGCAGGGCTGCGTCGATCTCGTCCTCGGTTCTGACGACTCGCATGCCCTTGCCGCCGCCGCCGGCCGCAGCCTTGAGCAGGACGGGATAGCCGATCTTCGCCGCGGCCTTCCGGGCCACGTCGGCTTCGCGCACGGCTTCTTCGGTCCCGGGGATCACCGGAACCCCGCTGGTAACCATCTTGTGGCGGGCCGAGAGCTTGTTGCCCATGAGGTCGATGGTCTCGGGACGCGGCCCGATGAACACGATGCCCGCCTCGTCGCACGCCCTGGAGAAGTCGGCGTTCTCGGAGAGGAAACCGTAGCCGGGATGGATGGCGTCGGCGCCGCAGCTCTTGGCCGTGGCGATCAGACGCTCGGCGACGAGGTAGCTTTCGGACGCCGGCGCGGGGCCGATGTCGTAGGCCTCGTCGGCGGTCAACACGTGCAGGGCGGTGCGGTCGGGCTCCGAATGCACCGCGACGCTGCAGATGCCGAGCTCACGTAGCCCCTGGATCACGCGCACGGCGATTTCTCCCCGGTTGGCCACGAGCACCTTGGTGATGATACGTTCGCTCATGACGCTCCTAGAGAGGGATGTTGCCGTGCTTCTTGGGTGGCAGAGTCTGCTTCTTGTTGCGCAGGTT
>Ga0180007_10002478_pt1 | contig 22020 bp, 20 predicted proteins | sample MM_PC_MetaG_FD_121122 | JGI IMG/M metagenome (GOLD analysis project Ga0180007, IMG submission 121122) | Groundwater microbial communities from the Aspo Hard Rock Laboratory (HRL) deep subsurface site, Sweden - MM_PC_MetaG | ecosystem: Environmental > Aquatic > Deep subsurface > Groundwater... | reverse complement strand
TTTTTTCTGGCCTGAATATTTTTGTACATTTGCTTCATAATAATTTTTAATGTCCGCTTCAGTGATAATCACTTTTGATTTTATCACATTATTGATCAATCTGGACTGTAATATCTGCTTTTGGACATTTTCACGATACTCTTTTAAAGTTAGCCCTTCTTGTTTTAGAGCCATTTCAAATTCTTCCTGGTTCAGAGATTTGGCTTTTTTGACATTTTCAAGGGCATTATCCACCTCAATATCTGAAACATTTATTTGATATTTTTTAGCTTCCTGATGGGTTAATGCTCTGTCAACCATTGCCGAAAGTATCTTATTATTGATTTGATTTACTGCCTCTTTTCTTTGGGTTTCAGAATACCCGGAAGACTCAATGTTTTTTATATATGGTTCGGTTTCCTTGTTTAACTGAACCAGGGTTATAATATCATCATTCACAATGGCAACAACCCTGTCAATAACCTCGGCTGATAAGTATCCGCTAAATCCGAAACCGATTATAATCAGAGAAAAAATAATCCCATTAATTTTCTTTTTCATTTTTACTATCCTCACTCTTTCCAGTATCAATTAATAAAAAATTTTTCAGTATTTCCGTATTGATCTGCACCGGGTACTCTTTGGAAAGCTGCTGTATCCATTCATCGTAATTATCTTGAGCCTTCTGCAACCGAAGATGGGATACCAGTTTTTTTTCTGTCTCAATATGATTTAAACCCAGGGCCTTTTCATCGTTTTTCGGGATATCGGCAATATTGTTTTTTTTATAAAATTCCATAATATCCTGCAATGTGATTTCAACCTTCTGCTTCAATTCCTGATCAATAAGTTTATCTATGATCATTTTTTTTTTAAACCGTTTTTTCCATAATGAATACGATATGGCATTTTTTAACAGATTCTGTTCAAAACTGTCGTCAGGATATTCTTTTCTGAATTCATCCTCGGCAGCCCCAACTTCCTGATCTGTCACATTCACCCCCTTATCAGCAGCCGCACTGAGAAGGAGAGCCTCGCTGGAAAGCATTTGAACAAGATCCATCACCATTTCATTATATGCTGTTGGATTCTTTTCAATATCATAAGGATATGCCGTTCTTTTAAGATCAAGCTCTTCTAAAAAATCAGAATTTGTAACAATCATCGATTCGGTTTTAATCAGGAGCAAAGGACCTGTTAACTTTTCCGGGCCTTTGCAACCCACAAGAAAAATTGCTCCACAAATAAAAACCCAACGGATCAAACGTTTGTTTAAATCATTCATTTATTTTGTTGATCCAACCCTGCTTTTTGTTCAAAAGGACCCTTCCAAAAGTGAAAGAGGATAGCATTCCCCTTTATTTTGTGCAAGATAATTTAAGGCATCCCTACCTCGGTTAAGTCTGTTCAGGCCATCATTCATAGCTGTCTGAACATTATATAGTGCCATTTTATGGAAAATCACCCAACACAAAAATAAATATCTTGATCACATCCATGAAAATCCATTTAAGCAATTTAACCATTGCTTTGTCATTAAAATTATGGGAATCCTTGATCATAAAAAAATGGGAGATTCTTTTGATGACTCGGAAACCAACCTATCAAGAACTTGAACAAAAAATCAACCAACTGCTACAAGCAAAATCTGAGCAAAGACAAGCTGAAAATACGTTGAAAGCATCCCAGAAAAGCTATCTTACCGTATTAAACAGCCTTGATGTGACCATTTATGTCGCTGACCTTGAAACATATGAAATTCTTTTTATGAACAACTACATGAAAACAGTTCTTCAAAGGGATGCTACGGGTCACATATGCTGGGCCGCCTTTAGCGAAAGATCTGGACCCTGCCCCCATTGTACAAATCATAAATTACTTGACGAAAACAACAAACCCACGGGCGTTTGTATCTGGCAAAATCAAAATCTTATAAGTGGGCGGTGGTATTTAAACTATGACAGGGCCATAGAATGGACGGATGGACGGATGGTTAAGCTTCAAATAGCCATTGACATCACTGATCAGAAAAAAGCTGAACAACAATTAAAAAAAAGTGAGGAACAATACCGCGAATACTTTGAAGGCATTTTCTCAGGGACTTATATCTCAAATCCTGATGGGAAACTGATTGCATGTAACCATGAATATAAAAAAATTTTCGGATTCGAGAGCATTCAACATGCAATGGAAACGAATATCAAAAGCCTCTGTGTTGATCCTGATAGCCGGATTGTTTTTTTAAATCTCCTTAAAAAGGAGAAACAGGTGACCGGCTACAAACCCAATTTTAAAAAAAATGACGGAACACCGCTTCACCTGATCGAAAATTCTTCAGGCGTGTTTGATGAACACGGAAATCTTACCCAGATCAGAGGGTTTCTATTGGATATGACCGAACAAAAAAAACTTGAAGGCCAATTGATTCAAGCCCAGAAAATGGAAGCCATCGGAACCCTTGCCGGTGGAATTGCCCATGACTTTAACAATATTCTCGCAGGCATTTTTGGCTATGCCCAATTGGCTGAAATTCATATCAATCAGCCTGAAAAGGCAAAAGAATATATTACCCAGTTGGTTAAAAGCGGGCAAAGGGCCGCGGCACTGATCCGACAGATACTGACATTCAGCCGGCAGTCTGAATTTAAACAGCGCCCCTTGACGGTTTACACATTATTAAAAGAGGCCTTGAAACTAATCAGGTCCTCAATTCCTTCAAATATACGGATCAAGGAGAATATTGTTTCCAAGGCAATGATTATGGCTGATCCGACCCAGATCCATCAGGTCATCATGAATCTCTGCACAAATGCATATCACGCCATGAGTGCCAAAGGCGGTTTATTGACGGTGGGGTTGCATGAAATTGAAATTTCCAAAGAACAGAGTTTTCCAGATCTCAATATATTAAGCGGCAATTACATCAGGCTTGAAGTAATGGATACGGGTCATGGCATAGATAAAAAAAATATGGCTAAAATATTTGACCCCTATTTTACGACAAAAGACCCTGGCAAAGGAACCGGCCTGGGCCTGGCCGTTGTTGACGGCATCATCAAAAAACAAAACGGGTTTATTCAATCATTTAGCGAGCCTGGGCATGGCGCCACATTCCACGTATTCTGGCCCATCATTGAACAGAATAAAGATCCTGAAGTTTTTGTTAAAAAGAAAGCAGACACATTCATGGGCACAGAAAAAATAATGCTCGTGGATGATGAAGCAGATATTACCAGAACATTACAAATATTCCTGGAAAGACGAGGATATCAAACACATGTCTTTAATGACGGCAAGTCAGCATTACAGGCCTTTGCAAAAGATCCTGCACAATTTGATCTGATCATCACGGATATGGCAATGCCACACATGGCAGGAGATAAATTGTCCTGTGAAATCTTAAAAATACGAAAACGCATGCCCATCATTCTATGCACGGGATATAGTGAGATGATTTCTGAAGACAAAGCCCGCAGCATGGGCATCTGCAAATATGTTCAAAAACCGATAACCGGATCAGATATGTGTGCCCTGATCCGTGAAGTCCTTGATAAAAAAAAAATCAATGAAAAAAATGACAGGCTGTCAGATGGTTCGGGTCTTCTTGATTCTTAATCAGTTTTGGTTCTTTTTCCCGGCAGACATTTTGAACTTGACCACACCGGGTATTAAACCTGCACCCCACAGGCGGGTTCTCCACCGAAGGCACCTCCCCCGTTAGGACAATCCTGTGCCTGGCAAATGTTGGATCCGGTTTTGGGATTGAAGATAAAAGCGCCATGGTATAGGGGTGCAGCCCTTTATGGGAAATCGCATCGGCATCTGCCAGTTCAACAATTTTTCCCATGTACATGACGGCGATCCTGTCTGAGACATGTTTTACGACGGACAGATCATGGGAGATAAAAACATAGGTCAGCCCCATTCGTTGCTGCAGTTCCATCAAAAGGTTTAAAATTTTAGATTGAACGGAAACATCCAGTGCTGAAACCGGTTCATCGCAAATAATGATTTCCGGGTTAAGACTGATGGCTCTGGCAATACCGATTCTCTGTCGCTGACCGCCTGAAAATTCATGGGGGAATTTCAACAGTGCATCAGGCAAAAGACCAACCTGCCTGATCAATGTGTTGATGTGTGTATCCAGATCCCTCTTTTTTTTTCCATGAATATAATATTTTTCTTCCAGGATTTCTTTGACAGTCTGCCTCGGATCCAATGATTCAAATGGGTCCTGAAAAATCATCTGCAAATTTAAGGTCAGTTGTTTTCTGTCCTGAAAATCAAGCCCGGAAACAACCTGGTCCTTTACGATCACCTGACCTTCCAATGGATCATAAAGTCCCATGATGCATCTTCCCAGGGTTGTTTTCCCACAGCCGGATTCACCAACAATCCCCAGAGTTTCGCCCTTGTTCAAGGAAAAGGACACCCCGTCAAGGGCATGGACCCAGCCGGTTCTTCTCAAAAAAACGCCGCTTCTGACGGGGAAATATTTTTTGAGATTGTTAACCGCAAGAATCGTCATATCGCAACTTAATCATATAAAAAACTTTCCCCGTGATATGGAGATATATTGAACAGCCTATTCCTGCGCCTTTTACCAAGGATAAATTGTAAAGCGTTGAATCTGTCTCAAATTTTAGAAAGTAAAAAAGGGTTTTCTGACCCTGTTTCAAGAAAACCCTTTGGAAAACTTATTTAACACTTACGTTGACAGCTGCCGGCCCCTTCTGACCATCTTCCACATCAAAAGTGACTTTATCGCCTTCATTAAGTGATTTAAAACCGTCTCCATTGATGCCGGAATGATGAACAAATACATCTGGTCCGTTTTCCTGCTCAATAAAGCCATACCCTTTTGAATCATTGAACCATTTTACAATCCCATTTGCCATTGTGCCTCTCTCCTTACTTAAAATAAATAATAATAGTTTCAAACTTCAGGTTTTGCCACTCTAACAGATGGGTCTTGCCTTTAGAACGAAACTGCTAAGCCTCTCTACAAGGGGCTTTCGTTGAGTATTATTGACTTTGAAATAAAAAATCAAGGATTATTTTAAATATTTTACGTTTTTCAGTTTTTATTGATATCTGCCAGATGACAAGCTGCAGTATGATTTTGTCTCATTTTTCTTTCCTGAGGGACTATTTTCCTGCAAATATCCTGCACCCATGAACACCGGTCTGCAAACCTGCAAGCCTTTGGCATATTCATTAGAGACGGGACATTCCCCTTAATTGTCGGTAAAATGGTTTTGGATTTTTTCGCCAGACCTGGAATAGATGTCAACAATCCTTTGGTATAGGGATGACAGGGATGTTTAAACAATGTTACAACCCCTGCTTTTTCAGCAATCCGTCCGGCATACATGATAACGACGTCATCACAATTTTCTGCGATAACCCCCAGATCATGGGTAATCAAGATGACGGACATACCTGATTTTGCCTGAAATGTTTTGATCAAGTCCAGGATCTGTGCCTGGACAGTCACATCAAGTGCGGTTGTGGGTTCATCTGCAATCAGGATGTCCGGCTCACATGAAAGTGACATGGAAATCATCACCCGCTGCCGCATCCCGCCTGAAAGATTATGCGGGTATGTTTTCATCACCTTTTCAGGATCAGATATCCCTGTTTTTTCCAACATTGTAACAGCTGCTTTTTCCATTTCGCGAACGGACATTTTCGGAAAATGCAGTTTATACACCTCCATCATCTGTTTACCGATACCTTGAACAGGATTTAAGGCTGTCATGGGCTCTTGAAAAATCATGGCAATTTTTCTGCCCCGGATCTGGCACATCTCGTTTTTTGAGATCTTTGAAATATCACGATTATTGTATATAACCTGACCCTGCACCATCTGCGAGACCGGTTTTGGCAGCAATCGCATGATACTGAGTGCTGTGACGCTTTTACCGCATCCAGACTCTCCGGCAAGCCCCAGTATCCTGCCCTTTTTCAATTGAAAATCCAGGTTGTCAACAGCCCTGACCACACCCTGGTCAGTATGAAATTCAATCACAAGCTGCTGTACATCCAAAACAATCTGGTCATCCACTTGTGCTCACTCCTTTTTGAATCGTTCATCCTTGATAACAATCGGCAAAAAGGCTTTGTTTGATTTCATGGCATCAAGGGTTTCTTTCTTTTTATCTGCATTGATCCAGAAAAGCCCGCCAAACGTACTGGAAAAAGGGTCGAACAGGCTTTCAGATCGCCTGGTTCCTTTGAATTCGGGCAATTCAAGCCATCTCCAATATCCATGCCTGACATAGGGAACCATAAATGTGGGCACAAACGCACCGGTTTCATGAATGGCCTGCTGTATTTTCAAAGATATATCTATTCTCTGTTCTTCATCCAGGCTTGCCCTGTAAGTATCAATCAATTCATCCAGTTTGGGGTCATCCGTGTTGGTAATATTATTGGTCTGGGGTTTATGGGCATTTTCAGAATGCCATCCCTGCCAGTAGGATGGTCTCATATTGGTACTCCACCCCATCCATGCCACATCATGTTTTTTTTCCAGAATTTTTTTATACATGGTCGTTGAATCAAGACGTTCTATCAAAAGTTCAATTCCTGCTTTTAATGCATCTTCTTTAAGCACTGCAAGCCTTGGCATATGCTCTTCATCACTGTAGGTGACCGTAACTGAAAATCTTCTTCCCTGTTTTTGCCAGATCCCATCGTCTCCCCGCGCCCAGCCGGCAGACGTCATTAAATCGTCAACCCTTGCTATATCATACCCTCTTGGTTTGATGCTGTCATCCGTATATCTCCCATACCCGGAAAACGCCTGGGGAAGCCTGAAATAATCTTTCCTCAAAACCTTATCAATCACTTTTTCAATGTTCATTGCATGGGCAAATGCATAACAAAGCCGTCTGTCTTTAAAAATGTCTTTATCCTGATTCAACCACATTCCCTGTGCTGATCTTTCCTGATCATTAAAAAACCAAATTTTATTGATCAGTCCTTTTTGAAACAACGATATTTTTGATTTCTCATGCCAGTATTTGGGCATTTTCAAGTCAAAAACATCAAGCTTTCCTTTTTTAAAATATTCCCATTGCAGATTACCATCCCGGATCACATGAAAATCTACAATATCAACATTGAAACGGTTTTTGAAATATTTTCGATCTTTGGCCCACCAATCTGTTTTCCGTTTGAATCGAATAAATTTTCCTTTTTTAAACTCCTTGATCTGATAGGCCCCCGTATTGGGAACAATCATCCAGTTGTAGGTTTGAACAAATGTTTCATCAAGCACGCCATAATAGTGCTCTGGGGTGGGTGAAATGCCAAGACGTAAATGGAGATCCGGCACGGCCCTGGTACTTTTTACCCCAATGGTATGTTCATCATAGACAATGACAGCCTCGATTTCTTTTGTATAGTAATCGTTATACCAGGGGGCAATAATCTGTTCAGATCGCATGAATTCAAGGGTATATGCATAATCCCAGGCAGTAACCGGCCGACCGTCCGACCATCTGGCATCTTTATCCAGCCTGAAATACATGGTTTTTTTGTCATCTCCAAAGGCCCAGTGCGTGGCCAGCTCAGGAATAATATGGCCCGTATTGGGGTGAATATTAATCAATGACAGGTGATTGTCTAAAATAGCACTTCTAAAAGAACCATTTGAATCCGGTCCCACCACTCTGAATGTCATGGGAAAACTGGTAATGGCAGAATAAAGGGTTCCCCCTTTTCGGGCCATTTCAGATGAGAAAACAGGATCTGATTCATTGGTCTGCCATTTAATGTGCTCCGGCAACACAGCAATTTTTTTTTCCTTTTTGGAAAAAACAGGAGGGTTTAATCCAGATACCTCATCCTTTTGGGGTGTATCCGTGTTTCCACATCCTGCCAGATAAAGGCAGAGCAGCAGAAAAAAAAGGCCAATCACCTGTGTATGAAATTTCATTTTGCGATGCTGAACTATCTTGATTTTTTCAATGCCGGGCCAAAAGCAACCCGGTTGCGGCCATCTGTTTTGGCACGGTAAAGATAGATATCCGCACTATTTAACAGGGCCTCACAAGAGATATCATCTGATAAAGACCATTGATCTATTCCACTGACACCAAAACTTACCGTGACGTTTAAATTGTCCTCATTATATGCAATCGGTAAATGAGAAATTATTTTTCTAATGCGTTCTGCAATGCTCACCGCATTTTTCATACCAGTGGACGGCAGGACGATAAGAAATTCCTCTCCGCCATAACGACCTACCCAGTCAATATCCTGCCTGAGACAACCCTTGAGACAGGAAACGATTTCCTTTAAAACATGATCTCCGCATTGATGGCCAAAGGTATCATTGACTTTTTTAAAATGATCGATATCACATAAAACGATGGAAACCGGATTTTTATACCGTTTTGATCGTTTAAATTCTCTTGGAAAATTTTCATTGATAAACCCTCTGTTATAACATCCAGTCAGTCCATCTTTAATTGATACTATTTTTATTTCATCCAGAGCCTTTGTCAGTTCTAACGTCCTCTGTTTTACCGTAATTTCTAAATTATTTTTATAATTCTTGAGTTTTTTCTGAGATTTTTCAAGCAGATCCAACATGCTCTTATAACTCAAGTTCTGGTAGGACAAGGTCGAGATCTGATTTGCCATGAGCCAGAGAAATTCAAGTTTTTCCTTAAATTCAATTTCAGAGATAACATCCATTTCCCTGAATGCGTTAAGCAGTTCATCTTTGTCCGCACCGATTTCCCGGGCATATGAAACCACCCGTTTCTCATCCACATCACCGATGCAGTTCTGGCCAATGAGCCAGTTGGCCATATGAATGCCTCCGATGACAACGGGGGCAGCGGCATCCATAAAACCAATACTCTGGCATTTGATATAGCAGGGCATATTTTTATTTAAAGACATGAGCCCCAATGTTCTGCCGGAAAGCTGACAATTTTCTAGGCCTTTTTTGGTTTTCCGGACCAGCGCACAAACCTGACTGTGGTTGCTTGGCCGGGTAATCGCCTTCCCTGTTGTATCTGTAATGGTGGAGGCTATTTTGTTGGCTTTGGCAAAGGTATCCTGAAGATTTTGAAGATCACTGATGTTAAAAATATCAGTGATACGATAACCTTTAAGGTCTATTTCCTGAATTTTACTCAAATCATGACCCCCGATTATTCCTGAATTGTTTACAATTACCCGTTGCCATAACACTATTGGTGTGGCCTTTCAATAGTGTAAACATTACAATGTCAACCAGACAAAAGTCAAAACATTTAATCTTTCCACCGACAATGGCGCATCACCCTGCTGCCGGAGCTTGAAAATGTAAATCTTGACCCAGGAAACAATATCCTATACCATGGATGCATCTACAAATCTATTCTTTAGGGGAAAAAATGATCTTGCATATTGATATGGATGCGTTTTTTGCCGCGATTGAACAAAGAGACAATCCTGCCCTAAAAAACAAACCAATCATTGTGTCAGGAAATTCAGAAAGAAGCGTTGTGTCAACGGCAAGCTATGAAGCAAGAGTGTTTGGTATCCATTCTGCCATGCCCGTATTTATGGCAAAACAAAAGTGCAGGCAATTACACATTGTTCCCGGAGATATGAAAAAATATCAGGCTGAGTCAAAAAAAATAATGGAAATCATTTCACAGTTTTCTCCTTTGATGGAACAGGTTTCCATTGATGAGGCATATGTTGATATTAAAGGATGTGAACGTTTGTTCGGCTCGCCCGTGCAGATTGCCCTTGCCATAAAAAATAAGATTAAAAATGACCTGTCCTTAACCTGTTCTGTCGGGATTGCCCCCATTAAATTCCTGGCAAAAATCGCATCTGACATGAATAAACCGGATGGATTAACCCATATTACAGAACTTCAGGTAGAACATTTCATTTTAACCCTGCCCATCGGCAAAGTCCCGGGAATTGGACAAAGCGCCATGAAAAACATGGAAATCCTGCAGATCAAAACACTTGGGGATGTTAAAAAATACCCGCTCCCCATACTCACCCGGAAATTCGGCAAATTGGCCCAACGACTGTCAGAACTGTCAAATGGAATTGATTCATCACAGGTCGAAACCAATTATACGAGAAAATCCATTTCCAGTGAAACAACGCTTCCAAAAGATGTGTTTGATTTTGAAACCATTAAACAAATCATTCTGGACAGGTCTCAAACGGTTGGCCGGGATTTAAGAAAAAAAAATCTGGTTTGCGAAAATGTATTTATCAAACTTAAATTTTCAGATTTCTCACAGATCACCAGGAGCAAAAAACTGGATGCACCCATTTGTTCTTCATCTGCAATTTTTCATAAAGCCCTTTCCCTGTATGAAAAAATCTTGTTGAAAAAGAAAATCAGATTGGTGGGAGTGGGTGTAACCGCACTCAAGGATAAGAACACCCCTGTCCAGATGCAGCTGATACCAGATACCAAAATGCCAAAAGAGCAATGGGAGTCAGTGGATACTGCCGTGGATTCAATTTCGGAAAAGTTTGGTGCCCATATCATTAAAAAAGCGTCCCTTAACAATTTAACCAGGAAAAATCCCCATGCCGAATAAAACCCGAGTCAAGGTTGTCATCCATGGCAAGGTACAGGGTGTTTTTTACCGGGTTCATACCAAACACGCGGCTGACAGATTTGGCATTACCGGATATGTTAAAAATCTTGCAAATGGATCTGTGGAAGCCGTGTTTGAAGGTGATCAGGCGGCTGTCGCAAGAATGATCGACTGGTGCCATAAAGGCCCTGAAATGTCCCGGGTTGATCATATCCAGACACAAAAGATAAATTTCTTGACAAATTTTACCCTGTTTGAAATCCGATATTAATTTTTATTTCTTTTTTTCTTTAAAGCCGCCTTTAGAACGGCAGAATGGACGTCTGCCGCAAGATGAACCGGACTTTTTCCCCAAAGCGGATCCCAGGACGCGGGATCTGCCGTACAAAAAAACTGGACCTCCAGACCGAATCGTGTCAATGCCGTTTCAACAGGCATATTTTTTATTTTTTTTGCCGCATTCCATGTTGCGCCACAGGGTGCACCCTTTAATACCTTAAGCTCGACAATCATATCCTTTTGGACGACCACCTCAATCACTGGTTTGCCAAAAGCCCTGCCATAATCCCCAAGTCGATTCGACCCGGAAAGGGCACAGCAGATTGGGGGACATATGGCATCTCCTGTTGTTATTTTTTTGCCTGAAGCAACCACGGGTATCCCTAGTTTTTGACACAGGGAACTTAAATCATCTGAAAGATCCCTGTGTTTTAAATAATCCAGCACCACATCAGCATCAATGGTCTCTGGCAAGTATTGGGAGGTATCATCAATAACAGGCGGCAATGGCTCATCAATATCATAGGTTTCAATGATAAATTGACGTTCACCGAATTTATGAATGCCGCTTATTTTTGTCTTTCCAGAACCATTCTGCTGAAATACCATAATCTTCTGCATGGTTTAAAACCCCAAATCTTCATTCACCAGAATAATCTTAATCCGGTTCTTTACAAAACTTTTTTCTGTAATTGTCCAATAGTTGCAAATTCTGTCAGGGCTGTCGCAGTCATGACATACCCCGGTTTTACGACAGGGTGTTTTCTTGTCAAGATTCATGGTATTCACAGGGGCGGCATAATTTTTTATCCGGAACATGGCATCTTCCAGATCACTGGTAATTTTATTTCTGCCAATTACCAGCAAAACCGTTTTAGGACCCCACATAATCGCTGCAACCCTGTTTCCCATCATATCAAGATTGACCAGATGGCCTTGCTCCGTGACTGCGTTTGTGCCTGTAATATATAGATCCACCATTAAAGACTGCCTTCGAAGTTCCATCATTTCATCTGTTGAAAGGGATCGATCAAATGTGTTGAGCACTTTGATGTCGGGATTGTCCTTTAATTCATGGAAAAGACCGGTGGCAACAAAAGACATTGAGCCTCCCCAGGAAACGCTTTTAATATCAAGTTTGGGAAGAATATCATTCATTGCGATCTGTTTTGCCTCTTTTGCATTCTGTGCAATAAAAACCTCAAAATTATTATTTTCAAGGCTTTCTTTTACTGATTCCAATTTCAGGTGCCAATAATTATCAACAGGATTTTTCATTTTTTATCCTTTCTTTGGTTATTTTCATTTTTATCCGTTCAAGCGGATACTATAAACAAAATTTGATTTATCATGCAATAAAAAACAGGTGGTTTTTTATATTAAAATGACGAACAGCTCTGGGCATGGCTGCTGATGAACCCTTGGGTTTCGGATTAAAGGCCGTTTTTGCTCTATTGAACCCGAATCAGCCGTATGGCATCAATTCTGGGCCGGGCAGAAGACAGATGGTCCTGAATCGAATCCATCACGGTTTGGGCAAGGCGTATTTCTGCTGTGCTGATATCTGGGTTGATTTTTTTTAATTCATGAAGTCTTGCAATCTCTTTGCCCAGTATGTCCCGGACCCGGGCCCTGCCATTTTTAATCATCATTTTTGAACGTTCTGCTGCAATTGAAACGCTTTTCTCCATAAGAGATCCGATCAAAACCTGTTTGATCGGATCCAGTTCCTGGAACCATGTACTCTGATCCTGTGTCAGTTTTTCTGAAAAAGGTGTGGATTGATTTTCCAAAAGAATATTATTCCCCTTGTGATCAATTATAATGTGGATGGGATCTGCCATTAAATATCTTTCAATATTCAGGTTTCTGGGGGCAACACATTCCAGGATAAAGACCGTTTCCAACAACACCCCGGGTAGTTTTTGCCCCTTTAAAAGAGCGGTTGCACTGGATCCTGTTCCATTGGTGATAAAATAGTCAAAGGTCTTCTGGACAAAGGGGTGATCCCAGGAAAAAAAATCTATATCATCCCGGACAATGGCAGTGGATCTATTAAAGGTCATCGTATCTGACAAACCCGATCTTTCCGGAAATTCTTCTTCTGTCATATGGCTTGAATCCAGCTTGAATATGGTTTTATCTATAAACTCCGTTTCAATGCCATAATGATCCAGAACGGCTATTAAAATTGTTTCAAGATCTTTGTTGGTATCCGTTTGTACAATATGATCAATCGTTTTCCTGGCTGCTGTTGGTTTAAAAGAATTCATTTCAAGAAGAATATTTTTGCCCTGCTCCAGTTTTTTATCTATTTTTATGCAATAGGCCTTTGTTTCTAAAATTAACCTGTCTAACAGATCGGTTTCAAACGCTGTTTTATTGGTTGACCGGGCAAAAAGATCCTGAAGATGTTTTTTAAATTTTTCATATATCAGATGAACGCCGTTGATATGTTTCTCGAACAGATTCAACCCTTCCATATACCATTTTGCAAGGATTTCGTAGGAACTTGCCTGGATATAGGGGACATGAATCAATATCTGGTTTTTCTGGCCGATCCTGTCCACCCTTCCGATTCTCTGTTCCAAAAGTTCCGGGTTCAAAGGCAGATCAAACAAAAACAGGTGGTGCACAAATTGAAAATTTCTTCCCTCACTGCCGATTTCAGAGCAGATCAAAATTTTTGCGCCGTCTTTTCTTGAAAACCAGGCAGCATTCCTGTCCCTTTGCAAAAGGCTCATGCTTTCGTCAAACCTGGCAAGATCAATTGCCGTATGACTTGCGATCGCATTTTCAATGGCATCAACCTTTTCTTTTGAACTGCAGATAACAAGCAGTTTGTTTTTTTGTTTTATCAATTCAACCAGGTATAAAATTCTCGGATCATCTTTAAAATCATAAGTTATGGCGGCATTCAAAAATTCCAGGTTAACGGCATTGATTTGAGACTCTTCTGCCCCAAGGGGTTTTAAAAATGCCTGTCGTCTGGGAAACCCTTTGATCACGCTCCTTTTATTCCTGAAAATCACCCGGCCCGGGCCATAGGAATCCAGAATATGATCAATGGGCTTTTCTTTTCGTATCAATTCTCTGATCGTTTTAATGGTTTTTTTATACTGGGCTGTTTCATTCAGATATAGTTTAAAATTAAAATATCGTTCCGGATCAAGAAGTTTTAGATGACGGAAATGATTTTCTATCCCCATCTGCTCTGGCGTGGCCGTCAGCAGCATCAATCCAAATACCTTTTTTGCAAGACCTTTGATAAAATCATAACTGTTTTCATCATCTGTAATATGGTGGGCTTCATCCACGACAACCATATCCCATCCGGCTTCAAAAATCTGTCCCTGCCTTTTTGGGGATTTAAGAACATCATAACTTAAAATACCCAGTTGATGTTCTTCAAACGGATTTATTTTCTGCCCGCCCTTCTCAAGGCTTAAGCAATAATCTTCAGTAAAAATCATGAAAGAAAGATTGAATTTGCGGTATAATTCGATAAACCACTGATGGACCAGTGACTCAGGGGGTATCACCAATACCCTTTTTACCCTGGAGGTCATCAACAGTTTGTGGACGATCAGACAGGCTTCTATGGTTTTTCCCAATCCTGTTTCATCGGAAAGCAGAACCCGGGGAATATATCTTGAAGTAACCTTGTCTGCAATGAAAAACTGATGGGGAATCAGTTCCACCTTCCCCCCCAGGAACCCTCTTGCCAGAGAAGCGTTATAATCCGCCCTGGATTTTAAAAGGGTGTGCCGCAGGTCAAATAATTTAAAGCTGTCTGTAATTCCGGCAAAAAGCCGGTCCTGGGGCATGGAAAATGAAAGGGTATCGCACAGATCTTTTTCACAGACAATTATTTCTTCCCCCGCATAATAGACAAGTCCGCCAGACTCATAAGCCGTTTCAATTGTCAGATGACGTTTATCCTTTAATTGAATTGTGTCACCGGGTTTGAAAACAAGCCGCTTGAGCGGAGAGGCTGCCACACTGTATTGCCTTGTGCAGTTGCTTGAATCAAATCTAAGGCAAATGGTTCTATTATTTATTTCAACAAGGGTTCCCACTCCCAGCTCTGGTTCTGTTTTGCTGAACCATCGCTGCCCTTCAACCAAAAGTTGCATATGGAACGACCATGATTTGGTTTATTTCCCGTGCAGAATTGAACCAATCTCTTCTTGTGAAAAGGGCCGGGATTTGTTTTTACTGCCTGTTGAAAGTGATTTTTCCTGGGGTCTGTGACCGGAGCCGGTAAACGCTGTGGTTTCATGATTGCCAAATTCAATCTGATAGCTGGGCCGGATGCCTTTTCCAGTGGTGCCGAAACAAACATTGGCATTTTTATCATCAACCATATTGTTGAACACTTTTTCCAAAAAAGATTTAGACAATTGTCCCAGCCGTTCTTTATCCCATTCAATGAACACTTTTGGCTTACTTTCACCGGCAGTACGGGCTGGTTTCTTTTTGGGTTTCAATTTAGCGATATGGGTTGACAACCCTTTGATTTTAATGCCCAGATTTTTTACGGATCGTTTCTGGATTTCACCTTCAGCCTGGGGCCTTAAAATATCCAGTTTCGAACTGACCTCTTCATAACCCTCTGTTGAGGATTCAAGCTCTTTTTGTTCAATTAACAGATCAATGTCTTTGCACAGCCGGTTTATTGCCTGCCTGGATTTGCGAAATTTGTCTGGTTCCATCTTTCCTCCTATTCTTGAAAATTAATAGTGTCTTCAACCACTTAGAAGGTGGAAAATTTCCGGTTTTCAAAAGAATAAAAGGAAAAGATCTAAACCATCCAACACTAAAATGCAGTGATATAAAGATACAAATACTCCAATATACCTGGTATGTTAACCTTATCATGCTTTTTCTGCACCAGAATTACCAGGCGTTGGCAATTATAAGCCTACACTGACTGAGCATATAATTCAAGGAATTGTTTATATAGCCCACACGGACTGATTACAGATTTCAAGGAATTGTCAAAATGACATCAGCATTTTTCTGCAATCCAGATGACATGTCGGCCACCTTTTCCAGGCCTACGGGCGCTGACGTTTAGCGTTTTAGTCACAAATCCACAACGGTTTAACCGACGGGTGAACGCATCATCTGCGCCACAAGACCATACCGATAAAATCCCCCGGGGACGGAGGGCTAAAAAAGATTTTTTCAGTCCTGATCTGCTGTAAAGACAGTCATTGGCTTGCCGCGTAAGTCCTTCAGGACCATTGTCCACATCAAGAAGGATGGCATCCCAGGATGACACATTCTGGCTGATGATATTTGCCACATCATCTTGTTCAACGGTTACGCGGGGATCATCCAGCGGCATTCCTGCGAGGTGCCCCAAGTATTCCCGGTTCCACCGTATCACGGCCGGAACCAGCTCGGATACTGTTATACGCGTATCCATCTTTGATTGTTCAAGTGCCGCCGAAAGGGTATATCCCATGCCAAGGCCTCCAATGAGGATCCTCACATTGGATTTTTTTTGAATACGTTGGCAGGTGAGTTTTGCAAGCTCATCTTCAGAGCCATGGATGCGGCTGTTCATCAACTCTGTTCCGGCGGTTCGGATTGAGAATTCAGATCCTCGCCTGGAGAGTATGATATCTGATGTCTGGCCGGGAACCTTTGCCCGGTCAACTTCTGTCCAGGGGATCACACTCTTTTCCTTATTGATTTCTCTTTTAAAAGCAAAAAGTCCCTTAACAGCGTTCTGTTCAGGGACTTTACTTTTTCAAGTCACCAAGATGACTCTTTCAAGACAAATAAAACGGCTAACTAAAGCACGGTTACATTTGTTGCGGCAGGACCTTTCTGTCCTTCTTCAATATCAAAGGAAACACGATCCCCTTCATTCAGGGATTTGAAACCTGTTGAATTAATGCCTGAATGATGTACAAATACATCTTTTCCGCCTTCTTGTTCGATAAATCCAAAACCTTTTGAGTCGTTAAACCATTTTACGATACCATTAGCCATGTTGGCAATCTCCTGTAATAAAAATAAAAAATAATACCAGTTTCTAACTTTAAGGGTAGAACCTTTGTTTGGATATACACCTTTAGGATGAAACCTCTTCGCTTTACATAAAACAGCGGTAGTTTGCGAAATAATATATCAATAGCCAGAAATGTCAAGCGCTAAATAAAATTTCTTGATTATGATGCTATAACACCTGTCCATATGGTATCAGGAGGATATCACCAATGATTTTTCCCTTTGAACAGTCAAAAAAACCTGAAATTTTTTCAGTTAATCAGTGCCCGACCGAAAACCCCGTTCAGGCATGGGTTTAAGTTTTATATTTTAGGATTTAACTTAAAATCTAAACCCTAAAACAAGAAACAATCTCGGATAGCTGCAAATCTCTAATTAAAATTGGGAAACTATATTTCGGGGTTTTCGGTCGGTCACTAATTAGATGGATTAAATATCAGACTATACGGCGTATTCAATCCCACAGGCTCATAAGACATCTTTGCCTGGCGAAGGCCTTTAATACCAAGATCCTGCTCCCTGTTGAAATAGTGACATTTATCCTTGAGATATCGTGCCGTCTCCTGGTTGATCACCTGGGAGGCCCCTTTGTAATCTGCATCAGATTTTTCAAACTGGATATCAAAGGTTGAATTCGGCAATTGACTGAAAACAGAAAAAGCAATCACCTTGTTTTTCAATGTCAGCACAAGCCCTTCCAACCCCAGCCTGTCAAAATGGTCAAAAGATGTCTGTATCGCATCAAACTCCTGGTCAAGCGTTTCTGAACGTTTTTCATCCATTTCCAGTAAATCCTTTGCCAATCCCAGGGCTTGATATCGATAGGCATCCGTTAATGGACGAATCTCAAAATCAGGATAACTGCGGTTGAACTGTGAGATCAGATTCCTTTTCTTGTGGAGTTTTGTCCCGTTAAGATCACACAGGCTGTTAACATCGTAAATGTATTCTGCATAATCGCGTTCTTCTTTGATGGTATAATAAATTGCAATATCAGGAAATTTTTTTAAATAACCTTCTGTTACAAGACTGATATTGGGGCTAAGCCCTTCATTTTTCATGTTTAATGAAAAAATAGCCATTTCTTCCGGACAAAAAACCTCCCCAATGGGCATAAAGGCACATTGAGAAACCCCGTCATAAATCAAAAGCCTTCCATGGTATATGCTCCAAGACGTTTTATAAGCATCCTGCCATGCAAAAAGATTTGAAAAATTATATTCACAGGACACAGGTTTAAATGTATCAATATATCTGTTTATCAATTCCTGATCTTTGAATGTAAAACGATTAAACGTTGGAAATCCTGATTCTTCTATTTCCGGTAAAACCGCTTTTCCTGCCGCATACATTTGATTAATCCTTATATTTTAAAGGAACATGATCCACGAGTGGCTCAAATCCAAGTTCCTCATAGAAATGAGATGTTCCTGGCTGGGCAACAAGACCGATCCAGTCAACACCTGTTTCTTTTAATTTTTCTATTAATGTCTCAATAATTCTTCTGCCAATTCCCTTACCTCTGAATTCTTTTAAAACGGTAACGTCTTGAATATAAGCATCACTTGTAAGATCGGAAAGGGCCCGACCCATTCCAATGAGTTTTTTTTCCAGGAATGCGCCCACAAAAACAGCGGATTTCTCTGCGATATGATTTAAAAATTCAGGGTGTTTACCATAGGACGGCTCCCACCATCCGGCTTCTGTGTAAAGTTGTATCAACTCTTTTTTTGAAGCGGATTTAACGGCTTTTATGACAAGTTGTGGCAAAGGGTCATCTGACATTGTTAAATATTTTTTCTTTGTTCATAAGGCTTCAAACATTTTTTCGGCAAAATAAGGCAAAACAAAAGAGGCCTGGTGTATGCCGGGACTATAATATTTTAATTGGTTCTGAATATTTTCAGAAATATTCCGGATCGGCTTATTCAGATTTGGGCCCATGGACCCCAGGCAAATGCCGATATGACCTCCCGGATATGTCGGCACCAGGATATAGGCATATGCCTGAACAGCAAACAGCTCTCGTGTCATCTTCACAAGATTGACAGCCCACTCTTTATGCAGGAAAAAAGATTCACCCTGGGTGGCGATCATCCCATTGTGTCTTAATGCCTTTTTTAATCCCTCGTAGAAAGGCTTTTTAAACAAAACCTCCCCAGGACCTATGGGATCTGAGGAATCCACAATAATCACATCATATGCATCGGTTTTTTCCCGGACAAAGGCATTGCCATCTGCAATATGAACAACAACCCTGGGGTCATCAAATCCGCAGGCCAGGTCAGGCAGAAATTGTTTTGATACATTGATGACATCTTCATCAATTTCACAAAAATCAATCTTTTTGACGATATCATGGCGGCCGATTTCCCTTAAGATACCGCCATCCCCCCCACCAATAACCAGAACGTTTTCAGGATTGGGGTGAGCAAATAAAGGAACATGGGCAAGCATCTCCTGGTATGCAAATTCATCTGCCTGGGTCAACTGTATAATCCCGTCCAGGACAAGGATTTTCCCGTGGCTCCTGGTCTTATACACGTCAATCTGCTGAAATTGACTTTTTTTGCTGTACAACACCGTCTCTATCTCAAGAGAAAGCGACATTCCCGGCCACATGGGGCAGATTTCTGAAAACCAGCCTTCTCGTATTTTATTATAATTTTTCATTGTATTGTTGTGTATAACACAATTGCCCGGAAATTAAAACAATAGTCAATTTCCGGGCAATTAGAATCAGATTAAATTATTGTCTTAAAGCCATCTGCATTTTATAATGGGTACCCTTAAAAAATGACAAGGCAAATTCTGCAACTTCCCGGGGTTCATAAAATTTACAACTGAACACATCCAGATATACCCTGTTGGTAGCGTTTGAAAAATGACCTGAAATCAAAGAGGTATCAATCATCTGGGTCATACTGAACCCTTCATTTTTTCCATCTTCTCCAAAGTAAACAATCTGGCACTCCCCAAACCGCTTCATACCGATCAGATCACACAGATCATATACAAATCGTTCAATGCTTTTTGCATCCCGGATTAGCGTTGAGTCACTCTCATAAATATCAACAGAGGTTAAAACACCCCAGGGATTTTTCCGTTCATACTCTTTTTTCCAGGAAATCGGATAAATTTTTGAATTTTTAACAATCTGGCCCACTTTCTTTTGTTCAAAAGGCTTGGAAATAATTCCTCGATTTTGATCAGAAGAAATAACAACATTCTCAGATTGGAAAGAATCCTTCATTGAATTGATAGCAACTTCCAGGTCAATATTGTCTCCGCAGGTAAAAATATCTACAGCAGCATAATCATGTTCCGGCCATGCATGCACTGTAAAATGAGATTCTGCTATTACGACAACACCACTTACACCCTGGGGTTCAAATTTATGAAACGAAGAACTGATAATTGTTGCGCCACTTTCTTTTGCCGCTTTCAACAATATCTTTTCGACCTGGTGTGCGTCTAAAAGAACGGTTGCTCCGCATTCATAATACTCAATGGTCAGCTGTCTTCCCAGGGCAAAACATGCTTCTTCCCGGGAATCGCCAACAAATTTAATATTTTTACCAAGCATTAATGCTCTCTCCAAAAATGAATAAAAATATATGTTATTATCCTGCAAACCTGCAGAATATCCAAAAAAAATCTTTGCCCATAATAAGACCAAAACAACAAATGATCAAGGCAGCAATTTTATCTTCGACTACTTTTGTACAAACTAAACCCAACCGTTAATATATGTCTAATATATGTCCATGATTGATTTAAATCTGGCATATTCTGTATCCGTCTTCATCTTTCTTCCCTGCAAATTGCTTACCATACCCGGTGCATTAAACCGGATATAGGGATTTACATTTAATTCATCCTGCAAAGTGGAGACAATTAACCCTGAATTATAGCTTTTAATGTATGCTTCAATATCTGGATTGTCTTTTTCAATAATTTTTGCCATCTTCATGGATTCGATCACATAATCATGACCCCCATAAATTTTTGTTTGTTTCGGAAGGGAAATCAGTCGCTTTAAAGATTTAAAAAAACCGTTGAGATCACCGGAAAAACAATTACCAATGGTTCCATTAAACAATGTATCTCCGGTCACTAAAAAATCATCCCCAGAAAAAGTGATGGAATCATCCGTGTGACCAGGTGTAGGAAACACGTTTAAACTTTCTTTGTCAAGGGGTATGACCTGGTCTGATCTGATCTGTCTGCAATCAATAAATTGAGCTGCTGTTTTCTCGAGGATTGCTGTATTGCCTGATGTGTGATCATGGTGAGAGTGGGTATTGGAAACATATTTGATATGGATAGCGTTTTTTTCTGCAAAAGCCAGGATGTCATCCACCCCCCCTGCATCAATGGCAATTCCTTCACTTGTAGAATATACCAGATATCCCAGGTTATCCGTTGAATATCTAAATTGTCTGATGAACATAAAAAAAACCTAAATTTTAAATCACGTTAAACGCACAGGCATACTTTTTTACGCACCTGTCCTGCATATTTTTAAGCCTGTCTTTTACAGGATTTCTGATAAAATTGAAAGCCTTATTATCAAATTGGAACAAATTTTTCAGGACCATTCAAATTACGGCCCGATTTTATAGTCTTCTTTAAATAAGGAATGCTTGGTCATCAGCTTATGAAGCTGTCTTGTTGTGATGCCGGCTGTCCGGGCTGAAATATTAACTTTCCCTTTGTGCAGTTTCAGCACCATATCAAGATATGTCTGCTCAATCTTTCCCATTTCCTGTTTTCTTATCTGTGAAAGCGTCAAGTCAGGATCAATGTTGCGAATAGCTGTTTCTGCCTGTAGAGAAAACAGATCTATGGGAAAACTTTCTGGTCTTAAAACAGAAGATTTCTCCAGAATATAGCCACGCTCCATAATATTTTCCAGTTCCCGGATATTGCCGGGCCAGGAATAGGACAAAAAGGCATCCAACACCTGGGGATGGATACCCTGTATCCCTTTTACGTGAAATGTGTTAAGTCTGTTTAAAAAAAGCTCAACCAGCTTGGGAATATCTTCTTTGCGTTCCCTCAAAGGCGGCAGTTCAATAGGAAACACGTTCAATCGATAATATAGATCATTTCTAAATTGCTTTTCCTCACACAATTGTTTTAAATCAATATTGGT
>Ga0180007_10002477_pt1 | contig 22028 bp, 18 predicted proteins | sample MM_PC_MetaG_FD_121122 | JGI IMG/M metagenome (GOLD analysis project Ga0180007, IMG submission 121122) | Groundwater microbial communities from the Aspo Hard Rock Laboratory (HRL) deep subsurface site, Sweden - MM_PC_MetaG | ecosystem: Environmental > Aquatic > Deep subsurface > Groundwater... | reverse complement strand
TCTTTGGCTGTTTTTCTTCCGCCTGTTTATGCTTCTCGTCGTGTTTCTTGGTCTCTTGCTTCTTGCTCTTGTCTTTATCCTTCTTGCCGCCCTTGTCTCCCATAGTTCGCTCCCTTCGTATCAAGTAGTTTTCCGTTTTAACTGGCATCGCATTATGAGTTTCTGCTCTGCCTTTTTCATTATACCATAGTGCTGACAAACTAAGTAAAAACCTTAAGGCGCATTTGCCCTTGCAGTTGCATTAACATAAAGCGCGACATAGGTTTACTCCGCTGCAGGACTAGTTCATTTTTCTAATTCTGACTTCGATTGCGCTCTCATTTTTCAATAGTTCAATCAATTTGCCGGTGTCTGTGTCGCCAAAGTGGTATGGATAAAGGATTTTTGGCTTCATTGTCAAGGCAAGACCGGTGACCATTTCCGGAGTCATGGTATAGGGAAGATTCATCGGCAGAAACGCGACATCGATATCCTTCAAAACTTTTAATTCATCAATGTTTTCTGTGTCTCCACCAATTAAAATCCTTTTGTTTCCGATGGTCAGCAGATATCCATTGCCGCTGCCCTTTGGGTGAAAAGGCTCGCCGTTATCGCGCTTGTGAATGATATTGTAGGCGGGCAAAGCCTGGATTTTAATTCCAAAAGCTTCCATTGATTCGCCGTTTTTTAGTGCCTTTTCCTTTGGCAATACCTTTAGACAGGCTTCTGAACACAGAATAATAGTGCTGTCTTTTCTTAGATCAGCGACAGCAGTTGCATCAAGGTGATCTCCATGTTCATGAGTAATCAGAACCAGATCGGCCTTGGGCAGGGTTTTGTAATCAGCCAGTTTTGTCCATGGATCGATGTGAATCACATTACCGGCAAATTCAATAAATAACGTGCCGTGCCCTAGAAAAGTCAATTTAATATCTCCGGCATCTGATCGGATTATGTCTGTATCAAAGACCGGCGCAGAAAAAACCGCCATGTTACATACACAGGAAAAAGCTGCCAGACAAGCAAAAATTAGCTTCATAACGCCTCCATATACTTCTTATCTACCCACTAAGATAACCCGGATGCATTTTGTGTCTACAAAAAAAACTGGATTACTGTTCATAAAAATCCAACAAATCTAACCAAAGAAAACCTCAATAATCTGTGCGCGGTGTCTGGCGATGTTTTGTATGATAGAGGCTGGAAAGGGCAAAGCGAAGGGCGTGCTGGCAGTATCGCTGACAAAGCGAATGACTGCGCAGTTCTGCGACTTTTCGTGCATTGCGGCAGCGAAAAAGTAGCTCTCCATATCGACAATACTGGCATTAAAAGAGGTGTTGAGTTGACAGCGCGCTTCGTTTGCAACCACCGGCTGGTCAACTGTAACAACTGTAGCTGTCGGCAAAGCTGTCGAGACCGGCAGATCAAGCTTTAGATCTGCATGAATAAACCGGTTGCAGTTGAACAGCTGCCCGATTTCTAGTCCTGGTGCCAGTGCACCAGCCGCACCAAAAAGAACAATACGATCATAATTTATCCCGCTAAGCTCTTTGTTGAGAAGCAAAAACAATGCATCGCGCCCTGATGCGTTACCTGTAGCCAGACGACCACCCGAAAAATCCCAGCCGCTAGTCGCAGACTGGCGACAATCCGGTAGAATAGCGGCGATTATTCTGGCTTCTGCCTTGAATGGAGCCAGAATAAGAAGCTGACTTTTTCTGGTGGTCACTTTTGCAGGCTCTTATCAAGCATTTTTTTGAGATCGTTACTGGCAAACAGGCCTGATTTAAGACGTTCCCATACTTCTGGAGTTTCCATGCACATGTATATTGGCACATCAGCAAAATACTTCTGAAGTCCGGCCCTGGCAAAATTGTAAATCTGCTCTCTGAATGGCCTGAAGTATCTGATTTTGCCGTCAGTTGACGGATAAAACTCCTCGGCAAAAATACCGGTATCAGGATGGTATTTTTCTACATTTTCTTGAAACCCTTTGGGGAAACGGAATGTGCCCAAAGAAATCCAGTTGATAGGCAAACCCTGCAGATATTGATGCATGAGTTCAAATACTTCGCTGTATTTATTCTGCCAGTCGTGCAGCGGCAAAATCGGGTCAAAATGAAAAGCCAGCGCACAGCCTTTCTCACGGGCGGCAGTGGCAGCTGCAACAAGACGATCGCGCAGTGAAGCGGCGCCGTGTTCGAGGCGGTCTATGTATTCCTGTGGATTTAGAGAAAAGGCCAGAGTTACATGTTGCGCATTTCTGGCTTGCATAATCGCCGCAATTTCGGCGCTTTTGGTTTTGACTTCGACGGTAAAATCAGGCATATCCGCGGTCCAGTCAATAATTGCTGTATTCAGCGGAAATATTGCCTCTATCGCCAGCGGGTCGCCAAATTGCCCGGTGCCGAGTCTGATCGGGCCGTTAATTCGGTTTCTGAGCTCAATAATTTCGCGATGGCAGTCTTCCCAGTTCAAAAAAAGTGTGATGTCGCCGGCTCCAGTGTAATTCTGAATTATGCAGTATTCGCACCCAAACGGACAGCCCATCCCCCACTCTACGACCCAGTATCCGCAGCAGACGCTGCCTTTCTGACCGGGACATGGTTTAATAAAGGCTCCGCGATTCGTTGTCAACAACAACCCTTGGCCAGGTTGCTGCTCGCCGCTGACTTCATGGCGCTGTTCAAATTTTACCGCATGTTCGATCTGCTTTGCCAGAGGCATATCTTTAACCAGGGAGTCCACATAAAGATTCTTAAAACTCAGCATTATAGTTCTTCGACAGCGGCAAAAATGGCTTCTGCGGCAGTTTTAGTCTGCAGCAGGCGCTCGCAGTTGCGTCTGGTCAAATTTATGGTTAACTGCATGCCCGGTTGCGAGAAAGTCTGGTCGATTTTGACGCTGACTCCTGCCGGCAGCGGATTTTGTTCGAGCGCGCGCGTAAATTTTTCGAGAACGCTTGACCGGCGAGGTTGAGCTATTTGCTGGAGATTGCCCAAAACTTCGGTCGCATTTGTGCCAGGCAATACTTCCGGCAGACAACCCTTGCGCTGTGCCTGACGTAGAAGCGTGGCAATACTACGTTTTTCGGAGACTGTGCCGGGCAGATGCAGCAGAGGTAAGGCAAAACGGCCAATATCTTCGTTGAGATGACCAAGTTCGCGCCAGACATTCAGGGGCAGTTGCTGTTCTGGCAGGTCACCATGTCCCATGATTTTTCCAGCTATAATACGTAGAGCCAGCTGCAGTTGTGGAGATTCTGGCGTTCTGGCACAGCTGAAGAAGGCTGAACTGTCTTGAGAACCGACAGAAGCGTAGGCAGCGGCAAGTTCAAAGGCGGTTAATTCGCGGTGACTGTTAAGCTGCAAAAACAGCAGAGCCGGAGAACCCGCCACTTCAATGCATGACGCCGTGCTTTTGCCAAGCGATTTGAGTGCAGCCAGTCGGCGATGACCGTCGCAGACGATGTTATTGCAGACAACAAGCGGCTGCAGAACGCCATTATCTTCAATGCTGCGCACCAGTAATTCGTCTGATGGTCGCATGGCAGCGCCCAATAACGGCTTGAGTTCATTTATCGGAGCTTCAAATATTTTCATGATGCCGAATTCTAATTTATTACAGCTCATCCAGCAAGCATGTTTTATAAAATAGAAGCCTGAACAAAATGATTTTCAAAAAGAGCGAATACATAAAATCAATTACTAATCGCTGCAGACTAGATTACTGCTTGCAAAGGAATCTAGTCTGTTAATACGTTCAGCCTGAATTTGTCCTGAATATTAAAAACAGGGCAGAGGTCTATCCAATATCTTGAATAACCCTTTTTTTATCTATAAGCGATCAGGTTTCGTCTTCAGCCACCGTAATCAAAGAATCTTCGCCGCTAATAGTAAACTCCATGCTTTTCGGCGGGTTTACAATAAATCCGAAATTTTTCGATTCGTCTTTATTGTCCGAAACAATGTGTATCCCAAAACAAGACTCTCCACGCCTCGCTGCAGCTGCACAGAGGTCCCCGAAGCTGACTTTTTTCCCAGACACTGTGGTGAAAAGTTTGACGGGTTTAATATAGACCTCGCTTCCTTCTTCGCTGAATAGATCCTCATATACTTTGAGTACATCAGGTTCTTCCCCTACCTGTGCATAAATTTTTGATACAAATTGGTTGGATATCAAAAAATCTCTGACTCCGGCAGCCTGAATAACTTCAATATTCTGGGAATCGGCAACCTCGGTGATCAACTGCGTTTTCGGCTCGCCTTTGAAATTGTTCTTAAAATAGTGCCTGAACTCAAGCAGCTTCGCGATGGTATCGGAATCGCGAAGTTCCGCAACACCACCATCGCCAGAAAGAATGATGACGTTGTCGTATTCTTCAGGCTTCAACTGGAGCATGATTTCCTGATTATCAACATCTGCCTTGATTAGATGCATCTTTATATCAGGAAAACGAGCTTGAATCTCAGCAAATTCATTCTTTGTTTCATCAGTCGGTTCAGAAAGAATAAGATCGATACCAGAACCTTTAATCAGGTATTTGCAATATTCAGCGATGATGATCATCGTCTTATGGCTCCATCCGACAATCAGCTGTTTTTCTATGGGTTTGGCCAGAGGTTTAGCCGGTTCGCCGGGAAGATCTTTTGTCTTGAATCTGTCTTTGGTAAAGTTGATAGTAAAATCGTCTTCCGCGAGCAGAATCAGGTCGGTATCATTATCCAGAACGGTATCGCCAGCCGGATTTATCTTGACCTCACCATTTTTTTTCCTGATTCCCAGAACACTGCAGGTATCAAAATGAAACATGGCTGTCACATAATTCATTCCGTTCCAGCCGCTATCCGGCCGAAAAAAATAAAATTCACTTCCCTGGAATCCAACCAGACCGTCATATACCTTAGCCAAACCTGATGTTCGGGATGTATGAACCATGAGTTTGGCCAAAATAGAATGTTCATCGATGATGGAAATCTTGGATGAAAGATTTTTTGCTAACTTCTGCTTGTTAGGCTGATGAACTTCTGCCACGATAGAAGGCAGGCTGTTTTCGCCCATGCAGGACATGACGGCCAAAATGGTCTTCAACACCTTTGCGTCAGCCAGTTCCTTTGTTTCATGGTCAGCATCAACCGGAGCGTCATTCAAAATTATGATAGATCTGGCATCCTTCACGCCTACTCTGGAGAGAGCCTGAATGCTAGAGGTTGATCCTGAACGGCAGATGATTTTGGTCGTTTTCGGATCATAGATCCTGTCATTGAAAAAATCATCCATTTCATCTTTTTCATTCGCAGAAAGGACGACAATAGAAGCACTGGATTCCGATTCATTAGCGATGATAAGCTCCCTGATGATTTCCAGCACCCTGTCTCCGAAACCAAGAATAAGACTATGTCCAGTTTCAATGACTTCGCTTTTGCCCTTTCTCATTTTGACCATCATGGCTTCGAACTGGCTGGTAATAAAAGCCACCAGACTTGAGAACAACACCATGCCCAGGAAAAGAGAAATAATACCGACAATCCGGTTCAGGACATTGCTGTTCGTTTCTTCTCCGATAGCCCCACCGTCAGCTATTTGCAGAAAAGACAACCACAACTGGTCGAGGACATTGCTCATGTTTTCCTGAGGAGAAATGAGGTTGGCAGTGAATCGGACAACGGTCATGAGAAAAATTGCGCCCACGAAAAGAAGCATTAAGGCCGCAAAAACCGACACCCCACCCTTAGACATGAAGTTGTCAAAACCATACCTCAATCGTGCACCAAAACCTGGTTTGTTTTTTTTCATGAAAGTCTCCTGCTAAATGAATGCAACAATCTATAAATTTTCTGTTTTCGAGGATAAATTCTGTAAAGCTCCGGCTTTTTCTCGGAATTAATAGAGCCTATCATTATGGCAAAAACTTCATTTGTGCGTGAAGTAAAAGCGCGCCCGTTGACTACTAATTTCAGATTTTGTCGTAACGATGTATCCCTCTTGATTGGCAGAGTCAGATGATGATTTTCGTCTTAGCTATTATGTTTGTCAAGCCATTTATTTTGAGCAAATCGCGTTCTTTTCAATAATCCGTAACCAACGATCAAATTGCCTTTTATTGAAGAGAAAAGCAAGAATCACCTCATATCATGGTCGAGGCACCAAAAGATTCACCATTCAGCTGACCGTAATATCAGTGAAAATTCCATATTTAACAGGCCGAAATCTCCCAAAGCCGTTCACAAAAATAACACGCTATTTTTCGGGCTATTTTTCGGGTTCAAATAGGGTCTTGCTGTGTGACAAAAGTATCATTATAATTAGATTAATTATTTTAGGAGGCTTTACATGTATTCTTACAAGTGGCTTAAAACTCTAATTCTCGTAATGTTTTTTGCTTGTCTGGTTTCTGCTGCTCAGGCAGCAACCTATGGTTATATGATTGTGCGCGGCAAAGATCAAACACTCATTGAGCGCGAAATATCGACTATCGATCGCCTGATCAAAACCTGGGACAACGGCGAAGTTCTTTATGTACACACTGTTAAGTCTGGTGGCGCATTCTTTTTCAAGAAAATCACATCGACAATATTCTTTGCCGGCAACCGCACCGACATTTCCAATTTCCTTACCCAGGGCCCTTATGAAGGTGATTATCTGCGTGACATCACGGTGAGCTTTACCTTCAGCAGTTTGCGCGATAAAAAAGGTTACGAAGGCGAAATAAACACCACCTATACTCGCAAATTCACCAACATTCGCAATGCTCTCGAAACCATTCAGAACAAAACCTGTGACATCCTCTGGAACGATCTCAAGGCCGGCAAAGCCTCTTCCTATAAAAAACATCTGGTAAGCAATGAGCTGATTGAGCCGCGCGCCAATATCGTTTTTTACAGCATGCAGCCAACCGAAGATAACCGCCTGCTGGGCGTCAGCTTCACCCCGGAAAAAATCACCAACAGCCGCGAATAATCTTTCGCAAGCAACAAAAGCGCTCTGGCAGATTTATTCTTGCCAGAGCGCTTTTGTTATGTCAGTAAACAGGTCGTGGCGATAATCTACACTTCAGAATAACACACACCTGCAGTCTTAGTATTAAGAAGCCTTATCGGCTGGTTTGCGGTTGTAAAAGCCTAGAATCACGCCGAGCGCAACTGACCAGAGTGCCGCAAGACCAATCTGATATGGCCTGGGTAGTGAAAAAGTTACGCTGTGTGCCGGAATCCAAAACCACAAAAGCGACATGAAGCCTTTGTCGAGATTGGCCCAGTTGCTCTTTTTGGCGATAAGATTGTCGAGCAGGCGGTGCATAATAACCAGAAATGGTCCAAATTGCAGGTTAATGGCTGTTGAAGTCGCAAATGCCCGTGTGTAGCTGCCGAGTTCGGGCAGCATCTGATGCTTAATCAGTGCATCGATAAAACCAGTAAAACCAATAAACGCGTATTTGATCAATACGGCCAGAAAAGCCCATTCGAGCATTTTACAAACCAGCGTTGCCAGGCCAAAAGGCTTGCTGACACGGCCGTCAATTATCCATTTGGCAATTACATCGCCAAAAGTGCCGAGAACAGAAAACTGCAGCATGGCTGAAACCACTGGCCATGCTGTTACAAAATCAACATAAGACTGCATTACTATTTCCCCTGTTCGGCGATAACTATCGGCAGACCCGTGGTGATTACGCCACCTTCGAGAATCTCGGCTCGCAGACCACCACGGTCGCGCAATCCGGCTAACACGTTGGCGCCAAGCAAGTTTTGCAGATACTTGCAGGGTTGGCAGAGTTCCCAGGCATGCAACAATACTTTTCCGATGTAAAACTTCTTGCCCAAAAGTTCGTTCAGCTCTACACCTTCGGTTATAATATTGCGCCGAAATGCCGAAACGGCAAAATCTGTGCCCAACTGCTCATTGCAGGCCTGAATAGCCTCACTCGACTGCAGTGTAATTGCTTTTTTATTAGCGTTGCCAGCTTGCTCTACAAAATTGCGGTCACCAACCAGTCCGCAACCAGCCAGCGCGAAGACTTCAGACTGTTCCAAAATTTCGCCGCCGTTTTCGCAGCTGATGAATATCTGTCTTACTTTTGCCATAAAATCGCCTCTGACTAAAATTCGAAACGAACTAAACTGCTTACAACGCGAAACTCAGCTGCAATAATGCGTTCATAGATGCTGCGTTTGATAAAATAAGGGTTCCAGCCAAAAATCAACGAGGTCACTGCTTCCCATATGGCTACCCATGCGGCGATTACTATGCCCTCCTGAACAATTTGCTTCCACAGTTCGATCTCAGACGTATTCGGCGGTTTGTTCACCGAAATCGCAGCAAACAGCACTATGCCCAGGAGTATTAGCATCAGAAACTTACGCATCTCCTTGCGCAAATTGCGATTTTCAACCTGATACAGATATGAAAAATAATTTGCTACCGCTTTGCGCAGTATGTTCTCCTGAAGCATGTTGTATTCCTGATCAATCGACACCTTGATCAGGAAATTGCTATCACCAAGTTCTTTTACGCTGTCTGTAATGTAATCAACAAAATCCTGGTCGAGCTCGCGTTTAACAAAACTGGCTTTTTTATCGAAACTGTTAAACAGGTCATTCATTGATTCAACGCTGATATCAATGATGGCCTTGCCATCTCTGGTAAACTCGTATCGCTTTTCCAGTATTTCGCTATACATTGTCGCTCCAGCCTCGCTGATTCAGACTCGAAAAAAACGATTTTGACATAACCAACAAACATGCAATTCAAAATCGGCGATTTACTTCAGTATGCTCCGCGCACGATAAATTGAGCCGAGATTATAGACGTTTTGATACTGTTTGCTCAAAAGAACGCGGCGAGCCATGCCTGATCTGGTGCCGCTAAGGCAATACAACAACAACGCCTGTTGTTTATCAGGAACCTGCGTTTCTATCTTTTCGCCGATCTGGTCGAGCGGAATATTAATTGCGTCTTCAATGTGCCCGGAAGCGAACTCTTCGCCAGATCTTACGTCGATGACAAGAGCGCCGCCATCCTTAAGCTCACGCGCTTTCTGCGGATTAATCTGATCCATGTGTTTGAGCAGAAAAAAGATTACGATTGCTGCAATTATTACTATTTGAGTGTATTCCATTTGGTTCCCTTATGGCGATTCTGAGGGTTGTGCAGTTGTCATCATGCATACATGTTATACGCCATTTTATCGATTTCTACCTCGCCGGATTCGTGTATTCTTGAATCTTCGATGTTTTTGTAGATGAGGAAAATGCCCTGCCGACCATCCATGACAACGCCAAGTTTGTGCGGCAGACGTGTGTGAGTGAAATATTTGTGACGCTTGACTACCGGTAGGCTGCGCAGCCAGTTCCAGTCGATAAATCCCTCTCCTGAATCCTGGCGCACAGAGAAATAACCAATGCCCATGGTGGTAACGTTGTGGAAGAAATGCGAACCCATTGAGGGATCAACCCTGAAACCTTCCAGCGAGTATTCTATGATAACCTTCGCAAAAGAGCTCTGAGGCCAGGTTATCGGAATGCCGAGCCAGCGATCCCGCGTGCCCCATCGACCAGGGCCAAGCAGAATGTATTTTCGACCTGCTTCCTTATGCTCAAGATTGAAGGCTTCGACTTCTCGCGCCATCTCTTCAGTCTGCGCCTTATCAAAGACATCCGGGTCAACCCAGACTATGTCGCTTATTTCGTCTATTCGACCATTACCCATGCCAGAATCGGCATAGAGTGCAAGTTTATCCTTTTCAATACAGCTCTTTTCGATATTAAAATCTTCACTCTCGCGAAGCATGTGTTTGAGCTGCAACAAGTAGAAAGCGGGTTTGTCACGGTCGTCAGCATCAGTATCCAGCGCGAACTCAATTTCAACAGGAGTTTCAAGAGCTTCTTCAGATACGTCCAGAATGTGTTTAATGGCTTTGGCCATTGGCATGGATTCGTATTGAAGAATATTTGCAAAATTGATCACTCGTGGGCCTCTGGATTGAATGCCAACTTCGAGGCGTTGATCGAGATGGTTCCAGGTAGATGCAACTTCCTGCAGAGTGCCATCATGTTCAGCCTCGATCATGTCGAGCTTGATCAGGGTCGCATCTTCACCATTCATAAGGTCAACAGTGTTTTTCTCAAGATCGAGGACGGTAAAGCGGCGCTGTGAATTTTTAACGAGTTCCTCAGGAGTTAGAATCTCAAGTTTCGGAAAACTCGGACAGAATCTGAAAGATCTTTCGCCGCCGACAACATTGCGTCCCAGACCAAGAACCAGCATGCCAACGCCATCTTCGGGCTGGATGTAAGAAAAAGGGTAGTAATTGTATGACTGCCCGACACCAGAGATCATCGGATAAAACCTGCTGCCATGCTTTCTGCCTACGATCTGCTGAATGACAACGGCCATTTTTTCTTCTTCGATGTTGTAGTTGATGGCATCAAAATATTCACGGGCTTCTTTTGAGTAGACCGATGCATAAACCAGTTTGATAGCTTCTTCAAGCTGCTTAAGCCGGACTTCAGAGTTGGGATGGTTGTTCGGAATAAAAAAAGTCTCATAAAGCCCGGACATGGAATGCGAAACTGAGTCTTCAAGCACACCTGAAGAGCGAATCGCCAGCGGGTAAGTTATCTTTTGTAACACCAGACGCAGGCGATTAAGAATTTTCTCAGAAAGCCGGCTCTCAAGAAACCTGCGCTTGATTATTTCGTAGTCGCGTTCTGACGATACGAAGTCTGCCAGATCATTGGTGGTGATAAAATTGGTAAACTCGTCTACGCCTATGATAAAAGTTTCCGGGATTCTAATTACGATGTCTGGCACAGCATCAAGCATGGTTGAATTGTAAAGCAGGTAATTCATAAATGCGATACCCCGCCCCTTGCCGCCAATAGCGCCTTCAGCCAGTTTGGAAATATGGTGGCGATTGTCGCCGATAAATGACTTGTCGAATGAAATCACCTTGCCACGGGTTTTCATTCGAAAAACCCAGTTGCCCATGTTGATTAAAAAGTCGCGCAAAGACTCAACCTCATCGAACTCAGCGACTTGAATGCGCGACACTACTTTGGCTATCTGAACCTCACCCCGCGCCAGCAACCAGGTTGAAAAATTGTTGCGGCTCGCGTGATATTCGATCGACTCAGCAGGCACGATGCGCAGGCAGTTGCGAAAATCACTCATGGTGCGAGCTCTGGTGATTTCCAATCCCTGGGCGTTTCTGAATACAAAGTCGCCAAACCCAAGATTGCGATAGAAAAATTTCGAGAGACGCTTGGAAAGAAACTGCGACTCTTTGTGAACAAACGAAGCTCCAAGCTGATTTGCCGACTTTTCTATTTCATTCTCAGATGACTGCAGCAATACAGGCAGTTCCGGCTGCAATTCCTTCAACCTTTTCGCCAGCTTAAGCCCAGCCTTGTCGTCTAAAACGCCATCCTTTTTATACTTAACATCTGAAATTACACAAAGCAGGTATTCCTTGTAGTGCTCATACTGCTTCATCGCCTCTTCAAAGTTGGTTGCCAATATGATCTTGGGGCGACAGCGCATGCGCAGCACTTTTTTGGCTTCTTCCTGAAGCTCTTCTTCAACCAGCTTGGTTGTCTGCCTTATAAGCTCTGAATAAAGGTGTGGCAAGTATCGCGAATAGTAGCGAATCGAATCTTCGACCAGCAGAATTATGCGAACCTGGGCTATCTGGGTGTCTTTATCGGCATTACGACGATCCTCGATGTATTTGATCATTGCCAGAAAGATATCTGAATTGCCGTTCCAGACAAAGACATTGTCATAATTATGCCAGAGATCAGTTCTGTTATCGAGCGCCTCAAGGTCTGTATTGTCGTTGAGAAGAAGTAAAATCGGCATATCAGGCCAAAGTTCCCTGATCTTTTGACCGCAATTTATTGTATCTGTTTTGCTCAGGCGGCTCAGTACGACAACCAGATCAAATTTTCGCTGACCAAGCATATCTATTGCGTCTTCACCAGACGTTACGCTGGTTATGCGTGGAGCACTCGTCAGATTGAGATTGAAATACTCACCGAATATTTTTTCGGCGAGCATGCCATCTTGTTCAAGCGAAAATGCGTCAAAAATTGTCGCAACTAACAACAGTTCGCGCACTTTAAAGTTCATCAGATCATGAAAGATCTCACTGTCAGACTTGAATTTTTTAAATACCTGCATCAACTCGTCATTATGCATCTGTATCTCTCCGGGATGTGGCTATAGTGGTATGGCAAGATTATAGCAAACTTCAGCTCATTATGCCGTCTTTTTTGTAGCGTTTTTGAAATTTGGAATTTCTGAAATTTCATTACAGGTTGCGACTTTTTGGCTTTGTGGTATAATCTTTAAAATATTTTATAATTTGTTGGAGGTTTTCATGAAGCTCTTAAGAAAACTATTTACCTATACTCTTGTTATCGCCGCATTATTTTCAGCCGGATCGATTTTTGCCGCCACTGAAGAAATCGTTACTGTAAAAGATCTTTCCAGGGCTTATGAAGTATGGAAGACCAAGGGAATCAGGTTCGTTGTGCGTGATAAACAGGGCAAAATAGTAACATGGAATATTGGTCACCTGGAATCATGGGACAGCAAGTCTAAATGGGTTGTCAGAGACCCCAAGGGACGCTTTCTCAGCCATGCCAACGGCAAGGTAGAAGACTGGAAAAATGGTCAAACCCGCCTGGTTCTTCGCGACCAAAAAGGGCGTCTACTTACTCATATCAATATCAGCTTAACTGATAAGACAAGTTTTGCCTCTACCGTAGTCGGTCTCAGACATCTTAAAAACGACAAGTTTCTGGCTTTCGTTCAGGATAGCCTTGCTGACATACTTATTGCCGAGCTAAAGGAAGATAATCTGGTTAAAACCAGGGTTTTGCTAACCTATCTGAACAAATACAAGAATGACAATGGAACAGAAAATTTCAAGCCCGTTCTACGTAAAGTGATACCGGTTCTGGTGTTTATGTCTAACGACAAACCCGGCGACCTTAAAACCAAGACTATGATTGAAGAAGCAAGAGATCTTTTGTATAACTTGTAACAAGTAGTTTCCAAAAAAAGCCTCCTTTCGGAGGCTTTTTTTTATTTAAGCTAATAAAATCGGTTAAAGCGAACGAAATACGTAGTGTGAACAAGATACCACATAAAAAGACCAGCATCTTTTCGATGCTGAGCATTGGCGCGACGGCTCACTATTCGGCTGCCGCTTTTCTACTGGGAATAGTTTCGCTATTCCTTATTCTTCTGCACTATCGCACGCCAATCAAGTTAATGGCAACGCATGCGGTTGAAAATTTTGGCTATCCCGCCCTGTTCCTGCTGTGCTGGGCTGCAGATGTGATTATTCAGCCGATACCAGCCGACGTTATCGTCTTTGGCACAGCATTTGGCGGCGCCGATATCTGGAAAACTGCTATTATAGCTGGTTTTTCCAGCGGATTTGGCGGCATGACCGGATATTTTATCGGCAAATTTTTTGGACCATGGCGTTTTAGACGGATTTTTGGATCAAAGTTGCTGCGCAAAGGTCGGGATTTATTCAGAGATCACGGTGCGTTAGCAATTTTTGTTGCCGGTATAACACCGGTTCCTTATTCGGCTGTATGCTGGATCGGCGGAATATATAAAATGTCTCTTACAAAAGTAATTTTAGCCAGCTGGATAAGCAGAACCCTGCGTTACCTGGGGATTGCCTGGTTGGCATACGCATTGTAGCGGAAAAAACATGCGACATACAGGAACTCTGCTCGGAGACTATTTCTTTTACTCGTTTGCCATTCTTTCACTCGTCTGCTTTCTCGCGATAGTTCTGACTCCAGCCCGCGGTTTCATAATTGAGGACTTCTATCGACAACTCGATAAGAACGGTCAAGAGCGCGCAATAGCGGTTTTCGACAAAAAACTCGACGAAGTTGGACTGACACGCGCCGATTTCAACCCGCAGATTCTCATTCGGAAACGGAATCGTGAGATGCTTATATTATCTGACGATCTGGTGGTTGCATCTTATCCTATAGGTCTTGGTCGCGCTCCCATAGGCATAAAGCTTAGAGGCAACGATCAAAAGACACCCGAAGGCCAGTATTATGTGTGCTCAAAGGTCGAAGGGCACCGCTTTCATCTTTTCATGCAGATAAATTATCCTTCTCCTGATGATGCCAAACGCGGTTCGGTACAACAGATAATCAGGCCGGGTGAAGAAGCAAGGATTGAAGCAGCCTGGCAGCAGTTGGCGAGTCCGCCAGAAGATACCGCACTTGGTGGACCTCTTGGGATTCATGGATTTGGCGCCGAGTCGAACTGGACAAATGACGGCAGCATTGCGTTGCATAACATACACATTGAAGAGTTATTCTGGAACATCGCGACCGGCACTCCGGTAGCAATTATTCCCTGAAGCAAAATTGTCTCTCTTGATTTCATCGGAAAATCAGGCATTATCTATTAAAATAGGCTTGGGAGGAACTTATGCGAGTCGCTACCATTCGTGTTCTTCTGATCTGTTTGCTGCTGAGCTGCCAGGTTTGTGCTGAAGAACCCGAAATTCCGGCACCCGGCGACTTTCGCGATGAACGCATATATTCTGTTATAACCAGTCGATTTTTTGACGGTGACGAAAGTAACAATTACTATAATCGCGAACGCATAGAAAAAGATGATCCGCACTATCGCGGTGATTTCAAAGGTATCTCGCAAAAACTCAGCTACATTAAGGGACTGGGATTTACTGCTATTTGCCTGACACCGCCAATCGAGAATCGTGGCGGGCTTGATTTCATGGGTTTTAACGCTTACGACTGGTCAATCTACGAGCCGCGACTGAGTTCTCCTGATTTTTCGTATGGTGATCTCGTGCGTTTTGCCCATAATACCGGGTTAAAAGTAATACAGACACTGGTAGTAAACCATTGCTCAAATTTTGGTATTCGCAACCAGTATTTTATACCAAGACTTCCGCTCAAGTTCTATCGGGGTGCGCTTAAACCGGCATGGCCATACATTTTTAATTTCGGCGATTACAAGCACGAATATCGCATGAACAACGACAATCCCTGTGCCCCAGAATGGTTCAAAGATTTTCGCTACAGAGATCAGTGGGGCGGTGGCCCTCTCAAAGACCCGGTTACCGGAGCGACTTTTCCTGCTGACGAACTACATACCGAGCGCTTTTTTGGCACCAACGAAAATGACCTTCACCCAGACTGGTTTCATCGCGAGGGTTGGATCAACAGCAGCGAGAATCTTACGGTGACCCGTGTGCAACGCGCGCATCTTGACGAGAACAGCATCGACCTGGCTACCGACAACTGGCATATCAAAAGATTTTTTGCCGCTGCTGTAAAGAGATATATAGATATCGGAGTTGATGGCATTAGAATTCAATTCGCACGCAATTCTGATCGCCGTGACCTGATTCACATGACAGAGCTCTGGCGTCAGTTCAAGCCTGAATTATACGTTTTTGCCGATGTTGAACCTGCGCTTGACGGCTTCGGCAAACTGACCGGGGATGAGCCCACCGAGCTTGTGCCCTGGTGGTACACCCGTAACACACCTAATCCCAATGAACCTGACCTGGCCGGAAATTCTGGTATTGCAGTCATGGACTACCCTCTTTTTAAGAGCTTTGCCGGGAACCTTTCACATGGTCATTTCAGCGGCGTCGGAAATATAATTAAAAACGACTGGCTTTATGCTGACCCCAACCAGCTGGTTACCTTCTTTCACAACTACAATGTCGGGCCAGAAATTGGCAATTTAACCAGATTCTCCGGCGAAACCTGGCAGGCCGCCTGTGCTTATAACCTGATCTGGCTGCTTCGCGGCGTTCCCATGCTTTTGATGGGCGAGGAAATAGAGTTTATGAAGGGAATGCCACAGGCTTTCGTGCTGCCGACAGATGTTCTTTCACAAACTGGTAAAGCCTACTATGGCGACAATCTTACTGACGCCGGCATTCCTCAGACAACTGCACATGCACTGGCCAGACATCTTAAACGACTCAACCAGATTCGTGCGGCTGTGCCGGCTCTGAGTCGTGGAAAACTCGAAAACGGCAACGAATTCGTCTCTGGAATCAGTTTTGTCAGAAATTACAACAATGGCGAAAGTTATGCTGTCGTCGGGCTTTCGGCCTTTATCGATCAGGATATTACAGTAACCCGAGTGTTGCCCGGCGAATACAGTGACGCTGTAACTGGGCAGACACAGTCTGTCGCTACCGATACCCGCACGTTGAGTTTCAGTGTTAATGCCAATTCTGCCGGCATCTGGGTGCTCAACGGCCCGGGTAAAATTGGTGAAGACGGCGACTTTTTGCGCTAAGCTGCGTTATCGCTGAGGTTGATCATTTCTACAAACACTTCTTTGTGATAGCATCATTTGATGCTATCATAATTAGATATGAAGCCACCTTATGAAATAACTGCTGAAATTCTTTCTCTCTACGGACAGATCAAGGAATTGCTTGGGCAATGCAAAAGTCTGCTGTTTGTAAGACCAGAAGCAAGATTAAGAAAGCAAAACAGAATCAGGACAATTCATTCATCTCTTGCTATAGAAGGCAACACGCTGGGTATTGATCAAATTACTGCAATAGTAGACAACTCAAGGGTTGTCGGGCCAAAAAAAGATATATTGGAAGTAAAAAATGCAATAGAAGCATATGACAAGCTTAGCATATTCGATTCTTGCTCTTTGCCAGACTTTTTGCTTGCTCATAAAACGCTATTGAACGGGCTTGTAAAAAATCCAGGAACTTTCAGAAAAAAACAGGTTGGCGTATTGCATGGGACAGAAGTTAAGCATGTAGCCCCACCACATAGAGTTATACCTGGCTTAATGAACAATCTTTTCGATTATGTTTTAAATGATAAGGATTTAACAATAATTAAAGGCTGTGTTTTTCATTATGAAATTGAATTTATTCACCCATTTGAGGACGGCAACGGCCGTATGGGAAGACTTTGGCACACTCGACTCCTGATGGACGAAAATCCGATATTTGAGTTCATTCCAATTGAAGATTCCATCAGAAAGAATCAACAGGAGTATTACCAAACCCTGGCAATTTCAGACAAAGCTGGAAATTCTACCGCTTTCATTGAGTTCATGCTTGGGATCATTCAAACTACTCTACAAGAAACTGTTACTGAGACCAGGTTACCATCAATAGATTTTGAGAAGAGATCGGAAAACGCTTTATCAAATCTCAAAGACTGGTTTGATAGAAAAGATTACATGAAACTGAACAAGGGCATTTCTACCGCTACAGCGAGTCGAGACTTAAAACATCTTCTGGAAGCCGGAAGATTAGAATCATCTGGAGAAGGCAGAATGACCAGATATCGCAAGAAAGAATGACTTTGAATCCACGGACGAGACGACTGACAATATTTGCTTTGGTACACTGTGATTTCATCTCGCATTCGCTGCAGTTATCACATGAATATTCAGCAAGATTTCTCACGTAACCAGCATCAGCAATGATTCCTTATTTTTAAGCAAACTCGAACAATTTCAAATCTATTTTTGAAATCAGGGCAACAAGGCGCCTCGAACCGGCCAGACCAAACCCCTTATTGAGTCGCCCCCCTCAGAATACCTGTATTTGGGAACCAAGACTCCGGTCGTCATATGGATGGTTTGAACTTTACCAGGCTCTACATTATCTTGACTGACCGTCCAGTATGAATATGATCCGATACCCGAGTAATTCGGAAAAAGTTGCCAATTGCCACCACCTATAGGTTCAGTGCCAGTCCTCATAGACTGCATTTCTCTGATGGTCGGAGGCCGCCAGTCATTGAGTTTTGAACCATCAGTCAGTCCGTTGTTGCCATTTTGCAATTCGCCACAAAATCTGATGCAATCTATCTGGTTCGTAGGTGTCGCTGTGAAGGTTCGGTCGGCAACAGGTAGGTTTTTAACCATACAAGCCCGGTGGTAACATCGGTAATCGTGCCGTCTGCGTTGTCATACCAGCGTTTTTCCGCGCTGAAGCTGCCGCCGGCCTTGAGAATAACGCCGCCGAGACGGGTGCCGGCTATTTCCTGGCCGTTCACCCAGGCGGTGCGGGTGTAAAGAAGTTCACCGGCAGTGGCGGTGCCGCTTGCCGTGTTAACGACCGCAGAATTGCCAACAACCCCGAAAATGTCTACCCCGGCTCTGATGTTGCCTGCTACCAGATCGATATCTACGAATGAAAGAGTTGTCGCGATATAGTAGCCGGCGGCAACTGTATCGCTAGCAGCTGACAGGGTTTTGGTTTCGAGGGTGCCGGTTACTTCGTTACCATCGACCCAGGCTTTTTTGCCTGAGAAGATTTCGCCAGTAACGGCGTCACCAGAGGTGGTATCGACCACTTCGGTTTTGCCGGTCACGCCAAAAATGGTGGTGCCGGCTTTGATGTTTCCGGTGACAAGATCGGTATCCCCGGCAACTTTGCCGGTGCCATCGTGGTAACCCTGTGTAATTGTCTGACTTGCGGTGGTCGGCATGACGTTCTGAGCGCCAACATTCGGCATGGCGCCAACGCGTGGGCCCCACTGGTCGGTGGTCAGACCCCAGTATTTCTTGCCGGTCAACACTTCGCCATCGGCAGCACCACTAACATCAACGGCGGGTGTTTTGCTCATGACATCGTTTAGGTTGTGCATGGTGCTGCCCGGTGATGAGCCATGCTCAGCAAAGGCACCGCTGCGCTTGCTGCCGGCAGTGCCAAGGTTAAGGCGGTTGTAGAGATCTTCAAGGGTAAACATGGCACTGGCGCTATCAGTCGGTGCAGCAGCCGGCGTCAAACTTCCCGCTGAAGCGCTGTTCACCGCCAGCAACAGCAATGCCAGTGCCATCATACTTACCAGACTCTTTTGTGTGTTTCTCTTTGCAGCCCGCCGGGTTAATATCCAAGCCTGCGGCAATATATGGATATCAATGTAACAACCTGCCCCGAACCGGCCAGACCTGGCGCGCTCCGTCCGGAGCTCCAAAGCAAATGACCTCTACCACAGATTGCAGATTCCAAAAATTAGTGCTTACACCTGTGAAGAAATACACGTTTCCTTCATTAAATCCGAGACCCTCTGTACCATTTTTAATGCTATCAGCTTCTTTAAGGGTTGGAATACGCCAGTCATACCCCCAGGAACCATCTGAAAGATTTGCCCCTGGTGCTCCGGCTGAGCATTGTGAACTATTTGAAAGCCCATCAGCAGCTAAGACAGGAATAGTCCAATCTGCTTTTTGCAGCCAGATCAGGCCGGTGGTGGTATCAGTTATGGTGCCATCACCATTGTCATACCAACGGCCGAGAGGACTGAATTTTGCCGGGTCAGTTCCCACCACAACCCCTCCAGTTAAAGTGCCGATAACTTCGGAACCATCGACCCAGGCTTTTTTGCCAAGGGCAAGATTAGCCGCGGCAGCGTCACCCGAGGTGGTGTCGACCACTTCGGTTTTGCCGGTCACACCGAAGATAGTGGTGCCGGCTTTGATGTTAGCGGTGACCAGATCGATATCTACAGTTGAAAGAGTTGTCGCAGCATAGTTGCCGGCGGCGACCGCGTCGTTAGCGGCTGACAGGGTTTTTGTTTCAAGAGTCCCGGTTACTTCTGTGCCATCGACCCAGGCTTTTTTGCCATTGAGAATCTCGCCGGCGCCGGCGTCACCAGAGGTTGTGTCGACCACTTCTGTTTTGCCGGCCACGCCGAAGATGGTGGTGCCAGCTTTGATGTTGCCGGTGACGAGGTCAGTATCTACGGTTGAAAGAGTTGTCGCAACATAGTTGCCGGCGGCAACTGTATCGTTAGCAGCTGACAGGGTTTTTGTTTCAAGGGTCCCGGTTAATTCGTTACCATCGACCCAGGCTTTTTTGCCTGAGAAGATTTCGCCAGCAACGGCGTCACCAGAGGTGGTGTCGACCACTTCGGTTTTGCCGGTCACGCCGAAAATAGTGGTTCCGGCTTTGATGTTACCGGTGACGAGGTCAGTATCTACGGTTGAAAGAGTTGTCGCAACATAGTTGCCGGCGGCAACTGTATCGTTAGCAGCTGACAGGGTCTTTGTTTCAAGGGTCCCGGTTACTTCTGTGCCATCGACCCAGGCTTTTTTGCCTGAAAGAAGTTCGCCGGCTACGGCGTCACCAGAGGTGGTATCGACCACTTCGGTTTTGCCGGTCACACCAAAAATGGTGGTGCCGGCTTTGATGTTGCCTGTTACAAGGTTAGCATCGCCAGCGACTTTGCCGGTGCCGTTGTGATAGCCCTGAGTTATTGCCTGATCTGCGGTGGCTGGCGTGACGTTCTGGGCACCCACATTTGCCATGGTGCCACTGACGTTTACTGCGCCGGCATTTGAGAAGGTTTTGCCAGTGAGAACTTCAGCAGCAGTGGCGTCACCAGTTGCTACTTTGGCAGTGCCGGTCACTCCGAAAATGGCAACACCGTCAGCGATCTTTTCGGGCACGAGGTTGGCATCGCCAACGACTTTGCCGGTGCCGTTGTGATAGCCCTGAGTTATTGCCTGATCTGCGGTGGCTGGCGTGACGTTCTGGGCACCCACATTTGCCATGGTGCCAACGCGTGGGCCCCACTGCCCGGCGGTCAGACCCCAATAGGCTTTGCCGGTCAGCACATCGCCATCGGCCGCTCCGTTGGCGATGACGGCGGGCGCTTTGCCCATGATGTCGTTGAGGTTGTGCATGCTGATAGCCGGCCCCGAGCTCGGCTCAGCAAAAGCACCGCTGCGTCTGCTGCCGGCAGTACCAAGATTAAGGCGGTTATACAAATCTTCAAGGGTAAACAATGCGCTGCCCGCATCGGTGGGCGCGGCCGGGGGCGTCAGACTTCCCGACGGCGCAGGACTTATAGCCGAAGCACCCGTCACGACCAGCAGTATCAGTGCCATCGCCACCAGATTAATCATAGTCTTTTGAATTTTGCTCATCTTATTCATCATGTTGCCTCCTGATTTACCAAGACTCGCATTATTGAGTCTTATCAAGTTTCGTTTATCGTTTTTCATTGCTTTATGTTTTTGCTTCACTGTTTAAGCGTTCCTTTAAAGCTCGAACTGAACGCCGTAAGAAGAGCCGGAAAATTTTACCCAGCCAATGTTTTCACCCCAGGCGTAGCCGGTCATGGCACCGGTCTGCTGATCAACAATAACTTCTGAAAACGCAGTAGTAAAATTGATCCAGCCGGCATTTTCGCTCCAGGCATAGCCGGAAAGCCTGCCATTGGCATCCATGTTTACCCCCCAGTTTGCAGAGCTGTTGTTTGCATAAGGAGCAGTCGCACCCTCAGCAGCAAATTTTACCCAGCCGATATTTTCGCTCCAGGCGTAGCCGGCAAGATAACCATTGGTGCCCAATTTGGCCGAAACCTTTTCGAAGGATGTGTTGAAGTTCACCCAGCCAGTATTCTCGCTCCAGGCATATTTATTCGCACCGGGGAATTTGGCCGACATCTCAGCAAAATTTGCGGTAACAGTCAGGTTTGCGGACACAATGAGGTCAGTGCGCGGATTATCAGTTTTGGCATCGCTCCAGTTCACAAATATGTAACCAGAGGCGGGCACTGCGGTTACTGCGGTTCCATTAGCGGCATGAACGACAGTCTGCGGTGATGTTCCGGTGATTGAGCCGTTAGCTCCAGCTGTATAAGCAAGCGTGTACTGGTTAAGAGTCCATTTTGCGAAGATGGTGATGTCGGCAGTAACTGTTTCAGAAGCAAAGTCCCAGAGGTTGGTGCAGGCTGATTCTTTATACCAGCCGCCGAAGGTGAAGCCGGTTCGGGTCGGAGCTGTCGGTTCAGTGGCTTTGGCACCAGATTCGACAGTCTGAGCGGTAACGGCGCTGCCGCTCTGTGAATCAAAAGTGACAGTGTAAGTTGTTACGGCCACTGATATCCATTTTGCATAAATCGTTGTGTTAGCAGTAATTATTTCAGAAGCAAAGTCCCAGAGGTTGGTGCAGACCGCTTCTTTGTACCAGCCGGCGAAGGTGTAGCCGGTGCGGGTCGGAGCTGTCGGTTCAGTGGCTTTGG
>Ga0180007_10002476_pt1 | contig 22032 bp, 15 predicted proteins | sample MM_PC_MetaG_FD_121122 | JGI IMG/M metagenome (GOLD analysis project Ga0180007, IMG submission 121122) | Groundwater microbial communities from the Aspo Hard Rock Laboratory (HRL) deep subsurface site, Sweden - MM_PC_MetaG | ecosystem: Environmental > Aquatic > Deep subsurface > Groundwater... | reverse complement strand
GTTGACAAAACCCTTTTTTTGCGCTATAATAAGGGTAGAAAACAAAAATAAAAAGACAAAACGTTCATTACACTTTTCCAGGGATAATCACTTACCTTTCATCTGTACCATAAATACAGGGGTGAGTAAGTGATTATCCCTGGTTTTTTTGTTTAGCTAGCAAAATTTCCATCGCCTTTTAGGCTCGTAAATTTTGCTAGATTAAGAATCCCGCTGAAGCTAAACATAGTGAGGCTGATAGCGGGATCACAACTTTTGCTGTTTCTTTTTATAAAACCTCCAACCAACGATTGACCCAGCTAATACTAATGCCCCAACCGAAACAATTAAATACACCTTCACTTCCTTACTGCTATCCTTGGTTGGAAAATCAATCACCTCTTTTTCAATCGTCGCTCCCAAAACTTCACCTTTCATTTCAGATGGCTCTGACTTTTTTGCAATTGAGATATCTTCTTCTGTGCGTGGTAATAACCTTAGGCCGGCGCTAGTTTTGTCTAAAACACCAACAACCGTCATATTATCCCCTGACTCAACTTCTGGCTGGATTATGCCTGTCTTTTTTTGGATATAAACCCGTAAAGTATTTCCCAAGTCATCCATCAGATATATACCGCGTGAATTTGCACTCTCCACTTCCCCTGTAATTTTTAATAACCTGCCCAACATTGCCTCATTTATCTCTCCGATTATCATTTCTAACGGTGTGTTATTAATTTCTTCTATTTCTTCTCCGGTTTCACTTTCTCCGTTTAACTCCAAATCCGCTGAAGAGTCAACTTCAAAAATAATTTCATTTTTTTCTCCGGGTGTTGGTCTTTCTGTCCAGTGCCATTTACCCTCGCTCATATCAAATGAAAAAGAAAAATCCTTTTTAGATTTTTGGTACTCAACCCCGTTCACAATATCCCCCTTAGGATCAATTAAATAAATTAAATCACCACTATTATTAAGCGTAACCTTACTTTGCTCCCGACTGATTGCTAAAAGCCCACCCGCTTCAATTATAAAATCTTTAGAAAAAGTATAATATCTTTTTGAATCAGTCAGTTGCCAACCTTCCAGGTTAATAGCGCGATCGTCATTATTTAAAAGCTCAATAAATTCGCACTCTGCATCCGACGGAGAACAAGACGGTAAAACCTCGTTAATAATTAGTTGATCAGAATAATCATAATCTGAAACTTCGATTTTCTGTTCCGACTCATCCTCGCCGCCCTTATCATCTTTAACCAATAAGGTAACGGTGTATTTGCCAATTGACATATAACTATATTCAATCTTTTCTCCGGCGAGCTGATCACCATTGCCAAGATCCCATAAAAATTCCAACTCATCACCATCTGCATCTTCTGATTCTGAGGCATCAAGACTGATTAGTTTATTTACTTTGAACTCATCCGTTTCCAGTTCAAAAAAGGCCTGCGGCAATTCATTTTGAATAATAAATTTATTTTTCTCTCCTGGCGTTACATCATCAGTCCAAATCCACTCATTGTCAATCAAACTGTATGATTGCTCTTCAGTGCAATCTTCATAACTAACACTATCTAAAAGCTGTTCGTCCGGCCAATAAAGCATGGCTGAGTCTGAAGTGTTATTTAAACTAATGCTTGAAGTTTCCTTGGCAATAATAAAGTAACTACCCGCTGTAATGATTGTTGACTTAAAATCATCAGACTTAATAGTATAACGCCGGCTGCTCTCATCACCTAATTGCCAGCCAGTAATGTCAATGTCCTGGTCGCTAATATTTTCCAGCTCAATAAACTCATTATCATCCTTGCCTTCTGGATTTGGATAAATTTCTGAAATAATTATTTTACCTGAATACGATTTAATATCCGACTTGGATGGTGGGATATTATCAGTGGGCTCATCATCTGACTCATCTGTAGGCGGTTCGGGCAAATCGGGAACAACAATATCTAAATACTCCAGTTCTGACAAAGAATTCTGCGGCTCTGGTTCTGAGCGCATAATAAAATCCTGTGAATTAAATTGAGAATCTTCACTATTTCCCAAGAAATAATGACCGCCGCCTTCAGTCATATTTTCATCAGTTGAATCATTTTTAGCCTTTCTTTCGGCGCTTTTATTAGATCCGGGATTAACAAAGGGCTCCCCTTCAAAATCCAAGGCCGTACCAAAACCAGCCTTATCAATTTCATTGCTTTCATTATCCAATAAAATAATCGTATTATTGCTTGAAATTGAATTAGTAGTTGAAAAATAAACATCAGGCTGAACCTCGCCCAAATAACCGGCCGGATGGGCAATAAGAAAAAATGAGTGCGATTTGATCTCCTGCTCACCAAAATCCTCAACTAACGGGTATTCGTTGCCTGAAGCGGTTTTTTTAACCAGTCTCCAGCTTGATAATGATACATCAGTCTCAGTAGGATTGTATAATTCAACAAACTCATCCGTGCTCATACCACTGCCGCCGGAGAGTTTAACCTCGCTGATGACAAGATGAGTTGCAGAAGTGGCTTTAGCCATCATGGGTAAATTTAAAATGACAATAAATACAATAACTAAACTGACGATAAAGAAATATGATAATATTTTTTTCATAATAATAAAGGCTAATTATTAATAGGGCCTAGCGAAGCACCAGCTTCGCGTCGCGGGTAAAACCAATAATCGGGTATACTTCAAAACATGAGCTAAGCCACTGGTTTCCTTTTTCTGATAAATAATATCTATAGCTGGAATACAAATAATCATTCATGTATTGCACTAAACCATGCTTTACGGGATTATGATGAATATAGTTAAATCTGGTCCAATACTCTTTATCCGTTTCTATACACTTATCCCAATACTGATATATTATTCTTTGCCCTTTTTTTCTTTCTAAAGAATTGATTAATAATGCAATATCACTATGAAATTTTCTAATAAAATACGATAAATTAATGCCACTATTAACCTTAATTAGCAGATGGTAATGGTTTTCAAGAATTACCCAAGCATGCAATTCCAACTTATAGCGATTAATTAACAATAGTAGAATCCCTTTCATTAATTCTTTCCTGGAATTTCTTCTAAAATACTTTATCCACCCAAATGTATTAGCTGTAATAAAATATATTTGGTTATCATGATAAATATGTGGTGGGCGATGTTTTTTAAACATAAATTTTTAGTTAATTATGGCCAATAGAGCTATGCTCTGTCAGGCCCGTAATTATTCCGTGCGAAGCACTAACAGACCCTCATTACCCAATCCTACCGAGACCTTCCCGAAAACGGTAAGACTGGGAGTATGAAGTTCCATAGTAATAAATCAGAACAAAATCCGTCGCAGCCTCCATTAATCGTTAATCAACATTTTAAGAAATATCTAGGCGGAGGCGGATGAAGCTCCATGCTCCTCCCCGGAGTTAGTAAAAACCAAACTGCCGAGGTGGATTTTTTATTACTTTTCGTCAGCCGGCACTTTATTAACGTCAATTTCCTCAACCACTATCTCATCATTTACATTTTGTGTCTCCTGGTCAGTCTTTTTCTTGGCGCCGCCCAGCATTATCAGGTTCTGGGCTACAATTTCCGATTCTTTAATCTTGGTGCCGTCCTTAGCTTCCCAATTGCGGTTATGCAGCCGGCCATCAATATAAACCTTGTCTCCTTTTTTAAGGTACTTGCCCACAATATTACCCAATTTGCCCCAGGCAATAATCGGGTGATACTCGGTATTCTCCTTCTTTTCTTTCGACTTTGCGTCCCTCCATGAGTAGCTGGTAGCCATGCGGAATGTGGCAACTGATTGCCCTGATGGTAGAGCCTTAATAATCGGATTGGCTACTAGATTTCCGATCAGCTCTGCTTTGTTTAAATTCATACTTTGTCCTTTCATATATTAACCTTTAACGGATGACTAAACTTTTCCCCAGCAGTTACAATTTAGAAGGGCCCGTAACTATAGAGAAAATTAATCATCCAATTTTGGCTAATATTAGCTCCAAAATTAATTATCTTAAAAAACTTGACAGCATTTTTAAAAGTTCTACAATAAAAATTAAGCTCTGGAATAATTACGTTGTCAAAATGCTTTTTCATCCGAACACACCTTTTATAGGTTGCTTAGGATGAATAAGACAACAACTCAACTATTCTATGGATAAAGCTTCCAAAAATGACGACCGACCTCTCAAACTAAGGTCGTCATTTTGGTGTATCAAATATTATTGAACTTGTATCGAACTAATAATACTTTCGAATATTTTTATATTATCGTTGTCTTTATTGAATTGACCAAGTTTACCAGCTTTAATATCGCTTACATATTCATCAAATTCATTTTGTTTTATAGACATAGAATTATTAATTGGAATATAACCAAGAATAATCTTATTTTCTCCTGAATTATTATCATATAAGAACACTTCACGCACTATAGTACCACTATTTTCGACACCATAATCCGGAACGTATTCATAAAATGAGTAACCAGTAAAGCCCTGGGGTGGATTATTAATTATTTCACATCCAGCATAAATATATTGTGCTGATTTTTCAGCTACAGAACAAAAATAACTACCCACTGATTGAAAAACAGATTCACTTAACAATGAAAGTGATCTTTCGGTTCCACATAGCTCATTTTGCTCTGCATAGCTTACCCATAATGCAGCCCCCTTTCCTGAATCTTTATAAAAAATTCTGCAAGCATTCCATAAATAGTATTCGCCATCTACAATACTATACTGGTCAATTTCCTGATCTGAGAGAGTAAAAAATGATATTGGAACTTGAATACTAAAATCAGAATATGGGAATGAAAGTTTACCCACAGAGCCTGATACTGAATATTCGTAATCTCGATCACTCTCTACTGTCTTATTAACTAAGTTAGTTACTTTATTATTACTATTTTCAATATTCTGATTACTAACCTTGGACGGGTTGATTAAATAAAATCCGCCTACAATTAAAATTCCAATAATAATTACTAAAATGATTAAAGCACTTTTTTTTGATAAATTTTGAAGACTTGTCATAGAATTTATTCAATATATTAATTGGAACTTTTAATAAGGTAAGGGGGAGAAATTTCTCCCCCTGTTATTCACCGTTGTTTACCACCAATCAAAGTAGATTGCACAGGCATAGTGATAAGAGTCCTGAGGTGTTGGAATTATCGGGTAACCACTTCCATCAAAATGATTAATGTTCTCAAAGCCCACAATATGCAAATGAGGGCCTGAGGAACGACCGGTATTGCCAGTTTTACCGAGATATTGGCCATAACCAACCCATTGACCCTTTGAAACGGCAACAGACGAAAGATGCGCATAGCGTAGAGCTACATGTCGGTTGTAATCATAAATTACAACTTCGTTCCCGTATCCACCATTACAACCCTGATTTCCGTTTTGACAGTTCTTATAAACCTTCACTACCCGACCGGCAAAACCAGCGTAAATATTAATGCCGTAGTCCAGGCCATTCCTCTGATTCAAGTCGCGTGCATAGAATTCTGCACCCCGGTGTGTCCAGGTAGACGTTCGGGGACCCCTCCACCCGGTCCAGTCTTTGATGAGCTGCCAGTGACCAAATGGCCAGGCCACACGCATTGATGCGCCGAGTTTAGCAAAGGCGCCCGTATCACCAGTTGTACTTGTGGTATCCGCATCAACCGGCGGTTCGAAATCATTGTTCAAATCGTACTCAAGATCAGTGGCTGTTTCCGGCGCACTTATCTTATCCGCTTCTTCCGCACACCCCACCACCAGCATCAGCAACAAAGCTGGCACTAACCAAAACAGATTTTTCTTAAACATCTTACTCTCCTTGAGATTCAACAGTTACAGTGAGCCTTTGAATTGTAAAGTAACATTGAGGAGAGACCCACGTTGATCTCCTCAATAATGACGAACTTCGTGCTCCATACACATCCTCCTTATGGTTTTGTAATGAGCAATTAGAATATTTAAAAGTGCCTTTTCCACAAAATGTCTAGGCGTCAATTTTCTGTGACGGCGCGACTTTGACGGCTCACATACTCTTTTCAACTCACTTCATCCGCTTCAAACAATGTATCCGCTTCCTGCCGCCGCGCCGTCTGTTTTAAAATTGTCAAATATTCATTTCTACCTTTATTTTAGCATAAAAATGGACTTTTTGAAACTAAAAAATGACCGACTTTTTTTACAAAGTCGGCCACAATTTTATTGATCATACGACATAAACTGCCGTTCAGACTCCTTGTTGCATCCAGTGCATCGCACTTTATGATTCAACCTGCCTCTTAACTTGCTGATTATTGTGTGAAGGCAAATACATTCACACACCCTGCAAAACAATTCAGTTGTTCGTTGATTAGTAGCGGTCCCAGATGGCATCAACCCTCCTTGGTACATATGACAATAGAAGATGAAAGGACGATTTTAATATCTATACTATACAAAGAAATCATCCATGTCAAATCGCGCATATAAAAAAACGGAAGCCCATTATTTGGACTTCCGCGCAAATGATCAAACTCGATCTTACTGTTGGAGCGCATCCAACGCCTGCTGGATCGATGTTACCAGCAAACCAGGTTTATCTACTTCTTCGCAACCCACTGAAATCCTGACCAGATTGTCAGTCACTCCCGCCTTCTCACGTACCTCTCGGGGTACACTCATATGGGAAGTAGTAGCCGGATGCTCAGATAGTGTATGAACACCACCCAGGCTCACAGCGATTGATCCGCCAAATCCAGCTTCTACTACTTCTACTAACAGGGCTTCCAGCGCTTCCTGGAACTTGAAGGCTTCTGCCTTTCCTCCGTCCCGTATGTAGAAGGAAATCATGGATCCTGGACCAGTGCAGTGCGTCTGGTAAATGGTTGATTGCGTTAAATCTTGCTCCAGGTGGAGCAAGCCCGGGTACATTACCCTTTCCACGCACGGATGCCCCACCATCATCTGGGCAATGGCCATAGCCGAATGTGCCTGCGCATTCATGCGCAATGATAATGTAGCTAGCGAACGCTCCAGCTCATAGCACGCATCCGGCGTCATAATCGGACCAAGAGTATGGCGATACGGTAAAACCACCGCCATGCCTTCTGGCGTGGCTGAATACACCACGCCGCCGATAATATCGCTATGGCCGCCCAGGAACTTAGTGGCTGAATGTACCACATAATCCACGCCGTGCTTGAACAACGGCTGGAAAATTCCCAGGAAAGTATTATCTACGATCACCTTGATCTTGTCCGACTTTGCCTTTGCCAGCTTTACCACTGCAGCAATGTCCGTAAATCTGATGATCGGATTGCTTGGTGATTCCAGGAATATGGCAGCAATCCTATCGCCATAATGTTCAATGGCCGCTGACACTTCTTTCAGGTCAGAAGTGTCAATGCAAACTGCTTCCACGTCCCACTTAGACAGGATGCTCCGGAAAAGATCATCCGTACACCCATACACCGGGTTGGTATATAACACCACATCGCCTGGCTTACATACAGCCCACAGTGTAGTTGAAATTGCCGACATGCCTGAAGGAAAGACCAGGGCTGCAGCTGCTCCTGGCTCATGCTGTAGTAAAGCATGCTCAACAGATACTGAATTCGGCGTACCAAACCGGCCGTAAATAAACGGGCTTTCTCCCTCTGGTAATGGCTGCCGACCAAGTAGAGCTAGAAATCTCCTTTCCAACTCAGCTCCAGACCTGGCCGCATAAGTCGTAGTCCGGTAAATGCCAGGTGCCACCGGCATCAAACCCGCTGAAAAATCATGTCCACTCACGATAATACCTCCTTGGGTTTATCTGGTTTTATTAACAATGTACAAATTAGTTTATCTTACTTAAATTATACAAACATTGTCAAACCAAAAACCGGATCTTCCAGTCCGGCTTATAAATTTTAGAAAATGAATATTACGGCGCTGCTAAACCACTGGGATTGGCAATATGCATTCCCGGATCAATGCCTTCCGCACCAATTTCTAAAACATAACTAATGTCATAATAAGTAAATGGTTCACTGCCAATACCAGTATAATTATAGGGCTTGCCGCCAGGCGAAGGATTTACCGGTAAAAACTCAAAATAATCAGGCACTAAATCCTCAAGTGCGGCCGGATAGTTGCCATTAGTATGACGATACGACTCTAACGCAGCCCGCATGGACTTAATGTCATTTAAACGCTTGGAGTCCCGGGATCCGGCCTGTTCTTTTTGGGCTTCGGACATATCCACTGGCGGAGCGGAAATGGCCGTACTATTTGTATCATCAGAACTTAATGACACTTCTTCGTAAATTGAACTATCACTGTTGTCATTCCTGTCCAGCCATAAACTGTAGCCAAATAAGGCAATAATCAGCAACCATACAACCACCAGGATAAGCGGCATTTTTAATGATTTTTTTTGTTTAACCTGTTCTTCCATATAGAAAATTATATAATAAAAAAATAAGGCTGTCGAGTATGACAGCCTTACACATGTTCCGGCCTTTATGCCTGCTTAACGATCAAACATGCCGTCAATAGCATGGATAGACCTATTAGTATTGTTCCTCCAGATTGCTTCACCGAGCAATTCACCGCATGGCACAATTTGAATCAGGTCTGAAGGCAAGCTGTCACCATCATGTGAGATTGAATCGGTAATGAATACCTTTTCAATACCAGCAGACTGCAGATTAGCAATGGCTTTACCAGCCAGAATACCGTGCGTGGCAAAGACATATATCTTGTCTACACCCAACTCACGAAGTTTAGCAGCCAAAGCCTTGATAGAACCGGCCGTGTCGATGATGTCATCGTAGATAAAAGCCGTTCGCCCAACAATCCACCCGATAATGCTTTTGATCTCCGCCTGGTCATTATCACTGCGTCGCTTATCGCCGATAGCGTATGAACCCGTACCCAATCTGCGATGATAATGCGCAGCCAATTTTGCCGCACCAACATCCGGTGCTACAGGCAGGACTTGCGAAAAATCACTACCAGTTATATCATTGGCTACCAATAAGAAGCTACTTGTCGGGTACAAGACATCAGTAGAAAGACGGACCATCCCCTGCACCTGTGGAAAGTGGGGATGTAAAAACATCACATGCTTATGCGAAGCTGCAATCAAAGCCTGTTCAATCGCCTGTAAGCGCAGGGCAGCGGTTATTGGTACTCGCGGACGATCTTTTCTGTCCTGACGAATATCAATATATGGTAACACGGCTGTTACCCGACCCGCCGACGCCAAAGAAGCTGCCTGTAGCATCTGAAGCAGTACCATGAAATTTCTCTCAGGCGGAGGAGTTGATTGTACTATATATACATCAGCTCCCCTAATATTCTCATCAATCTGAGTAAGTACAGCTCCATCCGCAAAATCTGTCTCTGTGCACACAGTTAACTGAAAATCTGACTTAGTCAGCTCGGCAATCTTTGACTGAATGCCTTCGCTTAACGAGCTAGAACATCCTGGTCCTACAATTACCTTCAGGTCCATGGGACCCTCCTTCTATTATCAATATACTATTTTTCATATTAAGCCAAAATGGTTATTAATCTTAGCTAATATGCATGCGCTTTGTCAATCTTGATCTTTTGCTACAATTATATATAATAGGTAGAATTAATTATGTGCCGGGGTGTCCCGCCATTCAGCGAGATTCATCCATTTATAAATAACATATTCAAGCCCAGGTGGCGGAATTGGTATACGCGCTAGGTTTACCTGCCCGCCGAATGTGCACGTTATAAAAATACTAATAATCTTTCCTATAATAATCTACACTATGCTGGAGTGGCGGAATTGGTATACGCGCTAGCCTTAGGAGCTAGTGCTCGCAAGAGCTTGGGAGTTCGAGTCTCCCCTCCAGCACCAAACATATAAACTCATCCGACACAGCAGGCGGGGGACCTAGTGGGGGCAATCCCTTGGAGGTTCGACTCCTCTCCTGGGCATTAAAAACACTAATAAGAATCTCGGAGCGAAGCCCCGTATTACGGGGCAAGCGGAGATCCCGCTGAACTTGTCCCGTCGTATGACGGGATAGCGGGGCTCTCCCCGGCACCACATTTTAACAATCCTTTATGTACCTACATACCCCACAAATTTTTCATCTAGCTATTGACGCTTGCGAACGATCAAAAAAATCACCGAGTAACGCAATTACGACAATTATTCTTTCTATCGTATCACTAGAATCATTCATTAATGAAACTATAGTCTCTGCATTAGGAAAAGGAATAACTTTTAAAAAATATATAAGCAAAGTATACCCTATTGGCGTTCCTCAAAAACTAATAGATATTGATAAAATTGGATTCAATATTTTAAATCTTGGAACACTAAAAAAATACAAACTTCTATTTACTTTACTTAAAAAACGAAATGAGCCAATCCAAAATTTATCTGATCTAGAAACGCTAATTAAACTTAGACATACAATTGTACATATAACATCAGATGAAAAAACTGATAAAAATATTTATCACAGACCAAACGAAATTGAGTTTAAGGAATATAAAAAAATAACAAAAAATCTTCCAAAAAACTGTCTGTCTAACAAGGCAAAATTAATGCCTTGGTTTAATAGAATCCATACATACGAAATGGCGCATTGGTCCTGTGTTACAGCATTTAATACAATAAAAGCTACATATAATATGTTTCCAAATAAAGGTATAATGTGCTTTAAGAGCAGTTTACTAAAAGGTCACCTTAATGCGATAAAAATCGCATTTAAGCGATTGGATAACTAATTAAAAATATTCAGACTATACGCAACCAAACCTTGCATTTTTTTATAATCTCTGTAAAATTAGCTAATTGTCCATATTCTTAACATTGAGCAAAGTCGAAATGTTCTTAAACAACTAAAACCCAAAAATCAAGCACAAGGAGGTGCAACAACAAACAGCTAAGAATTTGAAGTAACTAATGTAACTCATTAACCGGAGTATAATACTCCATAATTTAAGGAGGGACGATTGTCAGACCCAAAAATTGTCGTACTCGGAGACGCGGTTAGCACCGGAATTGTACCGGTTGGCCGCTTCTTTAAGAACTTGAGAGCCGCTAAATTGGGCGGGCTCGCACTCAAGGAACTGATGAAACGAACCGGACTGACACAAGATGACGTATATATGGTCATCGTCGCCACGGTCGTGCCGGACTGTCAGGGCTTGGATCGCGCTGTACTTGCTGAAGCCGGCTGGGATCTAACCAAGACCAAATCAAAGGTAGTGAATACGGTCTGCTGTTCTGCGCTTCAGGCATATGAGGATGCCAAAGACACCTTGCAAGCTCGCGAAGATGCTAAGTGCATCATTATCGTCGGCACGGAATCCATGACCAATACCCATATGGTGCCCAATCCGGATCAGGGACTCTATGGCAAAAAGGAACTGATCCCCCTCTCAGACATCATCGGCTTGACCAGCTTCAACGGTGGTCTGATGTGGCAGAAAGCCGAAGCTCACCGTAAAACACATGGCTACACGCGCGCAGACATGGACGCCGTTGCGACCCGCTCGTTCGGTAACGCCTACAGGTATCGTGCCGAAATTTCCTCACGATTCATCTTCCCGGTCGAAGGAGTAATCAAAGTTGATGGTGATCCCGGTTTCGAACCGTTTACCGTTGACCATGATTACCCCCGTCTGAACAAAGACTGGTCTGAACTGGAAGTCACGCCGGAACTTATCACCGGTTGGAAATCATACTTGGGTGAGGGCGGTGATCCCACTATCGTCAACGTTTCAAGTAAGAACGACGCTGCCATGGCACAGGCCGTGATGCTGAAAGACTTTGCTGATTCAAGAGGATTGAAGGTTATGGCGAAACTCATAGCCACAGAATCAGCATACACCGAACCGGATGAACTGTTCGACGCACCGGTTAAGGTTGTCGAATTCCTGCTAAAGAAGCAGAAACTGACCACCAGCGATATCGCTGACTGGCAAGGCACCGAAGCGTTCGGCAACCAAGCTCATGACTTCACCACAAGGATGAATATTGACCCGGCAATTGTCAACCGGTATGGTGGTGCAATTGCCTTGGGTCATGCCATCGGTATGTCCGGCGGCCGCCGTGCCGAAGAAGGCTGTTACTTCCTAGAACAGTCCAGTGAGCAGTTCTCAATTGTCTTTGCCTGTGGTGGTGGTGGACGCGCGACCGGCTTAATTCTCGAGCAGGCTACCTAATCCACATCGCTCATTTCATTTCGAAACCAAAGCTCCCTACTACACCAGGTAGGGAGTTTTTTAATTCTTTTCATTTACCAAAATATTGAAACATTGTAAGATAACCTAATACAAAAAAGCACACTATAGGAGGAGCTGTGATAATAAAATTGGTTATTGTTAATGTAGGCAAGAAAACAAAAGTCCTGAGTATTGAAATCAGGAAAGGATCAAAAGTCATCACTCTCATAAAGAAAGCTGGTATAGACTTTGATCCAGACACCCAGATGATTTGCGATTACTACCCGCCCGCAGAGTCAATTAATCCTGATAACGCTATCTCCATAATCAGCAAATACAAAAGAATATTTATAGTACCAGGCAATACTTACTACATCCTGCCCCGCCCGGAAACTCTGGCTTAAGCTAACAAGCCAGCCAAAACCTCTCGCACTTCTTGCCTGAGGTTTATTTATTTGCTATATTTATAATTTATAGTAAGATAACCTAACGTAAAAAAAGTACCTTGAACCAACTAACATACAGAAGGAACGGGAGGAATAATGTCTCCAAAAACCGTCTTAGTTATCGGCAGCGGCGGAAGGGAATTCGCCATTGTCTGGATGTTGCTTCAGTACCTCGGGCTGATCAAGAAAATCTACATCGCCCCGGGTAACGGCGGCACTGCCAATCTCTCCCATTGCGAGAACATCAACATCAAGCCGAGCGACAAGGCAGCGCTGATCAAATTCGCAAAAGACCACCAGGTAGATATCACCATCGTGGGACCGGAAGACCCGCTGGGTGCCGGGCTGGTGGATGATTTCCAGGTCGCCGGGCTGAAAATTTTCGGCCCCACCCAAGCTGCCGCGGAAATTGAGCTGAGCAAAGTCTTTGCCAAACAGCTCATGGCTAAATACGGCATCCCTACCGCACCGTTTGAAGTCTTTGACGACTTCGTGGCAGCCAAGCGCTATCTACATCAGCAAACAGAATTTCCGCTGGCTATGAAAGCTGACGGCGGAGCGCAGGGCAAAGGTGCGCATATTGTCCATGATTTGGACGAAGCCTTAGCCATGGTTGATAAAATCATGGTTGACCTTATCCATGGTGATGCCGGCAAGCGGATAGTAATCGAGAAATTCCTAATCGGCAAAGAGCTCTCTGTCATGATCATTTCAGACGGCACCAACTACCGCATCCTGCCAATTACCCAGGATTACAAATACGCTGGCGAAGGAGATACCGGCGAGATGACCGGCGGTATGGGCACTTGCGGACCGCTGGCCTGGGCTGAAGAGCTGCTTGATGACATCAGATCGCAGATCGTAGAACCCCTGCTGAACGCCCTGGCTTCTGAAGGCCGGCCCTTTGTCGGCTGCCTGTATCCAGGCTTGATGCTGACCGAAGATGGCCTCAAAGTCCTGGAGGTCAATGCGCGCTTCGGCGATCCTGAGATGGAAAGCGTAGCCAGGCTGCTCAAAACACCATTCCTGGAAATCACCGCGGCCGGTATTGAAGGTCATCTGGGTGACCTGGAGATCGAATGGTCGGATGAATACGTAACCAGTATCATAATTGCATCCGCGGGTTACCCCGGTGCCTATAATAAAGGCATGGTCATTACCGGCCTTGAACATGCAGAGCAAATCCCCGGTGTCGTGGTCATGCACGCCGGCACGGTACTCGAAGACAGCCAATACAAAACCTCGGGTGGTCGTGTATTGGTGGTCACGGCTATCGGTAAAAATATGGAGGAAGCCTTAGCTCGTGCCAAACAGGCTGCTGAATGCATCAAGTTTGAGGGTGCCTGGTGGCGCCACGACATTGGCAAAAATGCAGCTTAGTCTACTTTGTCCTTCAACTATGCAAATCATCCCGGTCGCACACTAAACGACCGGGTTTTTTTATTATAAAAAAATCCCTCATCGCTCAATAGACTAAGTCTACGGAAACGATGAGGGATGGACGTGGCGTAAGTCACGCACTTTTTATTTTTTAGAAGAAACCGGCGGGGCATTTACCCTATCTCAATGCACATATCCCGTGCGCATAAGGAGACAAGCAACTGATCAGATTCTCACTACCACAGCTCAAAGGTATGCTGACTTACGCGTCTACTTACACTATAAATGCAAATTGCAAAAGAAATGCTCAGAATTGTCCGAGCAAAAAACAAAAAACGTCCGATGCAATTCGCAGTGCTTTCGATCTTTTGAATGCACATACCTATACAAACCTTGGTAATGATCACCCAGTCATTGCTTGTGAACTATAGTAAGTTCTTACATTGGCCGGTCAGGACATGTTAGCATACTACTCAAAAATGTCAAGACCTGATAATCCACAAATTATTTGCAAATACTAGCAATATTTATTAGTTTTTTCCCAATAACCTTGACACCATCTCCGAATAGGGTTATACTAATGTACACCGTTATTAACATTTAATACACAAGCTAAAAACATGCAAAAAATATTAAATTTACTAAATAAAAGCGGGTAAAATCACGAACTTAGCTTAGCATAGGTTTTATCCCGCAAAAGCGGGATTTTTTGCACCTTAAAACCCTAGAACCGAGATACAAATACTATATGTATCATGCCATATAATATCCAATCTCAGTTTTAGACTAGAACATTAACAATTTATTTATTTTTAAGGTAACAAAGTATCTTCCACTAAAACACAATAATGTTCGGTGTTTTAGTGATTGCAATGAACAAGGGCGTATGGCGGATGCCTCGACACCAAAAGACGATGAAGGACGTAGGAGCCTGCGATAAGCCTCGGGGAGGTGGCAACCAACCTCTGATCCGGGGATGTCCGAATGGGGAAACCCGTCTGTGTATAAAATCACAGTCATCTATATCTGAAATAACATAGGATATAAGAAGTGTACCCGGCGAATTGAAACATCTTAGTAGCCGGAGGAAAATAAAACAATTGTCTCTGTTAAAACTTCGAACATAAGTACAGGCTTTGCTTGTACCTCGGAGTTTTTTCAAAGGCGCATTCCCTTAGTAGTGGCGAGCGAAACGGGAACAGCCTTAAGTCTTATTACGTAACCATATACCTATTTATAGGTATGCGGGGGAGAAGCGCAAGCTGCTGCAATAAGGTCGTTGTGAGAGAATTATAATTGATAACTTGCGAATATCGAGCAGAAAGCTCTAACGGGATTCCTACAACCACGTTTATGCTTGAAGAAAAGGCATAAGCGCGGAAAAGGGATTCTTACATTTTTAGCTGAAGGCTCTGGAAAGAGCCGCCAAAGAGGGCGATAGCCCCGTAAGCGAAAAAAATGTAAGCTCTGCATAATTCTTCTCAAGTACCATGGAACACGTGAAATTCTATGGGAATCCGGGACGACTATTGTCCCAAGGCTAAATACTTTTGGTGATCGATAGTGAACAAGTACCGTGAGGGAAAGGTGAAAAGCACCCCGGTGAGGGGGATGAAATAGTATCTGAAACCATATGCCTACAATTAGTCGGAGCTCCTTATGGAGTGACGGCGTGCCTATTGAAGAATGAACCAACGAGTTAGTCAGGATAGTTTATCTAAGCCCGCTAAGGGCGAAGGTATAGTGAAAGCGAGCGTTAAACGCGCGTCTTATGACTTTTCTGACTAGACCCGAAGCCAGGTGACCTACCTATGGCCAGGATGAACTCTTGAGAAATCAAGAGGGAGGTCCGCACCCACTCGCTGTGCAACACGAGGGGATGAGCTGTGGGTAGAGGTGAAATGCCAATCGAACCTGGCAATATCTGGTTCTCCTCGAAATAGCTTTAGGGCTAGCCTGCATATGGCACCCAGGGGTAGAGCACTGAATGGATACGGATGGCTTTAGCCTACCGCATCCAACCAAACTCCGAATACTGGTCGTGCTATATATGCAGAGTCAGACTGTGGGGTCTAAGCTTCACTAGTCGAAAGGGAAACAGCCCATGACCGCCAAATAAGGTCCCTAAATCTAGGTTAAGTGTTAAAGGTAGTGAGGTGACTTGGACAACCAGGAGGTTGGCTTAGAAGCAGCCATCCTTTAAAGAAAGCGTAACAGCTCACTGGTCAAGTTATTTTGCGCCGAAAATTTACCGGGGCTAAACCTAGTACCGAATTTGCGGATCTCACACTCCTTTTAGGAGTGTGGGGTGGTAGAGGAGCGTTTTTACACCGTCGAAGTCGGATCGTGAGGTCTGGTGGAGGTGTAAGAAGTGAGAATGTTGGTATAAGTAACAAAAATGGAGGTAAAAACCCTCCACACCGTAAGCCTAAGGTTTCCTGGGCAACGAAAATCGTCCCAGGGTTAGTCGGTCCTAAGGTGAGGCTGAAAAGCGTAGCCGATGGACAGCTGGTCAATATTCCAGCACCGTCTTTAGAATTACTTCTACTGACGCATCAAGTAAATCCGAACGTATTCTGATTACATGCGTCGTTTCCACCCCTCTTTTTCTCCCCTTCTCATTATTTTAAGGGGAGACAAAAGAGGGGTGGCGACGGCAGGCCTAAGCGTAAGCCTAAGCCAATTCGGATCCAGGGGGTGCCAAGAAAAGGTAGATGCACTATTCTTTGGATGACCGTACCGTAAACCAACACAGGTAGGCGGGCACGTAATGTGCTCAGGTGATCGAGATAACCCTCGTTTAGGAACTAGGCAAAACAGTGGTCGTACCTTCGGTATATGACCCACCCTCACCTTTCTGGATATAAGCAAGTGTAAATGTTATATATAATCTTGTAACCAGAAAGGTGAGGGTCGCAGCGAATGACCTCAAGCGACTGTTTACCAAAAACACAGGTCCCTGCTAAATCGCAAGATGATGTATAGGGGCTGATGCCTGGCCAGTGTCAGAACGTTAAGGTAAGGGGTGCAAGCTCCGAACCGAAGCGCTGACGAACGCCGGCGGTAACTATAACCGTCCTAAGGTAGCGAAATTCCTTGTCGGGTAAGTTCCGACCTGCACGAATGGCATAACGACTTGAGGACTGTCTCAACGAGGGACTCGGTGAAATTACAAGACTCGTGAAGATGCGAGTTACCCGCGGCTAGACGAAAAGACCCCGTGAAGCTTTACTACAACTTGGCATTGAAATAGAGTTGGGTTTGCTTAGCATACGTGGGAGACTTTGATCACCGCCTTCCGGGGCGGTAGGAGTCAAAATATGAAATACCACGCTAATTTAATTTTATTTCTAACCCTGCGCCGTAAATCCGGTGCGGAAACAGTGTCTGGTGGGTAGTTTAACTGGGGCGGTTGCCTCCTAAAGAGTAACGGAGGCGTTTACAAAGGTTGGCTAGTCGCCGATGGAAACGGCGACGATAGGGCAAAGCCATAAGCCAGCTTTACTGCGAGACCAACAAGTCAAGCAGTTGCGAAAGCAGAACTTAGTGATCCGACGATCCATTATAGGATGGTCGAAGCTCAACGGATAAAAGCTACTCCGGGGATAACAGGCTGATCCCTTCCAAGAGTTCATATCGACGAAGGGGTTTGGCACCTCGATGTCGGCTCATCGCATCCTGGGGCTGAAGAAGGTCCCAAGGGTTTGGCTGTTCGCCAATTAAAGCGGTACGCGAGCTGGGTTCAGAACGTCGTGAGACAGTTCGGTCTCCTATCTGCCGTGGGCGTTTGAGATTTGAGAAGATTCTTCCCTAGTACGAGAGGACCGGAAAGAACGAACCTCTAGTCAACGAGCTGTCCTGTCTGGGGCAAAAGCTCGGTAGCTACGTTCGGTTTGGATAAGCGCTGAAAGCATCTAAGCGCGAAGCCGTCTTCAAGATTAGATCTCATTATGAGCTTCCTGGGAGACTACCAGGTTGATAGGCTCTACGTGTAAGTCCGGTAACGGATTCAGCGGAGGAGTACTAATCAAGCCACATTGCAATCACTTAATTACTGAATATTTAACAACATGGAGAAAACAAAACAATATCATTTAATAATGATTTTTCTACTGGCAATTGTATTTTTTGGGATGCTCTTCTATCTTGCTCCTATGAAAATATAAGTCACCCGTAATAATAGAGGCGTAGAAAATAATCACCATTATTTTCCACCCCTCTGGTGATTTAAGCGCCGGGGTCACACCTGATCCCATCCCGAACTCAGCAGTTAAGCCCGGCAGCGCTGATGATACTACGGTGCAACCGTGGGGAAAGTAGGCCATCGCCAGTTTATATGAAAAACGCCTTTCTACATGAAGGGTGTTTTTCAATTTGGAAAAACAATAAAAAAATGCTAATATTAAATAAATATTATTAATAACTTACCTTTATGCCTCCTCTTAAAAAAACTAAGAAAAATTTTATGCCTAATAACAGTACTATTACGGAAACAAAAACCAAAGTAAATATTTACCAGAAAATCTCGGTTGCTATTATGATGCTGTCTGGTGTTATTGTAGCTGGTGCTTTTATTATTGGAGTATTAAGTTCTACTGAAAAAAAAGAAGCCACCCCTACCCAGACAACACTGACCCAGCGGCTATTAGCCAAGAATTCTGAATACCAGCGCGCTACTGCGCAAAATAAGGAATCAGTAAAAAATACCATGATAGAAATTTCTGCCAACAGAAAAACTGCGCTGGAAGAAAAAATTATCAATAATGATGAATCAATTTTTGATGACATCCTAACCAGTCCGCAAGCTGATTCCCTGCCGGATTTTCTGGATGATTATATTGAAACTCCGGCCACCTTTGATGGGACGATTGAATTCTTGACTATCGATGATTTCATTAAACCAAAATCTTTTTCAAAAACCAATATTTATTACCATGACGCCAATGGCCAGGGCAAAAGGCAAATCATTTCCTTTTTAGGTAATTATGGATTTAATGATCAGGACCAGGTTAATAGCCAAGGTTTCTTGCTGAATGGCATATTCTATACCGCAGAAAAAACTTCAACTATCATACGAGCGACAACTTCCGAGGATACTATTGGTGAACAAAAAACCCTGGTCATTATGGCCAAATTTGACAAGCGTACTTTTCCGGCCGGCCAGAATGCCGTCTACGCTGAAAATTACTATTTTAACAATGAAGACTCAGTTAATGAAATTTACCAGGAATACTCATATGACAAAGCATATTTATCCGGAGATGTTTTTGGTCCGGCTGACTTCAACCAACCCGATCCGCCGTGTGACTGGGATGCTTCTCTGGCCCTAGTTAATAATCCTGCTCTCAACTCAGTTGATTGGATTACGGATGACCAGCAGAATTATGAACGGGTAGTGTTTGTGGTGCCTGGCACAGGCTTGTTATGCGGTAATGATATGTATGGAGGACGCTCATCGGTCGGTAAAATACCCCTTAATACTCATGAAGGAGAAATTACCACCTCATTAACTATGGTCTATACTGGCTTTTACAGCAACTATAAGTATGTGCATTTCCACGAACTGGGCCACGCCTTTGGACTTTGGCATTCAACAAAACTGCAATGCTGGCCGCGTGAAACCTATCCTGACTTTGATGATCTGGAGGAATGCTATGCGTACGAATATGGGGATATTTACAGTATTATGGGCAATACATACTCTACTGGCCTTCCCCATATGAGCGCGTCGCAAAAAGAAAAACTGGGCTGGCTGGAAGATAGTGAAATTACCACTATTAATACAGCCGGCATGCATGAAGTAACCATTGGCAATTATGAAGATCCAGCTACCCTCACTAAAGCGGTAAAAATACACCGCGAAAGTCTATCGGGAGATAACAAACAATGGCTGTATATTGAACGCCGTCAAGCTATAGGGACTGATTCAATTATTGACGGAGGTAATGAGGGGCATATTACTGATGGAGTGCTGGTCCATTATAATAATTGTGACTGGGTGGTCTGCTCCTCGATGTTGCAGCCGAATAAATCACACTTGATCATGGCTAATCCGGATAATTATATAAATATTCCGATTAATCCGGCTATGCATTTAAATGAATCCATCCTGGATGAACCCAATACCTGGTATGGGGTAACTGGCGGGATTGGCCTGCAGACTACCAATGTTACTGATGACGACATTACGATAAAAATTACCTATGGAGAAATAGAAAAGCGTGATCCTGTACACGACGGATCAATCATGGGCTGGGGTTCTCCTTATCCGCCGGTCTACTGGATTGATGAATTTTCTGATCAATTAACGGTTAGCACTATTAACCCAATATTTGAATATGATAAAGCATTCCTAAAATTTAATTTAAGCGGCATTGACCTGTCAACTGTTGTAGCGGCGCAACTACGTTTATATGCCTTTGAACAAATTGAACAGGAAGAAGAAAAAACTATTGATATTTATTCAATGGATGATTATGGCACTTTAGAATACGATGACGATGATAACCCGGATGAGTGGGAATTTATTGACCATATTTATAATCACCGGCCCTGGGCATATCATACATATATTGACGTCACACAATATATTAACAAGCTCAACCCAACTTTTATGCTGAAAGCTAATGTACCGGAAGATGTGTTTTCATATATTAAGCATTTTGCTTCTTCAGAACACGCTGATCCCGACTTAAGACCCCAACTTTTACTGACTGTTATTCCAGCCGGCAATTCAACCTGCAGTGATTCTGATGGTGACAATCATTTAACTGCCGGCACCTGCACCGATGCTCTAGGTACTTACGCTGACGTCTGTGGTGATGACGATACTATTGAAGCTGTTTGCTCTGATGAATACGATGGTTTTTGTGAATATACTTCTTATAATTGTGCTGGCTGTACTGATGGTATATGTGATGAGATTGAAGCCTGCTCTGACGGCACTCCCTGGGGTGAATGCAACTCCGGCCAGAGATATTGTGATAATGGGACGCTTATTGCAGAATGCGGCCTTTGTGGTGTTACCTGTCCAGAAGGATATACCTGCCAAGACCTGGAATGCTGCAAAAAGGTAGGCGGCAGCTGGGAATGCAGCCCAATATTGCTGCCTAATTCCTTTGCTTTATAAATCCTAATTAAAACTAAATATTGTTTAAAACCCCCTCAATTTGAGGAGGTTTTTTATTTACAATATTTGCTAATATTAGCATAATAATTAATTTTATGTGGATAAGTAAATTGACCCTTCTTGATTTATGTAATATGTTATATGATAATATATGACGATTTGTAATAAAATAGATGGATAGGAAAAGACTTACAATTACCATAAAAAAGGACCTACTCCCACGAATTGACGAAGTAATTGACGGCTCCAGGATCAGAAACCGATCCCACGCCATTGAGTACTTACTAAGTCAGTCTCTGGGACCAAAAATAAAAAAAGCCTTTATCTTAGCAGCCGGCCGCGGTGCTAACATGCGCCCATTTACTTATGAAATTCCTAAATCATTGATACCGGTTCGCGGTAAGCCCATTCTAGAATACTCAATTGAATTGCTACGAGAAAATGGCCTAAAAGATATTTATATATTAATCGGGCATCTAGGTGAAAAAATAATTTCCCATTTCGGCGACGGCTCCCGTTTTGGAGTTAAAATTACGTATATCAAAGAACGCAAAGAACAAGGTACCGGCGCGCCGCTACGACTCTTTCAGCAGCACCTTAACAATTCCCCATTCCTAATGATGTATGGCGATATTCTAATTAGCATAAATATAAAAGAAATAATTGAATACCATCTTTCTCACAGCGGTCCGGTTACTATTGCTATCACCTCTTCAGCCAAGCCATACGACTTTGGGGTAGTTAAACTGCGCGGCAACAAAGTAATATCTTTCCGGGAAAAGCCAGAAAAGAAAAAAGGCGTTTCCCACTTTATAAATGCGGGACTATTTATTTTCAACCCGGAAATTATTAATTATATTCCAAAGCAGGGATATACCATGCTGGAAAAAGACATCTTCCCGCAATTAGCCAAAGAAGG
>Ga0180007_10002474_pt1 | contig 22057 bp, 22 predicted proteins | sample MM_PC_MetaG_FD_121122 | JGI IMG/M metagenome (GOLD analysis project Ga0180007, IMG submission 121122) | Groundwater microbial communities from the Aspo Hard Rock Laboratory (HRL) deep subsurface site, Sweden - MM_PC_MetaG | ecosystem: Environmental > Aquatic > Deep subsurface > Groundwater... | reverse complement strand
CATCAGAATTAAACAATGAAACAAGAGAAGACAACCCAGAATATTCTTGTGCATATCTTCCTACCGTATCAATATCACTCTCCAGATGCCTTATTATCCTATCATACTTTGCCCTAAGCTTAGAATCAGTAGCTTTAGAAGCAAGCCCTTTATACATCTCCATCAGCATTGTCTTTGTTTCTCTCTCTTCAGCAATAGAGGGTTTAGAATTCCTAAAAATATGAGTAATCTCCTCGCCAATTGCAGCTTCTTTAACTTCCTCGGGCTTTGTCCCTTCCCTGCAAGCCCAATCTGAGATCTTCTGATGAGCATCTTCATGAGAATATATCACAACCTTTCCATTAGCCAATCTTCCAACAGCATAGATAGCGCTATCAGGCAAAAACCCAACTGCAATATATTCAATATCATCTGCTTTAAGCCCTGATTTATTCAAAAACTTAGCCAATGCCTGACCTGAATCACCCCTCATATAATTTGTAAGATCATGCTTAAAGTTACCATATCTTGTAACATATTTTCCAACATCCCTCATATTAAGCTGTGCATGGGCATAAGGTAATTTCACCCCAACAACATTTGCATGATGTGGTGTTCCTTTTGTAGGCATCATTATACCGATTGATTTTTCAGGCTTAACTAAATCGAGAGTCTGGTCATCTTCCCCTGTTTTTCTCCATTCGATAAACTGCCCCCATGTCTCTTCCCTAAGATGAATTCCCCTATCATAAACACTAGGATGATATTTTGACGGAAGCGTCGCTATAGCTATTGCTTTCTCGAGATTATCCTGATTAGTAACAGGCTTTCTCACTCCTTCAAATTCCTGTGCTGTTGTTTCGGGATAAATCCTTATTGCGCCTTGTGGAAAATACGGTGAGTATACCATATACTACTATTTAGTGGTTAATTAGTATATAAACTTTACTATTTTCGAGCGTTAGTGAGAAAAGAGTAAAGATTTAGAAATATAGTTTCTAAAACTTTTCGGTTTGAATCTTTAAGGTTTTAAAACTAACTCAAAAAATAAGACAAAAAAAGATTAAAAGAAAAGATTAAGCTGCTTGCTTATACTCTTTTGGAGCCGTATAGGGTGTAGGTTCGCCCAATTTAGGTTTAGCAGCTCCTGTTCTATAAAGATGTTTGAATGCATCGTGCCTCTCCCGTTCTAATATATCAGCCTTATCTGAACCTCTATGTCTTCCCTCCAAACCATAGAATTGAGCAAATACCTGCCTTATTTCATCCAAAGTTAGATCCCCTAATTTGTATTTAACAAAAGGGTTATGCTTTTGCTTTAAATGCTCTACCACTAAAGGCCTATGCTCCTCTGTTATTTGAGTAAGGTATCTTGAAGCTTCAAATGACGGCGCCTGTTTCCCATAACTATCCTTTATACTGCTCAGTAGATTATCGTCAAGACCCCTTTGCCCAACATATCTCTTAACAGCCTGCCAATCAAACCCTAATTTTTTTAATTCTTCTCTTGCAGTTGCTAATTCCTCTTTTATAGATGATTCATCCTCATGTTTCTTTGAATCGTAATCTTCATCTTCTAACTTTTTTTTCAGATCTTCTAATCTCTTTGCTAGTCTCCTATGATGCTTCTTTGCTAAGAATATACCTAGATTATCAACAACATTTTCTGCGTTTAGTTCATGCCTAATCGCATTAACTTTATAGATTGTTGTTCCCTTAGGAGCATCTCTCATAGCTACCTCATCTAAAGAATAAACATCTTTTTGCTGCGCCTCATAAACCTTATCAAAATCTTTTTGAACATCTGCAACCTTCCTAGTAGCGCGCTCGGTTGTATCTGCAACTGATTGGCCTAATCCAGCTAAATTAATTTCCCTAACTACAGTAGTTTCTAAATCATCACCATCACTAACTTCCCCCTTATCATTCAACTTGACTTTTTTTGTTTTATCAGATGCCATTTTAATCCAAGGTATCTATTTAATCTCTCAAATATAAATCTTTCGGTTTCCTCAGGCTATTGCATGAGGAATTGGGACAATTTCAGTAGTAGACCATAGTAGTAAAATATGCATGATTAAAACACCGCTAATGATGCAGACGAACAGGGGGTAGCTTGAGATTAATATCAAATCCCCAATTTTTTAACTACTATCATCAAACAAAAGCTTTATATATAATACAAGGAACTCAGTCCTTAAAAACAATCAAAGGTGTTACTATGGCTAAAAAAAATAAAAGTAATGAAAAACCAAAGGATAATTCTAAAGAAGAGCCTAAAGCTCAAAATTATACCCAGCCAAATCAACCAAATATTGCATCTAATCTGCCTCCAGCTCAAGCTCCACTTGGAGCGCCTCAGCTTCCACCACTAACAAAAGAACAGGAGGAAAAGCTAAAGGAAATAAAAGCTAAGTTAGACAAATTCCAAAAGCAGGTTATTGAAAAATTTGACAAATACATAATGGGCATTGCTTTGATGCCCCCTCCAAAGCCAAAAGAAGGAGAAAAGATAGACAAAGACCGGATAAACACCTTAATTTTAGTTGATGATTCTGACAGCAAGAAGATGTCAAAGTTTGAATTAAGAGATAAATTACTAGCAATAACAGACAAGATTGCCCAGGAAATTGACAAAAACATCTATCCTGATGTCCTGTTATTAAGCGAGCTGTGGCAGAACTGTTATGACGGAAAATATGACCTTCTGCAGCTAATCGCAATGTCTGCTCCTATCTACGACCTTGGCATGCTAAGCGCAGTAAAGATTGCAGAAATTCACAAGAACATGATTCTAAAGAAATTTGAAAGATACATAGTAAGCTATGTTTTAGCAGGCTCCCTAATTCAAGGCAGGGCTACAAAAACATCTGACATTGACGTATGGGTCGTTATAGACGACACAGACGTAAAAAAGATGACCAGGGCAGAGCTAAAAGACAAGCTAAGAGCTATAATCATAGGCATGGGAATTGAAGCAGGAGAAATAACAGGAATAAAAAACAAACTAAACATCCAGGTTTACATTTTAACAGACTTCTGGGATTCTCTAAAAGAAGCTAATCCAATAATCTTCACACTATTAAGAGATGGTGTTCCATTCTACGACAGGGGAATATTTATGCCATGGAAACAATTATTAAAGATGGGAAAGATAAAACCGTCTGCAGAAGCGATCGATATGTTTATGGCATCCGGAGAACAGATGCTCAAAAGAGTAAGAAACGAGCTAAAGACAATAGGGATGGAAGATATCTATTATGCAATTCTAACTCCATCACAGGCAGCATTGATGCTCCATGGAGTTGCTCCTCCTGCGCCAAAAGAGACAGCAGAGCTCATGAGAGCTATATTTGTAAAAAAAGAAAAACTATTAGAAGACAAATTTGTAGATATTCTTGACAAAGTGATAAAAAACAGAAAAGACATCGAGCACGGATTAAAGAAAGTGACAACAGGGAAAGAGCTTGACGAGATGTTAGAAGAAGCAGAAAAATATCTAAAAAGGATAAACAGGCTTTTCACCCAGATTGAAAGGATAAAAGAAGAAAAAGATATGCTCAATGTGTATGACACTGTAGTCACAATAATAAGAGATGTCTTAAGGATAGAAGGTGTTGAAAAAGTAGCAGACGAAGAAGTTGTAAAACTTTTCGAAGACGAGCTTATCTCGCAGGGAAAGATTCCTGCAAAATTCTTAAGAATCCTAAATGAGATAATAAAGACAAAAAAAGACTATGATGAAAAGAAGCTGAGCAAGACAGAAGTAGAAAAAGTAAAGAAAGACTCGACCATCTTTATAAAATTCCTTGTTGAATACATGCAGAGAAAGCGTGGAAAAGAGCTAGAAAGAGCAAAGATAAGAGTTAAGCATGGAAACAGATACGGTGAAGTGCTCCTCCTAGGAAACGAAGCATTCATCATCCATGACATCGACAAAGAAGAAAAAGAGATAAGCAGGGCAGAGATCACATCAGACGGTGGATTGAGCAATATAAGGTCATCTTCATTGGAAGATCTTGAAAAAGCGCTGGCAAAAGTAGAGATACCCCCTAAGGTATTCATCAAAGAAAAAGTATTTGAGCACCTTAAGACAGTATTTGGAAAAGATGTTGAGATTCTTTTGAATTATTAATTTTTTTATTATATCATTTTTTCTATATCTTTTATAACACAAATCTTTAAATATATCATTCCATATGATTTAATCAGGAGCAATCCTATGAAAACTGGAATAACTGTTATGGATGCAATGACCCAAAAGCCGATAGTTCTTTCTCCGCTCGACAGCATCAAGTATTGCTCAGAAGAGATGGAAAAGCATCATGTAAGCACGATCATCGTAGAGGAAAACAAAAAAGCATTAGGGGTCATCTCAGAACAGGACATTGTAAGAAATATACTTGCAAAAGGCCTTGACCCCTACAAGATGAAACTTGAAGATGTGATGGAAAAAGAGATCATAACAATAAAGCCAGAAGCAGACATCTTTGAAGCCCTGGTAAAGATGAGAGACTTAAACATACGGCATCTTCCTGTGATAAATGATGGAAACCTTATAGGATTATTAACTTTAAAAGATATTCTTAAGATTGAACCCCAGCTGTTTGAGCTGATGGTTGAGAAATTTGAGCTAAGGGAAGAACAGCAAAAGCCAATAAACAGGATATCTCCCCAGGAAGGCATATGCCAGCTATGCGGCGAATATGCAGAAAAGCTCAATAGAGTTGACAGCTCAATGATGTGCGATGCCTGCAAAAAAGCTGCATAATATCAAAAGTTTTAAATATCTACAATTCTGAATCAAAAAATATGGCAGAAGGCTCGTGGGATGAAACATCAGAACCAGTTGCATTCATAAGGCATACTGGAATATGGGATATGCAGGACCTATATGAATCTGTTGCAGAATTCTTCAGGAGAAGAAAATACAAATTCCATGAAAAAGTCTACAAGCACAAGCGCCCTTCTCCATTTGGTGTAGAACGGCAATATATTTGGGAAGCAGAAAGAAAAGAAAATGACTATGTCCAATTCCATTATGATGTATACATCCATACCTATGATGCCCATGATGTTGAAGCAGTAGGAATAGACGGAAGCAAAAAGAGGTTTACCAAAGGCCGAATATGGGTGCAGATAAAAGCAGATATAGCTACAGATTGGGAAAGTAGATGGAAAGATAATACATTCTACTCAAGATTAAGGGATTTTTACAACAAATACATAATAAGAAGAAATTTCACCCAGGGCTGGAACCCTAAAGTAAGATATGAGATGTATGAGCTCCATGCCATGGTAAAAGAGCGCTTAAAGATGGAATCTGATGAATATGAGCATATGATTAAAGGCGCAGCCCACAGGAGATTTTAAGGAAGTAAAAAATGTCTGACCTAAGAATAATTGTAGACCATCTGAAGCTGGAATACAGTGGACTGATGGATGTAAGGGAATTCTTTAAGATTATAGGCTCATTTTGTAAGGAAAGAGACTATCAAAAAAAAGAAGACAAAAATCACGAACATAATAAATCAGACGGAAAATATATAGAGTATGAAATCAGCCCATGGAAAAAGGTATCTGACTACCATAGGTATATAATCAAAATAAGGCTGCTTTTCCAGCACCTGAACAAAGTAGAGATTGTAAAAGACAAGAAAAAGGTCCAGATAGACAAAGGAAAGGTTATAATCTATCTTGACGGATACATGGAGAACGATTACCTGAACAGGTGGGATGACAGGCCATTCCTCCTCTTCATAAGGACAATCTATGACAAGTTCATTTACAAGCTATACACAGAACGATTCGAACAGATACTGGCTCATGAAGTCCAGGACCTATATACCGAGATAGAAAAGTTTTTGAACATGTCCGGGAGCTATAAAGTAATCTCAAAAACACCCCGCTATTAAGATGGAAGGAAAAAAATTTGTTATGGATGGTTTGAAGCTTGCCTACAGCGGCCCTTTTGAGATTACAGAATTCTATAAGGTAATTGACGAGTGGATAACAAAAAAAGGCAAAGAAAAAGAGATAAAGAAAAAATCAGAACATGTAGAGCCAAAAGGAAAGAAAATAGAATACCTTATTGAGGTATGGGGAGATGTCTCGAATTATTCAAGAAGCGTCGTAAGGCTTGATGCAAGACTGACAGATTTAAAGGAAATTAGTGTAAAAAAACAGAACAAAAAGAAACTCCTCAACACAGGCAATGTACTATTGATATTTGACGGCATCCTGGAAGAGGAAAAAAAAGGAAAATGGCAGCAAAAGCCATTGTTCTATTTCATGAGAGCAGTCTTTGACAAGTTTGTATGGAAATTCTACACTAACAAATTCGAAGACAAGATAGCAGCAGATGTAAATGATTTGTACGAAACTCTAAATGATTTCTTCAGTAAGTATAAGGCATAAAGTATGCGATTAGCATCATAAGGTCAAAACTCGATTGATCAACTCTTCTAAGAAGTTCAGAGGGTCGGCTCCGTCGGAGCATGAACGATACTTTACAAATCACACCAAGAGTTTTGAAGATGCTAATCGCATGAGATATAGCAAAAGTTTTAAATAGGGTTCAGCTACTCTCTAGGTTGCCAGGCATAATGCGAGGGTAGTCTTTAAGCAATTGCTTATTGATCCTTAGAGCGAAGCCTGGTCAAACGTGCAGGACTTAAGAAGACACTTACAATTGTACTGTAAGATATCCTGTCGGTTAGTCCGTACGAGGGTTCAAATCCCTTCCCTCGCATTTTTTCTTATTTCAATAAACTATTTAAACTCCAAAACCAACCATTTTGTTCATTCCAAAAAGAGGTTTTATGAATAAACAAAACGTGTTATTGGATTTTGAAGATTTCTTAGATAGTTATGAAAATAAGAATTATGTTAGTTCATCAATCAAAAAGAAGTTTCCTATTTATTTAGAAGATTCACTAACAGAAGAATATGCATACCTTATAGGCAAAGTAATAGGTGATGGGCATTTAGACTCTAAATTCACCTTAAAATTAATCGGAAAAGAAAAAGACCTAATAACCTTGCGTGATTTAATTATCAATAAGTTCGAAATAGATGCAAATAGATTTTCAATAAGAAAAAGAGTAAATAAAGGAGTTTCACATTTATTACAGATTAATTGTGCATTTCTCGGGAGAATCCTATCGTTATTAGGGGCACCTAGGGGCAATAAAACAAAAAAGGCTTTTAATGTTCCATCCTGGATACTAGCTGATAAAAGATTTAAGAAATTATTTTTACAAGCTTTGTTAGAAGATGAATTAACTACAATAAAGATAAGAAAATGTAATTATTCTAACAGACCCAGATTAAAATTGGCTAAAAGAGAAGAATTAACATCCAATCTGAGAGAGTTCATGCAACAAGTAAAAGAAGCGATAGAATCATTTGGGGTGGAGTGTAGTCATATATCAAGACCAATTGAAACCAAAACAAGATGTCAGGATTTATACTTCCATATCAAACCAAACAAGAGAAACATCATTAAATTCAAAGAGGAAATTGGTTTTAGATTAAATCAAGATAAAGTAGAAAAACTGAATCATTGTTACAATATTCTTAAGAAAACAGTGTAAACCACCTCAAAACAGCAAATTATAAATAATACCTCCTCCTAAATAGAAACAAAATGCCAATCGACCAATCTAACATGCTGGGAGTTCTAGATGATTTCCCAAAACAGTGCAAAGACGCTCTTTCCCTTCCAAAAGGCATAACAGTCAAAGGTGAAGTAACATCTATCGTTGTATGCGGCATGGGCGGCTCAGCAATAGGCGGAGACCTACTAAAATTATACTTAAGCAGCTCAAAAATTCCTGTATTTGTCAGCAGAGACTATAAAGTTCCTGAATTTGTAGATGAATACACTTTAGTCTTTACAGTATCCTACTCAGGCAACACAGAAGAGACATTATCTTCTTTCCACGACGCAAAAAAGAAAAATGCAAAGATAATTGCACTCACAACAGGCGGCGAACTGTCAAAATTAGCAGGCAAAATTATAAAAGTTCCAGCTGGACTACAGCCAAGAGCAGCTATAGGCTATCTATTCTTCCCAATGGTGGGCGTATTATATAACTCAAACATGGTTGATATAAAGAACGATGACCTAAATGAGATGCTCACTCTACTAAACGACAAAGAAAACCTAAAAACACAAGCTCAGGAATTAGCTAAAAAGATACAGGGCAAAACTCCAATAATCTACTCATCTGAATTATTAAAGCCAGTTGCATACAGATGGCAGACGCAGATAAATGAAAACGCAAAATACCCTGCTTTCCATTCAGCCTTCCCTGAGATGAACCATAATGAGATCAACTCAGTTAGCGCAATGGACAGGAACAGGTTCACAGCAATCCTCTTAAAAGATCCAAATGACCATCCAAGAATAAAGAAAAGGATGGAAATCTGCAAGCAGGTAATGGAAAGAAAAATAGATGTTAATGAAGTAGAAGTAAAAGGCTCTTCATTGCTGGCAAGGATGTTCTCAACTATTTACCTAGGAGACTACACCTCTTATTATCTTGCAATGAGGGAAAGAGTAGACCCTACCCCTGTACAAGTTATTGAATGGTTAAAGAAACAGTTATAGCAAACTAAAAAATATTTAGCATTTTTTAGTTCTGCTTATAAAGAAATGCAAAGCATTTCTTTTAGCTTAATATTCTAATCTTCCCCCTATATTCTATCAATTCTCCTCTAGATATCAGATCATCAACAGCCTCTTCTGAAAATTTCTTTATCAGTTCTATACTATCAACTTCCCATTTAGACTTAACATAAGCAATAATATTTTCATAACTTTCAGAATCCCTCCCCTCAAATTTATCCTTAACAGCCTCCATATGCTTGCACATTCCATGAATCCGCTGTAACCTAGTTCTAAAATGAGGGCAGGTGCATGTCATCCGATTAAGATCAACAGTATAGAACTTCCCTTTGCTAGACTCACTGTCTACTTTGTAAGTTCCATCATCTTGTTTAGAAATGCCCATAATAATTAATAATCTAATTAGGTATATACATTTTTCGCTTTTGCCAAAGACAATGGATAGTATCAAAAAAAGAAAAAACAATAAAAACAAAAAGAAACCATGATTAATAAACATCCTTCCTATGATCTATTGCTTCCAAATAAACTGCCTTCTCTTTTTCATCAATACTGAACACCAGCCTAAACTTCTTTGCTAATCTGGTAGACCTATGGCCATGTAGGTTGCCTGCTAACTCTCCACCTACAATAAAAGGGTCCTCTATCAGCCTTTGAATCATCTTATCAAGCTCAGTCAACAAAGGATGATTATTCCTATGTTTCTTTAGAAATTTGAGAAAAGTGTCTGTTCTTTTCACAGCCCACATTTTACATTTCACTCATCAAATCCTTAACAGAACTAACCTCTTTCACCCTGCCCTTCTTAATATCTTCCATACTTTCAGCTACTTGATTCATTGTTTCAGGGTTGCCCATTATTCCGATTGTATCTATAAGTGACATCATCTCTTTCTTTGTCACCATATCTTTCTCCATCTTTTTCACTTCATCATAGACTTGCTTGATTGAAATTGTTTCTGCCATGTGCTGTAGTAAGGGCAGCAAATATTTAAGCTTTTTGGAAATGTGTATGCATTAAGCTAAATTTGGCAGTTCTGCCATCCTAAGGTCAAAACTCTTTCCGGCAATGGTATCAAGCTCGTCGTGGGGTAAATTAAATTGCGTAGCAATTTATGGCTTTTTCAGTACGCCCCATCCGGGGACACAGAGCTATTGGCTGGCACATTGGGAGTTTTGAAAACCCAAAGAAACGAAGTTTCTTGGGTGCCAATAATGCGGAGCATTATTTAGCATGGCAGAGCTGCCGTCTGGAGCTTAATGCATACGGAAATGTAAACCGATTATATGGCTCAACACTTTTGCCAAAGACAACACAAACCTTTTATATTTACACAGCTTACTCATTCTAAGGGTTTCATAATAAAAAACAGCAACAATGACGCAGACGAGCCGGGGTGAATTAAATTCCGTAGGAATTTATGGCGTTTAACTGCCCCAGTCGGGGTGGCTCGTAGGTTGTGTAGCAACCGTCTGCTGTCATTATTGTTGCTGTTTTTCAAAATAAACTTAACTAATAACCTAATCAAAAATGCTATTAAAATCAATACAATTAACGAACATAAGAAGCTATGAAAGCCAAAGAATAGACTTCCCGACAGGCTCAACTCTATTAGCTGGCGATATCGGCTCTGGAAAATCAACCATACTTCTAGCGATTGAATTTGCACTCTTCGGAGTAAAAAGAAAGCACCTTTCAGGAAGCTCATTATTAAGGCATGGAAAAAAAGAAGGTGAAGTAGAGCTTAACTTCATAATAGATGACAAAGAGATAATAATCAAAAGAAAGCTGAAGAGAGGAAAAGAAGACATCTCACAGGAAGCTGGCTACATAATAACAAACGGCCTAAAAAAAGAAGGAACTCATATAGAGCTAAAATCAATTATCCTCAACCTGTTAGGTTATCCTCAAGACCTGCTCTCAAAAAGCCGTGATCTCATATACAGATACACAGTCTATACCCCTCAAGAGCAGATGAAACAAATAGTTTTAGAGGAAAAAGACATACGGCTAGACACACTAAGAAAAGTCTTTAACATAGACAAATACAAAAGAATCAGAGAAAATTCGCAAATCTTCGTCAGAAACTTAAAAGAAAAGAGAAAAACATTTGAAGGTAATATACAGGATTTAGAGCAAAAAAAAGCAGCCAAAAAACAAAAGCAGGATGAAGTTGACGAATTAAACAAAAGATCAAAAGATATCTCTCCTTTATTAGAAAAAACAAAACAGGAATTAGAAGAAAAAAAACAAAGCATAAGCTCTGCAGAAACCAGCATCAAGCTTCTAAATGAACTTAAAAAAGAATTACAGATTAATGAACTAAGCCTTAACAACAAGCTTGAAAAAAGAAAAAATAACACAGAAGATATAGAAAACTTGGAAAAAGACACTGAAAAGCTAAAAGATGATATCAAAGAAAAAAGCATAGAAGATCCAGAAAAGCTCGCAAAAGAAATTAAAGATAACGAAACACAGTTAAGAGATTTAAGCAGCACAATCCTTGAGATAAACAAAAAGATTTCTGAATTTGAGACAAAAAAAAGATTCAGCAAAGAAACAGAAGAAAAAGTCTCTAAGATAGACAAATGCCCGATGTGCCTGCAGAACGTAACGCAAGACCATAAAAAAGCAATCCACGAAAAAGAGCATAATATAATAGAAGATATGGATAAAAACATAAAACTCCAAAAAGAACAGGAAACAGAAGCAAAAAAGAAAATAGAAAATATCAACAGGCTGCAGGAAGAAATAAGAAAAAAACAATTTGAAGTCAAATCAATACTTCTAAAAACAGGCATCATAAAAGAAAAAGAAAAAAAAGCCCAAGAAATAAAAGCGCAGCAGGAAAAGCTTAAGCAGGAAATTGGCCAGATAAATATGAAAAAAATAGAGCTTAACAAGAAGATTGGAGCAATAAAAGGCATTGAAGAAGAATATCTAAAGATAAGAAAAGAGCTCGATATCATCCAAAAAAAAGAAAGGGAATTAGAAATAATAAAAAACAGCCTTGAAGTAAAAAAAGAAGAGATAACTAAGACAATAAAAGCAATAGAAGAAGAAATAAACAAGAAAATAGAGATAAAAAACAAGCTCACTAAACTCTCACAATACCAGAACTGGCTTGAAGAGCATTTCATCAATCTTATGAACACCATAGAAAAGCATGTGATGCTGCAGGTTTACAGGGAGTTCAACGAACTATTCCAGCAATGGTTCAATGTCCTTATAGAAGATGAAACATTAAGTGTAAGATTAGATGATGAATTCACTCCAGTAATTGACCAAAACGGCTACGAAACAGAGATTGAAAACCTCTCAGGCGGTGAAAGAACAGCAGTAGCATTAGCCTATAGATTAGCCCTAAATAGGGTAATAAACGATATCATCAGCGAAATAAAGACAAAGGACATCTTGATGCTTGACGAACCAACAGACGGCTTTTCAACAGAACAATTAGACAAGATAAGGATCATTCTAGAAGAGCTAAACATCAAACAAGTCATTATAGTAAGCCACGAATCAAAGATAGAAAGCTTTGTAGATAATGTAATTAGGATTAACAAGAATGAACAGATAAGCCAGCTTGCATAATATTTATATAATCAACTTAAATCTAAAGTTTTAAGGGGCTCTAGTGTAACTTGGTTATCACTCTACCTTGGGGTAATGCCTCAGCCTGTCTGTAAACAGGATTCCAGAGTGGTAGCGATCGGGGTTCAAAAAGCTGTAAAGCCTTGAAAGTCCTCGGAGCCCCATTTCTTTTATTTTTCGAGCATACAAGCGATAATTTTATATATTACTATCCCCTAATAAGTATTAATATAGATATAAGTGTGGGAAAATGGGCTTTATAAAAAAAGGAGGGTTATTATTTGCAATATTACTACTCATCCCTATAAGCGTTCTTGCTGACTTTGATGTTAAATTTGAAGCAACAGACAGCACAATAACATTCGGCCAATTAGCTGAATTTAAACTGACAGTTACAAATAACTTAAACACAAAAGAAACATTCAAGGTAAAGACATTAGATTATCCATTATGGGAGATAAAAACAGATCCAATAATGAACCCCATTCAGTTCTCTATAAACCCTAAGGAAACAAACGAAATAGAATTATTTGTTAATCCACTGCACATCTCCAACTATGGCATCTATGATGTCACAGTGATAGTAGAGCTGGTGAGCAAAAAAGAAAAAATAGAAACGCCATTAAGAGTAGGCATAGTTTCTCCGCAGGCAGGCACATATGTAGAAACAGTTCTTGCCACCATCACAATAGATGAACATATCGATCCGACTAAAGAGATTCCAATCAAGATAACATTGAATAATCAAAACCCAATTGAATATCCTAATTTGATAATAAAACTAGACAGCAAGGTAATAAAAGAAGAGATTAAAGAAAGTTTAGGAAAAAAAGAAAAGAAAACAATCACTCTTTCTAAGACAATATCCCCTCAAACTCCCCCGCAGGAAGACACTTTAGTTTTAAATCTGATCTCAAATGAAAAAACCCTTGACACCAAGGTAAAAAGAATAGAAATAATCGCCCATAAGGAGCTTTCTAAAGACGAAAAAGTAAATGAGCGTTTTCTAAAGGCCGAAAAGAAGATTACTTTCACAAATATAGGTAATGTAAAATATGAAGAAAATGTTAAGATAGAAACATCACTGATCAGGGGATTATTTACCTCATCAAATCCAAAAGGAAAGATGATAAAAGAAGATGAGCAAAGATATATGGTTATTCCAGTTAACTTATCTCCAGGTGAAAGTATATCTATAACTGTAACTCAAAACTACATCACCTTGCTTGTCCTAGGCTGCTTTGGAATTATAATAACGATTTTGTATTATATGTTAAGAAGTCCCTTGACATTAAAAAAATCAGCTGCAAATGTGTCATTCAGAGAAGGAGGAGTATCAGAACTAAAGGTTGTCCTTAACATAACAAACAGGAGCAAAGAAAAGTTATATGGCATAGAGATCATTGACAGGATTCCAAACATAGCTGATCTTGAAAAAGGCCTTACAATAGGCACATTGCACCCCACCAAGATCCTAAAGCACGAAAAAAAAGGCACGATAATAAAATGGGTTATTGATGAGCTGGATACAGGCGACGAAAGAGTCATCTCTTATAAGATAAAATCACATCTGTCTATACTTGGGCAATTCAGTCTGTCTCAGGCAATAGCTAAGTTCAAGTTCGACGGAAGAGATGTTATATCCCACTCTAACATATTAGGAGTAAACCCTTAAACAGGTATTTCTACTAAATAAAGTAAAACTTTATAAACAAAAATAGAATTCTTCTATGCTAAGCCGCCGTGGCACAACCTGGTACTGCGCAAACCAAATGGGCGTAAGACTGGAAATCATATTAAGTTCCAACCAGGCAAGAGATCTTGTTTCCGCAAGGATTTCCCAGTTCAAATCTGGGCGGCGGCGTGGGTGAAGCCATAAATTGGCTTCGCCAATTTAATTCCGCTCCCATAGTCTAGTGGTCAAGGATAGGGCCTTCTCGAGGCTCTGACACGGGTTCGAAAGGCAGAATTTTGCCGCGAAAGTCCCGTTGGGAGCATTTTTTAATTCCTTTTTATATCTTCATTGTATCTGGTATAACATCAGATTTATAAACATTTCACTAACCCTAAAAAATAAGCATCAGGTAAAATATTAAAATGAGTGAAACTAAAAGAACAGAAGGAAGAATAACTGTATTTGTTTATGGCAGCCTATTAAGTAGAATTAGAGATTCAAGTGACTTTCCAGAAACTCCTTTAGTAAAAGAAGTCACTCTAGATGCGAGACTCTTCTGTGACTATGAACATGCAGGTCATGATGGCAATCCAGGTCATCCGTACATACCTATAGCAACTGTTGCTGACGGAATTGAAAGAAAAGATAGTGGAAATATTGTAGGTGAATATGGAGGAAAACCGCATTACCCTGTAATCGGGGAATTATTGTATCTAACTAAAAACGAATTTGATGACCTTACCTGGTTTGAACAAAGGTATGGATTTAAAATAGAGGCAGTTAGGGTCAGGCTTAAAGATGGAACTAATACTACAGCCTATGCATATTTAGTTGATTTTACGTGGCTGCCGCCAGAGGTAGTTGAGATATCAGATGGAGACTGGGCAAGGCATTTCCAGGAATTTAATAGAAACGGAAAATAAAAGTCTTTTTAAACTTCAACAGATTCTATGTATTTATTGCCAAGGTCGCATAATCCGGTATTGCGGCAGTCTCGAATATTCAATAAAGAAAACTGCTATCCGCAAGGATATCCCGGTTCAAATAAGCAAATATGCTTTGAAAGTCCGGGCCTTGGCGTTTTCTATTTTTATAAAAAAGAAAAGTGCCGCTGCGGTGATTTGAACTCCGGACCTCTACGTGCCTCGATAAGAGCTTAAGTCATCTCCCTTAAGGATCATCGCTCAAAATATATGAGCGTAGCGCTCTAACCGAACTGAGCTACAGCGGCATCTATAAAAAGAAAGGATAAAAGGATTCTATAAAAATCTTGTTATTTTCCCCCTAAACTCATCAATCTCTTTATCATTATACTTCTTATGCTTCCAGTCAACATTCATTCCATCCCTATCAAACCTGGGGATTATATGGATATGTGCATGTGGAACTATCTGTCCGGCAGCTTTCCCATTGTTCATCACAATATTAAATCCTTTATTTCCTAATGCAGAAGACATTGCCCTTGCTATCTTCTTTGCCTTAGACATGACATCTAAAAGAACTTCATCAGGTATCTCAAGCAAAGTTTCATAATGCCCCTTGGTGACAATCAAAGCATGCCCTTTATTTGCCGGAGAAATATCTAAAAAACTAATCACTTTATCATCTTCAAATATCCTTGCGCATGGAATCTCTCCTTTTACAATCCTGCAAAATATGCAATTTCTAATAGAAATTGCATGCTCAGAAATCTTTGATTTCTGTTGAATACATTTACTTGCGACAATCTCTTCTTTTTTCATCTGAATTTGCATCTAATTCACCTCTATGAAATCAACCTTATCATTTATTACATCAAGCAAAACAACCTTGTTTTCTCCACCATAATAATGCGAGCCAGGGTTTATAATTCTTGTCTTTCCTATCTTTTCATCTCTGCATTTATGTGTATGTCCAGTCAGGATATAATCATATCCTTGATTATCTACAAAGCTCTGCAGCCTCAAAGTATCCTGTCCATGATAAGCAAGTATCTTTTTTCCAGATATGTCCATCTCACAGATATCCTCAAAAAACTCCCCATGAATATCCTCAAAAGCCTTTTTCAGATTTTCTACATCCCCATCGCAATTGCCTTTGACAGCCTTTGTATGGATCCCTCTAAAAAACCTTGCAGTTGCTGGTGAAATGATATCCCCGCAATGCATTATAAAATCAACCTCTGCATTCTCAAATATCTTTATAGATTTAATTACATTAGAAACATTATCATGTGTATCAGATATTACTCCTATCATTCTTACCAATCAAAAATAAAATATGGACCTGCCGGAACTTTCAGGATAGTTAAATAACCAGTCGTTTGAATCCGGATATCACCCACTTAGGTAAACCATTGATTTATAGCCAAGGGCGTATTCTACCGGGTTGAATCACAGGCCCATCATAGAAAAAGTATTATTGAGCAATATTTAAACCTTACCTTGCAGCCAGCTTTATATCTTCTTCCTGCACTGTCTTTCTTCCTGAATGCTTTGCAAAATCCACTGCTTTTGAAGCAATTCCTTCTGCAATCTTCTCAAGCTCTTCTGCAAAAACATCTGTAGCCGGCTGAGACACTCTTTTAGCTCCTGCATTCAAAAGAATTCTAGCAGTTGGCGCTTTTGGAATTATAGATATCTGTCTCACTTTACCCCCGATAATAACAACCTTTGTAAAAAGGTGTCCCCTTTAGTCTTTGGTGATAAACTATTTTAGATAAAGCTTGTTTATATAGTTTGTGGTTTTTGAACTTTAGTGAAAAAAACGCAAACTATTGGGACAATACTTTGCGTTTTTTAGCGCAAAGGATTGGACTTTGTACAATAGTTTTTGGTTTCTATGGGATTATAAGATTATTCCAACAAATTTATAAACAACCTTAGTTCTATAAGTATATATGGAAGGATTAATACGAAAATACGCTTTGCAGAACGCAGTAAAATTCAATGGAAAAGCAAACCCAGGTGCAGTTATAGGAAAGATTATTGCAGAAAAACCAGAATTAAAGAAAGATATGAAGAGTGTAGCAAAGAAAGTAAACGAGATAATAAAAGAGATAGGAAAATTATCAGTAAATCAACAAAGAAAAGAGCTGGAAGAAACAGCCCCTGAGCTATTGGAAAAAAAGAAAGAGAAAAAAAGAAACTTATTTAAATTTTTAGGATATAAAGAAAATGACAAAGTTAACACTGCATTTCCACCTGGCCCAGAAAAATACCCCCATATTGGTCATGCAAAAGCACTATTGTTGAATTATATGCTCGCAAGGCAGTATAATGGAAAATTCATACTCAGATTTGAAGATACTAATCCTAAATTAGTCAAAAAAGAATTCTATGATATAATGATTGACAACTTCAAATGGTTAGGTGTTGGATGGGATGAGCTCATATACGCTTCTGACTTCATGGATATGTTCTATGAAAAAGCAGAATTATTGATAAAAAAAGGATTTGCCTACATTGACAAATCAAACGAAGAAGAAGTAAAGCTGAGCAGGGAAAAAGGCATTGGATCAAAGAACAGAAGTAATTCTCCAGAAGAAAACCTAAAATTATGGCAGGAGCTAAAAAAGGCAAAAAAAGGCTCTGCTATCTTAAGATTAAAGATAGATTTAACTCACCAAAACACAACAATGAGGGATCCTACTATTTTCAGGATCATCGATGAACCTCATGCAAGACAAGGTAAAAAATATAGAGTATGGCCAAACTATGATTTCCAGAATGCAGTTATGGACTCTTATTCAAATATTGATATAAGGCTAAGAAGCAAGGAATTTGAGATGCGCTCTGAGCTGCAAAGATGGATACAAAACAAACTAGGAATTAAAGAAACTAAAACCTATGAGTTCGGAAGATTTAACCTGACAGGTGTACTCTCTTCAGGCAGGATAATAAGGGAAAAGATAGCAAACAAAGAGCTTGTAGGATGGGATGATCCTTCTCTAACAACACTAGTTGCATTAAGAAGAAGAGGGTTCCTGCCAGAAGCAATCAAGAATTTTGTAGTTTCAACAGGAATATCAAAAGCAGAAGCTACAATGACATGGGATGATATGATAATGCACAACAAAAGATTATTGGACAATATAGCTCCAAGATATTCTGCAGTATTTGACCCAAAAGAGATAACAATCCAAAACGCTCCTGAAACAGAAGTAGAGCTCAATATAAACCCAAATGAAAAAAAAGGCGGAAGAAAGATAAAAGTAAACAACAAATTCATATTATCAAATGAAGATATCAAAAACATAAAAGAAGGTGAACTGATAAGGCTTATGGATTGCTTAAATGCAAAGAAAGTTAAGAATAAGCTTATATTTGAATCATCAGAATATGAAAAAGGCAAAGGCCAAAAGGTAATAAACTGGCTTCCTGCAGAAGGCAATGTAAAGATAGAAGTCCTGATGCCAGACAAACAAATAATGAAAGGGTTGGCAGAGCATAATGTCAAAAGCCTTAAGGAAGGCGACATAATACAGCTCGAAAGATTCGGCTTTTGCAGATTAGATAGAAAGGAAAAAGATAGATTAAAGTTTTGGTTTACGCATAAATAGGGGTGATGGAAATAAAATTTCCAGCACCATCAAAATTAAAAATTTTGAGGTGAAAACATGGGAAAATCAGTCATCGTTAGGTCAAATATAAAAGAATACGCTAAGGTAAATGAAAAATCATTGAACGTGTCTACAGACTTTTATGAACGTTTGAATGAAAAGGTTATTGCATTAATAAAAGAAGCATGTAAAAGAGCAAAAGAAAACTCAAGAAACACAGTAATGGGAAAAGATATCTAACTTAAAAAATCTAATTTTAACCTTAATCCTTTCATCCTGCTTTCAAGCCTGCTTACATTATCGCCTTTTTTCTTTAATTTATTATAGATCCCTTCTAATTTCTTCAGCTTACTCTTCAAAAGCAAAACTCCTTTCTTAGTCTTCGTCTTATTCTTTATCTTATTCTCTAGAGCAGCTATCTTTCTTTCCCTTGCAGTCCTTGCTTCAATATATCCCTGTAACCTTGACTTTATCTCATTTATAGAAGAATTTATCTGGCCAATCCTGTACTTATTCTCAACAGCAAGGCTCATTATCTGTTTTGAAGCAACATGTTCCCCTCTTTTTATTCCAACAAGTTGAGCTTCCTTCTCTAAAACCAAAGATACTTTTCGGTTAAGCTCTTTAAGTTCTTCATCCATCTCTTTTTTCTTTGAAGAAAATCTCTTTAATCTTTCCATCTGCTTCTTTAAATCTATTCTTGCTTGTTCTCTATCTCTATGTTTCTTTGCAAGAATACACATATGTTTAACAAAACGTTTTAATCTATCCGGGTCTATTCCTTTATCTCCCTTAGAATCATCCATTCTACTTCTTCTTGAACAAACTAAATCCTTTTTTCTTTGGCTCGTCGTCTAATGGTGGTAATGGCGGCAAAGGACCCAAATCAAACTGCCCTGGAGGCATAGGTCCTGGCGGAGGCATCATTCCCCGTGGTCCTCTCGGCGGCATCATTCCGGGCGGTCCTCTTGGTGGAGGCATCTGCCCAAACTGAGGCATTGGTCCTGGTCCACCTGGCCCATTCATCGGCCTTCTTAAAACAACCCTTGGAGATTGATGGGGAGGTTGTGGATTCATAGGCTCTGGCGGCTCTAATGGCGGCAACCCTAAATCATTTCCATCATCTTCCGGAGGCTCTAATGGAGGCAGCTCAGGCATATCCATTGATGACTCATTATCAGATGAAGAATTATCCTCATGCTTTTCCATTAAAGGGGGATTGCCAAATAAAGGACGGGTTTTTGATGGAGCCTTTGGTTTTATATCCCGCTCTATCTTGCCAGACTCCTTCTTTATATCTTTGACCATATCAGCAACAGCTACTAAACCTTCAGCAATTGTCTTATTCTGCTGCTCTAGATTAGCTACCTGTTCCATCAAAGGCCCTATCTGCCTCGATAATTCGCTTTCACTCTTTTCCTCAAGCTTCATCTCTTCTGCAGCTGAGCTGAATAATTGCAGCATGCCGTTCATCGACTTTGTCAAAGCAGCCATTGATCCTAAAAGTTCTTTTGAAGAAGTGTCTCCGGTCTTTTTCTGTAAATCCCCTATCTGCTTCTTAAGCTCTACTATCTCCTTATAGGGCATTATTTCATAAGAATCGTCTGTAGCCATTACTATCAACCTCTTTTTTTAACAATATAATTAATGAATAATATATATCTGAGTATAAGGATATATAAACTTTGCGTTTTGAATGAAATGAAAAACGTAAAGGATTGGGACAATACTTTGCGGTTGAGTGAAACGAAACCGTAAACCTCAAACTTGTTTGAGGTTTTGGAGTCCCTACAAAAGTATTGGGTACAATAACTTGCGTTTTTAAGAATTAAAATTAGAAAAATAAAAAATAAGATTACATCTCCATTCCAGGAGGCATTCCGCCCATTCCGCCAGGTGGCATTCCAGGAGGCATCCCCCCGCCTGATTTTCCTGAACCAGCAATCACATCATCTATCCTTAATATCATGACTGCTACCTCAGATGCAGAGCTTATTGCCTGTGTTTTAATCTTTAAAGGCTCTATAACTCCCCTCTCCCATGCATCCATTACCTTTCCTGAGAAAACATCAATACCTGCCCATTTCTGCTTCTTATCATGCGCAGACTTAAGCTCAGTCAATGAGTCTATAGGATCTATTCCTGCATTCTCTGCCAAGGTTCTTGGTATTACTTCCATTGCATTTGCAAAAGCCTGTACAGCAAGCTGCTCTCTACCTGACAATGTTTCAGCATACTTCCTTAATTCCTTAGCAAGCTCTAATTCAGGCGCTCCTGCTCCTGCAACAACCTTGCCAATCTTCAAAGCAGCTATAACATCTCCAACTGCATCAGTGATTGCTCTTTTAACCTCATCAACAACATGAGTTGTTCCGCCCCTTATCAGCATTGTAACTGATTTTGGATTTTTGCATTCCTTAACATAAGTCATCTCTTCGTCTCCCACCTTAACTTCTTCAACAACACCTGCTTTGCCTAGATCATCAGCGCTTAAATCATCTAGATTTGTAACGATCTTTCCGCCTGTTGCCCTTGACAATGCTTCCATATCAGATTGTTTAGCTCTCCTTACAGCATAGATTCCTTTCTTAGCAAGGAAATGCTGTGCAATATCATCTATGCCTTTCTGGCATATTACAACATTTGCTCCGCTGTTGACTATTTTATCAACTTTAGCCCTAAGCATCTTCTCTTCCTGGTCGATAAATGCCTGCATCTGTGAAGGGTCTGTTATCTGTATCTTTGCATCAATCTCTGTATTTTTTATCTCAACAGCAGAATCAACCAAAGCAATCCTTGCATTCTTTATTGACATCGGCATTCCAGAATGAACCCTTTCCTTATCTAAAATAACTCCCTTGACAAGCTCAGATTCCTCAACACTTGCCCCGACTTTTTTCTCTATCTGGATATGCTCTTTTTCAATTATCATTTTCCCATCAATTTCTTCTGCAACTGACTCTATTGCTTTTATAGTCATATCAGCTAATGTTTCCTTTGCATTCTCAGCGCCCTTTCCAGTCATTGCAGTCATTGCAATCTTCTTTAAAATATCTCTGTCTGTAATCTTAACATCTTCAGCAATACTTCTTAGAATTTCCTGTGCCTTTGCTTCTGCTAATCTATATCCTCTTGCTATAACAGTCGGATGAACCTCCTGATCGAGAAGAACTTCAGCATTTTTCAATAATTCACCTGCAATTACAACAGCAGTTGTAGTTCCATCCCCAACTTCATCTTCCTGGGTCTTAGCTACTTCCACTATCATCTTTGCAGATGGATGCTCAATCTGCATCTCTTCTAAGATTGTAACTCCGTCATTTGTAACTGTAACATCACCCATGCTATCAACAATCATCTTGTCCATTCCCTTTGGCCCTAATGTTGTCCTTACTGTTTCAGCCACTAGTTTAGCTGCCATTATATTTGTCCTCTGCGCATTCCTGCCAGTAGTCCTCTGTGTGCCTTCCGGCAGAATAAATATAGGCTGTACTTCTCTGCTCATATTTTCACCCTCCAAAATGTTTCATTTTGTGAGGAACCAGAAATTATGAAATAATTTCTCAGTTCCTCCAAATTTAGTAAAATTACTAGAAATAGTGAGTAAGCAGTTCTATTTAAAGGTATCTTTTTTAT
>Ga0180007_10002473_pt1 | contig 22065 bp, 20 predicted proteins | sample MM_PC_MetaG_FD_121122 | JGI IMG/M metagenome (GOLD analysis project Ga0180007, IMG submission 121122) | Groundwater microbial communities from the Aspo Hard Rock Laboratory (HRL) deep subsurface site, Sweden - MM_PC_MetaG | ecosystem: Environmental > Aquatic > Deep subsurface > Groundwater... | reverse complement strand
CGGCCATGGCCGAAAAAATCAAGGTCGCGGGCATCTACACCCAGCCCATCCAGCAGAAATGGGACGCCACACTGCACAAGGCCCTTTTAAAGGCCGAGGCGGCGGGCGAAATCGAGTATGTCTGGAGCGAAAAAGTCTCCAACACCGACTACATCCGCGTCCTGCGCGAGTACTCCGAAGCCGGCGTGCAGCTCATTGTCGGCGAGGCCTTCGGCATCTCCCGCGACGTGCGCAAGGTGGCCAAGGACTATCCGCAGATCGCGTATCTCATGGGCGACACCTTCGGCCCTGACGGCAAGAATCTCTCTGTGTTCGACAACTACATCCACGAGCCCTGCTACCTCATGGGCATGATCGCCGGGGCCATGACCAAGACGAACAAGATCGGCATGGTCGGCGGCTACCCCATCGGCGAAGTCAACCGCCTCTTCAACGCCTTCATGGCCGGAGCCAAAGCCGTCAACCCGGCTGTAGAATTCAAGGTTTCTTTTATCGGCTCCTGGTATGATCCGCCGAAAGCCAAGGAATTCGCCTACGCCCAGGTCGAGGCCGGCGTGGACGTGCTCTATGCCGAGCGCTCCGGCGTGGTCGATTCCGCCCGTGAAAAGGGCATCGTCGCCTTCGGCAACGTCAACGACATGAACAAGCAGGAAAACGGCGAGAACGTGGTCGTGACCTCGGCCCTGTGGCACATGGAAGCGGCCCTGAACCACGCCATCGAGCGGGTCAAGGCCGGCACCTTCGCCGCCGAAGACTACCGCGAATGGACCATGAGGGCCAAGGGCGGCGCGTCCCTGGCTCCATTCTATGAGTTCGAGGACAAAATCCCCGCCGACGTGAAAGCCAAGGTCACCGAGACCGAAGCCGCCATCAAGGCCGGAACCCTAGTCATCGAAATCAACGACGACGAACCCAAATCCACCTTCTGATCAACGGGGGGCCGGGACAATCCGGCCCCCTTTTTTCGGTCAATCATGTCCATCACACCTTTGCTGCGACTTTCCGGCATAACCAAGATTTTCGGGCCGCTGAAAGCCAACGACGACATCTCCCTGACACTGGCCGAAGGGGAGATGCTGGCGCTGCTCGGAGAAAACGGCGCGGGCAAGACCACGCTCATGTCCGTCCTCTTTGGACACTATGTAGCCGACGGCGGCAGCATTGAAGTCCTTGGACGTCCCCTGCCCCCTGGCTCTCCTCGGGCTGCGCTTGCGGCCGGGATAGGCATGGTCCACCAGCACTTCACTCTGGCCGACAACATGACCGTGCTTGAAAACATCATGCTCGGCACCGAATCACTGTGGGGATTTCGCAGGGGTTCCGCCCGAGCCCGAGCCAAGCTCGGATTTCTCATGGACCGCTTCCGGCTGCGCGTGGATCCCGACGCCCAGGTACGCGCCCTGTCCGTGGGCGAGCGCCAGCGCGTCGAAATCCTGAAAGTCCTGTACCGCGACGCCCGCATCCTCATCCTCGACGAACCCACGGCCGTGCTCACGCCCCAGGAAAGCGACCACCTCTTCGCTACCCTGCGCGAGCTGGTGAACCAGGGCGTGGCCGTGATCTTCATCACCCACAAGCTGCGCGAGGTCATGGCCGCCAGTGACCGTTGCGTAGTGCTGCGCCATGGCCGCGTGGTGCTGGAAACCTCCACCAGAAAGACCTCGGCCGAGGAGCTGGCGAGGGCCATGGTCGGCGCGAGCATCCCTCAGGCCACGCGCGGGACGCTCACGCCCGGTGAAGAAGTCCTCTTTCTGGATCGTGTCTGTGCCGACGCCCCGGATCGCGGACCGGGCTTGCGTGAACTGTGCCTGTCAGTGCGAGCCCACGAAATCCTCGGCATCGCAGGCGTCTCCGGCAATGGCCAGGCGTTGCTCGCGGATCTGCTGTCCGGCCTCGTTGCCCCCTCCGGCGGCAGCGTCATCCTGCGCGGCCAAACCGCAAGCCGCCCCTCCCCAGGAGCCATGATCCGCGCAGGCGTGGGGCGCGTGCCCGACGACCGCACCGGCACGGGGCTGGTGGCGGACATGACGGTCATGGAGAACCTGTCCACGGAGATCTACCGCCTGCCCGGCTTTTCCCGGCGCGGTATGCTCAATTTCAAGGCCCTGGCCTCCCGCGCCGCGCAACTCATGGACGTCTTCGACATCCGCTGCGCAGGGCCGGGCGCGCCGGTGCGCAAACTTTCGGGCGGCAACATGCAGAAGCTCATCCTGGCCCGCGTCCTGTCCCAGGGCCCGCACCTGATCCTGGCCAACCAGCCGACCTGGGGCCTCGATGTAGGGGCCACGGCCGCCGTGCATCAGCACCTGCTGGATGCGGCCCGGCGCGGGGCCGGAATTGTCCTCATCTCCGAAGACCTGGACGAACTCTTTGAGCTCTCGGACCGTATTCAGGTCATGTATCAGGGCCGCCTGTCCGACCCGGAAAACACGGCCACGGTGGACCGGGCCAAACTCGGGCTCATGATGAGCGGCCAAAACTTCGACAGCAGGGGCGCCGCATGAGACTCGAACCCCGCGAATCCGTGGCCCTGGCCTGGCAAATAGGCGCGCCGCTGATGGCCGTCATCGCCTCCATGGCGCTCTGCTCCGGGCTCATCCTCTGGGCCGGAGCCTCGCCGCTCTCCGCCTGGGCGCTGCTCCTCAAAGGCGCGCTGGGCTCGACCTTCGCCCTGACCGAGACCCTGACCCGCGCCACTCCGCTCATCTTCACCGGCCTGGCCGCAGCCGTGGCCTTCCGGGCCAAGCTCTGGAACATCGGCGGCGAGGGCCAGTTCTATGTCGGTGCCTGCGTGGCCACCTGGCTCGGCACGGGCATGATCACCATGCCCGCCTGGCTCATGATCCCCTTTCTCTTCCTTTCCGGGGCGCTCGCCGGCGGACTCTTTCTGCTCATCCCGACCTGGCTCAAGACGCAACTCAAGGCCGACGAAGTTGTCACTACCCTGCTCCTCAACTTCGTGGTTCTGCTGGTCGTCAACTGGCTGGTCTTCGGCCCCTGGAAAGACCCCATGGCCATGGGCTGGCCCCAGGCCGCGCCGGTCATCGACAGCGCCATGCTGCCCGTGCTCATGCCCAAGTCGAGCCTACACCTGGGCTTCATCCTGGCCCTGGCCTGCGCCCTCCTCGTGTGGTGGATGATGCGTTTCACGATCTGGGGCTTCGAAATCCGCGCAGTCGGCGCGAGCATGAAGGCCAGCACCTTCGCCGGCATGCCCGTCCAGGCCACCATCGTCCGCACCGCGCTCATAAGCGGCGGGCTGGCGGCCATGGCCGGAGTCAGCGAACTGTGCGGCGTGAAGGGCTACCTGACCCTCGATCTGTCCCCCGGCTTCGGCTACTCCGGCATCGTCGTGGCCATGCTGGCCGCCCTGCATCCTCTGGGAGTGGTGCTCTCGGCCATATTCATCGCGGTCATCTACATCGGAGCCGATTCCATGAGCCGCGCCATAAATATCTCCAATTACATCGCGGATGTGACTACGGCCGTAAGCCTCCTCACGGTGCTCCTGGCCATGTTCCTGACCCGCTACCGCATCCGCTGGAAATAACATGGATATCCTCTCCCTCTTCCTCGAAACCGGATTCTGGCTGGCCACCGTGCGCATGGCCACCCCGCTCATCTTCGGCACCATGGGCGAACTGATCTGCGAACGGGCCGGGGTCCTGAACCTCGGCATCGAGGGCATCATGGCCGCAGGCTGCATGTCCGGCTGGACCTGGGTCTTCCTCGGCGGCACCCTGTGGGGCGGCGTGCTCTTCGCCGCCAGCGTCGGCGCGGCCCTGGGCCTGCTGCATGCTGTCTTCACCGTGCACCTCGGCCTGTCCCAGCACGTCACGGGCCTCGGCATCACCATGCTCGGCGCGAGCTTAAGCTCCTTCGTCTTCCGCATGGTCCTGCCCCAGGTCACCACCCCGCCCAAGATCGTTCCCTTCGCGCCGCTGGACATCACCGTGCTCTCCGGCCTGCCCTTCATCGGCCCGGTCCTCTTCAGCCAGACGGCGCTTACCCTCCTGGCCTTCATCCTGGTCGGCGTCACAGCCTACGTGCTGCTGCGCACCCCCCTTGGCCTCGCCCTGCGCATGGTCGGCGAAAACCCGCTGGCCGCAGAAGCCCAGGGCCTCTCGGTCCTCGGCCTGCGCACCGGCGCGGTCATGGTCGGCTCCGCCTTCATGGCCGTGGGCGGCGCATTTTTAACGCTCGCCGCCTTCGACGCCTACTACATCGGCATGGTCAACGGACGCGGCTGGATCTGCATCGCGCTTGTCGTCTTCTCCTCCTGGAAACCAGGCAAGGCGCTCCTCGGCGCGCTCCTCTTCGCCGCCTTCGACGCCATCCAGATGCGCGTCCAACAGCAATCCATCTCAGCCATCCCATATCAATTCTACCTGATGCTCCCCTACCTCTGCTCCATCCTCGCCCTCATCACCATGTCCCGCAAAGCCGCTTACCCCAAGGCGCTGCTGGTTCCCTTCCGCAAGGGTGAAAGGTAGAGGTGGAAGAGAAGAGACGCGGGGCGCTGCCCCGCACCCCGCAAGGGGCGCGCCCCTTGACCCGATTATTGGGGTGCAGGGGATCATCCCCTGCCCGCCGGAGGCTTTCTTAAATAGACACTGCGCGGTAGAAGATGCGGGGCTCCGCCCCACACCCCGCAAGGGACAAGTCCCTTGACCCGATTATTGGGGTGCAGGGGACGCGTCCCCTGCCCGCCGGAGGCACTCTTAAAACGAGGTGATTATCATGCTGGATCTGCTTATCATCAACGCGGCCCTGCCTGGAAAGGAGGCGCTGGTCGAGATTGGCTGTAAGGATGGCCGGATTGTTGCGGTTGAGCCGAGTATCAAGGCCGAGGCGGCGCAGGTCATTGACGCCAAGGGGTATCTGGTGACCCCGCCGTTCGTGGACAGCCATTTCCATATGGACGCGACCCTGTCGGCGGGAATGCCGCGCCGGAACGAGACGGGCACGCTGCTGGAGGGAATTCGGATCTGGGGCGAGCTCAAGCCGGATCTTACGCCGAAGGCTATCAAGGATCGGGCGTTGAAGCTGCTGCGCTGGAGCGTGGCCAAGGGCAATCTGGCCATCCGCACGCATGTGGACACGACGGACCCGAGCCTCATGGCTGTGGACGTGCTGCTTGAGGTGCGTGAAGAGATGAAGGATTTCGTGGACATCCAGTTGGTGGCCTTTCCCCAGGACGGGGTGCTACGCGCCCCGCGCGGGGTGGAACTGCTGGAGCGGGCCCTCGACAAGGGTGTGGATGTGGTCGGCGGCATCCCGCATTTCGAGCGGACCATGGACCAAGGCCGGGAGTCGGTGCGCGTGCTGTGCGAGATCGCGGCACAGCGCGGACTCATGGTCGACATGCACTGCGACGAGTCCGACGACCCGCTTTCCCGGCACGTGGAGAGCCTGGCCTTCGAGACGCAGCGCCTGGGCCTGCAGGGCCGGGTCACGGGCTCGCACCTGACCAGCATGCACTCCATGGACAATTATTATGTGTCGAAGCTGCTGCCCCTCATGGCCGAGGCGGGGCTGCACTGCGTGTGCAACCCGCTGGTGAACATGAACCTGCAGGGACGGCATGACACGTATCCCAAGCGGCGGGGCCTCATGCGGGTGCCGGAGCTGATGAACATGGGCATCAACGTGGCCTTCGGGCACGACGATATCATGGACCCCTGGTACCCCATGGGCAGCCACGACATGCTCGAAGTGGCCCACATGGGCGCGCACGCCCTGCACATGACCGGCGTGGACGGTTTGAAGAAGATGTTCGCGGCGGTGACCGCAAACGGCGCCAAGGTCATGGGCCTGCAGGGCTACGGCCTGACGCCCGGATGCAACGCGGACATGGTCGTTCTGCAGGCCGCGAGCGAACTCGAAGCCCTGCGCCTGCGCCCGGCGCGGCTGTGGGTCATCCGCCGGGGCAAGGTTATCAGCCGGACTCCGGAGGTGACGGCGAGCATGGATTTGGGCAAGGGCGAGGAACTGGTGGATTTCACGTAAAGGAGGGGCTGCTTCAGCGGCTGTCAGTGGTGCCGTCATCCGCCAATTCCCCGAGCCAATGCCCGCTGATGCGCAGACGCACCACGTGGTGCCCGTGCGCATGTCCCGCCATTTCAAAAGAGCGGGCTGACGCATCGAGGCTGCCGTCAATGTTCAGGTTCGCCGTCTTGAACATGCCCAGATCCGGAGGAGCTTGCGGATTCCATTTGCGCACCATCAGGTTTCCACGCACCGTCCCATCCTCCAAGGCCAGACGGCCTTGCCAGACATAGCCAGGCCCCCCGCCGTTGACCAGACCCTGCCTGACGACCGCGACGCCTTCTTCGGTCTTGTCGTACGCCACGAAGCGCAGCCAGTATATCCCGTCCTGCATCATGAATCTCCCTTGTTTTCCCGAACGGCTTGCGTGCCGACGATGCTCAGTATTGTGACGCATGGATGAGACAAAGGCAAACCCGTGAGAAGATTCCCCCATCCCGAACTTGACACCCGGCGCCAAACCGTCTCATGCCGTTCCGTCGGCCATGCGTCCTCCCTTTCAGGTACGGCTTCCGGTCATCTTTTTCAGTAAACACCAGCGCCTGACGGCGCATCGGGATACACTCATGAACACGCCTCAAAACCGGCCCATGTACCTCTTTCTCATTAGCCTCGCCGTATTGAGCGCCCTGGGCTTTCAGGGCTGGCGTACGCTTTTCAACAACTACGCGGTAGAAGTCGCGCAGATCACGGGTCAGCAGATGGGGATGATCCAGGGCTTGCGCGAGGTGCCGGGATTTCTGGCCCTGCTGGTCGTCTACCTGCTGGTCTTCGTGCGAGAACACCGCCTGGCCGTGCTCTCGCTGATGGTCATGGGGATGGGAGTGATGCTGACGGGCATGATGCCAAGCTTCGGCGGGCTTGTCCTGACCACCCTGATCATGTCCTTCGGATTCCACTACTATGAGACCTTGAGCCAGTCTCTGACCCTGCAATACTTCAGTGTCACCCAGAGTCCGGTGGTCATGGGCCGACTGCGCGCGATGGGCTCGGCAGGCAATATCGTCATCGGACTCATCTTCCTGGTGGCCGTGAACCATGCCAGCTACCAGACGCTGTACGTACTGCTCGGCATCTTCATCATGGCTGCGGCCAGCCTCTTCCTGCTGGCCCAGCCTGCTCGCAAGGACCTGCCGCTTCAGCGCAAAAACATGGTCATGCGCCGCCGCTACTGGCTCTTTTACGTGCTGACCTTTTTGTCCGGGTCCCGGCGGCAGATTTTCGTGGCTTTCGCCGTGTTTCTGATGGTCTCGAAGTTCGGGTATACGGTCACGGAGATCACGCTGCTGTTCATGCTCAACAACGCCGTGAATTATTTCCTGAGCCCCATGATCGGCCGGGCCGTGAACCGCTTCGGTGAACGCAAGGTGCTGTCCCTTGAGTACTTTGCCCTGTTCTTCGTCTTTCTCGGCTACGCCGTGACCGACAGCAAGCTGCTGGTGGCCGTCTTCTACATTCTGGACCACATCTTCTACAATTTCGCCATGGCCATCCGCTCCTTTTTCCAGAAGATAGCCGACCCGCGCGACATCGCCCCAAGCATGGCCGTGGGCTTCACCATCAACCACATCGCGGCCGTGGTCATTCCCATCGCGGGCGGCCTGCTCTGGATGGTGGACTACCGCATCCCCTTCGTGGGCGGCGCGGTGCTGAGCCTCGTGTCTCTGGCCTTCGTGCAGTGCATACGCACCGCGGAGGCGTGAACCGTCTCCACCCTCCGGAAACGCGAAAACCCCAGGTCCAAAGGAGCTGGGGTTTTCGCGTTTCTGAAGGGAGGAAAATCAGCCGAGGATGGCCTTCAAGTCCGCGTCAGGAGTGATGATGGGCTTGATGCTTAATGAGTAAAAAGATCCTGCAGCGCGACCACTTCGGGAGTCTTCCCTAACGCGCCGATTTTGCCGCAGCCTTTGCCCCTGGCAATCTGTTCACACTGATTGCAAAACATGGTTCAACCTCCATGAGCGTTTTGTTGTCGTTGAGACATCTCTATACAGGTTGCCGGGAGGCATCTCTGAGCTGGATCAAAAATATACTTTTGCCAAAAATGCCAATGCGCAACGGTAACTCGCCAATGAATCCGCGTCGCAACCGGCGCATGGAATTCCTCGACAATTCCCCCAAGTTTGCAGAAGCTTGGGGGATTTCTTTTTTTTTCCATCCTCTTACCCCACGCTCATGAAACATTCGACATCCTCAAAATCCCTGCAGGGCATCCTCTTCGCCCTGGGCGCGACGGTCATCTGGTCCGGCAATTTCATCGTAGCCCGCAGCCTGAACCAGAGCATCGAGCCCGCCACCCTCTCCATGCTGCGCTGGGCCACTGCCTTTGTGGGCCTCTTGCCCTTTGCCTGCCGCGCCGCGTGGGCGGAACGCGCGGCCATCCGCAGGAGCATGCCGGCCATGATCCCCATGGCGCTCCTCGGCGTCACGACCTTCAACGCTCTGCTCTACAAGGCGGCCCACACAACCTCCGCCCTGAACCTGTCGCTGATCGCCACGTCCACACCGGTCTTCATCATCCTGTTGGCGCGAATTTTCCTGCATGAACGGCTGACCGCCCGCAAAATACTCGGTCTGGCCGTCGCCCTCGGCGGCGTGCTGCTGCTCATCACCGATGGCGACTTGGGCCGCCTGGCGGGCCTTGATTTTTCCATCGGGGACCTGTGGATGAGCCTGGCCGCCGTCATTTTCGCAGGCTACAGCATCCTGGTGCGCCGCTTTCCCGGAGGGCTGAGCCAGCCCGTCTTCCTGCTGACGCTGTTCGGCGTCGGCATCGTGTTTCTGGCTCCGTGGACCGGGTGGGAGCTGTTCACCGCCGGAGCGCCGACAATCACCCTCGGCGCGGCGGGGGCCATCCTCTATGTCGGGCTCGGGGCGTCGCTGGCCTCCTATGCCATGTGGAACAGCGCCGTGGCGTCCATCGGCCCTTCGCTGGCCGGGCTGACCTACTACAGTCTGCCCCTTTTCAGCGGAGTCACGGCCTTTCTCTTTCTGGGGGAACCCATGGGCCTTATCCATCTGGTCAGCGCGGGCTGCATCCTCGGCGGCATCGTGCTGGCCACGCGGAGATAATGCGGATAACGTAGATCACGGCTCTTGCCTTTGGACGGACACAGGCCTAAGGACGGCTCGTTCCGGCATCCGGCCGGAACCGACACGAACAACAGCGCCGCGCGGCGCAAACGGATACAGCCATGATCACTCTTTTCATCAGCCTGAGCATGAAGCTCTTCTTTCTGCTGACGCCCTTTTTCGTCCTGACCGTCTTTTTGTCCATGACCGAGCACATGACCAAGGCCGAGCAGCGCCTCGTGGCCATCCGCACGACCATGGCCGTCATGGTCATCAGCCTCATTCTCTATTTCGCGGGCAACCCCATCTTCTCCACCCTCGGGATCACCCTGGATGGATTCCGCATCGGCGCCGGAAGTCTGCTCTTCCTCTCGGCCGTATCCCTGGTGTCGGGCAAGCGCACCAGCCAGGAAGCTGCCCCAGATGTGGACTTCGCCGTGGTCCCCCTGGCCATCCCCATCACCGTGGGTCCGGCCACCATCGGTACGCTGCTCATCCTCGGGGCGGAGCTGGGCGGAGCCACGGAGCGGGCCGTGGGCGCGGGGGCACTGATCTGCTCCTGCCTTTCCGTGGGAATTCTATTGCGCTCGGCGCGACCGCTAAAAAAACTTCTCGGTTCCGTTGGGCTGTCCGTCATGACCAAGATCACAGGCCTTGTCCTCTCGGCCATGGCGGCCCAGATCGTGTTCACCGGGATAAAGAACTTCCTGAGCTAACCGCATGAAACCAAGGACCCTGCCGCTGCAACTGCTCGCCCTGGCCGATCGTATCTCCTCGGAATGCACCCAGTGCAGGGCCTGTCAGACCCGTTGCGCATTCCTGCGGGAACACGGCACGCCAAAGCTCATGGCCGACCTCGTGCTGGGCAAGAGGCAAGGGTGCGCCCTGGCCTTTGAGTGCAGCCTGTGCGGGCTGTGCGAAACCTTCTGCCCCATGCATCTGCCCCTGTCGGATTTTTTCCTGTCCATGCGCCGGGCGGCGCTGGATGCCGGGCGCGTCAGCCTGAGTCCGTATCGCGCGCTGCTGAATTACGAAGCGCTCGGCGCATCCCGGCTCTTTCGGGCCTTCATGCTGCCCCCCGGAGGGGATACGGTCTTTTTCCCCGGCTGCTCTTTTCCAGGAACCAGTCCGGCCACGGCGATAGAACTCTTCCAGCACCTGCGAAAATGCGTGCCGGGTCTGGGCCTGGCCATGGCCTGCTGTTTCAAGCCGTCCCACGACCTGGGCCGCCAGGATTTTTTTGAACTCCATTTCGGGGAACTTCGCACGCGCTTTCTGGCGCGCGGCGTGCGCACGGTGCTGACCGCCTGCCCCAACTGCTTCAAAGTCTTCAGCCAGTATGGCGACGGTCTTGCCGTAAAAACCGTGTACGAGGCTCTGTCGGAATATCCGCTCCCCGCACGGCCGCCCGCGCACGGCACGGCCATAATGCATACACCCTGCCCCTTTCGCGGCCAGGCAAGTCTTCAGGAGATCATTTTGGGATGTGCCCAGGGATCGGGCCTGGATGTGGAAAAAACACGACATGACGGGTCGCAGAGCCCGTGCTGCGGGGAAGGAGGGGCTGTGGGCGACCTGAAGCCGGAAAACTCCACAACCTGGGCCAAGGGCACCGCCGAACACGCCCAAGGCCGGATTGTCGTCACCACCTGCGCAGGCTGCGTCAAAGCCCTCTCGTCCCACGCCCGTGCGGTGCATCTGCTGGACCTGCTCTTTTTCCCCGCCGAAACGTTGAGCGATGCGCTGCCCAGGCCCCGAGGCGTCGCCACCTATCTTCACCGCCTGCTTTTCAGATGGCGGGCGCGGCGAATCCTGGGCTGACAAGTCAGTCCCGCTTCAGCTTACGAATCAACCCGGCCAGGATTCCGGCCACACGCGCGGGTGAGAACCGCTCGGCAATCGCGCGAGCCCGTTCGCACATGGCCGGATCCTGGCCGCGCCGGATCAGGCGCAACATTTCCCGCTGCAAATGCTGCTCGTCAACCTTGGCCCAGAGCATCTCGGGCTGAAAATGCGGCAGCATCTTGGCCATACGCTCCCCCACCGGTTCCAATTCAAAGCGCAACGGAATAGAGTTGCGCTCATCCATGAATTCCATGTTCCCGGACCAGCCCGTGGCCAGCACAGGCACTCCGTGGCTCATGGCCTCGCTTATGCCGAGTCCCCAAGCTTCGCCACGGTGCGGACTGACATAGGCCAACGCTCCTGCATGCAGGGCGGCCATACGGCCGTCGGACAAATCCGAACCCAGGCTGATCACTCCCGGCAAATCATCCAAAGACACATTCTTGCGGTACTGTTTGAGCACGAGACGAACATCCGGCCCGGCCACCGCCCGCACGCGGACAAAAACCCGCAGCATGGCTTCCAGATTCTTGCGCGGATTGACGGCGTCCACGATGGAAAAAAAATAGCGCCCCGCCCCCAGCCTTTCCCTCGCCCAAGCACGGTCTTCATCAGTCGGGACAACCGCCTCGACCACATGCGGCAGCACCTGCACCAACTGATGGCCCTGACTCAAGGCCTGCGCAGAAAAAGAAGAGGCCGTCCATACCGCATGCACGAGCCCAAGTCCGGGCCTATATATCTCCGGCAGGGTGCTCCCTTCCCATACCGCGTAACCGACCACCTGCTTCTCGCGCAGCACGGGATTGTCCGTGAAAATCCGTGGCCAGAAAACGGGATCTTCGTGCACAACGGCCAGATCGGCCTCCTCGGCCCGGCCCACGACCTCGAATCCAGCCAGAGGCAGACACCGCCGGTAGGCACCGCCCGCGCGACGATGGCTGATGTAGTCCGAAAGATGCCACCAGACGCGCATCATCGCACCCCGGCCTTGCGGCGCGGCCAGGGAAAAAACATGGGCGTGGCGAGTTGGTAGTCCCTGTACGCCTGCCCATGGACATGCAGAAGCTTTTTCTCTTCAAGCCACGCGCCGACGAGCACATAGGCGCTCAAGACCAGGCTGGTCACCAGTTCAGCCGCGTCGAAGACGCCGGTGCGGGTCCACAGCAAGAGAAGTGCCCCTCCGTACCAGGGATGGCGCACCCGTCCGAGAATCCCCGAGGTATGCAGCGTTGATGCATACGGGCTGCCTGCGAAGGAGCAGCTTGAGCGCAGCTGCTTCAGGCCGCCGACCACGCTCAGGTCATATTCCCGGGCCCCGGCCCAGAAAAGCCACAGGGACGCGCCCAGCAGCACAAAACGTGGCAAAATCAGGACGCCGCCAAAGCTCAGCACCGCCTCTCCGGCCAGCGTGTTCTTCAAATACAGGAGGGGAAGGAGGGTCAGGACCGCCAGGATGTTGTAACCCAAGCGGTACCATGGGCAAAGCCGGGGGAAGTGGTCCGAGACCAGCCGCATCCAGGACGGGTTGATGAGCAGGCTGTGCAGCCCTCCCCACGCAGCCCAGCCCAGGGCCAGAAGAACGAGGGACATCACCGAGCCTCTTTGCCAAGATGCAGGGAGACCTCGTCGTTTTTCTTGTCCACGGAGTGGTCGCGGGCCACCAGCACGTAGATGGACGGGATGACGAAGAGCGTAAAGAGCGTGCCGGTGGTCATGCCGCCCACCAGCACAAGCCCGATGGAATTGCGGGCCGCGGCCCCTGCCCCGGAAATCAGCACCAGCGGGAAAAAACCGGCGATGGTCGAACCGGCGGTCATGAGAATGGGCCGCAAACGAGTCATGGCCGCCTCATGCACAGCCTGCAGCTTGGGCATGCCGGAGAGCTGCAACTGGTTGGCGAACTCCACGATGAGGATGCCGTTCTTGGCCACCAGCCCGACCAGAGTGACCAGCCCGACCTGCGAATAGATGTTCAGCGTCGTGGTCCAGCCCTCGGTCCAGAAGGCGACATTGGGGTCGGGCATCTTCAGGAAGGTGAAGACCAGCGCCCCGAACATGCCCAAAGGCACGGATCCGGCCAGGATGATGAACGGATCGCGGAAGCTGTTGAACTGCGCCGCAAGGGTTAAAAAGATGAGCACCACGGCCAGACCGAAGGAAAAAAGAAAGGTGTTGCCCTCGGTGCGCAGCTGGCGCGAGTCGCCGGTGTAGTCAAGGACGTAACCCTGGGGCAGAATCTTTACGGCCTCGTCCTCCAGGAAGCGCAGGGCCTCGTCCAGAGGCCGCACCGCGACACCGCTGATCTTCACGGCGTTGAGCTGCTGAAAACGGTTCAGAGAGCGGGCCACGGTGGTGTTCTTGACCGTCGCCACCGAGGACAGGGGCACGAGTTCGCCATTTGGCCCAGTCACGTGAATATTCCCAAGCTGCTCGGGGGTCAGGCGATCCACGCGCTGAATCTGGGGTATGACCTTGTAGCTGCGCCCGTCGATATTGAATCGATTGACGTAGGACCCGCCCATCATGGCCGACACGTCCCCGCCCACTGAAGCAAGGCTCAGGCCCATGGCTGCGACCTTGTCGCGGTCGATGACCAGCTCGGCCTGGGGCTTGTCGATCTTCACGTCGATGAGCGGGGGAAAGGCGAACATGCCGCTCTGTGCGGCCTTGCGCTGGATCTGCTCGGCAAAGGCCAGGATCTGCTCCGGTTCGGCAGTGGAGGCGATGATGAACTCCACCGGAAAATCGCCGCCGCCCGGCAGAGCCGCAGGGGTGACCGGAAACATCCGGATGCCCGGGATGGCGGCCAGTCCGGCCTGCACCTCGGGCAGGATTTGCGCCACGGTCCGCTCGCGCTGCTCCCACGGTTTGACCACCAATCCACCGAACCCGCTGGAAGGAAAGGTGATCTGAAATGTGAATTCGGCCTCGGGCGTGCTCATGAAGACATCGTTGGCCGCAGCGGCTGACTGCCTCGTCTGGTCGAGGGAAGCGTCGGCCGAAGCATCGAGGATGCCGAAGATGACGCCTTGATCCTCGGACGGCGCAAGCTCTTTCGATGACATCAGGAACATGGGCACGGTCAGCACCCCGATCAGCAGCCAGACCAGATACACCGCCGGCCGGGAACGGAGCGTCCCGGCCAGGAGGCGGCCGTAGAAATTCTTGAGCCGGTTGAAATCGCGGGAGATGCGCCCGGCCAGGCCCCGCTCTTCTATGCCCGCGACAAGAATGCGCGAGGCCATGAACGGCGAAAGCGTCAAGGCCACCACCCCGGACATGGCCACGGTGCCGGCCAAGGTAAAGGCGAACTCCCGGAAAAGCGAACCCGTCAGCCCCCCCTGCAAGCCGATGGGCGCGTACACGGCGATAAGCACCACGTTCATGGCGATGATGGGCCGCACCAGTTCCCGGGCGCCGATAAGGGATGCCTCCAGCGGCGTCTTGCCCTCGCTCAGATGTCTGGACACATTCTCGACGATGACGATGACGTCGTCCACCAGCACGCCCACCGAAAGAACAAATGCCAATAAAGTCAAAAGGTTGACCGTAAACCCAAAGACCTGCATCAGAAAGACTCCGCCAAGGAGGGAAATGGGAATGGCCACGATAGGGATGAGAACGGACCGCACTGAACCAAGAAAAAGAAAGATGATGACCACGACGATGGCCAAGGTTTCAACGAGCGTGGTGCGCACCTCTTTCAAGGCATTGTTGATGTACTCAGTGGCGTCATACCCGACCCGGCCTTCCATGCCCGTGGGCAGGGACTTCTGGATCTCCTTCATCTCGGCCTGCACCAGTTGCAGAACTTCGATGGAGTTGGCGTTAGACAAGGGCCACACGCCTATGAAAACGGCCGTCTGCCCGGTGAAGCGCACCTCGGACCCGTAGTCCTCGGCGCCCAGGACCACGTCGGCGATATCGTCAAGCCGGACCACTGCCCCGTTTTGCGAACGGATGGCGAGCCGCCGGAACTCTTCGGCGGAGCGCAGGTCGGTGTCGGCGGTCAGGTTGATCTGGATGAGCTGACCTTTGGTCTGACCCAGGGCCGAAAGGTAGTTGTTCGCGGCCAGGGCCTGCCGCACGGCGGCGGGGCTGACGTTCAGCGCGGCCATGCGGTCGGGTTTGAGCCAGATGCGCATGGCAAAAGTGCGCGCGCCCAGAATATCCGCCCGCTGCACTCCGGCCAGGGCCGAGAGACGTGGCTGGATCACGCGCATGAGGTAGTCGGTGATCTGGTTCTGATCGAGGTCGGGCGAAGTGAAGCTCAGGTAGGCAGAGGCGAACTGGCTGTCGGCCGACTCCACATTGATGATGGGCACCTCGGCCTCGGGCGGCAAATCGCCCCGGACCTGATCGACCTTGGCGCTGATCTCGGACAGCGCTTTGATGGGATCGTAGTTGAGCTTCAGGCGCACATTGATGGTCGACATGTTCTGCGCGCTCTCGGACTGGATGTAGTCGATGCCGTCGGCCGCGGCGATGGCCCGCTCCAGCGGGGTGGTGATGAAGCCGCGCACGAGTTCGGCGCTGGCCCCTACATAGGTCGTGCTGACCGAAACCATGGCGTTTTCGCTGCGTGGATATTGCCGCACCGTGAGGGTGAAGGCGGCCTGAAGCCCGGCGATGAGGATCAGCAGGCTGACGACGATGGCCAGAACCGGACGGTGGATGAAGATGTCGGTGAATTTCATGAGGTCGTACCGTATCGCGGTGCTTTGCCGGCGGCCCGCATCAGGAATTTTCCGGCGTGGGAGAGATGTTGAATTCCGGGGACAGAGAGTTGTCCACGACCACGGACTGACCGTTTCGGTATTTGAAGACGCCGGTGCTGACCACGGTCTGGCCCGGGACAAGCCCCTTGGCCACGGCCACGAAATCTCCACGCCGCTCACCCAGGGTCACGAACTGCTGCCGCAGCTTGAGTTCCTTCGTTCCGTTTCCTTCCGCAGGTTCAACCACAAAGACCGAGTCGCTGTACGCGGCATAGAGCACCGCCGTGGCCGGAATCAGAACCAACTCCCTTTTCTCCGGCAGGACCACGGCCACATTGACGAACATGCCTGGCCGCAGGACCTCTCCGGGGTTGGCCAGCTCGGCCTGCATGCGCACCGTGCGGGTGGCGCTGTCGGCCAGGGGCTCCACGACCGCAAGCCGTCCCTCAGGGGTTTGCCCCGGAAGAGCGTCGGTGGCCACGCGCACCGTGGCTCCGGGAAGCACCACCACGACCTGCTGCTGCGGCAGGGAAAATTCGACATGCACCCGGTCCAGGCGCTGCAAGCTGACAATGACGTCCGAGCCCCCGAGATTCTGCCCCAGATTGACATGACGGATACCCAAGACCCCGTCAAAAGGCGCGCGGATGGTCTTTTTGGCGATAAAAGCCTTGAGCGCATCCATCTGGGCCAGAATCTGACGATGTTCGGCCAGAGCCGCGTCGTATTCGGACTTGGCCGTGGAACGCTGAGCCACCAGAGATTCGATGCGCCGCAAATGGAGACGGGCCAGATTTTCCGTGGCCTCCAGAGCCCGAAGCTGGGCCGCCTCTTCGGATATGTCGAGCTGCACGAGCACATCCCCGGTCTTTACCCGGTCTCCGGAGTCGAAATCGATGCGCACGACCTTGCCCGGAGCCTCAGCGGTCATGGTCACGCCCTGCACGGCGGTGACGGAACCCACGGCCGTGAAAACCGTATCCCACAATCCAGCGCTGGCGTTCACGGTGGAGACTACAGCCGCAGGCGCGGAGAATGATTCTCCCTGGGCAATCATGGCCTTGATCTGCATGGCCTTGATCCCGGCGAGGATACCGGCCACGACTGCCACAAGAATGATAGCGAAAAATATTTTTTTGATCATGATATTCCGGGGCTTGAGTTTATGCGCTCCGCCCAGTGCGGCTAATCACAGCACTTACAGCCATTCCCTTCCATCGTAAAGAACCCACCCGTAAAGCATCACAATCTTCACACATTAAAACGCATACTGTTTTTAAGAAGATGCGAAGAACTGCGTATCCAGCATGCAAGCCTCAATTGACAATACTTCCGCGCCGGGGGAAGTTCTCTGCGCTGGCAAGAGTGAGCTTGCCAGCCCGCCTCAAAAACATCCCCCGGAGGAAACATGAAGAAACTTGTCGCGATCCTCATCCTGCTGCTCGGAGGATGCGTAGGCATGCCGGACACCGTGCGTCCCGTCGGCAACTTCCAGCTCGAGCGCTATCTTGGCACCTGGTACGAAATTGCGCGACTGGACCACCCTTTCGAACGTGGCCTGAGCCGGGTCAGCGCCGAATACAGCCTGCGGGAAGGTGGCGGTGTCCGGGTCGTCAATCGTGGCTACAATGCACAGGATGGAAAATGGAAACAGGCCGAGGGCAAGGCGTTTTTCGTTCAGGACCCCCAGACAGGATTCCTCAAGGTCTCCTTCTTCGGGCCGTTTTACGGCGCCTACGTGATCTTCGAACTCGATCCGGACTACCGTTATGCCGTGGTCAGCGGGCCGGACACGTCCTATCTGTGGATCCTGGCCAGGGAGAAGCACCTGGACGATGAGCTTAAACGGGAACTCGCGGCCCGGGCCGCCGCGCGCGGCTTCGACACGAGCGGCCTGATCTTCGTCGAACACGAATAATCTGCCATTCCATGCCCGACCCGCAAGGCCCGGTTAGGCTTCAATGAAATCCGGGCAACCCGAAGCAAAAAATTACTGGCCCTGCTCGGGTCAAAATGCGTATTATAATGGGAACGACGGGCAAGCGAACTCAAACAGCCTGTCAGGAATCAGGAGCACGGGGCATGAACGGATCTTGTTTTGAAGAAGCAAACTTGCTGAATGTCTGTCAGGAAAGCATCGACTATCAGGGCATTGTCAAACACATCAACGACGGTGTGCTCATTTTGCGTGAGGGCAACATCATCTTCACCAACGGCGCGTTCTGCGAAATCGTCGGCACCAACCTGACGGAATTGCTGGGTAAGCCGTTCACGGATCTCGTTATTCCCGATGACCGGGAACGGGTGGAGCGGCACTGCGTCAACAAGCTCTTCACTTCAGAGCTGTCAAACCGAATCGAATTCTCCATTTCAAGACCCGGTGAAGACGCCATCGTGGAAATGAAGCTGACCGTGGTCGATTGCGGCGGAGGCCCGGCCATTCTCGCGGCCATCACCGACATTACCGAACGCCGCAAGACCCGTATCGAACTGCAACGGGTCAAGGACCAGTTGCAAAGCATCCTGCACGCCATGAACGACGTTGTCGTCTCCCTTTCACCCACAGACCAGTCGATCCTGGCCATCAATCCTGCGGCCGAAGCCCTGTACGGCATTCCCCGACGCGCTTTCAACGCAGGCGAGATGCAGCTCATGCATTTCGTGCACCCCGAGGACCGGGAGGAAGTGAGCAAGTACTACCGCTCCCTGGTGGACGACGAGTTCGGGGAAATGCAGTACCGCATCATCAGCAGCAACGGGCGCATCAAATGGGTCTACGACGAAGGGCACCTGGTCTATTGCACGACCAGGTCGATCCGCCGTCTCGACCACGTCATCCGCGACATCACCGAACAAAAGGAAGCGCTGGACGCCCTGACCCGCAGCGAAGAAAAATACCGCGATTTTTTCCAGAGCACCAAGGACATGGCCTACTCCGTGACCCCGGATGGGACCTTCATCGACATCAACGAGGCCGGCATCCAGATGCTCGGCTTCGCCGATCGCGAGGAAGCCCTGGCCAGCAACCTCAAGGATTTTTACGATAACCTGTCCGAACGGGCAGACCTGCTGGCCCAGATCAATGAAGAAGGGTACGTCACGGACAAGCATGTCCGCTTTCGCCTGAAAGACGGCCGCTCCATCGAGGTGGCCATCACGGCCCGGGCCAAGACCGACGATTCCGGCTACCTGCTCTATTACGAGGGAATCGCCCACAACATCACCCAGGCCATGGAGGACCAGCGCAACCGGGTGCTCAGAAACGCGGCCGGTGGCATGTGCCATTATCTGAACACGCACCTCATGCATATCGTCAACGCCAAAGACGGCATCAGGGAAGAGATCGAAAGCCTCGAAGAGGCCGCAGTGGCTCTGCCCGAAAAAGCCAAGGAAACATGGACCGCCACCATCTCTTCCCTTAACGCCTATTGCGAAGGGCTCGACCTTGCCTATCGCAAGATCACGGCCGTGACCAAGGCCTTCAATTCCGCCTTCCTGACCTACAAGGAGGAATCCTACCTGGACAAGGCCATCCTGGACATCTTCAATTCCTGCCTTGGGGACCCGCTGGATTGCGCCACGCCAATAGCCCCGACCAGGAAAAAGGATGCGGATAAATGACACACGCGGCAGCTCGGCACTGCCGCCGCAGGTGAGAGGGGCATGCATGTCCTGAACTGGATCGGCCTCCTGCTTCTGGCCGCCCTGGCTCTCGGAGCGGCCGGTCACGCACTGCTGCGCAAAAGCGACTCCCGCTCGGCGCTCGGCTGGGTAGGCGTCTGCCTGACGTTTCCCCTGGCCGGTCCCATCCTGTACCTCCTCTTTGGCGTGAACCGGGTCCGGCGCAGCGCATCGCGCATGCGCAAAGAGGTGGACGCCCTGTCCGCCAACGTTCCCCCGGCCGTCCCTTCCTACCCGAGCGCGGCCATCAACCCCACGGTTTTGCACCACGCTTTCCAACGCTTGGAGCGCGTCGGGCACAACATCCTCGGCACGGCGCTGGTCGGGGGCAACTGCGTTGAGCCCCTGTTCAATGGAGACGAGGCCTATCCCGTCATGCTCCGGGCCATAGATGACGCCCGGCACAGCATTTATCTGACCACCTACATCCTCGACACCGACAATCTTGGCCTCAAATTCATCGATGCCCTGGCCCGGGCAGTGCATCGTGGGGTGGATGTGCGGGTCCTCGTCGACGGGGTGGGCGAAAAATACTCCTGGCCCCGGGCTTCCCGGCTACTGACGAAGAAAGGGGTACCCAACGCCCTCTTCATCCCGCCCCGCCTCTTTCCCCCCAACCTGCACTTCAACTTGCGCAATCACCGCAAAGTGCTGGTCGTGGACGGCAGCCTTGGTTTCACGGGCGGCATGAACATAAGTCAGAAGCATGTCCTGCAGGCAAAACCGCCCTGGCCGGTCACGGACCTGCATTTCATCGTGCACGGACCGGTCGCGAACCTGTTGCAGGACACCTTTGTCGATGACTGGTTTTTTGCGACCAAGGAGCGCATTCATGCGCCCATACTCTTCACGGAACCAACCGGGGACTGCCTGTGCCGCACCGTTGTCGACGGACCGAATTTCGAGGAAGACTACCTGAAGACACTGCTCACCGGGGTCATCTCCGCCGCCACGTCGAGCATCAGGATCATGACCCCGTACTTCCTCCCCCCCCGCACCTTCCTGAGCGCCCTGATATCGGCCAGGTACAGGGGAGTTACGGTCGAGATTCTGTTGCCGGGCCGCAACAACCTCCCGTTTGTGCATTGGGCTGCCCGCCACATTCTCAAAGACCTGCTGCACGCCGGAATCAGCATTGCGTTCCAACCAGCGCCCTTCAATCATACCAAGCTCATGCTCGTGGACGGCTGCTATGTGCACCTTGGTTCGGCCAATCTGGACAGCCGCAGCCTGCGGCTCAATTTCGAACTGACCCTGGAAGTCCTCGATCAGCACCTGGCCATCCAGTTGACACGGCATTTCGACACCATCATGGCCAAAAGCCGCCCGGTGACCCGTCACGAACTCTCTGGACGCTCCCTGCCCGTTCGGCTCAGAGACGCCTTTTTCTGGCTCTTTACACCATATCTTTAAAACCCGGCTGGCGGTCGCCCGTGATGAGCCACTCGTCTGCCTTTGCAACAGTTCTTTCGGAAATGCGGGATTTGACTTTGACGCGCACGCCGCGAATACTTATGAATAAAGCATTCCCGATACAGATCCACCATCATGAGGAGAAACTCTGTGACCAAGGAATTCACTGTTTCCGCCACCTGCCCCGAATGCGGGCATCGGACTGCGGCGCATCACACGAAAGAGGCCATGCAGGAAGCGTTCGGAAATGATGCAACCATCAAGATACTGTGTGCCCATTGTCAGGCCAGTTTTGAACAGCCCATCGGTCTGGCCTGCGCAGAGTGGGACGATTACTGTAATGAAATCCCCCTGCCCGCCGACGTCTAAGGCATAACATCCATAAACTACGGAAAAAAAATGATTTTTGTCGTAACCAAGTGCGCGGATTGCCCATTACTCAGCTATGTGGAAGGCCAGCGGGTTTGCAATGTCGGCCCTCCTAGCCAGCGGCCCATCGCAGACGAAGACGAGCGCCCCACGTGGTGCAGAATGCGCAAGGAACAGATTATTATCCGGGATTTCAAGTAGCCGTCCCCCGGATCGACTTTCGTCTTTCCTGTTGAAGTGTCGTCCCCTATCTGCTAGAGAGGCCGGTAGTGTTGACTTGACGGGGAAGGGTGGCGGGTCTCATTGACAAAAACAGTCCTTCCCCATAGGGGGAGTCTTTGCAAACTCTTTTTCCGGAAGGAAAAATTTTGAGGAACAACATCTAAGGAGGAATTGAGCATGGCAATGATCGAATTCAAGGGTAAAAGTTTTGAGATCGACGAAGACGGTTTCCTGCTGAAGTTTGAAGATTGGGGTCCGGAATGGGCTGAATATGTCAAGGAAAGCGAAGGCATTTCCGAGATCACCGAAGCTCACCAGCAGATTCTCGACTTCCTGCAGGACTACTACAAGAAGAACGGTATTGCCCCCATGGTCCGTATTCTCTCCAAGTCCACCGGCTACAAGCTGAAGCAGATTTACGAACTTTTCCCCTCCGGCCCCGGCAAAGGCGCCTGCAAGATGGCTGGCCTGCCCAAGCCCACCGGCTGCGTTTAATTCAGCTTTTTTTCCCAAAAAAAACCCTGCTCACGCAGGGTTTTTTTTATGCCTTACACGCCTAGGCGCGCACTATTCATACCGTTTCCTAATTTGAATGCAATAAATAGCTGCACCGGCAGAGGCTTTTAAAAAAAGATGGGGGCGCGGCTTGCAAACAATTCTGGACTGCGTCCATAATAGCTCTCAAGCTTTCGTG
>Ga0180007_10002472_pt1 | contig 22065 bp, 15 predicted proteins | sample MM_PC_MetaG_FD_121122 | JGI IMG/M metagenome (GOLD analysis project Ga0180007, IMG submission 121122) | Groundwater microbial communities from the Aspo Hard Rock Laboratory (HRL) deep subsurface site, Sweden - MM_PC_MetaG | ecosystem: Environmental > Aquatic > Deep subsurface > Groundwater... | reverse complement strand
GAGGTCATCGTCACGCTGGATCATGAGATCAAGCTCGAGGCCTCCCCCGAGGCGCAGGACGCACCTCCGGCCACGCCCATGGACAGGCCGCCGGTTTCGGGCATGAAGACCACGGCGCCGGCCATGCCGCCCGACCCGCCGATGATCGGCGAGGACGACACGCTGCGCCCGATGTTTTGAGACCGTGGACGGTCTCTTGGAGAAACCATGCGATTTTTCTTCTCTGTGATGCTCTGTCTGCTTTCGATCGCCCTGGTGGTCCCGTCGGCCGCTGCCGTGGATCGGGAGAAGGCCCGGGCCCATTATGATCAGGGCGAGAAGTACTACCGCCTCGGGGAGTTCGAGAACGCGCTGGTCGAGTACAAGAAGGTTCTCGAGTTCGTCGACTCCGCAGAGATGTACTACAACATCGGGCAGTGCCACCGCATGCTCAAGGAGTACGAGAAGGCCCTGTTCTTCTACCGGCGGTACCTCTCGCAAGTCCCCAACGCGCCCAACAAGGAGCTGGTCGAGAAGCACATCTCCGCGATGACCCAGGAGCTCGAGGCCCAGAAGAAGGCCCAGCAGGATCAGGTCGTCCCGCCAGGGCAGGGCAAGGTCATCGTGATGGTGCAGCCGCCGGGCTCGCTGGTGTGGGTTGACACGTTCGACGGACGGCACGTGGGCACCACGCCCACCGTGCTCGATCTGGAGCCGGGCCCCCACGTGCTCCTGGTGAAGAAGGACGGTTTCTTCAAGAAGACCTTCCCCGTGACGGTGAAGTCCCGGGAACTGCACACCATCGAGTCCCAGCTCGAGACGGACCCCGACGCCATCGCGGTGGTGGCCCCGCCGCCACCGAAGAACGGGGACGAAGGCCGGTCCCTCTGGTGGTGGACCGGCGTGGCCGGCACCATCCTGTTCGGCGTGGGCACGGGCGTCTTCGGGTACCTGGCCTGGTCGAAGAACCAGGACTGGAAGGACACCTGGGACGAACAGACCAGGGAGGACGGCCGGCTGTATGGCAACCTGGCCACCGGTCTGGCCATCGCCACCGTCGGGTTCGCCGCGCTGACGATCTGGACGTCCCTGTTCTCCGGCCCGGACAGCCCTGACAAGGAGAAGAAACCCGGACATGGAGCCTGGCTGCTTTCTCCCTCCTGCTCTACCTCAGCCTGCGGGCTTTCCCTTTTCCTTGAATTCTAGTCACAAAGGAGCTTTATTCATGAAACGCTGTTCATCAATCCCGACACGAGCCCGGCGGGCCGTCACCGCTTCCCTGGTGGCGCTGCTGGCAGTTCTGGGCCTTGTCGCCTGCGATGCAAAGAAGCAGAAGGACACCACGCCCGGGAACGGTAATCCTCCCGTGGAGACCTCGAAGAAGGCGGCGCCGGAGCCCGTCAAACCCGAACCGGCAAAGGTGGTAGATGTGAATCCTTTCCTGCAGGAGACCTGGGGCACGCCCCATGAGATTCCTCCCTTCGACAAGATCAAAATGGAACATTACATGCCCGCCTTCGAGAAGGGCATGAAGGACCAGAAGGCCGCGATCGCTAAGATCACCTCCCAGAAGGAGGCGCCCTCGTTCGAGAACACCATCGAGCCGCTGGAGTATTCCTCCGAGTCGCTGGACCGCGTGGCCAATGTGTTCTTCCTGATCGCGTCGGCCGACACCAACGACGAGATGCAGAAGATCCAGAAGGACATCACGCCGATCCTGACTCGCCACTCCGACGACATCCTGCTCGACGCGAAGTTGTTCGAGCGGATCAGGACGTTGGCCACGGCGCGGGTCAACTGGGCGGGCACGCTGGAGCAGCGGATGGTGCTCGACAAGCACTACAAGCGCTTTGTCCGCGGCGGCGCGCTGCTGTCGGCCGAGGATCAGAAGAAGCTTCGCGCGATCAACGAGGAGCTGGCCAACCTGAGCCTGAAGTACAACGAGAACCTGCTCGCCGAGGTCAAGCGCTTCGAGCTGGTGCTCACCACCGAGGCCGAGCTCGACGGGCTGCCCGAGTCCGTGCGCGCGGCCGCGCTGGCCGCCGGCAAGGCCCGCGGCAAGGAGGGCAAGTGGGTGTTCACGCTGGACAAGCCCTCGTGGATCCCGTTTCTGCAGTACTCCAAGCGCCGCGACCTGCGCGAGAAGTTGTACAAGGGCTACATCAACAAGGGCGACCACAACGACGATCTGGACAACAAGAAGTTGATCGCGAAGGTCGCCTCCCTGCGCGTCTCGCAGGCGAAGCTTCTGGGCTTCAAGAACTACGCCGATTACGCGCTGGACATCCAGATGGCCAAGAACAGTGCCGGCGTGTACAAGCTGCTGGATCAACTGTGGAAGGCCGCGCTGCCCAACGGCAAGAAGGAGGCCGCCGCCCTGCAGAAGATGATCGACAAGGAGAAGCCGCGCTTCAAGCTGGCCTCCTGGGACTGGTGGTACTACGCCGAGAAGCTGCGCAAGGAGAAGTATGACCTCGACGAGGAGGCCATGCGTCCGTACTTCCAGCTCGAGAACGTCATCAACGGCGTGTTCGGCGTGTCTGGCAAGCTCTACGGCCTGAAGTTCGTCGAGCAGAAGGACTATCCGAAGTACAATCCCGAGGTCCGCAGCTTTGACGTGCTGGGCGCCGACGGCAAGCTCGTGGGCGTTCTCGTCGCCGACTTCCATCCGCGGCCGGGCAAGCGCGGCGGCGCCTGGATGGGCGAGTACCGCCAGCAGAAGCGCAAGGCCGGCAAGAACGTCGAGCCCATCGTGACGATCGTGTGCAACTTCACGCGTCCCACGCCCGACACGCCGGCGCTGCTCTCCTTCGAGGAGGTCAGCACCCTGTTCCACGAGTTCGGCCACGCGCTTCACGGCCTGCTCTCGGACAGCACCTACCCGATGGTCGCGGGCACCAACGTCCCCACCGATTTCGTGGAGCTGCCCTCGCAGATCATGGAGCACTGGGCGTCGGAGCCCGAGGTGCTCAAGAGCTTCGCCAAGCACTGGAAGACCGGGGAGGTCATCCCGGTGGCCCTCGTCGAGAAGATGACCAAGAGCCAGCTCTTCAACCAGGGCTTCGAGACCGTCGAGTATCTCGCGGCCTCCATGCTGGACATGGCCTGGCACACGCTGACCGATCCCACCGAGCTCGACGCAGCGGCCTTCGAGAAGAAGACCCTGGCCAAGCTCGGCCTGATCCCGGAGATCATCTCCCGCTACCGCAGCACCTACTTCAGCCACGTCGTGGGCGGCTACGCGGCCGGCTACTACTCCTACATCTGGGCCGCCGTCCTCGACAACGACGCCTTCGAGGCCTTCCGCGAGGCCAGGAACATCTTCGATCCCGCCACCGCGGCGAAGTTCCGCAAGCTCCTCGCCTCAGGCCACACCCAGGAGCCGATGGAGCTCTACAAGGCCTTCCGCGGTCGCGAGCCGAAGATCGAACCCCTCCTCAAGCAGCGCGGTCTGAAGTAATCATTTTCACCTGAAGGCGGTCACTTCCCCGGGGGCAGGTCTATGCCCTTGAAAAAAGATTCGGCCTGCGACTCCAGATCCGGTCCCGCTTCACCGCCCCGCTGGGAGAACGTGACCTCGAACACCAGCTTCTTCTCCACGGGGTGCCGGAAGATCAACGAACGAACGTACATGGGGAGTGAGACGGTCCCCTGCGGGGTCTGCGCCCGGGTGTCCTGGATAGTGCCTCGGAAGCGGACGCACGGGTACGATCGCTCCGAGACGACCTCGAACTTCGTCTCCAGGGTCTTGTACCGCTCCCCTTGACTGCGTCCCCCGGCGATGGTTCTGGCCGCCTCGAGGAGGTCCATGGCCGGATCGGGCCGCGAGATCAACACCTCGGCGGCCCAGGTCACCCCGGTTGTCGCGTCGCGCCGGATGAAGCCCATTCCCCTGTTGTCGGCCTGGGACAACTTCCATCCGGCCGATGCCGGCGCGTGGATGTTGACATAGGGGCCCTCAAAGAGCTTGCCGGGATCGACCGGCGGCGCCTCGTGTGTCCTCGACGGGAATAGCCAGATCATGCCAATCAGAATGAGACCCATGAGGACAGTCTTTAGAAACGTGTGTCCGTATGCGGTGAACGGCTGGTGAGGGGAATTCATGTCTCCGCTCCTGAGGAAGATGGTCCGAAAGTACAACTCCCATCCGGGATCGTCCACCCGTATCCGCACAAAACCCACCGGAAAACCCGAGGCGTTGCAACGATCGTGGCCGCCGCCACCCTCGCGTTGGCCGACGATCCCGAGCGGCTGGCGATGTGCCGGGCCCAGTTGCCCGCGTCGAAGGTGGGCGCCAGCCCCGCCGCCCCCGATTCACCCGGGGTGTAGGAATTGGTCGAACGGGGCGCGGGGTGTTTCCGTCGCGAACACGAGTATTTCAGCCCCGGGCACGAACATTTCAGCGGAAGAATTTCCGTATTCAGCCCCGAAACACGGGCATTTCAGTCGGGAACCCGGACATTACAGTCCCGGGCACGAGCATTTCAGTCAGGAACCCGAGCATTTCAGTCGGGAACTGAATCCTGGCGGCCCAGTCTGACCAGTCCGACCAGTCTGACCAGTCCGACTGCTTCATGAGGCCGCCCTCTTTGTGCTTGTCTTATTCCGTCAACCCGCGCCTGGAAATTCCGGCGCGCAGGGTGTTGGAGAGTAGCATCGCGATGGTCATGGGGTCGATGCCGCCGGGCACCGGAGTGATGGCGGCGGCGCGCTCGGCGCAGGGGGCGAAGTCGAGGTCGCCCGTGAGGGTGCCGTCGTCAAGGCGGTGGATGCCCACATCCACGACCACGCAGCCGGGCGTGATCCACTCGGGCTTCACCACGTCGCGGCGGCCGGCGGCCACGAACAGGAACTCGGCGCGGGCGACCTCGGCGGCCAGGTCGCGGGTCTTGGTGTGGCAGACGGTGACCGTGGCGTTGGCGGAGATCAGCAGCGCGGCCAGCGGGCGACCCACGATGGTGGAGCGGCCCACGACTACGGCGCGCTTGCCTGACACGTCGTGTCCGTTGCGGCGCAGCAGTTCCATGATGCCCGCGGGGGTGCAGGGCGCCAGGGCCTCGCGGTCGCCGAGCAGCACGCGGCCCTGGTTGACCGGGTGGAAGCCGTCGACGTCCTTCCCGGGGACGACGGCGTCGAGGATCCCGCGCTCGGGGAGGTGCTTGGGCAGGGGCAGCTGGACCAGGATGCCGTCGATCTCGGGATCGGCGTTGAGGGTCGCAACCAGCGCCAGCAGATCCTCTTTGGAGGTGTCGGCGGGCAGGCGATGGGCGACGGAGCGGATGCCGGCCTTCTTGCAGGCCTTTTCCTTGTTGCGCACGTAGACGGCCGAGGCAGGGTCCTCGCCCACGAGCACGACGGCCAGCGACAACTGCGGAAGCTTGGCCGTGCGCACGGAGATCTCTTCGCGGATCGCGGCGGCCGCGGCGGTCCCGTCGAGGATGGCGGCGGTCATCGCTTGGCCTCGCGGGTGAGGAACTTGTACAGGGACTCGAACTGGTCCAGCGTGTAGTAGTCGATGGTGATCGAGCCCTTCTCGCTGCTGCGAGCCTTGATCTTCACACGGGTGCCCAGCTGGGTCTGCAGGTTGTCCTGCAGTTCCACCAGGCTCGCGGGCGGGGCGGGGCGCTTCTTGGGCTCTTTTTTGGCCTTCTTCAACTGCACGAGCTTCTCGGTCGCGCGCACGCTCAGGCCCTTCTGGACGACCTGGGTGGCCGCGTCAAGCATCTCTGCCTCGTCATCGAGGCCCAGCAGCGCCACGGCGTGACCCACGGAGAGGCGCTTCTCGCCGAGGAGCCCCTTGATGTCGGTGGGCAGGCGCAGCAGGCGCAGGGCGTTGCTCACCGTGGAGCGGTTCTTGCCGACCCGCTGGGCGACCTCGTCGTGCTGGTAGTTGCGGCTCGTGATCAGGTGCCTGTAGCTCTCGGCCTCCTCAAGGGGGCTCAGGTCCTCGCGCTGGATGTTCTCGACCAGGGCCAGCTCGAAGGCCTCGAGCTCGTCGGTCTCCTTGAGCAGCACCGGGATGCGCGTGAGGCCCGCACGACGGCAGGCGCGCCAGCGGCGTTCACCGGCGATGATGACGTAGCCGCCTGCGTCGTCGGAGCGGACGATCAACGGGCTGAGCAGCCCCTTCTCGCGGATGCTCTCGGTCAGTTCCTCGAGGCGGACCTCGTCGATGGCCGTGCGGGGCTGCACTTCGGAGGGATGCACGATGTTGATGTTCACCCACAGCAGGGACTCCGAAGCCTGTGCGGCATGGATCTCCTGCTCGTCGGGGATGACCGGCGGCGGCGGCGGGGCGGCGGCGGCCTTCTTCTCAGGGATCAGCGCGGAGAGCCCGCGTCCCAGGGCTTTTTTCGGGGGAGCTTTCTTTGTCATGGCGTGTTGTTTCGCGGTTTCTTCGGTTCGGGTTCGTTCAGGCGGATCAGTTCCTCGGCCAGCTGGAGATAGCTCTGCGCGCCCTTGGAACTGACGCTGTACAACAGGACCGGCTTGCCGTGGGACGGACTCTCGGACAGACGGATGTTGCGCGGAATGGTCGTCTCGAACACGCGCGATTCCAGGTGGCCGCGGATCTCTTCGGAGACCTGGCGGGACAGGTTCGTGCGGTCATCGGTCATGCACAGGAGCACACCCTCGTATTCAAGGTTGGGGTTGGCGCTCTGGCGGACCAGGCCCACGGTGTCCATCAGGCGGCCCAGGCCCTCCATGGCGTAGTATTCCGTCTGCACCGGGATCAGCACCGAGTCGGCCGCCGTCAGCGCGTTGAGCGTGAGCAGCCCCAGGCTGGGCGGACAGTCGATGATGATGAAGTCGAAGGACTCACGCAGCGGCTCCAGGGTCTCGCGCAGCTGCAGCGCGCGCTCGCCGAACTCGACGTGCTCGACGAGCTCGACCTCGAGGGCGGCCAGGTGGGGCCGGGCCGGCAGCAGCTTGAGCGAGGCCAGATCGGTGGCGCGGATGGCCGCTTCGGCCTGGACCTGCCGTGTGAGCACCCGGTAGAGGTCGGGTTCGCCGTCGGAGAGGAAAAAACCAAGACCGGACGTGGCGTTGGCCTGCGGATCCATGTCCACGAGCAGCACGCGGCGGCGCGCGGCGGCCAGCGATGCCGAGAGATTGATCGACGTGGTGGTCTTGCCCACGCCGCCTTTCTGGTTCGCCACAGCAATGATTTTACCCATATAACTCCTCTGGCGGCCTCCGGAAAATGCGGTTCCGTCCGACGACAGGTCCTTTTCCGAGCGCACGGCAAGGGCGAGAATGCGAAATGCCGCATGAAAAATCAAGTGAATTCTGGAAAACCGTGCCCCCGCGGGGGGAAAGTCCACTCGGCTGAGGGGACCCACCAGGGAACGGCAGTGGTTCCGGGTGTTCCGTGGGTTCCGTGGTGAAAATTCTTTTCCAGCCTCGATGGTTCCGAGGGGGCTCTTTTTATTCTGGGGCGATGCATTGAAAACTTGTCATCTGTTAGGATTTATGGCAGAAAGAGGTCCACTGTCGATCAGGAGAAGCCCATGATCACGTTGACTCCTACACAAAGTCGGGTTCTGGAAACCGTCGTCGCCTTCATGCAGGAAAGCGGGTACCCGCCATCCACCAGGGAGCTCGCTGACCGGTTGGGCGTCAAGGCGCCGTCGGTCCACGAGCAGTTGACCCGCCTTGAGGAGAAGGGCTACATCCGGCGTGACCGGCTCAAGGCGCGTTCCATCGAGATCCTGCGCATGCCGCGGCGTGTGTCCTCCGGTCGCAACCCCGATGACGAGAGCGTTCGCATCCCGCTGCTGGGCGAGATCGCCGCGGGACTGCCGCTGTTGTCCGAGGCCAACTTCGATGGCCAGCTCGAGGTCCCCATCAGCCGCGGCCTGCGCCCGGGAAACTTTTTTGCCCTGCGCGTCAAGGGCGACAGCATGATCGAGTGTGGGATCCACCCCGATGACTACGTGGTCGTCCGGCAACAGACCATGGCTGAAAATGGAGAGATCGTGGCGGCCATGCTCGATGACGGGGCGACCGTCAAGCGCCTGAAGAAGAGCCCGCTGCAGGTGATGCTGTGCCCGGAGAACCCGTCATACAATCCCATCGACGTCACCTGCCGCGAGGACTTTCGCGTGCTGGGCAAGGTCATTCATCGACTTGGACGCGACGCGAAAATTCACGGTTTCTAACAACCTTCGATTCATGATATTTGTCAGGGGGCCTGATTCCGGCGATAGACCGTCGGGGCGACATGAAGGAGTCATGATGAACACGCAGGATTTCGTCAAGAGGATTGAAGACAAGACCGCCCGTGTGGGCGTGATCGGGCTGGGTTACGTGGGCATCCCGCTGGTGCTGGAGTTCGGGCGCCAGGGGTATCACGTGCTGGGCTTCGACGTCGATCCGGTGAAGGTGAAAATGATCAACGCGGGCCAGAGCTACATCAAGCACATCGGGCCCGAGCGCATCGCGGCGATGGTCAGTGAGGGCCTGTTCGAGGCCACCGCGGACTACGCGCGGCTGCCCGAGGTGGACGCGGTGCTGATCTGCGTGCCGACGCCGCTGGATCACCACCGGGAGCCGGACATGAAGTACGTCGTGGAGACGGGCAAGGCCATGGCGCCGCACCTGCGCGCGGGCCAGTTGGTGGTGCTCGAGAGCACGACGTATCCTGGCACCACCGAGGATCTGCTGAGGCCAATTTTGGAGTCCGGAGACGGCCTCTTGACGTCCGGGGACGGCCTCTTGACGTCCGGGGACGGCCTTCAGCAGCCGAGGAAACCCCTGGTCGCCGGGCGCGACTTCTATCTGGCGTTCTCGCCCGAGCGCGAGGATCCGGGGAACCGGCACTTCAACACCTCGACGATCCCGAAGGTCGTGGGCGGCCTCACGGCTGATTGTCGCACCGTGGCGTGCGCGCTGTACGAGAAGATCATCGGCAAGGTGGTGCCGGTGAGCTCGTGCAAGGTCGCCGAGATGAGCAAACTGCTGGAGAACATCTTCCGCAACGTGAACATCGGGCTGGTCAACGAGTTGAAGATGCTGACCGACCGGATGGACATCGACATCTGGGAGGTCATCGCGGCTGCGAGCACCAAGCCCTTCGGGTTCATGCCGTTTTATCCGGGGCCGGGGCTTGGCGGGCACTGCATCCCCATCGATCCGTTCTACCTGACGTGGAAGGCGCGGGAGTACGACTTCCCGACGCGGCTGATCGAGGTCTCCGGCGAGATCAACACCCACGTCACCGAGTGGGTGGTGGACAAGCTGGCCCGGGCGCTCAACGATCGCAAAAAGGCGGTCAACGGGTCGAAGGTGCTGGTGCTGGGCATGGCCTACAAGAAGGACATCGACGACCTGCGCGAGAGCCCGTCGCTGAAGCTGCTGGAGCTGCTCAAGGACCGCGGTGCCGAGGTCAGTTACAACGATCCGCACATCCCGCGGGTGCCCATTCTGAGTCCGATGCGGCACTACGACTTCCACATGGAGTCGCAGGCGCTCACGCCGGAGTATCTGGCGTCGCTGGACGCGGTGCTGGTATCGACGGACCACACTTCGTATGACTGGGAGTTCATCTGCGCTCACGCTCCGCTGGTAGTGGACACCAGGAATGCATGCGTCAACGTGAAGGCGAACCGCGACCGCATCGTCAAGGCCTGATTGTTGATGTGGGGCTGCCATTGAAACAAATCCTTCCTGCAGCGTACATCACACACGACGGGGGTCCCATGGAAAACCGATTGCTTTTGTCAGTCCTTCTGCTGGCCGGAATCATCACCTTTGAAATCTCCACACCGCTGGCGGCCAAGCCGCTCTTCCGGCTGGAACGCGAGATCAACGCCTGCAACAGTTCGCCCGAGGTTCAGGTGAGCGCGGACAAGTACGCCGTGTGCAAGAACGAGAAGTGGGCACCGGTGATCGTCAACCTGAACGACGGCGCAACCACGGTGATGAAGCCCCTGCGCGAGATCGAGGGCATGCCGGTCTCCACCGTCGTGGCCGAGCGCTCCATGCGCAACGCCAGCCTGATGTCCGGAAAGCACCGTGACTATCAGGGCTACGACGTTCTCTGGACCGACGGTACCACCGTGGGGGTCCACGTCACCGGTTTCGCGTATGCGGTTCCCGACACGCCGCCGAAACACGCCAAATGCGGCGGGGAACTGAAGCTCCACGAGAAGCTCCAGCAGTACTACTGCCCGGCCTGCAACCAGCTGGTCTCGGCCCATGACGCGATGAAGGTGACCCACGTCAACCAGTGGGCGACCGTGAATCTGGCCAGCGGGAAGGCGACTCCGGTGGCCATGCCCGATGGACGGTTGCTCCTGGTCGGCAACGATTTTTCCGGCGGTGTCTTCTGGTTCGCGCGGCTCGAGCCCTGCGCGCCGGCCTGCACCAGGACCCAGAAGCTCACGCTGTTCTCGATCAACACCACGACCGGGGCCAAGTCCGCCGAGTTCCAGATCGACGTGCCGTTCCGCGCCAAAGGTCCGGGCTACCGCACGGCTGTCTCCCCGACGGGCAAGACCCTGCTGCTGGTGGAGTACGACGAACTGCAGGACAAGACGCGGGGCTTCCTCGCCGACCCGGTCGTGTCCGCTCTGGTGGTCACCGTCGCCACCAAATCGGTGCTGCGCATGGATGCGCTGATGACCACCTACGGGTTCGCCATCGACGAGAAGAACGACCGCCTGTTCCTGGGCTCCAACCAGAGCGCCCGGCTGGTCGTTCGCAAACTGAGCACCGGCGCCCTGATCAAGGAATGGTCCATCCCCGGTGGCCTGGCACACCTGAGCCTGTCGGCGGACGCGTCGCGCCTGTACGTGTTCACCAAGAGCGAGTTCCAGGTCGTCGACACGGTGAAACTGACCACGATCGCCAAGGTCGCCGTCAAGACACTCTTTCCCGGCGTCGACAAGTGGATGACCGCCGATCGCGTGATCACCACCCGGGACGGACTGCGGGCGATCACACCGGCGCTGATCCGCGCCGAGCTCGGCCCATGGGGAGTCCCGGACCCCAAGTCCGGCTTCCGCGTGTTTTTACTTCCTTAAAAGTAAAGAAACTATTTATTCAATTATTTATTGACACACTGCCCGTCGACGCAGGCGACCTGCAGCCGCTCGCGGCATCGGTACTTGGTGCAGGTCAGGCGCGAGTGTTTGGCGTTCCAGGACTCGCACTTGTCGAGCAGGATCCTGCGCCAGGAGACCGAGACCGGCGTGGACGGACACCCGAGGCAGCAGGAGTCGCCCTCGCGTTTGGCCACCGCGCCGTAGACGCAGTCCTCGTCCCGGGTGCAGGAGCGGTCCACCGGCGGCAGGTCCAGGAAGTTTCCTCCGAGGGTGAGGGCGCTGGTTTCCGGTGTGGAGTCGGGCTTCTGGTCGCCCCGGGTGCAGGCGGTCGCGAAAGCAACCATCATGACGGCAAGTGCAAGAAGGGTGCGCATGCCCGAGGCATATCGGAATCTTTCGGATGTGGCAAGTAATAATTAAAAATCGCCGAACAATTGCGCCATCTTCATGGAGAGGGCGATGGCGATCTTGTACAGCGAGGAGATTGACGGAGAGCTCTCGCCACGCTCGATCTGGGAGAGCAGGCTGATCGACAACTGGGTGCGGCGCGCGAGCTGCTTGAGCGTGAGCCCTTTGGACTTGCGGTTGCGCCGGATGCTGTCCCCGATGATGCGGTGCAGTTCGCCTTCCTTTTCCAGCAGCAGACCCTTTTTCTGGGCAATCTTGAAAAGGATCGTGCGCAGATCGTCGATGGAAAAGGGTTTTTTTAGATATGCGCTCACACCGTAACCGATGGAATCGGCCGCCGTCTCCACCGAGGGATAGCCGGTGAGGATGACGATGGAGACGTCCTCGTCGAAGGTGCGAATCTGCCCGAGCAGATCCATGCCGGACAACTTGGGCATCATGATGTCGAGAATGATCAGGTGATAGGCGTTGTGCTTGATGTCTTCGAGGGCCTTGGTCGGATCACACAGGGTGTTGACCTCGTGGCCCTCCTGCCGAAGGAAATCGGAGAGGAAATCACAGATGTCCCGTTCATCGTCGACGATCAGAATGTTCATCGCAAGACCCCGCAGACGGATTCCCCTGGACACAGTTGCATTTGGATGAATGTCTCTTGTTTAATCTTCTTCATGTTGTCGGGGCGAGAGGGTTTGAACCTCCGGCCTTTCGGTCCCGAACCGAACGCGCTACCAGGCTGCGCTACGCCCCGAAGCTGACCCAAACTAGATCGGACCAATCTGGATTTCAAGCTGAAACTGCACAAAAGTGACTATTCTCCGGCGTGGCGGCTCGCGTCCACCAGTTCGCCTCCGATGGCTTGACCTTCCATCAGGACGGCCTTGTTAATCTTCTCTTCCAGTTCGGCGCAGAAGCGGTCGTAATCGAAGTGCGGATTGAAGCCGTTGTTGCACGAACTGGCGCGGAACGCCTCATAGGGACACGCGAAGTGGGCGATCTCGCCGACGAAGCGGTACATGACGAACAGGCCTTCCCACAGGGGCACGGCCTCCTTGCAGATGGAGCACTCCACCAGCGTGTCCGCGTCGGCGAAGTAGGTCGTGGCCAAACTGCGAAAGAAGGCGGTCTCGCTTTCGGTGATTTTGGGATCGACTGAACTCACGTGGAGGCCCTTTCGTTGGAGCAGTGTGAGCGTATTCACTCGTTGCGTCAAGCTGATTTCCTGCCGGGGGAAGCCTTTTTCAGCGCCATGGACCACCATCGGACTTGCATTGTCCAGCGAGGTGGGGGATAGTTTTACGGCGCGCCACCGCGAGGGAGCCATATATCATGCAGAAGTATCGCTTTTTAGTGTTATGTTTCCTTTGTCTCATGATGCCTGGATCGGGTTGCTCCCCGGAAAATAAGCAGGCAACAAACAACACCAACAACATCCCTTCATGCACGGATCCCGACGGCGACAGCGACGGCGACGGCATTCCCAACCGCGTCGAGGGCTGCACCGAGCCCGCCCGGGACAGCGACAACGACGGTGTTCCCGATTTCGCCGACCCCGACAGCGACAACGACGGCGTCAGCGATGCCATCGAGGCCGGACCTTCGCCTGCGTTCCCCAACGACTCCGACTTCGACGGGACGCCCGACTACCTCGACACCGACTCCGACAACGACGGCATGCTCGACAGCGAAGAAGACCGTGATGGCGATGGGCGGATCGGCCACTGCGGCACGACCTGTCCGCTGGGCAACGAGTGCCACTCCTCCCAGACCTGCGTCGACGGCCAGTGCGTGCTCTCCTTCAACATCGAGTGCTCCATGGGCGAGACCAGCCGAGTGAAGTCCGACACTGACGGCGACGGCATCCCCGACGGGCAGGAAGGCTCGCGCATCTGCCTGCCGCAGAGCGAGTCCAGTTCCTTCGGCCGCAAACCCGTGCAGTTCGTGACCAGCTCGTCGAGCTTCTACAAGGTCGCGACCGAGCAGCTCGCCACCGTCACCGAGGCCGCCGTCTCCAACGCGCTGGAGTCGGGCGCGAAGTTCATCGACCTGGCCTGGGAACCCGGTCGTGTGGCTGGTTTCTCGGCACACACGCCCTCTTTTGCGGACCTCGAGGACGAGGTCAACCAGCTGGTCGGTCGCCTGACCACCCGCTTCGCCGCCGGCTCGGTGGTGCGCTCTTCGGGCGTGCGCAAGCTCAGCCATGACCAGTTCCCGATTGTCATTGACATCTCCGTCGAACTGATCACCGCTGCCCCCATGGACGTGCGCCAGGCCCGCCAGACGGTGATCGCCTCGCTGCTGAACGTGACCGACGCCGACGTCAACGACCCCGGCGTGGCCATCGGCGCCTCGGGCACCCGTTTCCTTTTGCGGTTCCTGATCCTCAAGCGGCACCCGACCCCGGCCGATCCCCGGGACTTCCTGTTCTTCCAGGGCGCCGTCGCGCTCTGGGATCAATATCTGGACAATTCGCGCCAGACGGGCTTCCTCGTCGATGACCTGTCCAACGGCAGCGGCATCGCGGAGTTCACCGCCTCCTACGAGGACGAGTGCGAGGGTTATTATTTCGCGCCCACGCTCAAGGCCGACATCGTCTGGGTCATCGACGAGAGCGGTTCCATGGGCGAGGAGCGCAACTCCGTGCGGGACAACGCCCTGTATTTCTTCCAGCACGCGCAGGCAGCCGGGCTCGACTTCCGCATGGGCGTCGTGGACATGAACATCGACAATGACGGGACCTTCTGCACCGGCGAGAACGCCAGCACCGACCGCTTCCTGCTGCCCGGGCAGGATACCCAGTTCGCCGCGTGCGCCTATGCCCCGCACGGCGCGCTGGTCGAGGACGGTTCGGTGGAGAACGGGCTCAACCAGGCCCGCCAGGCCATGGAGAATCACGTCCAGACCGGCGATGCCACCAAGGACATCCGCAACGACGCGCTGCTGGTGTTCATCTTCATCACCGACGAGGACGACGAGGAGGCCGAGGTTGAGGACTGCTCCGGCGGCTACAACGATCCGGGGCTGATCTCCTGCCTGGAGACCACCCCCTCGCGCTCGTATTCCATCCTGCGCGATGCCTTGCTTCAGCGCCAGGCCGGCGAGGGGCCCGGCGGCGTCGCCCACGCGATCATCGGTTACCCGGCCTCCTGCCTGGGAACCGGCGGTGGCACGGCGGCCGAGCCCGGCATGGGGTATTATGAGCTGGCCATGTCCACCGGCGGCCTCATCGGTTCGGTCTGCGCGGCCGACATGGGCATGACCATGGACCTGATCCTCGACAGCATCGTCGCGGAGGCCTCCCCGCTGACGCTGGTGCACTTCCCCATCTCCGTGAGCATCGCCGCGTCCCTGGACAACGGTCCCCTGTGGCGCTCCCGCGTCAACGGCTTCGACTACCACGCCTCCACCAACAGCATCGTGTTCTACGGACAGAGCTTCACCCCGGGCCTGATCTCGGAGGTGATGGTCTCCTACCGCCGCTGGGTCACCGGCGTCGCCCCGGTGGATTGATTCCGTCTTCCGGATGACTGGCGCGGATTTTCCGCCCCCCATATAATTAACGCATTGAAAAAAGCACCGGTGCTGCTACTCTGTTGCAGGTACGTTTTCCGGAGGAAGTTCTTATGAAAAAATTATCAACGCTGCTGTTTGCCCTGCTCGCCGGCTGGATGTGGCTCACGCCGACTGCTGCTCTGGCCCACCCGGTGACCGTGGATGGAACCTCGATCGAGTGGGATTCATTCCCGCCCACGACGTTCGCCAACCTCGGGCACCTCGTCCGCAACGCCTCGTCGCAGGGCGAGTACGTGTGGAACGACCTCGCCGGTGATCACCGCACCGACCTGGGCGCCTTCCTTGACGGCGACCTGACCCGGTTTCGCGTCACCGGCGACGCCACGAATATTTATTTCCTGGCGAGGATGCAGGACATCGCGATCACTTCTGGAGACGGCGTCGTCCAACTGCAGATTGCCGTTCGCACGACGGGCGTTGGCGGTCAGACCTGGTTCGCAGGTACCGCTGACACGCAGGTCTCTGCAGCGGCCGGCTGGGATTATCTCATTCAAACCCGCTTCGGATCTGGGCAAAGCAGTCCCAACATCTGGGCCGCCGACTGGTCCGTGGTAAACGCAGGCGAGTCCGTGATCAGCGCGGCCAACGACGTCGTCGAGATCTCCGTGCCCTGGACGGCCCTGGGCCTCGCGGGTCCGCCCGCCTACGGCATGAAGTTCACGGTCGCCACCTTCAAGTCCAGCCTCACAGACAACACTATCGATATCGGGGGTGGCACCATTTCCAACGCCGTAGATGCGCTCACCACCTATGGTGACCCCGAACCCAGCGACACCCGCAACACTTGGATTGAAGTGGGAAACACACCCGGCGACATCACTGTGGATTATCATTTCCAGGTGTTCTTCCACCAGACCACCGGCGAAGTCTACAGCCCGGTCGTCATTAGTGAAATAATGGCGTCGCCCACAGGTGGTTCCGTTTCAAATGAGTGGGCTGAAATTTATAATCAGTCACCAGTTCTGATAGATTTGTTAAATTATAAGATAGGTGACGAGGAAACACCTACTAATAGCGAAGGGATGAGGTTTTTTCCGTCAGGTACCATTTCGGCAAATGGTGTAAAAGTCTGGGCATATAATGCAGGAAATTTCTTTGCCAAATATGGACGCGATGCGGATTATTGTATTACAGTGAACGGACGAGTTGTTCCTCAGACTCCAGTTTACGCTGCTTGGTCAAGTGGTTCATGGGATCTTACGGCAGATGAAGAGGTACTTCTACTTGACCCATTTGACACTGTTATTGATGTTATTATTTGGGGGTCAAAAACTTGGCCTGGGGTTACTGCGGGACTTTTCACTGCAGTCGGTTCGACATTTGAGAGAAAGCCTGCAAACAAAGATACCAATAATGTTCTAACAGATTTCGTTCATAGGGTGCCTGATACATTCGAAGGAAATCCTTTTTTCGTTGAACTCGACACCGACGGTGACGGGATTCTCGATTCAGCCGACAACTGTCCGGATGTCCCCAATGCCGACCAGGACGACCTCGACATGGACGGCATCGGTGATGCATGTGACACCGACCTCGACGACGACGGCGTGGACAATGCTTCGGACAACTGTCCGGATGTCCCCAATGCCGACCAGGACGACCTCGACGGCGACGGCATTGGTGATGCGTGTGACACCGACCTCGATGGCGACGGCTTTAGCAACCTCGTCGACAACTGCCCCAACGTTTCCAATCTGGGACAGGAGAACTCCGATGACGACCTGCTCGGTGACGCCTGCGACAACTGCATCAACGACGACAACCAGGATCAAGCCGACGGCGACGGCGACACCGTAGGCGACGTGTGCGACAACTGCGCCGGCGTGGCCAACCCCGGTCAGGAAGATCCGGACAGTGACGGCATAGGTAGCGTGTGCGACAACTGCCCGGCGGTGGCCAACCCCGGTCAGGAAGATCCGGACAGTGACGGCGTCGGCACCGCGTGTGACAACTGCCCGGCGGTGGCCAACCCCGGCCAGGAAAATGTCGACTTCGACAGCGCCGGCGACGCCTGCGAGGACTGCGACAACGACCCGTGGAAGCTGGCCCCCGGACAGTGCGGGTGTGGCGTGGCCGACGCGGACTCCGACGGCGATGGTACCGCCGACTGTTTGGACAACTGTCCATCTGACCCGAACAAGACCGAGCCGGGCTTGTGCGACTGCGGCACCCCCGATGCGGACGTCGATGTCGACACCATCATCGACTGCGTCGACAACTGCCCGGGTGTGTCCAACACCTCCCAGGCCAACTTCGACGGCGACGCCCTGGGCGACGCCTGCGACAACTGCGTGGACGTGGCCAACGATTCCCAGCTCAACACCGACGGCGACGCCCTGGGCGACGCCTGCGACAACTGCCCGACCGATGCGGCCAAGACCGAGCCGGGTGTGTGTGGCTGCGGCACCGCCGACAGCGACACCGACGGCGACGGCCACCTGCTGTGCAACGACAACTGTCCTGCCATCAGCAACGCCGACCAGCTCAACACCGACGGCGACAGCATGGGTGATGTCTGCGATCCCGACGATGACAACGACGGCGTCTTCGACGTCTCCGACAACTGCCCGCTGCTTTCCAACGTCGGACAGGAAGATATCGACGGCGACGGCACGGGCGACGCCTGCGACGACGACCGCGACGGCGACGGTGTGCCCAACGCCGTGGAGATTCCGCTGGGCCTGGATCCGGACGAGCCCGACACCGATGGTGACTCCATCCTCGACGGCGAGGACGGCATCCTCGACTTCGACGGCGACGGGATCATCAACGCCCTCGATGAGGACTCCGACGACGACGGCATCCCCGATCTGATCGAGGAAGGCGACATGGATTCGGATACCCCGCCCGTTGACACCGACAGCGATGGCGATCCCGACTTCCTCGACCTCGACTCTGACGATGACACGATTCTCGATGCCGTGGACAACTGCTGGATCGTGTCGAACCCCGGCCAGGCCGATCTGGACGGCGACGGCATGGGCGACGACTGCGATGACGACGTGGATGGCGATGGTAGGGGCAATCTTGCCGACAACTGCCCGATCACCTATAACCCGTTCCAGGAAGACATGAACACCGACGGCGTGGGTGATGCCTGCGACGATGATATCGACGGCGACGGCTTGCCAAACGCCTCGGACAACTGCCCCACCGTCTCCAATCTGGGGCAGCAGAACTCCGATGGCGACGCGCTTGGCGACGCCTGCGACAACTGCGCTGGCGAGGACAATCTGGATCAGGCCGACGGCGACGGTGATGGTGTGGGCGACGCCTGCGACAACTGTGTTGAAGACGCCAACCTGGATCAAGCCGACTTTGACTTGGACGGTGTGGGCGACGCCTGCGACAACTGCGTCGAAGACGCCAACCTGGATCAGGCCGACGGCGACGGCGATGGTGTGGGCGACGCCTGCGACAACTGCCCGGCGGTGTCCAACCCTGGCCAGGCCAACATCGACGGCGACAGCGCCGGTGACGCGTGTGAGACCTGTGACGACGATCCTGCCAAGCTGGCGCCTGGACAATGCGGCTGCGGCACCCCCGACAACGACGGCGACACCGACGGGGTGGCCGACTGTGTGGACAACTGCTCGGCGGTGGCCAACCCCGGTCAGGAAGATCCGGACGGTGACGGCATAGGTAGCGTGTGCGACAACTGCCCGGCGGTGGCCAACCCAGGTCAGTCGAACCTCGATGGCGACAGCGCCGGCGATGCGTGCGACACCTGTCCGTCCGAACCTTTGAAAATTGCGCCAGGACAGTGCGGCTGCGCCATTCCTGACGACGACGGCGACGGCGATGGAACGGCCGACTGTGTGGACAACTGCCCCATTGACCCGAACAAGACCGAGCCGGGCGTGTGTGACTGCGGCACGGCCGATAGCGACACCGACGGCGATGGCGTAGCCGACTGTATGGACAACTGCCCGGCGGTGTCCAACCCGACCCAGTCGAACCTCGACGGCGATTTGTTCGGCGATGCCTGCGACCTGGATCGCGATGGTGACGGCCGTGCAAACACTTCCGACAACTGCCCGGATGTCAGCAACTGGTCCCAGTCGGACATCGACGGCGATTTGCTCGGCGATGCCTGCGATGACGACCGCGACAATGATGGCGTGCTCAACGGTGAAGACAACTGCCCGAACAACGCCAATTCCGATCAGGCCGACATGAACAACGACGGCGAAGGCGACCTCTGCGACCCGGATCGCGATGGTGACGGTGTGGCAAACACCAGTGACAACTGCCCCGACATGTCCAATCCGGGCCAGTTTGATCTGGATTTGGACGGCATCGGCAACGTCTGCGATGACGACCGCGACAACGACGGCGTGCTCAACGACCCGGACAACTGTCCCGATAACGCCAACACGGATCAGGCCGACATGGACAACGACCTCATCGGCAACATCTGCGATCCCGATCGCGACGGCGACTTAGTGCTCAACGACTCTGACAACTGCCCCGGTACCTACAACCCTGGCCAGGAAGATCTTGACGACAACGGCGTCGGTGATGTGTGCGACAACGACTGGGACGGCGACGGCGTGGACAACGGCGACGACAACTGTCCGCTGGTGGAGAACTTAGATCAGGCGAACCTCGACGGTGACGCATTCGGTGATGCCTGCGACGATGACATGGATCAAGATGGTGTCGACAATGCCGACGACAACTGCCCGACCGTGCCCAATGCTGTTCAGGAGGATCTGGACGGGGACCACATCGGTGATGCCTGTGACAACGACCGCGACGGCGACAGCATCGCCAACGACTCGGACAACTGTCCCGATCTGGCCAACTTGTCCCAGTCGAACATCGACGGCGATTTGCTCGGCGACGCCTGCGACGACGACATCGATGAGGACGGCTACGACAACCAGACCGACAACTGCCCTGATATCGCCAACGCCGATCAGGCCGACATGGATTTCGACGGCGTCGGCAACGTCTGTGACGACGACATCGATGAGGACGGCTTCGCCAACGACTCGGACAACTGTCCCGATGTTCACAACGTCGACCAGGCCGACCTGGATGGCGACCTCATTGGTGACGTCTGTGACGATGATCTCGACGGCGACTTCGTGGACAACCTGACCGACAACTGTCCCGATGTTTCCAACGCAGACCAGGCGAACCTCGATGGAGACATCCTCGGTGACGCCTGCGATGATGACTGGGACAACGATGGTTTGGCCAACGACACGGACAACTGCCCGCGCGTGTTCAACAGTGATCAGGCGAACCTGGACGGTGACGAATTCGGGGATCTCTGCGACGACGACAGGGACGGCGACGGCATTGCCAACGACACGGACAACTGTCCGGATCTGGACAACACTGACCAGCTGGACACCGACGGAAACGGGATCGGCGATGCCTGTGACGGAGACGCTGACGGCGACGGTGTGAACAACGATGTCGACAACTGTCCGTTCGTGGCCAATCCCTCGCAGTCCGACCTCGACGGCGACACCCTGGGCGACGCCTGCGACGACGACATGGATGGCGACGGCATCCCCAACGCAACGGAAGAGGGCTGGGAGATGGATCCCGAGAGCCTGGACTCCGACGCCGACGGCATCTCCGATGAACTGGAGTACGGCGACGATCTGGACAACCCCATCGACACCGATGAAGACGGCACCATCGACGCCATGGACGACGACTCCGATGACGACGGCATCACCGACGCGGTGGAGGCCGGTGACACCGACCTGGATACACCTCCTGTCGACACCGACCTCGACGGGACGCCGGACTTCCGGGATACGGACTCCGATGATGACACCGTCACCGACGACATCGACAACTGCCGGCTGGAGGCCAACACCGACCAGCTCGACACGGACACCGACGGCGTGGGCGATGCCTGCGACGGCGACACCGACGGCGACGGCGTTGCCGACGAGGTGGACAACTGCCCGCTGACGATCAACGCCGGCCAGGAGGACCTCGATGCTGACGGCCTGGGCGATGCCTGTGACCCGGATCTCGACGGCGACGGCGTCAACAACGACGTCGACAACTGTCCGACGGTGATGAACGCCGACCAGTTGAACCTCGACAACGACGCGTTGGGTGACGCCTGTGATGACGACCTTGACGGCGACGGCGTGAACAACGATGTCGACAACTGCCCTGAGGACGTGAATCCCCTTCAGGAGGATCGCGACGACAACGGCATCGGCGACGCCTGCGACGTGGCTCCCGACGCTGACGGCGACGGCGTGCCCGACTTCGCGGACAACTGTCCGCTGGTGGCCAACGAGGACCAGGCCGACGCGGATGAAAACGGCGTGGGTGACGTCTGCGAAGGCGACGCCGACGGCGATGGTGTGACCGACGACGAGGACAACTGCCCAGAGAACGCCAATGCGCTGCAGACGGACACCGACGGCGACGGCGTGGGCGACGCGTGTGACGACGACATCGACGGTGACACGATTTTGAATGACGCGGACAACTGTCCGCTGGTGGCCAACGAGGACCAGGCCGACGCGGATGAGAACGGCGTTGGTGACGCCTGCGAGGGCGACGCCGACGGCGACGGCGTGACCGATGACGTGGACAACTGCCCTGCGGTCGCCAACGTCGATCAGGCCAACAACGACGGCGACGCCGAGGGCGATGTCTGCGACCTCGACGATGACAACGACACGGTGGGCGACAACACCGACAACTGCCCGCTGGTGGCCAACACCGACCAGGCCGACGAGGACGAGGACGGCATCGGCGACGCCTGCGAAGAAGAGGAACCGCCTGTGCGCAAGCTCGACGGCGACTGCGGTTGCCGCACGCCGGCCTCCCGTGGCTCCTCGCTGCCGGCGGTCACCCTCTCCCTGCTGGTCGGTCTGTTCATGTTCCTGAACCGCCGCCGCATCGTCCGCCGCCGCTGAACCATTCCGAACCCATGAAACCGGGGTCGCCCGGCGCGGCCCCGGTGCCGTGATCCCAGGAGGTTCCCATGACTCTCCACATCTTTGATTTGCGTCGAATGATCATCGGCATGCTGTCGGCCGGTGGAGCGCTGGTGCTCGCAGCATGCTAT
>Ga0180007_10002471_pt1 | contig 22070 bp, 31 predicted proteins | sample MM_PC_MetaG_FD_121122 | JGI IMG/M metagenome (GOLD analysis project Ga0180007, IMG submission 121122) | Groundwater microbial communities from the Aspo Hard Rock Laboratory (HRL) deep subsurface site, Sweden - MM_PC_MetaG | ecosystem: Environmental > Aquatic > Deep subsurface > Groundwater... | reverse complement strand
TAACTTGATAGGTGCTAACTTGATAGGCGCTTACTTGAGAGGCGCTGACTTGGGAGGCGCTGACTTGGGAGGCGCTTACTTGATAGGTGCTGACTTGGGAGGTGCTAACTTGATAGATGCTAACTTGAGAGGCGCTGACTTGGGAGGCGCTGACTTGAGAGGCGCTAACTTGATAGGCGCTTACTTGAGAGGCGCTGACTTGGGAGGCGCTGACTTGAGAGGCGCTAAAGGCTATGTTGATTCACACGATATATTCATAGAAGCAGTTCGGATGCAAAAAGTATCATTGTTTGTGCAGGCAGAGTGGGTAGCCATAGCCCAGATAGCCATTTATAGGCTTTGTTGGGATAGTATCAAAAATCGGTTTAGTAAAGTAATGCCTTCAATTTTCAAAAAACTAGCTGAAGCTGGCTTTGATGAATGGCTAGAATATTGGAATAAGCTTTAATAACTACACTGACTTTACTTTGTGCCTACTGTTAGGAGGATATGATGAAGAAGTATCAGATTATATATGCTGACCCACCTTGGGCTGGTGGTACTGAATGTCTTGCTAGTAAAAGCCATATAGTTGATAAAAACAGTTACCATTATCCTGCTATGGCTACACAAGATATATGTAACCTCGGCATAGGGTTGAGAAGATACCTAGATGATAATTGCTTGCTATTTCTTTGGGTGAGAAGTCCTGCATTAGAAGATGGCTTACAGGTAGGTAAAGCGTGGGGATTTAAATATGCTACAGTGAGTTTTGTTTGGTATAAGGAGAGAACAAACCCAGGGCATTATACTATGTCTGAATGTGAGTTAAACCTCGTATTCAAGAGGAATAAAATACCATTACCAAGGGGAAGTAGAAACGAAAGGCAATTCTTAGCGTCATTGAGGAGAAAGCATAGTGAGAAGCCATTGGAGATTATGAAACGAATAGAAAGAATGTTCCCAACCCAAAACAAACTAGAACTATTTGCAAGGCAGAAGGTAGAAGGTTGGGACTGTTGGGGTAATGAAGTTGAATCGGATATAGAACTGTTAGAAGGTGAATTATGAAATGGGAAAATACTATAAAAAAGATGGACTGGGAAGATTATGATACCCATAATCAGCGTTGGAAGATAGATAAAATGCTTGCAGAACAAGTAGAGATAACTTGGGATATAGCATTTAAAGCAGGGTACGACAAAAGGGACTCGGAGCTTGTCTATAACCCCGATTATCTAGACTTCAAGAAGGGGGTTAAATCTGGTAAAGACTTAGGGATGAGGGAAGTGGTAGAGTGGATGATTAAAGAGCAAGACGTCCCTGTTAGATATGCGCATAATGCGACTTGTTATGACTGCATAGAACGACTTAAAGCCAATCTAAAGGAGTGCGAGCTATGAGTCATGGATTTATTTGGATAAGCAGGATAATTTTACTTTCCTAGATCGGTGTTATATAATAAGAGTATAAGAACAGACTAGTAGTGGAATTAAATGATTAATATAACGAATGAATATCGAACTTTCCAAGATAGGCGCTACTCCCGAGGGGCAATTATTATTATCAATTCTGATTCAAGCCGAGAGAGATTATGCTAATGGTCAGAGATTGGACGTTGAGGAATTTCTTAAGATTAAATGGTTTGGATTAATATGTGACTATCTTAATCTTTCGTTGGAGGAAACTCGTGAAGCGATAATAAATGGAGAAGGATTACAGTTTGCAATAGCACTTTGGTAAAGGGGAAAAGTAAAGTGAAGAAAAGCTTAATGTTAAAAGAATCCCCAAGTATAATTCCTGATAATAGATGGATCGAAACACGTTGGAGAAATCAAGGTTATGTATATGTTCTCGAAGGACTAGTATGGTATCACAGTGAAAATGGACGATTATGTACCATAAATTATCCCGCATGGTATAAAGAGCACACAGAGACGGAACAATTGCTTGGGAAAGAGGAGGAGAATAATGGACGAAGCAGAGTTAGCAGAAAAAGAATTACACGAGCCGCGAAAAAAGTCTCCAATCGAGGAAGAAGTGTGGCAAGAAGATGACATTCTCAATTTATTAGGCGTAAACTCTGGAATGTTGCGGGCTCTTCGAGACGAGCTTCAATTTCCATATGTTAGATTGCGGAAGACTCGAAGAGTTTATTTAGCCTCCAGTGTATTAGCATGGTTAAAGAAAAGAGAGGAGAATCGTCCGTAAGTGATTGAAATATCTCGAGTCATTGGTGATGAGTATCTTTGTCTGTGCCCATTCCATGATGACACAGCCCCATCTCTATCGGTCAATCTCTCAAAAGATGTCGCGCATTGCTATGCCGGTTGTTATGATGGAGATATTATCGGACTTATCGCTCGAGTTTTCGAAGTTAATCGTTGGGAAGCACGCCTTATTTCAGTAGACGATCTCTTTAGTGGTGGAGCAGTTGGAAAGACTGACGATCTTCTTTCAGTAAATGTCTGGAAAAAAGCTACTCAAAATAAGTATCTGCTTGGTCGAGGTTTCTTATCTGAGACGATCGAGACTTGGGGGATTGAAAGTAACTCTATTGCTGAAGCAATCAGAATTCCATATTGCGATATTGATGATACTTGTCTGGGATATATTCATCGTTTTACGAATTCCAAGAAGAAACCTAAGTACAAAAATAGCTATAAATTTATAAAAAAAGTTTTGTTCGGAATAAATCATTATGAAGGACCGATTCCGATTATCGTTGAAGGACCTTTAGATGCAATTTGGCTATGGCAATATGGTGTTAAGTGTGGGCTGGCTCTTTTAGGGGCTGGCATTACACAACAACAATTAGAAGAATTGAAGAAAATTTCTAGTGAGGTGATTTTATGTTTTGATAATGATAATGTAGGGCGAGATGGTGCAAGGGAGACCGGCCTTTTGTTAAATAAGAACGGCATTGAAAGCGTCGTCTTGAAACTACCTGAAGAGGTTAAAGATTTTCAAGAAATGTCTGAGATGCAACTTGATGAATTATTCAAAGGAGGAATTATATAACTATGCTTACCGGATTAAATGCTTTAAAAGAGAGGATGGCGGCGATTGAAAAAGCTAGACAACACATGTCAGCGAATGATCGTGAGCTAAAACTCAAAGACAGTGAAATTGCACGAATACGGTTTATTACGGATGGAGATGATTTTTATACCGATTCATTTCATTCTGTGCCGAGGAAGACTCCGAGCGGGAAGGACTTTAGCGAGGATGTTCTGTGCACGGCGCAAGAGAGAGAATGTTCATTTTGTGAATCGCTTGAGGAAGCTCTGTGCAAAACCAAAATTAAGATTTTCACGTGGGTGTATGTTTATTACATTCTACATAGATCTGAGGTTGAGAACTCAAGTATATTTGAGAGAGCCGGCCTTAAGTTTTTTAAACAAGATATTAATGATTTTAAGATCATTAAAACCGGTGAAGGCTGGGGAGGGTACATTGCGAATAAATTTATTAGCTATTTCAATAAATATGGAACACTCCTCGATCGTGATTATGAGTGGATTCGACAAGGTGCGAGTTTAAATACAACGTATGAATTACTTCCGGAAGATCCATTGAAAGTTGCCGCGAGTATTACTAAAGCGGCGGCGTCTCTCCCGTTATTGAAAGATCATGTTACTGGTGGTGAAACAGGCCTGTCTGATAATAGTATAGAAACAGGTGAAAGTGAGCCGGCCGAACTCCCGCTGCTAGAGAGATTGAAGAGAGAGAGGGAAGCAAAAGGTGAAAGTTAGTATTTCTCTGGGTTTGACAGTTAATCTCGGTAATGGTGAGTTCGTAAAACCGCATGTAGGGTTTGTTGAATTGGACCTAGATAAAAATCTAGACGAGCAAATTGAAAAAGCTAATAGTGCGATTGAACTGGCCAATAGGCATATCTTTAATGCGCTTATTGCCCGTCTAGATTCCTTAGGAGTAGATCGGAATATTACTCTTACGGATATTTCCATAGCAGCGCAAGTGGAGGAATAATGGATATTCTCCAAAAACAAAAAAAGTTAATTGATGATCTGTACCCGGATACCTATGATGATCAGATTGTCTCCACGAATAATATGGTCTTGGCGATGGTTGGTGAACTATCTGAGTTAATGGACGGCTACAAAGCACTTCCATGGAAGAAGCACGAAGTCAGACGAGGGTACATCTTGGAAGAAGCGGTTGATTTACTACACTTTGTATTAGAATTATTCATTATCTGGGGTATTAATTCATTTGAAGAGGTTGAGAAGTTGTATGAGCAGAAACTCAATAAAAATCGAGAGCGAGGACGAGTGCACGAAGGCCCATCCAATTGAGATTTTCTTTATTGAAGGAGTTAATGGCACCGGTAAAGATTATTTTATAGACAAGAGTCTTGAGTATTTTCCGAATTTGACCGCTTTTATGGCTCCGCGAGAGAATTACTCCGATGTGGCTCCTTCATACTATGGCGCGTTCGTAACTTTTAACACGATTTTGAGGTCCGCTGCAAAAAGTACGGATCCCATTTTTATCTATCGCTCGCCGATTACAAATTTTGTGTATAACTCTTTCTACAATCGCACAATTCGTAACGAAGACTATGTGCTTTTCTCCAAGCTCTTAGAAGAATTTGGTTCTCTCGGTAGAATAACTTTCATAGTTTTATCAAAACTCCATCATATGAATGAATTCTCTGTCTATGACCTCAGATATCTTGCCCAATGTTATCAAGATCACTTCCATTTCTTTGGGATTAATCCGATTTTTTATGAAGACTTTGATGATTTTATTGCTCCGATAGATGAGATTGTTGGAGCATTTCCGCAAGAATTTATTTTGTCGGATGTAGACGACACTGCGTATCAATATGGATTTAGTCATAGGAGAACGCATCGTTATGATTGGTATCCAGAGGTGAGGGAGGTAGTTATCCCGAAGGAGTCAGTGCGTTTTCCAGTCTACTTTATCTCCGGTCGTCGGCATGATAACATTTCTGGATTGATAAATAATCCATTGCCGATGAAATCAAGTTTTAATTTCAAATATTGCCTTATCAAAAAGTGTATTGAAGCAAAAAAGAATTTTATCTTTTATGATGATTACATTCAATTATTGGCTAAATTAGCAGACGATTTTGAAGGAACCTCTTTATCTGTCATTGATTCAATTGGGAGATTGTCGTATGGTTTGGACGATTCCATCATATAAAGTATCATATTACACCGATAATGTGAATGACCGGGAGAAGCTCCTGTCCTTGAAGAGAGAAGTTCTATTTGAGAGAATTCCTGTGGAGGACGGGCTTAAATTTCCAGGTTTCTTCGGTGAGAATAAAGATTTTTTTACTTTTTATGTTGACCGGTTGTATAATGTATTTACTTCACCGAGAGGTAATTTAATTGACGGTTATGCGATTATCGGATTTGCTCCAGGAGATTCTATTCAAAGTTTCGGCGAACCGAAGTGGCTATTAGGACCATCGTCACAAACATTGCATAGACTTCTCACCGAGTTTGAAATTTATCCATACTTTACAAATGTATTCAAAAAACCATTCAGAGACAACCGTCCAGATTATTCGCATGAAGAGCTTACTGAGGCGATTGAAGTTCTTTTGGAAGAATTACAATTGCTTTCAACAGATAAAATTATTCTCCTAGGTAAATATTCTGAATATCAGTCGGTAATAGATTTATATAAGGAGAAGCCAGTTAAGATTATCCAGATACATCACCCATCCTACGTAAATCGTGTTCAGAAGTATGATGAATGGGCGACAAATTTTCATTGGCAGTTGTTGGAGGGAGAACGTGAGTAAAGTCCTGTATGGCTATTTCGGCAGTCTGATTGAGCATAATGAAGATATCCCCGGGCATCCGCTGTATCAATTGAATTTGCTCGATACCTTGGGAGAGCGCCTAAACATCACAGAGCTTGATGTTATGCACTATAATAGTAGAATTACATCTTTTCCAGTAGTTCTCCCAGAAAGTCGCACGGAACTACACCGAGGGTTGGTTTCTCGTGAATTCTATCCTCGGGAGTTCGCCGAAGTATGCCGAAATATACGTGACAGGAAATATGACTTCATTCTTCTAAAACATCGCTTTAGAAACCTTTCTCGACTCAGGGATCAACATGGATTAGATGTAGCAATATATGAAAAACTTCTCGTGCAGGCACTTTCAAAAAATATCCAAGTGTATATTCTTGATACAGATCTCTCTATTGAAGAGTCCTTTTTCTCTGAATTCAAAAATGTCGGGATAATTTCGTATTGCTTAGATCATCACCCACAGAGGCAAGACATGTATCTCATCCCGACTTCAGAAATTATTTTTTCGCAAGCGCAGGAATCCTTCATGCTAAAAAAATCTTTGTCAGTATTTGAGTTTGACGGGAACAATTATTTTAAAGATCCGAGACTTGCCCAATATCTGAAACGACTTCGCGGATTTGATGGGATATTACTCCATGGGAAGTATTGGGGAAAAGACGAGCATCGACAAGTAGATGGAGTAAAATGTTTTAATATTGGAGCACTAAATAAATTCATCAGCGTTCAGGTTTTCGATCGTCGAGTGTCCACCTATTTTCTTGAGCAGACTTGGAACACCGCTAGAGTCACGGTTAACTTGACAAAACCTCTATATGAAAAATGTAATTTCGTAGCCCCGAGAATAGTCGAAGCTTTTATGATGGGAATATTTCCATTGGTTCCAGATGGGTATAAGTTTATGCATCCCGATTTGAGATTTTCAAGTTACTATGAATTTGAGCAGAAGGCTAGGTTTTTCGCTACTTCAGGCACATACAAGATGCTTTCTGAATACATTGAATATATGATGAGTTATAAAGTGGAGGAGTATTGTGGAAATTCAGGCGACTGATTTAGATGATCTCTATTCTCAAGCAATCAAAACCGTTTTTCGAGATGGGGAAGAAATAACTGTTCGGGGGTTAACCTGCACTGAGATATTATTTCCACACTTGATCCTAAAAAATCCGAGAGCAAGGTTGATCCAAAATAAGCGAAGAAACATAAGTAAGAAATTTACCATGGCTGAATTTATTTGGACGATGAGCGGCCAAGATTCCTTAGAGACTATTGAGTATTACAACAAGAGGATAAGAAATTTTTCGGATGACGGCATAACACTTCATGGCGCGTATGGACCGCGACTTAGAGACTGGCGTGGAGTAGATCAATTGCGGAATGTAGTGGAACAACTGAAAGCAGACCTCTTTTGTCGGCAAGCTGTTATAGTTATAATTGACCCGGCGAGAGATCTAGTTGTCAAGACTAAAGATGTTCCATGTAATGATTTTTTACAATTCTTAGTTAGAGATGATAAAATAAATATGTCGTGCTATGTTCGTTCAAATGATCTCAATTGGGGATTTCCTTATGATATTTTCCATTGGACGATGCTTCAAGAAATGCTAGCACGTGAATTGGAGGTCGAGCTCGGTGAATACCATCATTTTGTCGGCAGTCTTCATATTTATGACAAGGATTATGAGTATATGAAAGAAGTTGCAAGTACTGCTACTGCGCACATTCCGATGACGCCGATGCCGATAAATGGCTTAGGAATTATTTCATCTTTGGAGAGAGCCGAGGAAACTTTCAGAAAAACAGGTTCTCCAGAGGCCCAATTAAACAAACTCCCAATTTGGTGGAAAGATAAATTTGAATGGATCACAGGTTAATGCAATGAATGTTCACCCGACTTTACAAGATCTTTATAATGAATGTCGGCAAACAGATAGTATTGTTCTAGATGTTGAGACAACTGGGTTTGATTGGAATCGTGATGAACTTCTCGGTGTAGGTTTATGCACAAAACCGTTGTCAGCGTATTGGCTTCGACCTGAAGAGCCTGGAGTCCATGACTTCATGACAGATTTGTTTAAACTAGACAAATCCTTCGTTTTCCATAATGGTAAATTTGATTTGCATTTTTTGAAGAAGTACGGTGTTCCGCAGGATATCACAGATACAATGATCGTGTCGCAATTAATTAATGAAGTTCCACGACATGATTTGACTTCCCTGACAGTGCAATATCTTACCTCGGCGCATAATTTTTATGTTGATCAGGTCTCAGAGTACAAGAAAAAAAATAAAATTAAATCTTTTTCAGAGTTTCCACCGGAATTGTTGGGCATGTATTGTATGGAGCAATGCTCAAATACATATGAATTGCATGATCTTCTATATCCTAGGATTGATAGTCTGCATCTTTCTGATGTATATTTAGTTGAGAAAGAACTTCTAACTATTTTATTCGAGATGGAAGAAGCTGGGGTTCTTTTAGATTTCGATTATCTAGAGCAACTTCGTGAAAAATTATCGCGTATACTAAGAGAATTGGAGAAAGGCTTTCCGGTTGGGTTTGACCCAAATTCACCGAAACAAGTTAGAAATTATTTGACGGAGCAGGGGATCGCGCCGGTTTTATTTACCACGAAGGGAAATCCATCATGGTCAGAAGAAGCTTTACGAATGATTGATCATCCACAAGCACAAAATATCGTCGCTTGGAGAACCCATTCGCATACGATAAATACCTTCATTGATCCGTACTTGATAGATTCTTATAATCATCGAATACACTGTAAGTTCAAACAGATTGGCGCTGGCACCGGTCGCATGGCTTGTGTAGAACCTAATTTGCAACAAGTGCCGGCCGGCCCATCTGTCAGACGTGCGTTTATCGGCGGTATTACAATGTATGACTATGATCAACAGGAAGCGCGCCTCTTAGGTCATCTGTCGAATGATCCAAGTTTCATTGCGGCTTGTTCAAATTCATCAGATGTATATTCAGATTTTGCAAAGATGATTTTTAGTGTCAAGAATCCGTCTGAGATTTTCGGTTCTACTGGTAAAAGTTATCGAGATGTAACAAAGGGTATAATGCTCGGTATAATGTACGGTATGGGAGATAAGAAACTCCGAGCTATCACAGGTCTCGAGGACTCTTCTACAAAAGACATAGAAATCTTTTTCTCAAATTTGAGACAATACCGAGCGCAGCGAGAAGCCGAGGTTCGTCTTTCTGGGTATACCCGAACGATGATTGGTCGACGACGACCACTTCGCCAAGAATTTATTTATAAGACGATTAATTCAATGGTTCAGGGATCGGCCGCAGATATTATGAAAATAGCGATGGTCGGTATGCCACCTCATTTGAGGAATAAAATGAGAATAGCTATACATGATGCTCTTTTATTTGAAGGGTTAGAGCCGTCGGAGAAAGAGGAAGCGAGGGATGTGATGTGTAATTTTAATTTTAAAATTCCGTTGACTGTTTCGTATGGTGCAGGAGATAATTGGGCCGAAGCCGAGGAGCAGGCGAAAGCAAGCAAAATGGATGTAGACGAATTTGAAATCGAGGACGGTGGATAGTGGCGTATTGGAAAGTTATGGGAGCGGACTCCTATGATAAATTTTGGAATGAAGTTTTTTCAGAAATTCTAAGCGTCTTCGAAATCTCTGAAGCTGAATTGAGAGAAACCTTTTATACTTGTGCTTCACTTGAATCGTATAGAATTTATTTACAGACTCTCAGAGAATGGGGAGAAGTTGACTTTATTGTAAATGCGTTGTCCAGTTTTGATAAAGTTTCATCTGCGATAATTTCTCAAATAGATAGATATATCAAAGTTAAGGAATGTTTTGATTTTGGGGCCGGCTTTGGGCTTAGCACTATGTATTATGCTAAATTGCAGCCTGAAGCGCGCTTCTTCTTCTACGATAAAAATGAACAATTCATGTTAGTTTTTAAGAAGCTTTGTTCTAAATTTAATATTAGGAACGTTACTTTTAGTGAGCCGGAGTCTTGTATTGACACTGTTCTTTGTCTAGAAGTTATTGAGCATACTTATGATCCAACACAAGTTATTACAAAACTATGCGATTTATCTGCACAATATTTCGTTCTCAGTAGTCGAGCGACTGCGGCAGCGCCAGGTCATTTTAAATCATATATGTTTAATGGGAAGAGTGTCCCAAATAGAAGACTCAAATGGACAGTTAGAGAATATTTGAAGGATAGAGGTTTTATTGAAATGAGACGTGGCTGGAATAATTCATACTATTTATATGAGAAGAATAATGTCTAAGATTTCATGGGATGAGTATTTTTATACAATAGCAGAGTTAATTGCTAGACGCAGTAATTGTGTAAAATCTGGTAGGCAGATTGGAGCGGTTATCGTTAAGGAGAATCAAATTTTATCTACTGGCTATAGTGGTGTTGCGGCCGGTATCAAGCATTGTGAAGTATGCCCGAGAGCAACTGCGAAGACAAGTGAACGACGTGACGAATGTCCAGCGGTTCACGCTGAAATAAATGCTATTGTATTAGCCGCGAAGAGAGGAATTTCAATTGATGGAGCAACTATTTACTGCACGCTTTTCCCATGCTCTGAATGTTTGTCGAGCTTGATTAATGCGGGTATTATTGAGGTAGTGTATGGTGGAGATTATGTCGATAGGCTCAATAAAGATATTTTGAAGCAATCTAAAATTACTTCTAGGAGGATCTCTAGTGAAGGATGAATTGTTGAAGAAGGCTAAGAAAAGCAAACTCCGGCTTTTTTATGGGAATGATCCAAGACTGAAGGTTGTGAAAGTACCGTTTGGAATACCTCAATTGGACACTATTTTGGGTGGGGGAATGCCTCTTGGAAGAATGACATTAGTAGTAGGTAATTTTGGGGTGGGAAAAACTTTCTTTGCTCAAACAGCAATGGCTAATTTTCAAAAACAAGGTTATTCAGCAGCTTATGTTGATACAGAGCGAAGGTACGATCCGGAATTTTTTAAAGCTAGTGGGATTGACGTTGATTTATTGCTTGTATCACAACCGTCTTCTGGAGAAAATGCTTTAGATACATGTGTATTTTTAATCGGAGAACAAGTAGGTATTGTTGTATTAGATAGTGTAGCCGCATTAGTGCCTACAGTAGAACTTGAAGGAAATATGGAGGATTCAACCATTGCGGCATTAGCTAGATTGTTTAATAAAGGATTGAGAAAAGTTGCGGATATAAATATTGCCTCAGAAGATTTGGAATATCGGGGAACTGCTTTTATCGCTATTAATCAAATGAGATCGGGAATAGGTCCCTTTACTTCGTATTCTCTTCCGGGAGGACAGGGACAACAATATTTCTCCAGTATATTACTTAGAGTAATGAGAGGTCCACGAATAGAAGAAAACGGTGAGAGAGTTGGCTTCTATATGAAATTTACTACTGATAAGAATAATCTGGCTTCATGGCCGCAAACGTGTCAGTTGCCATTTAGATTTGAAGGATTTATTGATACGGTTGGTGGATTAGTTGAATTAGCGATTGATTTGGGAGTCATCATTCAGAAGGGAGGGTATTTTTCTGTTCCGGAAGTAGAAGGTACTCGCAATATTCAAGGTAAATTGGCAGTGATTGAAGAATTGAAACAAAATTCAGAGTTATTTGAAAGAATCAAAGAAATGGTGAACAAAGCTTAGATATGTCGTATGTTAATATATTAGATACTTCAAATAAATACGATATTCTTTATGCAGATCCACCGTGGAAGTTTGGAGGTCATGGCGGAACAAAATGGATTCCAGCAAGTTTTTATTATAACGTAATGTCTTTTGAAGAATTAAAACTTCTTCCAGTACAAAATATTACTAGAGAGAATTGTATTTTATTTTTATGGACGGTTAATCCTGAAACGAAGAAATGCATAGAAGTCGGAGAATCTTGGGGGTTTCGTTTAATTACACTTGGTTTCGTTTGGTACAAGGAACGAGCAAATGTAGGTAATTATACGATGCCTCAGTGTGAGCTTTGCTGGATTCTTAAGAAAGGTAAAATCCCCTCAGATCGTAGAAGAAACCCAGGTGTTAAATCTTTTTATTCTGAAGCTGTCACTAGACATTCGCAGAAACCTGACGAGTTTAGGAAACGAATTGATATGCTTTTTCCACGGTCTAGAAAGATTGAGCTTTTTGCCAGACAGCGATGGAGCGATTGGGATTACTGGGGAGAGGAAATAAATGATTAGAGATTTCGAGACTAAGTATACCGCAGGTCAGATGAAGTTGGAGAAAATTGTCAATGATCTCGGTTTTCAAACAGTGCTTGAATATGAAGTTGGAAGCTATTCACTTGACTTATTTATACCGGAAATGCATGTCGGGATAGAATTTGATGGACCATTTCATTGGAAAAAGAGAGATGCGAAGCGAGATGCGATTATTTTTGAAATGGAGGGCATTTCAATATTGAGAATTTCTGATATAAAAGATAAAGCACTAAAGAGTAAAATAGAGACGTTCATTCTTTCAGGAGGAAAGAGCATTGCATAAAGTAGAAGAAGAGTATGCTAATTGTCCCCCAGGATTCATTGAAATAACTATGGACGAATTGGAATTATGCAACAATAAAAACCTTGATTATACGAAGGGAGGAGATCCGTTAGGCAATTTTAATCGTGTCGCAGCTATTTTCTCGATGTATCCTAATTTGAAACCGAGTGATCCTGTGGTAGTTTCATTACTATATATGTTCAAACAATTAGATGCAGCAATGTGGATGCTAAATCAAGATTATGAAGGCAAGATTGAAGGATTTGATGAAAGACTCCGGGATAGTCATATCTACATCAAGATAGGAAGACTTCTTCATGGATTATACAAAAATGAGAATAAGTAGTATAATAGAAATACTGACAGATGGGGATATAAAAGAATGGGACAAGCTTTAGATAAGCTCTTAGAAAAATTAAACTCTTTTCCAGACGGGACTTTAGCAGTCATTTCGCATGATCAACTTTCTGCTTTGCGAGGAAAGTTTGAACTAGGATATGGATTTTATGCATTACTTCGAGATAGTGAAGATGTGAAGGCAGTCTCTAATTTCAAAGATTCAGCTATGAGAAATGAGAAGGAACAGCTTTCACCCAGACAGTATGTTCTAGACAAGTACGAAAATATTTTTCTTATTCCTATTTCAGTTTCTAATAATCAGCATTTATTTTTTAGAGAAATCTGGAATCAACCAAATGTAGAAGATCTTAGAGATATTGAGGAATAGCAAAGGAAGCATAGAATGGAGATAACTACTAAGGAGCGTAATATCATTTTACCTGACGATATTAATGGTGTGGTGGGATGGAGAAGATGGTATTGTCATTCGAGTGAAGGTTATTTGAAATCTCTAATAGCGGACTATTATTGGAAAGAAGCGATTGTTAAAACAGAACCGCCGACAGAACCGTTGCCGTATGGGATAAAGCATGGTTTTCAATTGTGGGGGTTGGGGGATAGACCGCATGATTTAATGGAATCGGTAGAAGATAAGAAAAGTATTCATGGAATTTGGTTAGTCATCTATGGCTTAGTTGAATTGAGGGGAAAGGTTCTTCAGCATACGGACGGTATTCTTAGAGGAGAATGGGCAAGAATTTTATGCTTATTGATTCCTACACAAAGTTTTCAAAACGGTGATTATGATAGACTTAGTCACTATCAAGTTCCTATGTATAATGTTAGTACCTTAGAAAATTTTAATGATGTACTAGATAATGCAAATAAAGTTTTCGAAGGTAGAAAAGTTGCTGGAGAGATTAGAGAAATTGAGAGAGAAGATTCTGTAATAGATTCAATAATTAATTCCGAAGATCTTTCGAGTTCCGTAGAGGTTAAAATAATTGAGATTGACATCATGAAATTAATGTGCAAAATAGATGAGTTAATTGATTACATGCATAATATGGATGATAAAAATTCAAGAATCGTTGTTAGTAATGAAGAATATCAAGCGTTGACGTATGGATTGAGCCATATGCAAGCTCCTTACTATGGCAATAATTCTTTCCCGAAGATTAAGCTCTATAGCTCCGGGGGTTTTACGAAAAGTAACACTAATGAGTTTACTTATAAAGGAAGAAAAGTTATTCCAACGATATACCATAAGAATACACCATTTGTAGTATAGGAAGGAGAAGAACAATGACAACCTCAGCACCGATAGAAAAAGAATACGATATTCCGATAGAAACTCCAGAACCTCAAAAAGTAGAAGTTGATTGGGATGAAGTAATTGAAAAAGCGATTGAAAGGGAGCCGGTGAGAGTATAATGAGAACACTAAGCAATAGTCAAATTGGTATGTGGCTTAGATTTACAAAATACTCTTCTTATAGTATAATATATTTATGTGGACAGATACAAAATTACATAGACGTTTACAGGAAGTTTTGTCTAGTTTGAAAATAGATTTTATAAATGAAGGACAGTTTGGGCACTACGCGATCGACTGCTATTCCTCTTCATTGCATTTAGGGTTTGAGGCAGATGGATATTTTCATACCTTGAGAGACGAAACTGAGAGGGACAAGCTTTTATTCGAGAAATATTTTTTGATTTTATTTCATTTAAATGAAGAGGAATTGGAGATGAGCTCTCTTGAGGAATTGCAAAACAAGGTATTGAATTTCATAAAAGAAAAAGGCTCAGAGGAAAATAAAGAAAAGCATCAGTTGTTGAAGCATGGAGTTGTCTCAGGAAGTTTTCAATCTCTTTCTGAGTATACGAAGAATTTGTGGAGAAATCCGGAGTACAAAAACAAAGTGGTTAAAGGAATGCAGGGTAAAAAACATCCCAATGTAGAGAAGAAATGTCTATATTGCAGGGATATTCTTATTGTCGAGTACAAAAGAAGAAAGCAGAGATTTTGTGATAGTTCCTGCTCAGCTTATTATAGGCATGAATGTGGTAGTTTAGGCAATGAGAAAATAATTGAAAAGATACGGGGAAGTGCGAAGAAGTTTTGGGAAGATCCCGATTTTAGAGCAAAACACCATGAATTGCCGAGAAAAGGATTTCGAGGATTTCAGAGTAATTAAAATAGAAAATATAAGAGAGGAGAGCTTTAATGCGAGTGCTTAGTAATTCACAGATAGGACTCTGGTTGAGGTGCCCGAAAGCCTGGGAGTATCGTTACGTTAAAGGTTTGAAGATTCCCCCAGCTGGAGTTATGGTCCAAGGTAGTGCGTATCATGGAGCATTGAAAGAGAATTTTAATAGTATGATGGCGCATAGGAAAATGCTTTCTGTTACAGCTCTACAAGACGCGTTCAGTACTTATTGGGACGAAAGAGTGAGAGGTAATCCTATTGATAAAGAAGAAGATGATGAAGGAGTTGACGATATCAATTGGGAAGGAAATGACCCTGGAAAATTAAAGGATGAAGGAATAAAATTAGCTAGGATTTATCATTCAACAATTGCAGAAGAAGTTGCCCCAATTCGTGTTGAGGCGTATAATGAAAAAATGGTCGGGGATGTAAAATACATAGGCTACATTGATGTTGAGACACTGGATGAAATAATCGACCATAAATTGAAGAGTCGATCTTTAAGTCAGATGGATGCCGATAGAGACACCCAGCCATTGTCGTATTGTATGTTTACAGGCAAAACAAATTTTACTTATCATGTGGCAGTCAAGAAGAAAATTCCAGAGATTCAAATTGTACATGTTGAGAAAACTATGAAGGACATTCAATGGTGGGAGGAGGCCATCAAGCAAATAGCCACACAGATAGAAACTGGTATCGCTCCTCCGAACCCAACAAACTGGACTTGTAATCCGAGATTCTGCGGGTATTGGAATCGCTGTAAAGGGCAATGAAAACACATAGATTGCATATTTCAAGTAAAAGGTCAAAGACTCTTACGGAATAGAGAAAGGAGTGGTCAGAAAATAAGTGGGATGATTTTATCGAGAATTGTAAGAAGGCGTCAAAGATCCGCAAAGAAAATAATCCAGAAAGCTATAATGCAGATCATTTACATACGCCGGAAGTTAGACTTAAAGCAAGGAATGCTGTTAAGCAAAAAATATTGAGAGGAGAATTTAATCCCTAGAATAATGCTTTTCGCGGTAGAGGATGAAGAAAGGATTTAAATAGATTTTTCAGATCTTCTTGGGAAGCTAATTTTGTTAGAATTTTAAATTATTCAAATATTAAATGGGAATATGAGACAAAAAGATGCCGGATTGACACAGATACTGGAATATTAATTTTAGATTTTTATCTACCAGATGAAGATACATTTGTTGAAATTAAAGGATATTTAAGTGATAAAGCTAGATTAAAGTTGGGGTATGTTAATAGGTTTAGGAAAGATTTAAAGGTAATAATTATTGATACCGATATTTATTATAAGATGCTGAATAAATATTCTGATAAAATTAATAATTTGGAGAAGGTATGAAGATTCTTGGAGTGGATTGTAGTTCAAAATCCATAGGTTGTGTCCAATTAGAGGGAGACTTACTCAAATCCGCAATGCTTTATGGTGGGGATAAGAATGATTTTGAAACCCGATTGAATGTGATGTTTTATTTGACTAGGGATCTTTTGCACGAATGGGAACCGGACATTGTCTACATTGAGCGGGCAATATATTTACAAAATCCGAAAACAACTTTAATGATTGATGCGGTAGTAAATTTGATTAGATTTGCATGTATCGATAAACAGATAGCATATCAGATGATCGATAATAAAAGTTGGAAGAAAATCGTGCTGCGTAATGGTAACGCTAGCAAGGATGAAGTAAGAAGCTTTGTGCATAGAACTTTTGGTGAGGAAGGATTAAATACGCAAGATCTATGTGATGCTGTGTGTATTGCTCTTTCTGGAGCGGTTGAAAAAGTATGAAAAGACCTAGAAATTTTTTATGTAAGTGTGGATGTGGAGAATATTGTACTAAAAATTATAAAATTGGGCATATTCTGCGTATAAAACCCATGAAACCTTTTCTCGGAAAAGAACCTCCGAATAAAGGAATGAAGATAGTCCGCAGAGAGACTCGTATATGTCCTATCTGTAGTACTGCTTTTATTGTTAGGGAAAAGGACGGCAAAAAATACTGTTCTAGAGAATGCTCTAAGAAAAGGAAGGTTTGGAATAAAGATTTAACTAAAGAAGTTGATATTAGAGTTAGAGACAATGGTCTTAAAGTAGGGAGATCTTTAAAGGGAAAGTCTCCGTGGAATAAAAATTTGACTAAGGAAATGAGCGAAGGGGTAAGAAAATATTCAAGAAATAGATCAGAAATATCTTTCAATTTATGGCGAGATAAAAATTTTGTAAATAAAGTGCATTCTTCTTGGAAACAATCGCCGAATAATAGTGAAATAATTTTAAATAGCTTGATACAAGATAATATTCCCGATGCGTGGGTATTTACCGGAGACGGTAGCTTTTGGATAACTTGTTATGGGAAGAATATGAACCCAGATTTTAAAAGTTTAACTGGAAAGAAGGTTATTGAATTATGCGGAAGATTTTGGCATACTGAAGAAGAAATGACCAAAAGAGTGAAAGCGTATAATGATAAAGGATATGATTGTCTGGTTATTTGGGAGGATACTTTTTTCCGTAATATGGATAAAACTATAGAAGAGATAAAAGCATTTTAATTGAGGTTAGGTTAATGAGTGAATATGATGAACATTGGATAACTACATACACGGGAAAGAAATTTCATTACTTAAATCCGTTGGTAGATGAGATTACTATTATCGATATCGCGCATGCACTAGCACTTACGTGTAGATTTGGTGGGCATTGTTCTGAGTATTATTCTGTTGCTGAGCACAGCATTAGGGTAGCGGATATTGTACCGGAAAAATACCGACTTCATGCACTGCTACACGACGCTGGAGAAGCCTATATTCCGGATATACCTAGACCTATAAAATATGATTATCCAGAAATAAAAGATTTAGAAGAGAAGCTTTTTATGCAGATTTTTGTCGTTTTAGGCAACAGTCAATATAATGCGACGGAGATCAAATATGCCGATTCTGTGTTACTGGCTACAGAAGCTAGAGATTTAATGATTACTATGGAGGATTGGGCAGAATTACCGCCGGCTTTAGAGGAAAAGATTATTCCTACAGATTGGCAGTGGGCTGAGAAAGAATTTCTTAATTATTATCATTGTTTGAAAGGTGGACTTGCCACATGAAAAAAGTAAAGTGGCAAGATCTAGTGTTAATGATAGGTGGATTCATCTTTGCTCCATCATTGATTGTCTTTATTATGGATAAGACAGTAATGCCTATAGCCACCAGTCTACCCACAGCGCTGGTTTTGACAGTATTTGTGATGTGTTATATAACTTTAAAATTAAGATTAGCGGCTTTTGCTACAGCACTTACTGCTATTTGTTGGTATATATTATTTTTTGGAGCGCTGTAATTGGAATAGAAGGGAGTGATATATGTGTGCAAATTGGTCTGAAAATGCGAAGATAATTCTTGAACAACGATACCTTAGCAGAGATAGAGACGGTAGTCTTATAGAAACTCCTGATCAAATGCTTGAACGAGTCGTTGATTGTGTTGCAGCGGTAGAGAAAAAGAAAGATCGCAGCTTTTGGCGAAGTAGCTTCTTAGAGATAATGGATTCTTTGGAGTTCCTTCCAAATAGTCCTACATTAATGAATGCTGGAAAACCTTTGGGGCAGCTAAGTGCCTGTTTTCTATTGCCTATTGATGACAATTTGTCTAACATCTTCGAGATGGTTAAACAGACTGCTTTGATTCATAAAACTGGTGGTGGAACAGGATTATTGTTCTCTCGCTTGAGACCTACGAATAGTAAAGTATTTTCAACGTCAGGAGTAGCCAGTGGACCTACTTCATTTATGAAAGTATTTAATGTTGCTACAGAAGTCGTCAAACAAGGAGGAGTCAGACGTGGGGCAAATATGGGTGTGCTAAACGTCAATCATCCCGACATATTTGAATTTGTGAAGTGCAAAGAGAATATTGCTGAGTATCAGAATTTTAATATATCGGTATCAATTACAGATAATTTCTTAAAGGCGGTGCAGCAAGGGAATAGTTTTCCCTTAAGAAATCCTTATACCAAAGAAAAAACTTATATTAATGCGCTCGAACTTTTTGAAGTTATTTGTGAGCAGGCTTGGATGAATGGAGAACCGGGATTAATTTTTATTGATACGATCAATTTAAAAAATCCAGTCCCATGGTTGGGGAAGATAGAAGGAACGAATCCATGCATTACTGGCGATACATTAATTGCCGTAGCCGACGGTAGAGGTGCCGTCACAATAAAGGAATTAACTGAAGATGGGAAGGATGTCCCTGTGTATTGTCATGGGGATAAGGGAAAAATTACAATTCGAATGATGAGAAATCCGCGATATACTGGCAGAGAGCGAATAATCAAGATAAATCTAGATAATGGGGAATTTGTTCGGACTACCCTAGACCATGTATTTATTTTAGCGGATGGAACTAGGAAGAAAGCTAGGGATTTGTTTTCTGGGGATAGCGTAAGTATTATGACAAAAAGAAAATCTAAATTTGAGACGATTTTTAATCACTCCAATAGCCATTCCCAAGAATACTATTGGATAAATTCTTCTAATTATCCTAGCTATATTTTAGATCATAGATTAATAGCTAATTTCTATTCTCCTAAATTTGGATTTAAAAAAGTAGTTCACCATGTTGATGGAAATGGATTGAATAATAAACAGAATAATCTTGAAGTCATGTTGAAAAGTGATCATGATAAACTACATTCTTTAAACATGATGGGAGAGAATAATCCCATGGTACGATTCCCAGAGAAGAATTGCTGGAATAATTCCCAATGGCAAGAAAAAATGAGGAATAGAAACCATATCGGGCGAAAAAGAAAGTTGAGTACTAGGAATAAAATAGGGATAAAAACGAAAGAGAGATTTGATTCTCCTTCTTTTCGAGCGTACCACGGGGAGAGAACTAGGATAGGTATTGAAGAAAATAGAAATAAGTTTAATCTTTCTTTGTTGAACAAAGCCGAAGCTAGATTAATGGACTGTCAAGAAAAAACAGATTTGGAATGTTTTCTCAGAGGAAATTCAGTCTTTGTCAAGAAGTTCTGTGAGAACTGTGGAGAAGAGATGATTTCGTCTTGGTCCGCGAGAGAAAGGAGTTATTGTAGTGTATTATGTTGGAATAATGTTCTCAATAGTAAAGAGTATCGTCAAAAATTAAAGTCTTATAGTAACCATAAAATTATCTCTTTTGAGATGGAAGATTACCAAGATGTGTATAATGGAACTGTCGATGAGTTTCATAATTATTATATAGGTCATTTTAAAGAAAGAGTTGAACAAGATGAAGCTTTTGTATATATTAATACGATGCAATGTGGTGAACAACCCTTGCTTCCATATGAATCTTGCAATTTAGGTTCTATTGATGTTTCAAAGTTTGTTGCTCATAAGAAAATAGATTGGGATAGATTGAATCATGTTGTTGAAATTGCAGTAAGATTTCTTGATGATGTTATTGATGCTAATAAGTATCCTAATGTTAGAATACAAAGAAGGACTTTATTAACTAGAAAAATAGGTCTAGGAATTATGGGATGGGCAGATTTATTAATTTCTTTAGGTATTAGATATGATAGTGAAAAAGCAATAAAATTGGCGAAACGACTTATGATGAATATAAGGGAGACTGCTCATATTACTTCACGAGATATTGGGAAGGAAAAAGGATATTGCTTCAAACAATTGAAGAGGAGAAATACAACATTGACTACCATAGCGCCCACCGGCACCCTTTCTATTTTAGCCAACTGTTCTTCTGGAATTGAACCTCTATTTGGGAAGAAATACACAAAAACAGTTCTCAACGGAGTTAAACTGGATTTGAGTGAAAAATATCGAGATATTGATGATGATCTTATTGTTACTTCGCATGAAATTCCTGTGGAGAAGCATATTGAGATGCAGGCAGCTTTTCAGATGTACACGGATAACTCTGTCAGTAAGACCGTAAATTTACTTAATTCAGCCAAAGTGGATGATGTTAGAAAAGCATTCCTTTTGGCGCATTCATTAGGATGTAAGGGTATTACAGTGTATCGAGATGGGAGTAGGGCTGCTCCGATTGAAATAACGACTGAAGGACAATTGTCTGAATGTGAGAATAATAGATGTCTGCTTTAAATAAGATAGAGGAGAAGAAAATGGATAAGAAAATATTTTGGGGAGACGCTGAATCGACTGAGGAGGGACCTAGGCAGGAAATCTTTAGAGAGCCATCATATGTAGAGACAGTTAATAATCATATTTATTTTTACTCGTCTGTTGGAAAAAGTGAAATACTGCAATTAAATAAACGGGTTAGAGAACTAAATAATGAGCTTCTCTATCAAGCTAATGTTCAAGAGAGATCACCGGCATCAATATATTTACATATCAATAGTTATGGAGGCTCAATATTTGATGGGTTAGCAGCGATGGATACTGTACTTAGTTGTAAAGTTCCGGTCGTAACACTAATTGATGGTTGCTGTGCTAGTGCGGCAACTTTTATAAGTGTCGTAGGAGATAAGAGATTAATTCCAAGACACGGTTTTATGCTTATCCATCAATTATCGGCTATGTCTTGGGGCAAGTATCGAGAACTGCAAGATGATAATATTAATTTTAACACTCTAATGGCTACAATAAAAAATATTTATAACGAATACACTCGAATTCCAGATGAGAAGATTGATGAAATATTAGATCATGATCTATGGTTTAGTGCGGAGAAATGTCTTGAATACGGATTAGTAGATGAGATTATTCAGAAGGAGAACAATGGCGGTAAGAAATGATTGTTTATTGTAATGATGAAAAATGTCTACACTATAAGGAACTAAAGAAAAAGCATGTTATTAAGTACCACAAAGCATACATTCCTCTAGGAGAAGATGAGGGATTTGCAGGTATTTGTACTAGAGAAGAAGTAGGGATAGAACCGCGAATTATTATCACTCAGATATCTAAATACAAGACAATGATATGCAGAACTAGATCTGATAAAAAGATAGCCGGACATAAAGATTTTACTAAACTAGGCCCACAATATTTGGACGAAGATCAAGTCAAAGAATACGAACGAGACCGGGATAGAATGATTTTTAATGTCACGAAAGATATTTCGGCGAATGAGGTTGAATAATCTGTGGCTAGATTTAATTTAAAGTATAGACAAAAAGCTTTAGAG
>Ga0180007_10002470_pt1 | contig 22070 bp, 20 predicted proteins | sample MM_PC_MetaG_FD_121122 | JGI IMG/M metagenome (GOLD analysis project Ga0180007, IMG submission 121122) | Groundwater microbial communities from the Aspo Hard Rock Laboratory (HRL) deep subsurface site, Sweden - MM_PC_MetaG | ecosystem: Environmental > Aquatic > Deep subsurface > Groundwater... | reverse complement strand
TACGTGTCGCTCTCGCCCAAGACCCTGATCGGCCAGGTGCAGATCCCCCGGCAGCTGCTGGTGATGTCCTCGATCGACGTCGAAGCGGACATCAGGAGCGACCTCGCCACTGGCCACGGTCTGGCCATCGACCTCGGCGCTCTGCACGGCAAGGGCACGGACAAGCAGCCGGTGGGCATCTACGGAGCGGCCGACGTGCAGTCCCACGGCGTGGGCGGCGTACCGGACCTGACGGACATCACCACGATGCCTGCCCTGGTCGCGGACAAGAACGCCGACCTCGGGGCGCTGTCCTGGATGACCACCCCGCTGATGGCCGGCGTGCTCAAGCGCACGCCCCTGGTCACCGGCTACCCGGTCTTCCTGTGGGCCGGCACCTACCGCGAGGGCGAGCTTGGCGGCTACCCCGCGCGCACCACGAACCAGATCTCCAAGACTCTGGGGGCCGGTAGCAACGAACACGGTCTCGTCTTCGGCAACTGGAACGACCTGCTGGTGGGCATGTGGGGCAACGACCTCGAGATCGTGGTCGACGTCGTCACGAAGGCCGCCCGCGGCCAGATCCTGATCACCAGCTACTCGATGGCCGATACCGCCGTGCGCCGCGGCGAGTCGTTCGTCAAGGGCACCGGCGCCCTGCTGTCGTAGCCGGGCACGAAGGGATAGATCGCATGACGGAGCAAGGCACGCTCACCATCGAGGTCACCACCGGTCATTGCCTGGGGGGCGAAGGCAACGACGTCACCCCTGGCCAGATCCTGGTGGCCCCGAAGGACCTGTCGATCGCGGACGCCCGCAAGAAGGTCCGGATGGGCTACGCCCGCGTCATCCCGTCCGTGCCCGAGGCGGGTCCGGAGGCTCCCGCGGCCTCCGGGCCCGTCACCGTCAGTCACCAGGACCCGGCACCCGAGGATCGGGACCCAGATACCCAAGCGCCGACGAAGCGCAAAGGCCGGCCTCGAGCCGGCGGGAGGTAACCGCATGACCCACCTACTGAACGCCCTCGCCCAGGCCGTGAGCGGGGAACTCGCTCCGGCCGCCCGGCGGACCACGACACTGACGGGGACTGGGGTCGACGTGCTCGAATACGAGGGCGTGGCCCTGGTGTTGGTGAACGCGTCGGCCGGCACCGGCACGACCCCCACCCTGGACGTGAAGCTCCAGCACTCGGACGACGACTCGACCTACGAGGATGTCAACAACGGCGCGTTCTCCCAGGTCACCGATGCGGCCGAGACCGCCGGAGTGAAGGTCATGAAGCTGAACGTGTCCGACCTGAAGCGCTATCTGCGGGTGGTCGGCACCATCGCCGGCACCACACCGTCGTTCGACTTCGGCGTGGAGTTCGTCGGGATCACGAAGGCGGGCTGAGCCATGACCCTCGGCGGCTTCGATATCGCCGCGATGCTCGCGGACCTGGCAGAAGCCGGTGGCACGGTCGAGGTCACTCTCGGCGATGCCACGGTCTTCGGTCTACTGGACCGCGAGGCCGTCGAGATCCTCGGCGGCGAGATGCCGGCCATCGTCGCCGCCGATGAGATCGTCCATGTGCAGAGCGGGACGCTGCCCGGCCTGCAGTCCGGGGCCGCCATCACCGTGGGCGGAACCACCTACAACGTCCTGAAGGTCCTTCCCTACGGGGATGGGACCATGGTCCGCGTCGCGTTGAGGACGCCATGAGCACGATCCGCGAGCAGATCGTCTCGGCTGCGGTCTTGGCGCTGGCCACAGACGCCCCCGTGGGCGTTCCCGCCCCAGTGCGGACGCGCCTGGATTCACCCGGCGCAGACCAGCTGCCCGCCCTGACGGTCTACCAGGGCACCGAGACGGTCGAGCCGATGCGGGACGCCAAGACGGGAACGGCCAGCCGCGGGCCCATCGTGAGGCGTTCGGTGCTGCTGAGCGTCGAGGTCCTGACCAAAGCCGGCAGCGGCGAGGAACCCGACAAGGCAGCCGATCCGATCCTGGCCTGGGCCACGGCCGCATTGGCAGCAGCCGGCACATTCGGCGGTCTGGCCAACGGCCCCGCCGATGAACTCGGCACGAAGTTCGAGTATGAGCAGGCAGAGACGTCGTTCTGCCGGGCCACGCAGACGTTCCGGATCGAGTACCAGTCCCGCGCCGATGATGCGGAGAACCTGACCTAAGAGGGAGGAAGCCATGCCCGAGGTCGTCAATGGCAACAATATCCTGCTCGGCAGGGGCAAGATCTACTTCGACCGCTTGAACGCGAGCGGCGTACGCACCGGTGAGCTGTTCCTGGGCAACTGCCCGACGTTCGAGGTCACCCCCACCAGCGAGGACATCAAGAAGTACTCGAGCGCTGACAGGTCGGCTGACCTGATCGCCTCGGACGTGCTGCGCACCACGCTCGCGATCCGCATCGTGGGCGACGAGTTCTCCAAGGAGAACTTGGCCATGGCCCTGTTCGGCGACACGGCCACGCTGGCTCAGACAGGCTCGACCGTCACCGCCGAAGAAATCGCTGGCGTCCTGCAGGGCCGGTACTACGCGCTGGCCATGCGCCAGGTGAGCCTGGTCACGGTGACAGGGACGGGCGGCACCCCCACCTACGACGTGGACGATGACTACAAGGTCGATGCCATCACCGGCCGCATCTACATCGTCGAGGGCGGTGCGATCACCGACGACACGGACATCGAGGTGGACTACACCTACGGCACCATCGCCCTGCCGACCGTCCGCGGCATGAACCAGACCTCGATCAAGGGCTACCTGCGGGTCATCGGCGACCCTGCGCGCGGCCCCAAGTACGAGTGCGAGATCTGGCGGGCGTCGATTCGCGCCGACGGAGCCATCGGGTTCATCTCCGACGAGTACGCGAGCTTCACCTTGACCGGGGACATCGAGTCCGACGCGTCGAACCACCCGAACGAGCCGCATTACCGGCTGATCAGGATCGCGTGATGAACGAGAAGCACACGATCGGCGGCCGTACGTTCCTGCCGCTGCACGAGTCCACCGTCGAGCAGGACTTCCGATTTCTGGCCCTGATCAATCGGGCCCGGATCGACGAGGTGGTCATGCAGCCCGGCGAGAGCCCCGAGGCCTTCGCCCGGCGGCTGTTGGAGATGACGATCGAAAGCGGCGCGATCCTGGACCTTCTCGGGTGCCTCCTGATCCCGGAGGACATCGCACCCCAGGACCGGGACCCCGGGGAGGCCTGGACCCCAGAGGTTGGACGCGAAACCGCCCGGTTCCTTGGGCAGCTACGGGACCCCAAGGACAAGGCGGAGGTGCGAAGTCTGGTCCTGTCGCTGCTGGTCTCTTTTTTCGAGAGCGGGATCGTCTCTTTGTGGACTTCGACGACATCCTCCACCGAGGCGATCCCGGACCCCAAGAACAACCAGGTGTCCCCGGCCGGTACGGCCCCTGGACCGAACTCGTCCAGGAGCTCGCCGATGGGAATTTCGACCGGGCCGAGCAGATCGTCCGCTGGCCGCTCCGGGTCGCCCTCGCCTCCTACCGCCGGCTGATGAAAGAGCAGGCGCTCGAGGACTACCGCCACCGGTTCCTCTGCTGGTGCGTCCTGGCCCCGCATAGCGCCAAGGGATCGCGGCCGCGGCCCCCCGTGCTGCCTGATATCCTGAGAGGAAGGTCCACCGATGGCCACCCCTGATGTGCGAGTCCGGCTATCTGCCGAAGGCGTCGCCGAGGTCGTGGCCTCCCTCAAGAAGGTCCAGGCCGAAAGCCAGAAGACCTCCGCGAAGCAGTCGCGCGGGTTTTCGGGCCTGAACCGCGTTCTGGGCTCGACTTCATCGCTCCTGGGCGGCCTCGGGGTCGCTCTCGGGGTGCGCCAATTCCAGCAGTGGATCCAGTCGTCGGTCAATGCGGCGGACCAGATCCAGAAGTTGGGGCAGAAGGTCGGCGCCTCGACCGAGAACCTGTCCGCCCTGCATCTGCTGGCTCGCACATCCGCCTCGAGCCTCGGGGAGATGGGCGCGGCTCTGGCCAAGCAGAACAAGTTCATCGGCGACGTGGCCGAAGGGAACCCCAAGGCTGTCGCCACCCTGCGCGACCTGGACCTGACGCTGAAGGACTTCAAGGGCAAGGACTCGGTCGAGATCTTCGAGCTCCTTGCCCAGCGGATCACCGCGATGCCCTCGCCGATCCAGAAGACCAAGACCGCCATGGACATCTTCGGACGGGCCGGGTCGAACCTCATCCCGACCATGAATGCCCTGGCGGACGAGGGCCTTGGCGGGGTCATCGACCGGGCCCGCGAACTGGGCGTCCTGATCGACACCCGCCTGGCCGAGTCGGCCCGGCAGATGAACGATGACTTCGAGCTCCTGAAAGCGCAGAGCGAAGGCCTCGGCACGCGGCTGGCCGCCGGCCTGGTCCCGCAACTGTCCCAAGCGCTGCAGATCATGAGCGGCGACCTGAAACAGACCACCGAGGCCTGGGAGAAGTTCGGCCAAGGTATCGGGCTCGTGCTGAAGTTCATCGTGGCGGTTGTATCGTCCGCGTTCGACGTGGTGGGCACCGCGCTGTCGTTCGTGATGATGCGGATCGACTCGAGCGTGCGCGCGGTCTGGGCCCTGCTGCACGGCAACCTCGACGAGGCCAAGGCCTACCTCAAGACCGCCGGTGAAGCGGTCAGCGCCGAGCAGAACGACCTGTTCGATCGTCTGAAGGCCCGGTTCGAGCTGACGATCACGACCCCGACCGAACCCACCGCGCGTGAGGAGGCCCCTGCGGAGGATTACTCCGAGGACCCGGCCGCGTTGGCCGCCAAACGAGCCCAGGCTCTCCAGATGACCCTCGATCGCGAGCTGGCGCTGGTCAGGTCCATGGGAGCCCTGCGCAACGCAGCCGAGAAGCGGTCGTTCGAGCAGGGCCTCAAGGACGTCCGCTCCTACTACGAGGATCGCCGCCGTGCGGCTGAGGAGGAGTACGCCAAGGAGATCGCCGTCCTCGAGCAGAAGCGCGCCCTGCTCGACAGCGAAGTTGACCCGAGTCGCCGCCTACAGGAACAGGGGAAGATCGACGCCGAACTGGCCAAAGCTCGAGCGACGCAGGAGGAGCGCATCGCCGCGTTGCTGTACGAGGAGCGCGACGCAGTCCAGAAGCTCGCCCAAGAGCGTCTGGGACTTGAGAAGACCCTCCTCGAGGCCCAGGGCCGCCGCCATGAAGCCGCGCTCCTGGGAATCGACGAGGAGATCCGGCGAGCCGATCTGCTGCTCAAGAAGCAGGGCGCGTCCGACGCCGAGCGCGAGGCGACCCTCGCCCGGCTGCGCAGTTCGATGGAATCCGGTGCGAATTTCGACGAGATCAAACGCCAGGCCGAAGCCGCGCTCGCTGACCTCGACGCCACCCGCTCCGAGATCGAGGCCCGTGTCTCGGCTGGCCTGCTGTCCCAGGTCGAGGGCGAGCAGCAGATTCTGGACATCGAAGCCGAGCGCCTGACGGCCCTGCAGGCTCTCGCGGAGGCACTCGAACAAACGGCCTGGGCCACCGGCGACCCCGAGCGGATCGCCCAGGCCCGCGGGTTCACCGAGGCCGTACGCGATCTCGGGTTCGCCGTCGAGGGCGCTCGCGCTTCGTTCGCCGCCTTCGGCAAGACGGCGCTGGATAGCGCCCGCGATGCCCTGACCGAGTTCTTCGACCCCGGAATCACCGGCGCGCAGTCCCCCGGCGACGCCTTCCGGAATCTGGCACTGTCGACCACCGCCGATCTGAAGCGGATGGCAGCCCAGCTCTTGGCCACCGCCATCATCAAGAAGATCGCCGGTGTTTTCGGCGGTGGCGGGCAGGTCGGAGGCGCGGACAAGAAGGCCACGGGTGGAGTCCTGGGCGGAATCGGCACCGGAACGTCGGACTCCAACCTCGCCTGGTTCTCTCGCGGAGAGTACCTCGTGCGCGCCGCGGTCGTCCGCGAGCCGGGCGTCCTGCGTCACCTCGACGAACTGAACCGCCGCGGGGCCCAGGCCTTGGTCCCGACCCCGGTCCTGATCGAAGCCCCAGTTCCCAGGTTCGCCGAGGGCGGCCTGGTCGACGCGCCGGCCAACGCGGACCCGCAGGCCTCCAGCGACAGCCAACTGCTGATCGGCCTGGAGGACGGGTTGATCCTCCGCCACCTGGAGAGCCCCGCGGGCCAGCGCATCCTGGTCAAGGCCATGGCCAAGAACCGCCGGGCGATCCGCTCGGCCCTAGGGACGTGAGCCATGTTCACCACCGGAACCGCCACCGGCTACAACGATCTGGCCGAGCGGCTGAACACCTTCCTGACCGCAAAGGGATCGGCCTTCGGGCTCACCTACGCTGGGACCGGCGACGGTAGCCTGACCGACTATTCCGGCGGTGCGTCCTCGGTCGCTGAGACCTTCACCATCACCGCGACTTCTCCCACGTCCTTCGACGTGGTCGGAACGGTGACCGGCTCGATCGGCCCCGCGACAGTCGGCACGCCGTTCGCCCATGCCAACCTGGAGTTCCTGATCACCGCCGGCGCGACACCCTTCGTCGCCGGCGATCAGTTCGTCCTGTCGACCGCTCCCAAGTGGACCAGCCTTCGCCGGTCCCGCGGCTGCCGGCTCGAGGCCACCCAGGGCAACGGGGGTCCGTATGCCGTCCAGAACCTGGTGGATGGGAAACTCAACATCTGGCCGTTCAACATCTCCGGCCTTACGAACCGATCCTGGAACATCTACACGACGGTCACCCTGCCTCAGGAGGTGGAGATCACCTTCTTCGAGCCGGTGACGATCGCCGCCTACGAGCTGACGCTCCACGACACCTCAGGCCAGGCACCCAACAACTGGGAGATGCAGTACTGGGATGGCGGAGCGTGGGTCATTCTCGACACACAGACTGGGATCATCTTCTACAACGGCATTCCGCAGACCTTCACCATCGCATCGCCGGTATCCGCGACCCGCTACCGGTGGCATATCACCGGACTGCGTTACAGCCAGTTGCACATGGGCACCCTGCGCATGTTCCGGCAGTCGGACGGGGTCGACGCGTGTTTCCACGAGTACGCATGGATGGCCCCTGGCAACGACGGCAACTCGGAGATCTACGTCGGCATCCACGGCTTCGAGCGGCAGGACGCCGACTACTACGACTGGGAGATCACCGGCATGGACGGCTGGCTCTCCGGGTCCACCTTCTACCAGCAGGCCGGGTTCCAGGGGAACCTCTACCTGCCACTGTGGAACGCCGCCATCCCCTACTGGTTCGTCTGCGACGGCCGCCACGCCGTGGTGATCGCCAAGATCTCCACCCAGTACGAGATCGCGGTCTTCGGCCTGCTCGACCCCTACTACTCCCCGGGCCAGTGGCCCTATCCGCTGGTCCTGGGCGGCTCGATGTCCCACGGCGAGTTCTCGGCCTGGGACGACACCGACTACCGGTGGTCGGTGACGGACAATCGACACCGCATCCCGACGCATGCCGACACGGGCAACGCTCCGGTTGGCAGCGGCGAGCGCGACCCCTGGGACACCCAACTGCGCGTTCGGAACCTCGATGGTGGTTGGAAAGCCGTCGAGGGAGCGCAACTCGACGCCATCACCTCCACGCCGCAGATCTACCAACACATCATCTGGCCGACAAGGTGCGGCCTGACTCAGCTCGACCCCGGTCCCGGGGCCACCTATGACCTGTGGCCCGTGATGCTCATGCTCGGAGACCTCGGCAACGGTTACAACACGCCGGGCCAGTTGCCGGGCCTGGCCCTGGTCACCGGACAGGACCTGAGCGCCGAGACCCTGATCCGCCAGGGCGCGGTCGACTGGATCGTCATCCCCAACGTCTTCCGCAACGACCGCGACGACTTCTGCGCCGTGAGGTTGGACTGATGGCCGCTTCCTACCAGACCGGAATCAGCAGCTCGCCCACGAACCTCCTGCAGACGCTGGTGGCCTGGCTCTCGGCCCAAGGCTGGACCGTGAACCAATCCGAACAGGAGGGCACCGGCTGGCGATCCCACTTGGTGAAGTCCGGCAGCCTGAACGTGAACCTCCGCGCCGCAGAGGACGAACGGCTGTGGACCAAGGGCAGTGGCGGCTATCAAGACCTGGGCGACGGCGGATACGGGATCGGCCTGTACCTAGGGACCGGCTGGGACGGGGAGGAATTCTGGGATGCGCAGCCAGGCGGCCCCATCCGGCCCTATGACCTGACCACGTCCGGGTGCGGCATGAACCTGCCCCAAGGACAGATCTCGGCCTATCACTTCTTCGACGATGGCAACGACCACATCACCGTTGTGGTCGAGCGCGCGGCGGGGATCTTCTGCCACATGGGGTGGGGCCCGTCCCTCGAGCGGGCGTCCTTGCCCGAACCGTTCCCATACTTCTACGCGAGCTCGAGCACGAAGCTCAACACCGCCGAGACCTCCGACCTGCTCACCGGAAACCGGCACGGGATCGATCTGACCGCCTTTCCACCCATGTCGCACACGGACGAGGACTACTCGACCATGGGCGGTTCGACGGCCCTAACCCATTGCACCGCGTTCGTGCGCGTGGACACGGCGACCTACTCAGGCCGCTGGATCGGCGACTGCAAGGACGAGAACGAGGGTTACGGCTGGACCGGCCGCCGCATGCGCGACGCCCTGAACAAGTGCCTGGCCGCACAGGGCGGGATGGAAGAGGACGAATACGTCAACTACCAGTACCTGTGGGACGACGGCTCGGGTGGACCCGGGGAGAGGACGCTGCAGAGCGCATTCGGCGGTGCACTGATGCTCCCCTTGCACTGCTTCGTGGAAACCGTCCCCCAGGGCCGTTGGGCCCCGATCGGCTATCCGCCCACCGTGTTCTGGACCGAAGCCGTAGGCCACGGCTACAGCGCTGGCGACATCTACCAGTTGGGCGGCCAGGACTACATGCTGTTCCCGTTCTTCGCCGTCAGGAAGGCCGCCTGATGGCCACCGCGGTCGTTATCCCTGGTCCGTTGAACCTCATCTCTGGGACCGACTATTCGGTCGATCTGGCGACAGCCGTCCTCGATCCTGTCAGCACGCGTCCTCTGCATGTCGTCGGCATGAACGCCGGCGTTCGCACGGTGCTGGCCGATCCGCGCCCTGCGGCGTTCCAAAAGGACGGCGGCGTCGCCCCGGTCCATGGCCTCGCGGTGCTCGGCCGCGTCCATGTGATCCCACGCAGGTTCGACCTCGGCGCGGTGGTATCAGAGCAGGAAGCCGAAGTAGAGGTCTGGAACGCCGACATCTATCGTGCCCAGGTCCTTGAGGAGATCACCGTCGACGGTCCCACCGGGATCGAGGTCGAGGACCCCATCGGCCTGCCGGCCCACTTCCCCGCCTCCGATTCCCAGGTCTACCTCGTTCGGGCGCTTACCGACGGCGATGCCCTGATCGACAACCTCGTCACCTGGGAGTTCACAAGGCTGGACCCGTTGGGGACCAGCCTCCGGGTGCTGGGGTTCCGGCTGATCCCGTTCCCGTTCCCGCCGAACTGGGCGCAGCCCGTGACTGAGACCTTCGGTTTCATGACCGACATCATCGTCTCTTACCGGGGCATGGAGCAGCGCATCCAGCTGCGCGCTGTCCCGGTAGGCACGATCCGTTACGCGACGCTGCTGGATGACCTACGGGATGCCCAGATGGCGGGTGCGATCCTCTTCGGCAACCAAGCTCGGGCGTTTGGTGTCGGCCGTTGGCAGTTCCAGACCCGGCTGCTGCAGAACGCCAGCGCGGACGACCACGACGTCTTCTGCGATACGTCCGACATCCCGTTCGAGCCCGGCGGCATGGTCCTGCTGTGGACCGACCCCTACCACTGGGAGGTCCAGACCATCGAGAGCGTCCTGTCGGACCGCGTGGTCCTCAGCTTCGGGCTCATCCAGTCCTGGGCTGCAGGTCCCACCATCGTTCTACCGATCGTGGTCGGCCGGCTGTCGGCCGAAGAGGGCTTCACCTGGGATGCCCTGTCGATCGCGTCCACTTCGCTCACCTTCGACATCGACGGGTTCCGGCCATGAGCTACCTCGGTTACGACGTGCTGGAACTCAACTACAACCGCGTTGGCGCGTTCGAGGAGCGGCTGCGCCGGAAGTTCACGCTCCTGAACTCGAAGACAGGCCGGCGCGTCGCAGACGAGCAGGCACCGGCCCCCGCGGCCACACGTCCATTCATCTGGACTGCCATCGGACGCGACGAGATCACAGCTATGCGCACGTTCCTTGACGCCCGCCGGGGCCGCGCCGTCCCGTTCTGGCTGCCCAGCTTCCAGTGGGACCTCGCCCTGGCCGAGGACGTCTCCCAGAACCAGTCCAGCGCCACCATCTGGTGGGTCAGGTACAAGCAGCAGATGTGGGGCACGACCGCGGCCCGGCGCCACCTGGCGATCTGGTCCCTGGGCGACGCCACCATGGACTACTGCAGGATCGTCGACGCCGTCGACGTGGCGAACTACCAGACCGAGACCCTCACCCTCGACCCGGTAGCCCAAGGCGAGTACTCGCGCACCAAGACGGTGCTGTCGTTCCTGAAGTTCTGTCGCCTGGACGAGGACCGCATCGAGATCTCCTACCCGAGTCCCCAGGTGGCCGAAGCCACGATCCGGGTCCGTGAACTCCCCCTGGAGGCCCCGCTGTGACCTACGACGTCCGCGAGAAGAGCCGTTACTTGGGCCAGCCGGTCGAGGGCTTCCGGTTCGCCCAGGGCAGCAACCTGTGGCTCTATACGTCGGCGGATCGGGCGATCACGCTGCCAGCGGGAGTGTTCGCCCCGGAGGCCATCACGCGCAGCGAGCTCGACTTCTCGCAGGAGGACACCGGCGAAACGATCGACCTGACGCTGCCGCGCCCGAGCCCCGTCGCTGCCCTGTTCATCGGGGATCTGCCGTCCACCCCGGTCTGGGTGACGGTCTACCGGGCGCACCGCGGCGAGGAGTCCCTGGCGGTGACCATATTCAGCGGCAAGGTGATCCGCGCCCGCTTCGAGGAATCCGAGGCCATCCTCACCGGGGCGAGCCTGATGGCCATGCTGTCGCGCACCGTGCCAATCCTGGCCATGCAGACCCCATGCAACCACGTGCTCTACTCGGCGGCGTGCGGCGCCGATCCCGGCGCCTGCCGCGACCAGGTTTCTGCCACTTCGGTGACCGGCGCGACCGTCGTCTCCAATGGGTTCGCCCTACGGCCCGACCAGTGGTTCCGCGGGGGCCGTCTCGAATCCGCCACCGGCGAGACTCGCTTCATCGTCGATCACCAGGGCGACACCGTAACGCTGATCTCCCCGATCCCGGGGTTGTCATCTCTGGACCAGGTCTGGGCCTACTGGGGCTGCGACCATCTCGAGGCCACCTGCCGGGACAAGTTCAGCAACCTGATCAATCACCTGGGCTGGTCGCGCCTGCCGGGTCGGAACCCGTTCTCCGGGAGGATCGACTGATGGCCTTCTGGATTATGGCGCTGGTCTACATCGTGGGCACCGTCCTGTACGAGGTCCTGCGCCCGAAGCCGAAGTTCGACGCGCCGACGCCATCGAGCCTGGGCGACTTCCAGTTCCCCACGATCGGCGAGGGCCGGACCATTCCCGTCGTCTGGGGGACCTGCAAACTCTCCGGTCCCATGGTGACCTGGTACGGCGATCTGCGTATCCAGGCCATCAAGGAGAAGGTCAAGACCGGGCTGTTCTCCTCGAAGGAGATCACCACCGGCTACAAGTACTACCTCGGCATCCAGTTGGTGCTATGCAGTGGCGAGATCGACGAGGTCCTGCAGATCCGATTCGACGACAGGCGGCCTTCCGCCGGATACGCTCACGTTCCGGACCTCACCCAGATCAGCATCAACGCCCCTGGCTTCTTCGGCGGCGAGGACTCCGAAGGCGGAGTCAAAGGCAGCGTCTACGTCTACCGCGGAACGGCCACCCAGCCGGCGGACTCCTACCTCGAGGCCCGCATTGGCGAGAGCCTGCCCGCCTGGCGACGGGTCTGCTACGCCGTATTCCGGCGCGTCTACCTGGGGACGAGCCCCTACATCAAGGCCGTCTCGTTCGTGGTCCGACGCTGCCCCAACAGCCTCGGGCTCACCGGCGGAGCCCACAACATCGATGGCGACGCCAACCCCGCGGCCATGATCTACGACATCCTGATCTCGCCGTCTTCGGAGAACGGCCTCGGGCTTCCGGTGGGGTTCCTGGATGTGGCCGCGTTTCGCTCGGTGGGACAGACGCTCGCGACCGAAGGTCTCGGGCTCTCGATGCTGCAGGATCGTGGTACCACCGCCAAGGACCTCGTTCTTGAGATCCTGCGCCACATCGACGGTGTCATGTACGTGGAGCCGGCGTCCGGCCTTCTGACGATCCGCCTGGTCCGGTACGATTACGATCCCGAGACGATCCCGGTGCTCGATGCTGACTCGTGCACGGTGAGGTCCTTTGCGCGGCCGTCGTGGGGCGATCTCAAGAACACCGTTCGGATCGGCTACGTCAGCCGTGACGCCGGGTTCATCGAGAAGACCGCCCAGGCCCAGGATCTCGCTGGGATCGAGGTGCAGGGCGGCGAGGTCTCGCTTCAGGATCTCACCCTGCGCGGTCTCTCGAATCCGACGACTGCCCAGCAGGCCGCAGCTCGTGCCTTGGCAGCACTGGCCTATCCGCTGGCCACGATCACCATCGAGGCCGACCGCTCCGCTTGGGCGTTCCGGCCTGGGGCGGTGTTCAGACTCGTCTGGGACCCGCTGGGGATTGCCGGTATGGCCTGCCGGGTGGTCCGGGTGGGGACTGGCCGCCTCGACTCCGGTAAGATCGAGATCGAAGCCATGGAGGACATCTTCGCCGTGGACTGGACGGGTTACTCGACGCCGCCGGATTCCGGCTGGCAGGACCCTTCTGGCGACGTCCCTGCGCTAACCGACCAGGTAGTTTTGGCCGCGCCCTACGAGGCGGTGAAGGACTACGGCAGCCTGGCTGCCGACGTGCAGTTGGCCATCACACTCGCTGCTGGCGGAGTGACCGGGGTTTCCCTCGGATACCGGGCCTACGTCTCAGACGGCGCGGGCGGATGGGCGCCGCCGGTCGACATCCCGTTTTTCACGCCGTCAGGAGTTCTCAGTACGGCGATCGACGAACTGACCAACGAGATCGTCGTGGCCTCTGGTCTAGACACCGATCTGATCGAATCGATCAGCGCGCCCGACTTCTCACTCGGCGTCAACGTCGCCTGGATCACTCACGACGGGATCGAGGAGTTCATCGCCTTCCAAACCGTGGTGCAGGGCGAAAACGGCGTCACTTTGCAGATCGTGGCGCGGGGGTGCCTCGACACCGCGCCTACGGCGTTCCCTGCCGGGGCTCGCGTTTGGTTCATCTCCTACGGCAGTCAGATCGTGAACATCCGCGGGCCGGTGCCTCCGTCCGTCAACGCCTACAACGACATCCGCTTCCAGTCCTACAACAACCAGAGCGAGTTCACGTTCACGTCATGCCCCACATCGCAGGTTGTGGCCACGACGCCGGCGCGGTCGGAGAAGGTCTACTGCCCGACCGACGTTCGCTTCAATGGGGAGAGCTATCCGACATCGATCACGAGTGAACTCACGGTGTCGTGGTCGCACCGGAACCGGCTTGGATCATGGAGCTATGCTGACTCTGGCAAGACGACATCGCCCGAAGATGGCACCGAGTACGACATCCTGGTCTACGGGGAACTCGAAACGCTGGTCCACACGGAGTCAGGATTGACGGGGACGGCTTGGACCTACCTTGAGGCGGATGAAATCGCGGAATCCGGGCTGGAGCGGCTCAACGATCATCTGCGGGTAATCGTTCGGACGTACGGGGCGGGACGGGGGCATGAGGCCATTCGGGAGATCGAGTGGGAAGTTGACAGGATCTAAACTGAATGTGACGGGGCCCTCCGTGAATCACCGAGGTTCGACTATCGAGGACTCATCTAAGAGTACTAGCCCGGCCTCCCCTCCCATTTGCGCTGCGGAAGAGGACGCTCGTTCCTCGGACTTCAAGATCCCCTTCGCTCCAATCCGAACGTGCGGTGCGATTTTATGGATCTTCTCCGCAATGGCGTGCGCACGCTCAATGCAATACCTCCGTGTCACCTGACATTCGCGGGCAAAGTAGTCCTCGCTCATCTCGATGACGTCGTAGGGAAGCAGTTTGGCTTCGTACTTCCTTCGAACCTCCACATCCTTGAACAACTTCCGATATGCGGGAGAACCGCTGGTGATCACGAGCGGCGATATGTGGATCGCCTCAATCAAGTCCCCGTACCTCGCAACGGTCTTTGTGATCCCATCTTCCGTCGCTCCGATGCTCTCACGTGTCTCACCGGGAAGCCCGAATACGAAGCTCAGGACCATCTTGACTCCAGCCGCATGCAGGATCGCTACAGAGCGGAGGTTGACTTCATTCGAGGTGCGGTGCTTTCCAGTGCCTGCCAAGCGGCCAAACGATTCTATGCCAATAACGGCGGTGCCACGTAAACGCCGCATGGACACAACTAACTCCTCGTCAACATCTCGGCTGTTGACAAACACACGATGGGTGTCTTCAGTCATATCTGACGGCTTTGCCTCACAGAACTCTCGAAACTTCACCTTGTTCGTTGTGACGGAATCGGTCGTATTGTAGAAATCTAGGATGCCATGCTTGTATGCCTTAGCCAACTCGCCCCACACTTTGTCTGAAGGGCGGTAGCCGACACCCATAGCCAAGCGCCCGCAAAAAAAACACCGATCGCGTGCTTGTGCGCAGTCATTGCCCCACAGATACGATAGCCCCACATGTTTCTTCATGTCGAAAAGCCGACCATAGTCAACTTGGATGTTCTGGAAGTCAATACTTCTGAAGGGTGGCTTGTACTCGATCTCAGGGGATCCTAGCGATTCCATCGCATGTTCTGGCAGGAACACCCCAGGGGGTACTGGACGAGTCCTCGTCATCAGCCACCCCAGGACACCTTCGCCCGGTCCTACCACCAGCGCGTCAAAAAACGGCCTATCTCGCAGCATTGCAGGGCCGATCATCGATGGTTCCGGACCACCAAGAGCAACCACCTTTCCATCAGCCTGCGCCAGGCGCGCGAGGACGATGCAGCGGTTGATATTTCCCGCGTGAGCAGAAAGCAAAACGACAGACGCTTCCCGCCACAGGTCTGGATGCTCGCTGAGGATATCTCCCGACACCTCCTCATTGTAAACCCAACCCAGTTGATCCCGGACAGACGAACTGAGCACTGCCAGTAGGCCAAGTGGGCATGTCCTATGGCTCAGCGAGAGCGATGACAGTCTCGATTCCGGCATGATGCCGAGCACGAGTTCGTTACCCCCTAGCCGCATGTCACTCACTTCCTATCAAAGGCTCCCAACTCGGTTCCTCTCCATCGTCCACACCTGCTCGGCACTCATCCATATGCAAACTCTCATTTTCTCCGCGGCGAAACGCATAAACATCGCCATCCTGGGAAGCAACGATTACCAACGCCACGTCTCTGTGGCTCGCCGCTACCGCAGCGCTCCAACGTCGAGCACCGGCACCCCGCAATCGGATGTCGTGATCCGTTCGCACGAGAGGAATCCACTTTCCAATCGTACCCTCGTCGCCGTGGAGAAGAAACTGACAGTCGACCATTGGCCGTTCATTTTGGTCCAGCCACACGCAGGTGGCGCCATCCATGGTCATGAACCGGCGAATCTCTCCACGTCTCGACGACTCGAGATTCATGGGGTTCCACAGCCCCATGGGGTATGCCATCTTCATGAAAACGTTTCTAGGGTCATTCTTCGCCAATACAACCGCGCACCCTTCTTCCGGGTCGTCCGCAATCTCTACAACCAGGTTGCTGAGAAGAAGACCGCCTTCCTGTGAAAGTGCGATCCCCTCTACGTCCGAGATCCACTTCTGCACTCGCGCTGCTCTCGGTGTTTGCGCCGCGAATCTCTCGATCACGGTCCGTCCGATCTGCACGCCACCTGAACCGTTTGCCCGTTCATAGGCGAGAGTGAGTAGTGGCCAATTCGAACGGGCCACCTTTTCTTGCCGCTCCAGGTACCATTCCCAGTTGCCATCTACGGGTCGCAATAATCCCACGGGAGCTCGGCCAAGACTGGTCATATCCCAAAACAAGGCATATCGCGCATCATCAAACCAGACATAGTTTTCCTTCGAAGCGACACGAATGGCTCGTTCTCGTGCTTTGTTTATTTTCTCGCTCGCGTCGGCACGTGGATCCGGTCTTGCGCCCTTTGCCAGGTGCTGGTCGGCTGGCACTGCCACGGCTTCGCAGAGCCCGGCCTCTGCTGGTGGATCAGACAGTTCAAAACGGCCGCTATCCAGGACTTCTCCCAAGTCACCGGCAGCAAGCCAAAACTGAAGTGCTTTGCCCTCATGCCGCTTCGCTCGCAAGTGGCAGATGAGAGTGGTCATCCACATTAAAACGCAGTCGCGCCATACGCTGAATTCATCGAGGTGGAAGCCTCTGTCGAGGAGATCAGTCGCCAGTTTCCAATTCGGGGTAAGCCGTCGCGGCTGCTCGCCATTCATAACCGGACCCACTGGACAACCCGGAATTAGTCTTCCACAAGCCAGGTCTTTCGCACCGTAGATCAGTGCCTTGGTTTTAGTACATGCAACATCTTCATAAGGGTCGGGGATGTCACGCCCGTGGTGATCCACGAGCGCCTTTACATCCTTCAGGCACGCGTGAAGATGTGCATCCGCATCTATCATCGCGGGATTTTCGGAGTCTGTACGCAAGGTGAACAACGTGATCGACGGCGGTGTCTCATATGTCTCCTTCTCGTCTGTCTCTTTAGACAACACGCAATGGAAGTCCATGACGCGGTGTGTGCCTTCGTTAGCAACGCAATCCAGAAATGCCCTCGCCGATTGCAACGCTGTAAGAAATTTCTCGACTGCCGAATCGTCTTCGTTCTCGACGGCATCGGCCGGTAGAGCACTGCCCAGTTCCATGGCTATGGCCATCTCTTCGGGGCGCAGAAGCCCCTTAGCGTACCCGACTGCGACGTCAAAATCCTTTCGGAGCGTGTTATGCACTAGATTCCGCTCCAGATTCCCCCGATGGCGCTCTATCAGTTTGCCCGGGACAAGCCGCTCTGCTAGGCCCTTCGAATACTCCACCTCCAGTGTGGCATCTGCCGGCGTGCTTTTCGCGAGCGAGTCACCGCCATCAGTCAACGTAAAGCGAATGGTTCCTATCCGATTCTTCTTGGCGTAAAAGTACACCCACCGCAGAAGAGAAAAGTGAGAGCCGAATTGTCTCAGGTGGCGCTGAAATATATCGAGCGTCCTCGTGCCTCCCGGTTGCTCCCAAGGATAAGCAGAGGATACTCGTAGGGCACCGCGAACCTCGTCGTTTCCCCAGTAATAGTGAAGGACGGCGAATGCAGGAGGGGCGTTGTCAAGTAGTGCCGACTTAGTATTGCGAAGAACGATCTTAACGTCATCGAGAAAATTTACAGCGGGAGGGTCGACCTTGTTCATGGCATCTGCCTCGCCCAGTGGATTTGGCGTTCCAGGAATCGGAGGAATAGCTTGTTGAGACATAGGCCCATACCTCCCGACAACAGAAGCGCTGCGAACATATCCGGCACGTTATAGAGCAGGCGGGACTCGTAGATCCGATCGCCCAGACCATACTGTGTTCCGCTAAACATTTCCGTAGCCACAACCACAATGGGCGCGAACGCTAAACAAGTGCGAAATCCGACTAGGAGTTGCGGAAGACCTTCAGGGAGCGTGACGTAGGCGAATGCCTGGAAGCGAGATGCGCCCAATGACCGTGCAGCCCTGAGCCTAACGTCGCTTGTATGGCGAACGGCGTATGCGGAGGCAATTAGCATGACGAACGTCACGAACCATGCCGTGGTCGCGATCTTCGCCGGGTCGCCCGGACCAAACACCAGGATGAAGAAAGGGAACAGAGCAAAGGCAGGTAGCGTTCGGAAGAAATCCACAGTGCCCTCAAGGTATCGCCATAGCAACGGCGAGACGCCGATCCCGACACCCAATGCAAGGCCGATGGTCGTACCGATACCGAGCCCGAGGAACACTCGCAGAAACGTCCATCCGAGATCCTTGAGGATCTCGCCCGACATTGCGAGTTCGTAGAGGCGTCGCGCTGTGGCGCCAGGGCTGGCGACGAAAAATTCGCTGACGAGACCACCGTAGGATATGACGGCCCACAGGACAAGAAGCAGGATCGGGGCAATCCACGTTTGTCTACTCATGATCCCCAAGCCTCCACAGCGATCCCGCGAAACTTATCCAGAACTACTGCGAATTCATCTGAATGAACGCGCCGCGTATGCCGTTCCGGCGCCAATGGCACGTCCTCTATCTTGTGGATGCGGGCCGGAAGCGGCGTCAGGAAGGCGATTCGATCCGCGGCAAGGATGCAATCCTCGAGGTTGTGCGAAACCAGAATGGCCGTGATCCCCATGGAGCCAATGATTCGAAGTACTTCCGTCCGTACGCGATCGCGCGTCGTCGCGTCAAGCGAACTGAATGGCTCGTCCATCACGAGAGCAGAGGGTGAATTGCACAACGCCCTAGCTAATGCGACAAGTTGTTGCTGCCCACCGCTAAGTTGATAAGGGTACTTTTCCACATCGAGAGTCAATTCCAGGATTCGCGCACACTCTCGCGCTTGCGCGAGCCGGTCGTGCCGCCGCTTTCCCTTGACCTTTGCTGCAAAGGCGATGTTCTCCGCACACGTCATCCAGGGGAACAAGGAAGCGCGGTAGTCCTGAAAAAGACATCCGACATCCCCAGGAACAGGCGGCTTCCCATCAACAAAAACTTGCCCGCCGTCAGAGGGTATCAGTTGGGCGATGATGTTCAGGATGGTGGTCTTGCCGCATCCGTTAGGTCCATGGAGCGCGAGGATCTCGCGTGACCTGACGCTCAGGGAAAACCTATCGAGGACTGTCACGAGGTCTTTCCCGCTAGTCGCATAGCTCTTGACTAAATCGCAGGCACGTATGTAGCCGTCGGCAAACATCGCTCTATTGCACCATTGCATTGACATCGATTCGTGAGGCCAGGAGATTCGCATCGAGGAGAATGTCCGCAAGCCGCTGCATGGGGTCGAGCTTCATTTCATGACTGCCCCACCAGTAGTAGATCTGCGAGTGTTGGGCCTCGTCTTTCGAAAGCGGCGTGTACGTCACCAGGGATTTTTTGGCTTGATCGGGATTCGCGTTGATGAGTTCTATCGCCTGGTCGAGGGCGTCAACAACTGCCTTGGCATCCTCCGGCCGCGAGGACAAGAACTCCCGAGAGAGCACTGCACCTCCTGCCGGAAAGGGGTTGATAATGTTCTCACGAAAGAACGGTACAAGGGGGCGAGCTATGCCCTTCTGAACTCCAACCGTGGCGTATGGCTCAAAGGCGAAGACCGCGTCGAATTGGCCCGACTGCAGTGCACCTAGCAGAGACTCCGGCGCCTCCTGTTCGATGAATACGTCTTTCTTCGGATCCCAACCCATGTTCTTGAAATAGAGTTGAACCCAGACGAGTTGCGATGCGCCTTTGCCCGTTCCGACCGCTTTACCCTTAAGATCCTGGACAGTTCGGATATCCGAGTCGGATCGCACAAGAACGAATCCCGTGTACCGGTCCTGTTCCCTCATTTCGACGGATACGTTTACCAGGCGGATGATATTGGAATCCTTCGCATGGACTGCGTACAGCACGGAGAAGCTGTTGCCCATAGCACCATCTGCCTTGCCCCCTAGCACGAGGTCGAGAGCTTCGCTCGTACTTGAGCACTTGATCGGCTCTATTTGCACATTACGACGCTCAAACATCTGGTTATCCATCGCTACGAAGAATGGGAGGTCGGCGGAATAGGGAATGTACGCCAGGCGCACCTTGCTGCGCCCATGGTCGTTACGACCACATCCTCCTATGATGCCAGTCAGAACTAGCAGGGCGACCAGCCAAACGGCGCGGGTTCTTATTGCCATTGCATCGCTCCTCCACTATAAGTTATTTTGGGGCCTTTTTGCGGGCACACCGTATATCCTTCTTCCGAGGTTTGCCTAATATCCTACGGTAGCGCGTAATGCGATTTGAGATGGTTTCAACCCATCCATGCCATCGTTGCCACGACAACAACCGAGGTATCCCCAGGCGAGAGCAAGCGCCAAGGCCGGCTGAGGCTTGATAGTTGCTCCCAAAGTCGATCTCTCTTGGGGTCGGTCCGGAACGGACACCAATTAACCTCAGAACCCGAACTTGCGGGTCGATGCATTCATAGCCTCTTATCAGTCGAAACCCCATGTATTCTGCTGGCTACACATAATCCCGTCAAGAACCGATCTAGTAGAGACCTACCTCAGCCACAGAGTATATACCCACCCCCCTCCGTGGTCCTAGGAACTTCTTCCGCGACTATTTCCAGCCTGCCGCGCCACCCCTGCACCGCCCAATCAGCGCCTGCCTGTCCCCGCCAAAGGCACTTGTTCCCTTTTGACCTTTAGAGATTATGCGTCCAGATCCGATCTGCCCGAAGCGCAGCCACGTCCGAGCCACATCCCTGCTGACCTTTGGAAATGCACCGTCCGTTCGACACCGCTGAATGGATGGACTTCGTCTGACCTACTTCATCCGACACTTCAGTCGCGCGCAGGGTAGGTAACTGGTAGTGGTCTCCAACCCACACCAGGAGTGACGATGTTCCGCAACGAGGCGCTTGAACGAGGCAGGTTCAAACGCGTCCCCGATCGCTGGCAGACCGAATTCGGCCGCTGGGTGGCCGATATCGGCGTGCCCCGCATCGTCGCTGGCCTCGCCCACGATCCCGACCTGCGCGTCACCAACCAGGCCGTCTACGAGTGGCTCCAGGGCCACACGCCCCGTCCGGCCCGCGCCATGGCCCTCGTCGAAATGTCCCGGGGCCGCCTCACCCTCGAGGCCATATACCAGCACAGTCGGCAGATCAAACAGGCCGAAGGCGACCCCGGAGGCCCGCGATGAGGATCGACCTGCAGATCGACTCCGCCCCGCTGGTCCTGCGCCTGCAGAACGGCCAGCGCCGGCTGGCCTACGCCGTGGTCAACGCCATCAACAACACGGCCAAGCGTATCCAGGCTGTCGAACGCCGGCGCATCGAGGAAGAGTTCACGATCCGGAAGAAGGAGTTCATCCGCCGCCAGGCCGCGGTCATCAAGCCGTTCGCCAACGTGAAGCAGGGTCGGCCCTATGCCGAGATCGGGGTCGGACAGAAGCCCCGCCTGCTGCTCTCCGCCTTCGAGCGCGGAGCAGAACGCAAACCGTTCACGCAGGGGGCCAGGCGTGTGGCCGAACCTGTGGTCGGCGGACCCGCCCGCCCACGGTTCACGCAGCCCGTCCCGCCCGAACTGCGCGCCCGCCGTCTCCGCTTCGATCTCACCAAGACCGGCCGTCGCCGTGTCGGGGTCACGCGCACCAAGACCTACCTCGTACCCGAGGTCGGCATCTTCCAGCGCACGGGACCCGGGGCCTCGCGCCTAGTCTACGCCTTCACGAGCGGCAAGAAGCTCAAACCGCGGCTCCGGTTCGTCGAGACCGCCAAGAAGGAGTCCGACCGCTGGTTCCGTGAGGAGATGGAGAAGGAAGTGCTGAACGCCATCGCGAGGTCGAAAGGAAGAGGCCTGTGAACCCGAGAGTTTCGCATGTCGCTTCGCCCCCGCGAAGCCGCCAAATCATAACTGACGATGCTGTAGGTACTTCCGGCGCTATCAGCCGCGGGTGCCGGCGACCTCGGTTCACGTAGCGTGGGAGAATCATGAAACAAGTTACCACCGACACCAAACGTTCCAGTTCCGGTAAATCGAAGAATGCCGCAGATGCGCCCGAAACGGCCTCTGCGGGCGATTCCGCACGTCCGGACTCCCCCGTCATCTTGCCCGGCAAACTGGAACACTGGAACATCGACCGGCTCCGCCCCTACGAGCGGAACCCGCGCACCCATAGCCCGGAACAAATCACCAAGATCGCAGCCAGCCTGCTCGAGTTCGGCTGGACCAACCCGATCCTGGTCGACAGCGACGCCGGTATCATCGCCGGACATGGGCGGTTGCTTGCCGCCCGCGAGTTGGGAATGACC
>Ga0180007_10002469_pt1 | contig 22071 bp, 19 predicted proteins | sample MM_PC_MetaG_FD_121122 | JGI IMG/M metagenome (GOLD analysis project Ga0180007, IMG submission 121122) | Groundwater microbial communities from the Aspo Hard Rock Laboratory (HRL) deep subsurface site, Sweden - MM_PC_MetaG | ecosystem: Environmental > Aquatic > Deep subsurface > Groundwater... | reverse complement strand
GAGCAGGAAGGCAGCGCCGCTCCAGTCGCCCTCGACCTCGTACTCGGCCGGCCCGTAGGGCTTCCCGGCTACGCGGAACTCGCCGAAGCCCTCGTCGCGCTCCGCCTCGGCGCCGAAGGCCCTCATAATGTCCAGGGTCAGGTCGACGTAGCCCCGGCTAGCCAGGCCGCGCGCCACGACGGTAGACCGGCCCCCAGCCATGGGCAGGGCCAGTAGCAGGCCGGTGACGAACTGGGAGCTCTCCGCGCCGTCCACCTCGACGCGGCCCGCGCGCAGCGGCCCGCGCACGCGGACGGGCTGGAAGCCGCCCTCGGTGGAGCACTGGACCCCGAGCGCGGCGAGCGGCCCCTCTACCATGCCCACGGGCCGCCTCGCCAGCGAGCCCGAGCCGCGCAGCTCGACCCTCCCCGACGACAGGGACGCAATGGCGGAGAACATGCGCATGCATAGGCCCGACTCGCCGCAGGAGACGGAGACCGACGCATCCGCGGCCCCGGAGAGGCCGCCCCGCACGAGCACGCGGTCTTCCCGCCTATCGACCGTCGCGCCTAGCGCCTCGACGACGCGCATGGCCGCCAGGGAGTCGTCGCACCACGTCGGGTTCGTGATGACGGACTCGCCGGCCGCCATCGCCGCGCACGCCAGGGCCCTCTGCATGGCGCTCTTCGAGGCCGGCGCGCGGACGCTGCCGCGTACCGGGGAGGGCTCAACCGAGCGCGTCATGGATTGCCTCCGCGATCATCGACGGGCGCATCCCGTCGGTATGGATATCGAGCGCGGCGCACTCCGCGTACCAGGGGCGGCGGCGCTCGTAGAGTACCCGTATCATGGCCTCGGCGTCCCCCGCGAGGAGCGGCCGCGAGCCGCCTACGGAGCGGGCGGCCAGGCTCGCGAGGTCGGCCTTGAGCCAGACTACCGAGAAGCGCTCGCGTAGCAGGGCCCGGTTCTCGGGCGACTCTACGCAGCCTCCGCCGGTGGCGAGCACGACGGGGCCGCCGGCGGCGACCGCCGCCAGGGCGGCGCGTTCCCGGGCCCTGAAGCCCGGCTCTCCCTCGGCCTCGAAAATAGCCGCTACCGGCTTGCCCGCCCCGGCGGCGATAGCCTCGTCGAGGTCGACGAACGGCAACCCTTCTAGCGAGGCGAGGAGCGCCCCGACGCTCGTCTTTCCCGTAGCCGGCAACCCGATGAGCGCGATGCGCCTCGGCCCCGAATCTTGTTTCTCCATGCCGCATCTTACCCGGCCGAGCCTCCTCGGTCAACGAACCGCCCCCTTACGGAGAGTACGCGTCGTCGCTATTAACCCGGCCCAGCGTCGCCCCCTTGGTCGGCGCGACGTGCCAGTCGGACCCCGAGTCGGCGTCGCCCGACGAGGAGGAGCGGCATACGGTCCTCGTGCTCGTCGTGCCCGTGGAGCGGGCGCAGTCCTCGGGCCTGGGCGGCTCTGAGGCGACCCAGGCGCCCGCGGCGACCAGGGCCGCCACGCGGTCGCGCAGGGCGGCGGTCCCGAACCCGCCGTAATTCTCGTCGGAATCGGCCGTCCGCTCGCTATACGCCACGGCGTCCATCACTATGCCTACGGGCGAGCTGTACAGCGACGCCACGCCGTTCTTGCCGGGCAGCGCGGCATCCCCTCCCCGGTACCAGAGGTCCCACGCCTCCGCGCTCGCGTCCAGGCCTCCCGAGGACGCCCGGTCGACCGTCTCGTCCGTCTCTTCAGCTATCCCCTGGGGCTTGAGGTGGAGTATTACGTAATCCCCGGCGCTCACCGCCAGCGGCGGGAAGACGAAGCGAGCGTCGTAGTTCTCCCTAACGCCTATAAACAAGGCGAGCCCGGCGCAGTTCCCGCCGGAGGTCGCGAACAGCTCGATAGCGTCTGGATGGGTCGACGTGCCCTCGGTGAGGAGCTCGTTGAAGACCAGTCCCGGAGTGTCGGGGTTGAAGCCCCAATACGGCAGGACGAAGCTGGAGAGGTTCCCGGCGGCGTCCGCCACTATCCCGGAGACGGCGTAGGCCGCGCCCGGCTCCTGGGCGCCCCCGAGCGAAACGACGACGCTTCTACGGTCGTCGCCTAGGCGCGAGGCCGATACGGCCGGGCCGGGCGACGACGCGAAGCCGGGTACCGCCTCGGCTATATCCTCGTCGAACGCGATAACCAGCTCGGCCGAGCCGGAAGGCCCCCACGAGGCTACGGCCGGCGGCCGCAGGTCGCCCGGCTCGAAGACGGCCGCCGCGGGCTCGGGCACGCATCCGGCCGCGAGCCAAGCGCCGGAGAGCGCTAAGAGAGCATCGAGGGCGCGCCTTTCCGCGCGTCCGGCGTATCGTCTATCCATCGCAAGCCTCCTTGCAGCCCGAAGGAACGAATCCTCCCGGGACTGCGAGAAAGACGCCCCATGGAGCATCGGCGCTTTCGGCGAGGCGCCCTCGGTCAGGAGCAGGATACGTCTTTACAAGCCTTGAGGCTCATGGTACAGTCATTTACTTTCTTAGTGAAAGTAATGCACCTAATACTTCGGGGAGTCGAACGATGAGCCCAAGCGAACGGGCGAGGGTCGAGGCCTTCGCCAAGGAAATCAGGAAGCTAACCATAGGCATGATAGCCGAGCTAGGCGTCGGGCACATAGGCGGCGCCATGTCCATAGCCGACCTCCTGGCCGTGCTCTACGATAAGCGGCTCAAGGCCTATCCGGAAGATGCCCGGGCCGCCGATCGCGACAGGCTCGTCCTGTCCAAGGGCCACGCGGGCCCCGCCCTCTACGCCGCGCTCGCGGCCAAGGGCTTCTTCCCGGCGGAATGGCTCTCCACCCTCAACAAGGGCGGGACGAGGCTCCCGAGCCATTGCGACAGGAACAAGACCCCGGGCATCGACATGACTACGGGCTCGCTCGGGCAGGGCCTGTCCGCGGCCTGCGGCATCGCGATGGCCCTGAGGCTCGACTCAAACCCCGCGACCGTCTACGCGATCATAGGAGACGGCGAGAGCGACGAGGGACAGAACTGGGAGGCCGCCATGTTCGCGGCCCAGAAGCGCCTCTCGAGCATCGTCGCGTTCACCGACTACAACAGGGCCCAGATAGACGGCACGACCGACGAGATCATCGGGCTCGGCGGCCTCGCCGAGAAATGGGCGGCCTTCGGCTGGAACGCCCTCGAGATAGACGGCCACGACGTAGGCGCCATAGACGCGGCCATCGAGACGGCCGCGGCCGTAGGGGACAGGCCGACCATGATCGTCCTCCATACCGTCAAGGGCAAGGGCTGCAGCTTCTGCGAGGGACAGGTCGGGAGCCACAACATGAACGTCACCAAGGAAATGGCCGCCGAGGCCGTGGCCGCGCTCGGCGCGTAGCGAGGAACGAAATGGAAGCTTTAAAGGAAATGCGCGCGGTATACGCGGAGACGCTCGTGCGGCTCGGGGCGGCCGACGATCGTATCGTCGTCCTGGAGGCGGACCTCATGAAGGCCACGGGCACGGGTCCCTTCGCCAAGGCCTATCCGGAGCGGACCGTCAACGTCGGGGTCGCCGAGGCCAACATGGTCGGAATAGCGGCCGGCATGTCCGCGGAGGGTAAGATACCCTTCGCGGCTACCTTCGCCTGCTTCGCCAGCCGCCGGGCCTACGACCAGTTCTTCGTGTCGGGCAACTACGCCAGGCTCAACGTCAAGCTCGTCGGCACCGACCCCGGCGTCTGCGCCGCCTTCAACGGCGGCACCCACATGCCCTTCGAGGACCTGGCCCTGATGCGCGCGGTGCCGGGCCTCGTCATCGTAGAGCCGTCCGACCCCGTATCGCTCGCGGCCTTCGTACAGAAGGCCGCCGAGCGCGACGGCTGCGTCTACCTCCGCCTTCAGCGCAAGGCCGCTCCCGCCCTATATAAGGAAGGCGAGACCTTCGACTTCGGCAAGGCCAAGCTGCTCCGCGCCGGCTCGCCCGACGGGAAGGCCGACGCCGTCATAGTCGCCCTGGGAGCGCTGATGGCGGGCGAGGCCCTCAAGGCCGCCGACCTCCTCGCCGCGGAGGGCAAAAAAATAGCGGTCATCGACGCGCTGTCTCTGAAACCGCTGGACGAGGAGTTGATACTGGAGTGGGCCGCGAAGACCGGCCGCGTAGTGACCTGCGAGAACCACCAGAAGCGCGGCGCCCTCGGCTCCGCCGTCGCGGAGGCTATCGCCGAGTCGGGCGTCCCGTGCAAATTCGCCCGCGTCGGCGTGGACGACGAGTTCGGCGAGGTAGGCACCCAAGATTGGCTCGCCGACCGCTTCCGCCTCACCGCCCCCCATATCGTCGCCGCGATAAAGGGCCTGTAACAATAATTTTACACTGAGACACGGAGAATATGAGATAGATCATGAAAGAGGGAAGATAATGAACGATATGCTATTCTTTTTTCCTTCCCTCGTCCTTCTCCGTGGCTCCGTGCCCAAATTCCCGATCTCAAGGAGCACTACATGAAACTCGCCATAGCGTCGGACCTGTCCGGATTCCCCCTCGCGAGGGAGATAGTCAAGCACGTCAAGGAGAACCATCCGGAGATCGTGATCGTCGACTTCGGCATAGACAGCGCCGACGCCCCCCTGCCCTATTTCGTCCAGGCCCCCAAGGTCGCCCGCGCCGTCCAGTCCGGCGAGGCCGAGAAGGGCGTCCTCGTCTGCGGTACCGGCCAGGGCATGGCCATAGTCGCCAACAAGCACAAGGGCGTCTACGCCTGCGTGGTCGACGACCTCTTCTCCGGCGAGCGCGCGAAGATAGTCAATAACGCCAACGTCATAACCCTAGGCGGCTGGATCACCGCGCCCTTCCTGGGAACGCAGATCGTGGACGCCTGGCTCGCTATGTCCTTCACCCAGAAGATGGAATTCAAGAAGGACTTCCTGACCAACGCCTTCAACAAGGTCGTGGAGATCGAGGCGGAGCAGTTCAAGTAACGACGAGTGGAGGCGTACGCGATGAACGATAACGAACGAACGATAGCCGGCCTCGTCGCCAGGGCGCGCGCGGCCCAGGCCGTAGCCGCCGAGTGGGACCAGGCCCGCGTCGACGAGGCCTGCGTAGCCGTAGGCTGGGCTGTCTACAACGACGATAACATAGCCAGGCTCGCGGCGAGCGCGGTCGAGGAGACCGGCATGGGCGTGGTCGCCGACAAGGTGGCCAAGCATAAGAACAAGGTGCTGGGCGTCCTCCGCGACCTGCGAGGAGCCAAGAGCGTCGGCCTCATAGAGGTTGACGAGGCGCGCGGCCTGCGCAAGTACGCCAAGCCCGTCGGCGTCGTGGGGGCGCTCGCGCCGGTCACCAACCCGACGGCCACCCCGTCGTCCAACGGGCTGTCCATACTGAAGGGCCGCAACGCGGTCATCTTCGCGCCCCATCCCAAGGCCAAGCGCTCCAGCGCCATGGCCGTAGGCTTCATGCGGGCCGCCCTCGAGAAGGTCGGGGCTCCCGCGGACCTCGTGCAGCTCGTCGAGGAGCCGAGCGTCGAGCTGACCCAGGAGCTGATGCGCCAGGTGGACCTCGTCGTCGCCACCGGCGGCGGCGCGATGGTCAAGGCCGCCTACTCCTCCGGCACGCCGGCCTACGGCGTAGGGCCGGGCAACGCCGTCCAGCTGCTCGCCGAGGACGCCGACCCCGTGGACGCCGCGGCCAAGATCTCCGCCAGCAAGGCATTCGACAACGCGACCAGCTGCTCCAGCGAGAACTCCGTCGTCGCCCACGACGCCGTCTACGCGGCTTTCGTAGAAGCGATGAAGGCCAAGGGCGGGCATCTCTGCTCCGCGGACGAGAAGGCGAAGCTCCGCTCGTGGCTCTGGATAGCCGGCAAGGACGGGCGCGAGGGACTGAACCCGAGGATCATCGCCAAGAGCGCCGAGTCGATCGCGCGGGGCGCGGGCTTCGCCGCTCCCGCGGGCACGAGATTCCTCATGGTCGAGGCGGAAGGCTCGCCCGACGAGGAGAAGTTCGCGCAGGAGAAGATATCGCCCGTACTGACGCTGTGGCGCTGCGCGTCGTTCGACGAGGGCCTGGGGCTCGTGGTCGGCATCACCGACGCCTGCGGTACCGGCCACTCCTCGGGCGTCTTCAGCTCCAGGCCCGATTATATCGACCGCATGGGCCTGACGATGCGCTCGAGCCGCGTCATGGTGCGCCAGGGCATGGCCTCGGGCAACGGCGGCACGTTCGCCAACGGCATGCCATCCACCGTCACCCTCGGCTGCGGCACCTGGGGCGGCAACATCACCACGGAGAACATCCACTGGCGGCACTTCATCAACGTCACCTGGCTGTCGCTGCCCCTGCCCGCCAGCCGCCCGGGTGACGACGAGATATTCGGCGCCTATCTGGCCAAGTACGGAGCCTGAGCCATGAAGCTGTTTGAGTACCAGGCGAAGGACGCGTTCGCGGAACGGGGCATCCCGGTACCGGAACGCCGGCTATGCGCTACTCCGGAAGAGGTCAGGGCGGCCGCCGCGGCGATAGGCTGCCCCTGCGTCGTGAAGAGCCAGGTCCTGCGGGGCGGCCGCGGCAAGGCCGGGCTCGTCCGCCTCGTCGCCTCTCCCGAGGAGGCCGGAGCGTACGGTTCCGAGCTCCTGACGGGCGGGCTCGGAGCGGCGCACGGCGTCAGGAGGGTCCTCGTCGAGGAGGCCGTCGACATCGGGCGCGAGCTCTACGTCTCCATCACCGTCGATCCCCTAGCCGCAACGGCCCTCGTGCTGGCCTGCGCGGAGGGAGGCGTCGACATCGAGGAGCTCGCCCGCACCGCCCCGGAGAGGATACTCCGGGAGAGGGTCGACCTCGACGTCGGGCTCCTGCCCTTCCAGGCCCGAGACCTCGGGTACGCGCTCGGCCTCGGGCCGGAGCTAAGCGGAAGCTTCGTGACGCTATTGGCCGGCCTCTGGCGGGTTTTCAGGGAGAAGGACGCCGAGCTCGCGGAGATCAATCCCCTGTTCGTGACGAAGGCGCGGGGCGACCGGCCCGCGGCCCTCGTGGCGGGCGACGGCAAGCTGGCGATCGACGACAACGCGGCCTTCCGCCAAGGCGGGGCCGAGCCTTCGCGCGAGTACTTCGACTCCGAGCTCGCGTTCCGAGCGGCGGTCGAGGGCATACCCTACCTGCAGTTCGACGGCGACGTCTCGCTGATGTGCGCGGGCGCGGGCCTGACCACCGTAGTCTACGACCTCGTCAACTACGAGGGAGGCTCCGTCGCCAACTACCTCGAGTTCGGCGGCCCGAACTATAAGAAGGCGGTGCGGGCCATGGAGCTGTGCCTCGCGAACGACCCCAAGGTGATACTCATCGTCACCTTCGGCACTATCGCCCGAGCGGACGTCATGGCCGACGGTATCGCCGAGGCGATAGCGAAGCTCAAGCCGCGCTGCCCCATCGTCGCCTGCATACGCGGCACCGGCGAGGAGAAGGCCGTCGAGACGCTGAGGGCGGCCGGGCTCGACCCGCTCTTCGACACCGAGGAGGCGGTCAGGCGGGCCGTCTCGCTTTCGAAGGCCCCGAGGGCCGAGGCGACGAGGGCCGAGACGACGGGAGGGCGAGCATGAGCGTTTTCATTGACCGCGGCGACCGGGTACTCGTCCAGGGAATCACCGGCGCGGAGGGCTCGTTCTGGACGAAGCACATGATCGAGCTCGGCACCCGCGTCGTGGTCGGCGTCACGCCGGGCAAGGAAGGCCAGAGCGTCGAGGGCGTCCCCGTGTACCACACCGTGCGCCGGGCGGTCGCGGACGTCCCGGCGGACGCGGCGATGCTGTTCGTGCCGCCCCGCTTCACGAAGGACGCCGTCTTCGAGGCCCTCGACTCCGGCTTCGCCAAGATCGTCGCAGTTGCCGACGGCATACCCCTGCAGGACGCGATCCAGATTCGCAAGGCGGCCCTTTCCTGCGGCGCCCGCGTCGTGGGCGGCAATACCTCGGGCGTCATCAGCCCGGGGCTCGCGATGATGGGCATGTTCCCGTACTGGATTGAGCGGGTCTACAGGCCCGGCCGCATAGGCGTCATGACGCGCTCGGGCTCGCTGACCAACGAGGTGACGGCTATGATAGTGCGGGCGGGCTTCGGCGTATCCAGCCTCATCGGCGTCGGGGGCGACCCGGTTCCGGGCGCGCGCTTCGCCGAGATGCTCCCGGACTTCCAGTCGGATCCCGGCACCGACGCCGTGGTCATAATCGGCGAGCTCGGCGGCTCGATGGAGGAAGAGGTCGCAGAGGCCATGGAGTCCGGCGCCTTCAGGAAGCCGGTCGTAGCCTTCCTGGGCGGCCGAACCGCGCCCGCCGGCAGGCGCATGGGCCACGCCGGCGCCATAGTCTCGGGCGGCAAGGGCTCGGTAGCCGACAAGATCGCGGCCCTCGAGAAGGCGGGAGCCGCGGTCGCGGACAGGCCGCGCCTCGTCGGAGAACTGCTCCAGCGCGCGCTCGGCGCGGCATCAAGGAAATGAGGAACCACAAACGATGACAACCCTGCGGCAGAAGAATCCCACAGTCAAGAACGCGATCCTGTTCGCGGTAGCTCTGGCTATCGGACTCGCGATCTCCCTCACGCCGGCCCCAAGCTCCCTGGTGTCCACCATCGTCAACGCGGTGGACCCGGGAACGGCGAAACCATCCTACCCCGCCGCTATGCACTCAGGCGGGCCCGGCATGGCGGCCCTCGGCGTCATGGCGTTCGCCCTCGTGCTCTGGATCACCGAAGCCCTGCCTTTCCACATCACCGGTCTCATGGCGCTTATATTCCTGACCCTGCTCAAGGTGGGCAAGTACAAGGAAATCATCTCCACCGGTTTCGGCAATGACATCGTCGTGTTCTTCATCGGCGTCCTAGTAATCACGGCGTTCATTACCAAATCGGGACTCGGCAAGCGAATCTCCGCCGTCATCCTTTCCATAACGGGCAACTCGACCAGGGCGATACTATTCGGCTTCCTGGCAGCCGGCGCCATCCTGTCCATGTGGATAACCGACATGGCCGTCGCCGCCATGCTGATGCCGCTGGCCCGTGCCATCCTCCAGGAAGAGGGCTGCAAGCCCAAGGAGTCGAACTTCGGCAAGGCCCTCATGATCTCCGTCGCCTGGGGCGCCCTTATCGGCGGCATCGGAACGCCGGCGGGCACCGGGGCCAATCCTATCGCGCTGCAGTTCCTTGCCAACATGGCGGGCATCCGCCTGTCGTTCCTCGACTGGATGGTCTACGGCGTCCCGTCGGCTATTCTCATCCTGCCGGTCGCCTGGGGCACGCTCATGCTTTTCTTCCCGCCTGAAATGAAGCGACTCAAGGTCAGCGAGGAACGCCTCAAGGCCGAGCTCAAGGCCATGCCTCCGATGAACCGTGAGGAGAAAATCACGCTCATGATTTTCGCCTTAACCATCGTCATCTGGATAGCCACTCCGCTGCTCGAAGGCCCGCTGGGCATGGCCATCGAAATATCCATGCCGGCCCTTCTCGCCGCCTGCCTCTTCTTCATGCCCGGCATGAGCAAGGCGAAGTGGAAGGAAATCGAAGGCGAGATCGACTGGGCCGGCATCCTGCTCATCGTCTCGGGCATCTCGCTCGGCACGTACCTGTACAAGACTGGCGTCGCCGAATGGCTGGCCATCACCCTCCTAGGTAGGATCGGCGACGTGCCGCTGTTCCTGCAGCTGTTCCTGGTCACGCTCGGCGTATGCCTCCTGAAAGTCGTCTTCTCGTCCAACAGCGTCACGGCGACCATCCTGATCCCGCTCATCATCGGACTCGGCAAGGCTACCGGCATAGAGGTCACCGGAATCACCCTGGCGGCGGGGCTGACGACGAGCCTGGCTTTTATCCTCGTCACCACGACGCCTACAAACGTGATTCCGTTCAACGCCGGGTATTTCAGCATCAAGGACATGGCCAAGGCCGGCCTCGCGCTGACGGTGGGATCTTCTCTCGTCATCGCCGTGGTGTTCATGACCATCAGCGGCATCAAGGGCGGATTTTAATACTGCCCGGGGAAAAAAAAGCCCCGCCGCCACGTCATCGACGCAGCGGCGGGGCTATTTTTTATTTCGACGTCAGCGTGTTGACGCCGTCCCAGTCAGCGGCGGGCGGAACCTTCATGAACGCCCTGCAACGCCGGTAATACAGCCGGCTCGGACCGTCATCAATGTCAAGCCTCAGCGCGCGCGCGAATCCCACCATAGCTTCCTTCCACCGTCGTCCCTTGTACGACGCCAGGCCGCGCTCGTAGTGGCTGATCGTTTCCTCTTTCTTCTCCGGTACCTTGCCGGATATTTCCAGCAGCTCGTACACCGTGATGGGCTCGTTCTTGCCCACCACGCGGATCGTGTCCAGTTCCCTGAACCGGAACTGGTCCTTCACGCTCGCGTGCGTGTTCTGGCTGACCATGGTGTAGGTGCCGTAGGCCTTGTTAGCGCCCTCGAGCCTGGAGGCGAGGTTCACCGAGTCGCCCATCACGGTGTAGTTCATGCGCGTACGGGAGCCCATGTTGCCCGCGACGGCGGGGCCCGAATTGACGCCCATCCTCACCCTGAGCTCGTCCCTGCCTTCCTCCCGCCACCGCCCGCGCATCTCCCCGAGCCTGCGCTGCATCAGCACCGCCGATAGGCACGCGCGGTACGCGTGGTCGGGAAACGCCAAGGGCGCTCCCCAGAAGGCCATGATAGCGTCGCCCTCGTACTTGTCCACCGTGCCCTCTTCGCCCATGATAATATCGGTCATCTCGGACAGGTACTCGTTGAGCAGGTGGACGAGGCCCTCGGCGGAGAGCCGCTCCGAGATGGAAGAGAATCCGGCCACGTCGGAGAAGAACGTCGTTATGTCGCACGATTCACCTCCGAGCTTGAGCGCGTCCGGATTCTCGATGATGCGGTCGATGACCTCCTGGGAAAGGTACTTGGAGAACGCGCCCTGGATGAACTGCCTATGCTCCTCCTCGCCGGCGAACTTGGCTATCATTATGACGGCGGAGGGCGCGATGAGCGCCAGGTTGAGGCTGACCTGGTCTATCCAGACGTACGCCTCGGAGAACGCCAGCACTATTGCCGCGTTCACCGCGGCCACGGCGATCCCTATCGCGGCGTACGACAGCTTGGCCGACCGGTCATGGATGAAGAGCGCCAGCGCCACGGCCAGCGCGGCCATCGCCGCGAACTCGGCGTAGTCGGGCGCCTCGCGTATGAATCGCCCCCTGGCTATTGTATTGATGGCCGTCGGGTACGAGCCTACCATCCAGTAGTTGTTAGAGAGCGGCGTCACGCCCTCGTCCTGGGTGCCCGTCGCGGTCAATCCAAATACGGCCACCGAGTCGAACAGGTAATCGACCTCGGTCTTCGTGCTTATAGCGGTAAGGAGGTCTCGGAGCGACGAGATACCGTCCTCCGGCACGTCGTCCCCGGCCGCCTTCGCCGCCAGGAGCGCGTCGAGCTCGGCCTGCGTCTCGTCGAGGTAATCCTGGATGACCGCCTTGTACCTCCCGAGCGTGCCTTCGTACTCGCGCTTGAGCGCGAAGCGCCTCTCGAAATCGGTCTCGGCCAGTATCGCCGCCTTCTGGGCCTCGAGAGCCTCAGCCAGCTCCGTCCTGTCATCCCGCCCCGACGCCATGTCCTTGAGCATCAGCTGCATCTCGAACTGCTCCGCGTGCGCCGGGTACTCGATGAGCGCGTGCGCTGGGACGTATCGGGCCGTATGCTCGAAATCTCCCATCCAGTCGAAGAAGATGCCGCACTCGCGGTCCACGGGTATCGTTATGTCCCCCCGCCGGCCCGTGGCCGGATGCACGCCTCCGCGTACGACTATGCGCTCGCCGGGGACGACCTCCACGTCGGATATGCCCGAGCCGCACATCCTCAGGAAGGCTACGAGGCTCAGGTGGAGGTAGACCCGGTCGCCGAAGACGCGGACGAGCCTGACCCTACGGTGCGAGCCGTCCAGGTCAGCGTCGTTATCGACGAACCCGAAGGAGCCGGCGGCTTCCATCAGCTCCGGGATCGGGTAGTTGATGGTTACCCTATCGGGATCGGCCAGGGCCCGGAAGCGAGCCTCGAGGCCGCGGGGGATAGGCAGAGAGGCCTTCTCCTCGAAGAGCCTGATCGCCGCTTCCCGGGCGGCCGCGGCCTCGGGGGAAAGCGTCAGCTTGCTCTCGACCTTGGCGAACGAGAACGGGATCACGGCCCTCCCGAAATCCCGCACCGCCAGGGCCAGGTCCTTGTCGTTGTCTATGACCGCCGCGTACAGGTCGTCGGGAGCCAAGGCGCCTCCGGCCGACAGGTGCGAGTACAGGGCGTCGAACCCGGCCAGGTTCAGGAAGGCCGGGGACGCGTCCATGAACTGGAAGTCGAACACTAGGCTCCCCAGGCCGGCCGCCGCGAGCTGCCGCAGGGCGAAGGCGTAATAGTGGCGCGGCCACGGGTAGACGCCGAGCGCGGAGACGCTCGCGTCGTCCACGTTGAGGAGCACGAGCTCCGGCAGGGGCTCGGCCTTGGGCTTCATCTTGAAGCGGAGGTCGTAGAGGACGTACTCCAGCCGGTCGTGCGCCGGCGTGAGCGAGAATAGCGCGACGAGGGCCGAGGTGACGAGCGCGGTCAGGACCGCGCCCCTGGAGCCCTTGGTCGCCGCGCCCAGGCGCGCTAATAATTTTCCCATACCGCCCCTACCCGGCCCTACAGGGAAACGGTCAGTCCGCCGGAGACGGCGTATAGCATCGCCGAACCTGCGGGGAAGGCGGCGCCTGGCAGGAATAGCCCGGCGTCGAGGGAGAGGCTCAGGTCGTTGAACGGGGACCACCTTACGGACAGGTCGATACCGTGGCCGATGTCGTAGCTCGCCTCGGTGGCCCCGGCCGCCCCGGACGCGCCGTCCTGGGCGTACTTCATATAGTAGAAATAGCCGAGCCCGACGTTCGCGTTCCTCACGGCGAGCGGCGCGCCCTCGAGAGGATTAAAGCCGAACCCGGCGTACGCGACGTGGATATTGCTGAAGCCGGGCGCCAGGACCGTACCCGCGCCGAGCTTCCCGAAGGCCTGGAAGGCCGCGTCCGACCCGCTCGCGTTCCCGGCGGCGCCGGTCCCCGCCGTCCTGTCGGGATCGCCGGAGGCCAGGGAGTACCGGACCGTCAGCGTCGGCGACGTCGGCGCCCCGATCACGACGCGGTAGCGGCACGTGCCGCCGAACGCGGCTATGGCGCCGCTCGACGCGCCGAGGGGGCTGTAGCCGTCCTCGAGGTACCACTCGACCAGGTACTCCCCTCCCGCGACGAGGCCCTTGGCCTGGAGCCCCGTATACCAGCTCGTATACGAACCGTCGGAGGAGAGCCCGAAGTCGCCCTGGTACATCCCTAGCAGCGACAGCTCGTGCCCGAAGATGGATACGCCTATGGAATACCCGCCCAGGTAGCGCCTCGCGCCGTTCTCGTCGTCCCAATCGCCCATGCCGAAGGGGGAGAATTCCGGCGCGAGGAATCCCGTGTACAGGCCGAAAGCCTTAACCGAGACGGGGCCGACGGACAGCTGGGCGTCGAGCCCGTCCCCGTAGCCCGAGAGCGCCAGCCCCGAGCCTAGTATGAACGGCTTGCGCCCCACTGATAGAGTGAGGCCCGCCTCGGGGATGGTCGATTGAAGGTACGCCGCGTTCACTTCCCAATAATTCCTGAAGGCCAGCCCCGCCTCGGGCGCGGGCAGGATGCTATAGACGAGCGCGTCCCTGGCCCTGGCGTACAGCTGCCACCTATCCGGCAGGCTTAGCCTTAGCCAGAGGCTGCCGTTCGCCCCTGCCGCGAGCTCGGCGGACTCCCCGCCGCCCGAGTACAGGGCCGCGGAAGAGACCGCGGCGCCCCAGTCGAGGAGCCACGGGGCCTTGGGCTGCGGAGGGACGAGGAAACCGTCGTCCTTGAACAATTCCTGCGCCCCGAGCCGAGCCGCGCCGGAGACCGCGGCCCAGGCGAGTATCGCCAGGCCGAGCGTCTGTCTAGCTCGCGGCCTCATTCCCGGCTCCCGTACGCGGCCCCGAGCCTGGCGACGAAATCGAGCAGCTCGATCCCGTCCATTACGTCGCCGCCCGAGCTCGTATTGGCGAAGACCCCGTCGAGCACGAGCGCCCTGAACGCGTAGCGCTCTATAGGCAGGACGACGAACGCTATAGACGTCCTCAGGCGGAGCGCCTTCGCGACTACGTAGCCCGCCCTCGCCTTCGTTAGCCTATCCTGGGGCTCGTACCGCCCGAGCGCCTCCTCGAGACGAGATTCTAGGCCGTCCATCCCCGGGAAGGACGCTACGATGGCCGGGGCCATCAGGCGTAGCTCGGCGACCGAGCAGGCTCGCTCGTCGCCTATCGCCACGATATCGTCGAGGCTCTGCGCGCGCAGGCCGCCGACCGCGCACCAGGCCAGGCAGACTAATAGGAACTTCCTCATTTTTAACCCCGCGGTATCGGTTTTCCAGAGAATCAAGGAAACGCCAGACTTACGTTGACGGTGCCCGTCGTCCCCGACGACGGAAGGAGCTCCGCGAGCGCCTCGGCCCCGAGCTCCGAGGCGCCGCCGTCGGACTGCGCGGCCTGGGCGGCTTCCTCCGCCGGCGCGAAGGCCTGCGCGGCCCCCGGCCTCGCCGCCTCCTGCGCGGCCTGCGACGATTGCGTGGAGACCTGAGGCGGCGCCGCCCCCGCGGACTGCACGTAGCTCGAGCCCGCGACGACCGGCCTCGTCCCGCCCCTCGCCGACGATACGGCCACTACGCCGGACGCCACGGAGACCGACATGCCCCGCTCCGGCCCGTAGCTGACCGTATGCGTCGTCCCGCGCACGCTGGACGTGCCCACCGGCGTCGTCACCGTGAAGCTCGTCTTGAGCCCCTGCAGCTGCTTCACCTCGGAGACGACCGTCCCGGTCTTCAGCGCCACGGCCGCCGTCGACGACGTCGCTGTCATCGATATACCGCCGAGCTTCGCCGTAGTCAGCGACTTAAGCGTGAGCGTCCCGTTATTGATGGCCAGGGTAACCTCCGAGTTGGCCCCCGTGACTATGGTCGCGTCGTCGGGCAGCTTCATGCCGGCGGCTACGGGTTGCATCTTCCTAGCCACCATCGCCCCGACCGTGCCCTTGACCGCGGTCGCCGTTACCTCGGCGAAGGCCGAGCCGGAGAACATCGCGATCGCCGCCGCGAATGCCGCTAATTTCTTCATCGATATGCGCCTCGTCGAGTTTAGCATTCCGTTCACCTGAGCGTGGGATAGGCTGTCGCTATGATCTGCCATATCGTGGCGAAATCCCAACCGGGGTAGTAGGTCGCGACGTTCCCGGCATCCTGCATATTCGCGGTCGTCTGCGGCTCGCCCTTGCCTGTATCCGATTGGCCGCTCGTAGTCGTATCGTAGATCGAGGCGGTGATGGTCCCGAGGGTATTGAAGCCTATGAGGCCGCCGACGTCTGACGCCCCGGTCAACGCGCCGGTCGAGTAGCAGTTCGTCACGTTAGCGGAAGCCCCGGTATTATACGCCACGAGCCCGCCGACATAACCGGAGCCGGTCGCGGCCCCGCGAGCGTAGGAATTGATAACGGCGCCTTGGTTCCAGCCTATCAGTCCCCCGACGTAGTCCCAGGTCGCGCCTCCCACGTGGGGCCCGATAGAGCCGAGGGCATAGCATTTCTGCACGCTCCCGCCCTCCGTTCGCCCAATGAGCCCTCCGAGCGACCCGTAGGACCTCGAGGATATCGTCACGTCGGTCCAGCATTGGCTTACTGTGACAGAGCTCCCCGCGTTGCAATAGCCTATAAGGCCCCCCGTGGTCTGGTACGCTTCTATCGTCCCGCTCGCGCTGCAGTTGGTGACTTGAGTTGCCCCGCCGGCCTGCCCTATCAGGGACCCGGCGTAGTCGGCCGTCTTAATGATATTGACGCCGGTCAGCGTGAGGTTCGAGATTACCGCGTCCTGCACGAATCCGAAGAGCCCGCGATTCTGATCGAACTCGGCGTTGATAGTGAGGTTGCTGATAGTCATGCCGTTACCGTCGAAAGTCCCGGTGAACTTGATGGCCGCGTCCCCGATCGGCGCCCAGTTCGCCTCGCTCGCCGTATCGATGTTCGCCATCAATACGTAGCTAGCGCTCCTGAAATTATTCGCGTTCTTAAGCTCCGCCAGGTTCGTTACCTGGAAGGGAGAGCCCGGAGACCCGTCTCCGCCCGAGAAGTCCGGCGTGAAGGTAGCGGTCGCGTCCTGATTGACCGTCGAAACCATCAGAGTAGCGGACGCGCTATTTACGGGGCTAACCGTGGCGGTACCCGTCCAGCCCACGAACCTATACCCCGGCGTCGGGGTCGCCACGATTCCATAGGGCGTGCCCGGGGTATACTCGAACGTGCCAGAGGGCGATACGGCGCCGCCCGCTCCCGAACCGATAGTGATAGCGACGGTCTTGGAGACCGTGACCGTATACAGCCTCGTAGTCGCGGCGTCCGCCGCGGTGACCAGCACCTCTATGACGTTTGTGCCGTTAGGCGCGTCCAGAATGAGCGTCCCGGAGGTGCTCCCGGAGGCTACCGCGGTATAGCCCCCACCATTGATGCGTACCTGGATAGACGCGCCGGCGTCGGCCGCCGTGGGCGTGACTGAGACGGTAGGGAACGAGCTCGACGCGCTCGCCGTATATGACAGGGTCGTCGGCACGAAGGTGGGACTCAAGGGCAGGCTATTGACGGTTAGCCCGCCTACCGCGGCGAGATCCGCTACGTTGCTTGGCCCTACCGTCACGGTAACGGTATACGTAGCGGTCGTCGAGTCCGCGGCGGTCACGGTATATACTACCGGGCTAGTGAAATCCTGGGCCACGCCCGGTCCAGGCAGGCAGGTAGAGCCGTTAAAGATAATGGCCGGGGTCATGGATAGGACGGACGTGCCGAACGGCACGGTGATCGATATCGCGCTTCCGATGATGACGCCCGTAGCGGAGACCGGGCTCGTGATGGAGAAGGAGACGATCTCCTTCGCGGCTAGCCACTTCGCGTACAGGATAAGGTCCGACGCCGGCATCTCAATCGCCAGGCCTGGAGGGTAATCCGTCCCGGTACCGTCGGCGGCCGTATTCCACCCCGCGAACGAGTACCCCGTACGGGCGAGGCCTCCCGAGTTAGGTGCGACGCTGACGGCTTCGCCCGCCGTTTTATAGAGCGTAGCCGGCGCGATCCCGGAATCCGCGCCGTTCGCGTCGTAGGAAAGCGCGTAGACCGCCGACATCTGTATGGATAGGTCAATCGTCGCGCCGGCCACTATCTCGACAGATTGTCGCCCAATATAGCGTATCTTCCCGGCGGAGTCCTTGGCGACGGCCTCGAACGCCCGTGCTGTTCCAGCCGGTACCTCTATGGAGGCGCTCAGGGCGGGGCTCGTCAACGAAAGCCTGATCTCGTCCATATCGTCGGCCTTAACCGCGATATCTACCGAGGCGACTATAGAAGGAACTCCGACCGCGCGGCTCGCGGCCCCGAAATCGACAGAAACGCGGCCGGTACGCGATTGCAGGCCCGGAAGGACGCACGAACCGGCGAGCAGGACCAAGAATCCGATGCGGGAAATGTTACCGAGCCTGCCGGACATGAGTAGCCTCCAAGGTAGAAAACTATACAACCAAGGATAACTATAGAACATTAACAGTTTTTAGCAACAATTAGAGCGGCTAACTAGCGAAAAACGGTCTCTATCCCGCTAGAATCGATAACAAGCCTTGCCCAAAACTCCGGATCCTCCTGCCCTAACCTCCAGAACGCCACCGCGCCGATACCGGAGTCTCTGTACATCCTGGCCCGGTACTCGGTCGACTCGGCATCGTCGTAGTACACGTCGACGGTTACCGTCTCCTCGTACCTGAACCAGGGCACCTCGTTCTCCCTGAAGAAAACCCCCACGCCTTTCTCGTCGGCGAGAGACTTGACGCCGGAGTACTTATACGCCCGATTAGGTTTCTTGTCCCCCCAGGCCCGGCCATAGAACGGCAGGCCCATGACGAGCTTCCGCGGTTCCAGCCTCGAGGCGGCGTACGAGGCGACCCGGGCGCACCAGTCCATAGACGCGACAGGGCCAGCGGCGCTCGTGCTCCAGTGCTCGTCGTACGCCATTACGACGACCCGGTCTACGATTGAGCCTATCCTGGAATATCCGAGTACGTCTCCCGACTCGGTAAGCCTCGCCGGTAAAGCGACACTCAAGGTCTTCTGTCCCAGGCCGTTCTTGAGCAAGCGGAGGAAATCGACGAAATTCTCCCTGTCCCGTACCGGGATAGCCTCGAAATCGATCTGCACGCCGTCATAAGGAAGCGAGGCGACGATAATCTCGTCGATAAGCCTATCCCTAACAGGGTATGAAGGATCTAGGCAAAAATGCGTAAGCGAATAACTGCCTATCTCCGCGATGACGAGATGCTTACGCCCCGCGAACGCCGAGAGTCTCCCTATATCGGGTACGCCCGATAGCTCGCCGTACGCGTTGATCTCGGCGCTGAAGTAGCAGAGATCGCTTATAGGCAAGGAACCGGAGAGGAAGAGTTCCTCGCCGTTCATCAGGTACGCCCAGACCTCGTTAAAGGCGACTACCGTATTCGCGGCCTGGGCGTCGCTCGCGCCGGGGTATATAATCGCCGAAGCGCACGAGAAAGCGAAGGCCGCGGCCGTTCTATTCCATGACACGTTCGGCGCTACTCGGTCCAGGCGGAGAAATCGGAGAACGAGGCTCCGCCGCCGAGCGTCCGGAGCGATACTGTAGCGCCCGAATCCCGGCCGAAGAACGTCTTATAGACGATACGCAAGACTCCGTCTACGGATACGGCAATATATTCCGCTCCCGGGTCGTATACGATCTCGACGAGCCGCCATTCGCCTATCCCGTCCTGCAACTCCGCGTCGAGCATCCGTTCCATGACCACGTCGTCGTCAGATCGGTATAATTGAAGGTACGTAGCGTCGTCGCCCCTCGACGCCCTATCCCGGGTGAACCACACGAGGAGGCTCCTGCCTTCGCCGTAGCCGCGCTTCTTCCTGACGTCCTCTACGAAAAGGTGTATGCCGAGGCCGATCCAGCCTTTTCCCGTCGAGCGAGCCTTGAACCTATACAGAGTCGAGGACTTATCCTGGGCGAGGGGCAATTCCAAGCGAGAGAAGAATTGAGAAGCGTCCGTCTGCGACGCCGTTACGCCTGAGATCTTCCACTCTCCGATCCTGGCGGACGATCCGTCGAAACCCGAACGTTTCTTCTTCGAGAACCTATCCGTATCGAGCTTCCAGCCGGAAAGATAGCCGGAAGTCGTAGCGCCTCTCGCCTCGGCGGCGATCCGAGCCTCGCCAGCAGGGGCCTCGGCGGTCGTCGAGACTACCACCCCGGACGCTAGCGCCGCCGACAGGGCCGCTTCGGCCTCCGCGCGGGACGCTTCCGCAGCCAGCCTCGCCTTCTCGGCCGCGGCCCGATCCATCAGGGCCGCGTCGCGCTCGGCGCTGATCGCGGCTATCCTACGCTCGGCGGATGCTATCGCCGCGGATGCGGTCTCAGCGTCGACGGGAGCCGTTGGGTCGGAACCTTCAGGCCGAGGTACCGGAGCGGCTGCGGTGGCTAGGTCCGCCTTCGCCTTCTCGAGGCTCGCTTCGGCTAGCGCCAACCGTGAGTTTATCGATTCTATAGTCGAGTCTTTCTCAGTGATGGTAGCGTCGCGCGCCCGTAGCTCCTCGTCGAGCTCCTTTAGAAGCTCGTCCTTCGCGGCGAGGGCGGCGTCCGTTTGCGCTCCATCTCCACTTAGCGCGGCCAGACGGGTCTCCGTTTTTAATAGTTGGGCGTCCTGCTCTAGGAGCCTAGCCTCGATCTCTCCAAGGCGCGTGTTTGCGGCGACGAGATCGGCTTCTTTTTCTTCTATGATCGCAGAAAGCCCCGCCATCTCTCGTTCTAGCTCCTCGGCGCGCTCTTTATAGTAGTCGTCCTCGGCTAGTCTAGCGACTAGTTCGGCGTTCTCGGCTTGAAGGGATAGAATTTCCTCATAAAGCGAGTCTCTCTCGGTTAATAAGCGCATTATCTCGGCCATTAAGATAGACTCGTCATCGCTGAGATCGGCGGCCTCGCTCGTCGGTTCCTCTAGCGGTCTCGCCGTAGCCTCATCCTCGATATCCTCGGCCGGGATAGTCTCAATTTCAGCTGAATCAGCGTCCGTGCCGTCATCGCTATCGAGCTCGGCTTCGCTACTACCTCCCGAACCTAGACTAGTTCCATTGTTCGCGCTTAGGACGGGATCGACCTCCGCGATAGAAGGTTCTTGAAGCTCGCCACCCCCGTCGCTCGATCCTTCGGGCGCCGCTTCGATCTGAGAGGAGCCTTCAGGGGCGAGCGGCGGCTCGTTGTCCGGATCGTCTTGTTCTCCGGAAAGCGAGGTCCCGGAATCCGGGGAAACGCCTAAAATATCATACGCGCTCAACTCGCTTGGAGAACCGGGTACTTCTTCGTTCACTACTTGTGCGTATAGAGGAATACAAGTAATAAACAATATACAACTATATATTCGCAGGCGCATACGACTGCTCCTCTCAAGTAAAGGCAATAATCCTTTTAAGTATCGGTATGTGTCACTTTCGCATTAGGTTGAACTTCTAAAAACTATGATGAGCCCTAATATCAACACAGAATCTCAGGCTGAATAAGGTGGGTGCCTTCCTGGATTTCATGCGACAGCCAGTAGCCCTTGCTCTTGTTCTTGTTCTTTGAAGCAGGAGCTATAGACCATATCCGGCATCTTGTAATCTAGCGATTGGTGGAATCTTTCGCTGTTGTAGAATCCGAAGTATCGCTTCACGCCTTGCTTGAGCTCCTCCATTGTTTGGTAATCCTTGAGATATATGACTTCGTACTTGAGGCTCCGCCAGAACCGCTCCACAAAGATGTTGTCGATCGCTCGGTTCTGCCCGTCCATACTGATCCTGATACCATGTGCTTCAAGGACGCCGACGAAAGCCTCCGACGTAAACTGACTGCCTTGATCAGAACTGAAAATGGCCGGAACGCCCCAGACCGCTATCGCTTCTTCGGGGGCCGCGACGCAGAACTCGGCGTCCATCGTGTTCGATATCCGCCAGGACAGTACCTTGCGCAAGTAGAGGTCGATAATGGCCGCGAGATACACATACCCGCCCTTGAGCTTGATATTGGTGATATCCGTAGCCCAGACCTGGTTCGGCAACCAGATAGCCTTGCCTCTGAGCAGGTACGGATACCTCGCGTGCCCCTTGGCCGGTATCGAGGTCCTTTTGCACGCATAGATCGCTCGTAGGCCGGCCTTCTTCATGATCCTTAGGACCTGCTTTTGCATCACGCCCAGATTATGTATAGCTCTCCATATCTTGCGGTAACCGTAGAAAAGGCGCTCCCGGAGTTCCTCGAGTATGGCCCCGAGAGTAACCAGTTCCTGATCGTCTTCCCTGGCCTCAGGCTTTTAGTAGTAAGCAAATTGGCTGATCCCGAGGATCGCGCATTACTGTTTGATCGAGAGCTGCCCATGGTCGGGCTCTACAGCTTCGGCTCGGCCCCGTACAGTTGCCTGTACATTTTTATTAGGAACTCGTTCTCTACCTGTAGTTACCCAATCTGCTTGTAGAGCACGTTCTGCTTACGTTCTGCCGCCTCGCCATCCTTATCCTTCCCTGCTTTTTCAAAAAGCTCGTCAGCCCCGTCCAGTAGCTGCTTCTTCCAGCTCGTGACGAGGTTCGGATGGACGCCATACGCGATGGCGATTTCCTGTATCGTCTTCTCGCCACGGAGGGCCTCTATGGCCAACTTGGCCTTGAATTCCTTGTCGTATCTCTTACGCATAGTGGTAATTTATGCTCCCTTCCTTGTTTCGGGAAGGCTTTCTATCCACCCTATTCCGCTCATGCTTCGTGTCCAGATTCTAGGGCTCATCATATCAGCCTATGAGCCCATATCTCCTTACAAAATTGAAAATCGCCTGAAGGATTAACATAACATGTTGGTAACCTGCGAAGCGGAGTTGGCGCAGTTTGTGCGCACCCCGAATGGGGTGCTCGAGCACAAACTGTGACAAACCGCTGAGACAGGTTGACTAACTTGTTAAGCCCTGCCCAG
>Ga0180007_10002467_pt1 | contig 22088 bp, 19 predicted proteins | sample MM_PC_MetaG_FD_121122 | JGI IMG/M metagenome (GOLD analysis project Ga0180007, IMG submission 121122) | Groundwater microbial communities from the Aspo Hard Rock Laboratory (HRL) deep subsurface site, Sweden - MM_PC_MetaG | ecosystem: Environmental > Aquatic > Deep subsurface > Groundwater... | reverse complement strand
CATGATAATCTTTATAGCATCCAAAGAACTTAACCGTTTGGTCTACATACATTGTCAAACAATCTTCTTTTACCGCATCTGTTAAATCATGGGTGACATGAATAATCGTCATTTGATTGTCTTGTTGCAACTGATGTAGTAATTGATAGAATTTTTCTCTAAATGATGGGTCTAAAGCAGAAGTAGGCTCATCTAGAATAAGCAAATCAGGTTTTGAAATTAATGCTCGAATGATAAAGACTCTTTGTTGTTGACCTCCTGATAAATAGGCCATGCTTTCTTTAGACAATTGTGGAATCTCCATCACTTTTAACCATTCAGTGATCAAATCACAATCACTTTTTGAAGGAATTAACTTTTGTTTTGCAAAGCCACTATAAATGACTTCTCTAACTGTCATTGGTAAGTTTGTTTTCGTATTCAACTTCTGGGGAAGATATCCCATTCTCAAGCTATTATTGATGATTACTCCATTTGAGGGCTTAAGTAGACCAACGAGTAGTTTAACCATCGTGGTCTTACCACTACCATTTGGACCAACAATATGCAGGAAATCCCCTTTTTTCAATTTGAAATTCACATCATGAAGTGCTTGAAACTTACCAAATGAAACCGATACATCCTTATATTCAATCATTTTTATATTGAAGTGCCGTTTAGTACCATTTTTAAATGATCAAAATTCATTTGTAATAGGAAACTATAGGTAACTCCTTCCTCCATTTCAGTTTTCGAAATATTATGATATCCGTGTAAGACCAATAGATTCAGCGTAAAATTTTCTTTAGCAAGTTCATTCTTAATTTTGTTTGCTGCTTTTGGCTCAACCAATTCTTCAATAAATAGATAATTCGTATTTGCGCTTTTCACTTCACTGACAAAGTTTATGAGTTCAGCACTTGTCAAATCAGCATCAGGCTTGAAATCTGTGAATAATGAAACAATATTTAAATGATATCTTTCAGCAAATGCACCCATCGCATTATGCCCTGCAAAATAGATGGTTGAATCTTCATAAGCTTCAAGATATTCAACCATTTCATGGTGAATCTCTTCAATCTCTTCGATATGCTCATGTGCATTGTCTTCATAGTATGCTTGGTTCGTAGGATCGATTTCAATGACTTTCTCTAAGATAGCTTCAATCAATTGAATAGCAGTAGTTGGATCTGTCCAATAATGGATCTCATTTTCATCTTCATGATCGTGATCATCTTCAGCAAGTTCAATGGACAGATTCGCATGATGCGATGCATGATCATGCCCTTCATGATCCATAAGCTCATAAGCAGTAGATAAATTTAAAACAATTGTATTTTCTCCACCGATTTTGGTTTCATCATTAATCCATGTATCAATTTCCATACTCGTAAAAATGAATAACTTTGATTCTTTAATGGCTACAATATCTCTACTGGTCGCTTCATAATCATGGATTTCAGCTCCAGGTGGTATCAATAGGCTTACTGTCATCTTGTCACCTACAATTTGTCTTGCAAAGTCATATTGTGGGAACATTGTCGTTACAATATCAGCATTCTTACTTTCTGTGCAAGAAGCAAGAATAAATAATGTTATAATCAATAAAATAATACTTGCAAATTTCTTCATATAAATATCTCCTTGTTGCGAATCATTCGCATTTATAGTATAGCATAATAAATCCTAATTGCAAATTATTCGCAATAAAAGAATAAAGTCTATATATTTCAAATAAAAACAACCTAAAAAAATTGAATTCTTATAGAATAAATGATATAATGAAGACCTAAACATGAGTGGGATGATGATTTCCACTCATTTATTGAGGTCAATATGAATTTAGAGAAAATGAAAGAAAAATTAATACCCATATTAAATAAAAGTGAGCTGTCGATTTATTCGATAAGAACAAAAAAAGAGTATGGTGAAAAGATTGTTGAAATACTCATAGACACAGAAACTATGGATATCAATGATCTTGAAAAGATACATCTTGAATATATCGAAACACTAACTGATGAGGATATGGATCCAGACTATTTTCTTGAACTATCATCACTAGGTGCTGAAAGACCCTTAAAAACAAAAGAAGAAGTTCTTAAAGCAGTGGGTCGATATATATATTTGGAATCACCCAAATATAAAGGGTTGGGTACACTTGTTTCATGCATAGATGATATACTATTAGTAGAGATTAATGAAAAAGGTCGTATAAGAAAAATTGAAATCAAGGTTGATGACGCAAGAAAAATGCGTACTGCCATCAAGTTTTAGGAGGATATCATGATTAGTAAAGAATTTTTTAAAAACATCGAAGCGGTTGCTGATGAAAAAGAATTAACGCATGATCAAGTTTTAGAAGCGTTTGTTCAAGGAATGATTGCAGGTTGCAAGAAGGCACATGATGTGCGTTCATGCCGTGTAGAAATCAAGGAAGAAAAGAGTGAAATTCTTGTTTATAAACAACATCTTGTCGTTGAAGAATATTCAATGGATGCAGACAAGAACTACTCACAAATTTTAATTGATGAAGCGAAACTAATCAATTCTCGTGCTAAAGTTGGCGATGTCATCGAAGAAAAAATCGATCCAAAGGATTTTGGACATTTTGCTGTGCGTGATTTCAAGAGTAGACTCAATGAGACCTTAATCAACATGCAAAAAGAAAATTTATACAAGCATTTCAAGAAATTTGAACACGAAATGATCTCAGCTCGAGTTATTGATGTAGCTGATGAGCACTACCGTTTAGATATAGGTAAGGATTTAACCACTTTATTACCCAAGAAAGAAGCACTACCTAAAGACAAGTTCCACGTAGGTGACTATGTGAGAGTTTATGTATCCGATGTAGAAATGAAGACAAAATGGCCTAAGGTCTTTGTCAGTCGTTCGCATCCTTCATTAATCATTCGTCTTTTAGAGAGCTTTATTCCTGAAATCAAGGATGGAATTATCGAAGTCATGGGAATTTCACGTGATCCAGGAGACCGTTCAAAGATTGGAGTAAAATCAAATGATCCAAAAGTAGATCCAATAGGAGCTTGTGTTGGTGAAGGTGGTTCTAGAATTCGTGAAATTGTAAAAGCTTTATCTGATGAAAAAATTGATTTATTCCGTTGGAGTGACAATGAAAAGGAATTGATTGCAAATGCACTACAACCTGCTGAAGTTATCGCAGTAACCAGAGTCAATCCAAAGGAAAAAAATGCACTCGCTATCGTGCCAAACGATCAGCTCTCACTTGCAATTGGTAAGTTAGGACAAAATGTTAAACTTGCTGTTCAAGCATGTGGTTGGAGCATCGATATTAAGAGTGAAGAAATGGCTCAAGGCGAAGGCATCCTATATTAATCTATAGAATCCTTAGAAAGGGTGATGTCAGTGACAAAAGTCAAAAAAATACCATTAAGAACATGTGTAGTTTCAAAAGAAGTTCTACCGAAAAAGTCTTTGGTTAGAATTGCAGCAACAAAAGAAGGTGTTGTTTCCATCGATTTAGTTGGAAAAGCTCCTGGACGTGGTGCATACCTTAAATTAAGTAAAGAAGTCATCTTACTTGCTAAGAAAAACAAGGCTCTCGATCGCAAGCTTGAGGTAACAGTTCCTGATGAGATTTATGATGAACTGCTAAAAATTGCTAATGAATAACCTAATAGGATTAGCACGTCGAGCTAAGAAAGTCACAGTTGGAACTGATGTAACGATGACTGCACTCAGAAATGGGAAGTTATCTTTAATTTTGATGGCAACTGATGCATCGCACACAACAAAGAAAAAAGTTTATGACAAGGCCAAAACCTATCAGGTAGAGGTTATTGAAGAATTATCGTCATTTGAAATTTCAAATGCACTAGGCAAAGACGACATCAAAGTGATTGGAATAACCGATAGGGGGTTTAGTCAATTATTGATGGACAAGAGAAGGAAGTGATTTTATGCCAGCACCAAAGAAGTTTAATAGTAATAACAGTTCGGCAAAGAAAAAATTCGATGTTAAAAAACAAACGAACTACCCTAAAAGGGATGTAAGACCTGCAGCACCAAAAACTGTAGGTGAAAAAATATTTATATATAAACCTGAAATGAATGTTTCTGATGTAGCCTCAGGTTTAGGCTTAAGTAATGCATCGATGATTAAAAAATTAATGCAACTCGGTTTAATGGCTAGTATCAATCAAGTCATTGATAGAGATACAATTGAAGTTATAGCACTTGATGAAGGATATAAAGTTGAAGATGAAGTCATCACAGACGTTACACGTTATGATGAAATGGAATTGGTCGATGATCCAAAAGATATGGTGAAAAGACCTCCAATCGTTACCGTTATGGGACACGTTGACCATGGGAAGACAACTTTACTCGATGCGATTCGTAAATCAAGAGTCGTTGAAGGAGAAGCTGGAGGAATCACTCAACATATTGGTGCTTATCAAGTTATACGTAACGGTGAACCCATTACATTTATCGATACTCCAGGACATGCTGCATTCACAGAAATGCGTGCACGTGGAGCAAAAGTTACCGATATCGTTATTTTAGTTGTTGCAGCAGATGATGGCGTGATGCCACAAACTATTGAAGCATTAGATCATGCGAAGGCTGCTAAGGTTCCAATTGTTGTTGCTGTTAATAAAATGGATAAAGCATCAGCAAATGCAGACCGTGTCATGAAGGAACTATCAGACCATGGATTAATTCCAGAAGCATGGGGTGGTAAAACACCATTTGTCTATGTTTCTGCACTTAAGAAACAAGGTTTAGAAGAGCTACTTGACGTAGTTCAATTGATTAGTGATATTGAAGAATTCAAAGCGAATCCTAAGCGTTTGGCTAAGGGTACAGTCATTGAAGCTCAACTGGATAAAGGCCGTGGTGCAGTCGCAACTTTAATCGTTGAAACTGGTACATTGCATGTCGGTGATTATATCGTTATTGGTAATACTTATGGTAAGGTTAGAACCATGCAAGATGACCTTAAGAAAAGATATAACGAAGCAATTCCTTCTCAACCTATTGAAATTACAGGCTTGAATGAAGTTCCACAAGCTGGTGATATCTTTATGGCATTTAAAGATGAAAGAGTGACTAGAGATATCGCGAATGAGCGTCAATCTAGAGTCAAAGATACTGAATCAAAATCTGTTAAGAAAACTTCACTTGACTCTATGTTTGGTGAAATAGAATCAACAGAAAAAGAATTGAATATCATTATCAAAGGTGATGTTCAAGGCTCTATTGAAGCACTTAAAGGGTTATTAGAACACATTGATGTCAGTGGATTTCATGTCAATGTTGTCAGATCTTCAGTTGGAGCAATCACTGAAAATGACGTCACGCTCGCATCTGCCTCCAAGGCAATCGTTATTGGTTTCAATGTTAGACCTTCAGCTGCTGTCAAGCAGGTTGCAGATCAACAAGGTGTTGAAATCAGACTTTATAGCATTATTTACCGTGTTCAAGAAGATATTGAAGCAGCCTTAAAGGGTATGCTTGAGCCAACATTTGAAGAAATCGTTACAGGGACTGCAGAAGTTAGAGATACCTTTAAGGTCTCCAAGATTGGTACAATCGCAGGATGTTATGTAACGGATGGATTGATAAAACGCGATGCATTAGTTCGCGTCCTCAGAAACTCAGTTGTTGTCTATGAAGGCAAACTTGCATCATTAAAGAGATTTAAAGATGATGCTAAGGAAGTCAAATATGGTTATGAATGTGGTCTCTCTATCGAAAATTTTAACGATCTTAAGGTGGGAGACGTTATTGAAGCATCACAAATGAAGGAAGTTGAGGTAGACTAATATGTCAATTACAACAGATCGTTTAGCAAGTTTAATTCAAAGAGAATTGGCTTCTATTGTCAATCAAGAAGTTAAGGATAAAAGCTTTGGTTATATCAATTTAACAGAAGTGAAAGTGACTAAGGATGTTTCATTTGCAACCATCTATTACACAATTTTATCTGATGATCCTAAGATTATCGAAAAATCAAAACTTTCGATTGAAGAATCAAAAGTTACGATTCGTATGGAACTCGCTAAAAAAATTAAAAATATTAGAAAGATTCCTGATTTGATTTTTAAATATGATGAAGCACTTGCCTATGGCAACCATATTGACAAGATTCTGAAAACAATAAAGTAACCTCGGTTACTTTTTTTGTATTTCTGATGGTATAATAAAGGGGGTGAAAACATGTACGCTAAGGTCATTGTCGATATCAAACATGAAGAAGTCAATCATTCATTTGATTATATTGTTCCAGAACATTATGGAGCTTTTTTAGAACGTGGCATGCGTGTTTTGGTTCCTTTTGGTAATCAAAATAGACTTGGATATGTGATTGAAATCATGAAGGAAAGTACGGAAGCTACAAAAATGATTTTAGAAGTTCTTGATGCTTATCCAACGATTGATGAAGAATTATTTCTAATCATTGATGATATGTTAAAGTATTCACCAAGTCTAATGAGTGAAGTTTTCGCAACTGTAATTCCAAGTGAATTGCTTGTCAGCTATCATAAAGTAGTTCAATTACTCGATCCAAAAAAGTGTCCTAAAGAGTTTCTACCTTTTTTTAATACCAAGGGGATTTGGAATTTAAACCAACAAGACCAAATCTATTATCATAAGCTCAAAAGACTTAAAGACCAAAAAATAATCTCTATAGAAACACAAATTAAGGAAAAAGGTACTGAAAAAACAGAAACCATTTATTTTTTGAATCTAGATCATCATTATAACCGTATTGAAGCGTATCAAAATGTTTTGGATTTCTTTTTAAATAACGAGGAAGTCTCTAGAAAAGATCTTTTAGATGTCGGTATTTCAACATCAACAATATCTACACTTATTAAGCATCAAGTTTTAGTACCAGCCGAAAGAGCAGTCTTTAGAGAGATAAAACATCATTTTGAACTAGAAAATAAAAAAATTACTCTAACCGATGAACAAGAGCATGCGAAAAATGAAATCATCAAATCGATTGGAAAGAGTAAAACATTTTTATTAAAGGGGATTACTGGCTCTGGTAAAACCGAAGTGTATGTTGAAGTCATGGAGAAGGTACTTCAAAAAAATCAAAAAGTCTTAATTCTAGTTCCAGAGATTACTTTAATCGCTCCAATGGCTAAACGACTTAAGTCACAATTTAAAAATGTAGCCATCTATCATAGTGCACTATCCAAAGGGGAGCGCTTTGATCAATATAAAAAAATTCAATCCAATGAAGCTTCTATTATTCTAGGGACTAGAAGTGCTGTTTTTTTACCAATTGACCACTTAGGTTTACTCGTGATTGATGAAGAGCACGATTCATCTTATGAGCAACTAGAAGGTGTTATGTATGATGCAAGAAGAATAGCAGAAAAAAGAAGTATCTATCATCATGCACCACTTGTTTTAGGGAGTGCAACTCCTAGCATCGTTTCGATGTATAAAGCAACTCAAAATGATTATCATCTACTCGAATTGACAAAAAGACCATTTGATTTAATTCTACCTATCATTTGGTTAGTCGATATGAAGGATGAGCTTAAGAAAAAAAATAGTTCTATATTTTCAAAATCACTTTTAGAGGGTATGAAAAAAAGAATTGAAAACAAGGAACAAACCATTCTCTTATTCAATAGAAAAGGCTATTCTCCTTTTGTCTTATGTAGAAATTGTGGAGATGTTCCAACATGTCCACACTGTGATATATCACTCACCTATTATAAAGATCGACAGCTCTTAAAATGTCATTATTGCGGATATGAGAAGCCGTATCAAGCAACATGTGAGGTCTGCAAGGAACCTAAGGTCAAGGAATTTGGTGCAGGTATAGAATATGTAGAAAACGAACTTAAAAAAGCGTTACCTAAAGCGAGAATACTTCGCATGGACCATAATGTCACAAGAACTAAAGGTAGTCATGAGATATTATGGAACAAGTTCAATAATGAAGAAGCTGATATACTTTTAGGGACTCAAATGATTGCTAAAGGACTGGATTTTCCCAAAGTAACATTAGTGGGTGTACTAATGGCTGATTTACTGCTTAAAGTACCAACCTACAGAGCATCTGAAAATGCTTATATGCTACTTGCTCAAGTGACAGGTAGATCAGGAAGATTTCTTCCTGGTGAAGCAATTATTCAAGGCTATGATTTAAATCATTATGCAATCAAAAGTGTCAGTGAAGGCTATGAAAACTTTTATAGAGAAGCACTCTATAATCGAAAATTATCCAACTACCTTCCCTTTAAAAATACCTCTCAAATACTCGTTGAGGGAACGAATTTCTTAAAGACATATCAACATGCCTTTATGATCAAAAAAAGCCTTATTGGTCTATCTATTGATGTTTTAGGACCAACTCAGGCAATCATTAAGAAGATTAAAGATAATTATCGATTTACATTAACCATAAAATACGAAGATATCGATTATGAAAAGCTTTTTGAAATCATCAAAAGCTTTGACCAAGATCCATATAAGGTTAAATATTATCCGACCTTAGATATCGTTTAGGAGATGATGACATGAAAGTTGTAATGATGGGAACACCAAAATTTGCTGTTCCAGTTCTGGAAATGCTACATAAGAAGCATACTGTTTTACTGGTAGTCACACAACCAGATAAACCAACTGGTAGAAAAAAGATTTTGACTGAATCACTTGTCAAAATAAAAGCTAAAGAACTAGATATAGAAGTTTTTCAGCCTGTAAAACTCAAAAATGATTATCAAAGAATTATAGATTTAAAACCTGATTACATTATTACAGCAGCTTATGGCCAAATGCTTCCTAAGGAGCTTTTAGACCAAATACCTGCAATCAATGTCCACGGTTCAATTTTGCCTAGATATCGTGGAGGTGCTCCGATTCAATATGCATTATTTGATGGCTTAAGAGAAACTGGAGTCACTGTCATGTATATGGCATATCAGATGGACAGCGGAGATATTATCAAACAAGAAGTTGTCCAAATCTATGAAAATGACAATTATATGTCCTTAAGTGAGAGAATGAGCATTGTAGGTGCAAACTTACTCGATAGTGTCTTAAATGACATCTCACAAGGAATCAAACATAGGATTCCTCAACATATAGATAAGGTGTCATTTGCTTATACATTAAAGCGTGAGGATGAGTTTATTTCATTCCATCAATCCACAGATTCGATTATCAATCGAATCAAAGGATTATCACCAGAACCTGGTGCTCATGCGATTCTAAAAAATAATGTTATCAAATTTTACCGTGCTCAAAAAAGTGATATAATAGACAGTAAAGCAGTTCCTGGAACTGTGCTCCAATCGAAAAAGAGACTCATTATCAAAACGCTTGATGGTTCGATTGAAATATTAGAAATTCAAGCTCCAGGTAAAAAAGTCATGAATATAAAAGATTTTTTAAATGGGCAAACAATCATCAAGGATGATGATGTGTTTATAGAAGGGAGCAAGTAATCATGTCAGAAAAAAAGGCTAAAAAGCTGATTTATACAAGACAAGAAATGTTTGAACTGAACAAGAAAATACTATTAAAAAGAGGAGTTACCCTAGAAGCAATCGCTGAGATTAGTTTTAAGCAGCAAGCAAAATATACAGATAATATTTCTAGAGATATTTGTTTAGAATCTGTTGAGAAAATAATATCACTTCGCGATGTGTTTCATCATGTTCAGCTAGCTGCTGAAATTGATAGACTTGCAGAAGAAGGAATGTTTCAAGGACCGATACAAGATATCATTTATGAAGACTTAGGATTATTTGGAATTGATGAGACGATGGGATTAGAAGTTTCTGGATTATATGGAACCATTGGACAAACCAATTTTGGAGATATTGATGTCAATAAGCATGGCATCGTTAAAAGATTAAATGATGCTGGTAAAGAAGACGGAATTTGTCATACCTTCTTAGATGATATCGTTGGAGCAATTGCTGCTGCAGCATCGACAAGAGTTGCACAGGTCATGAGCGAAGAAACAGCACACGAAGAAACTGGTTTGAAGCGTTTTTCTATTTTTGATCTATAACAAGAAGAGGGATGAAATTGGGGAAATCTAGAAAATATAGCATATGGAATCTAAAAGCACTCGGTAAAGATATATTTGCTAGGTTTTTTGGTTTTGAACAAGGTGTAGATATTACAGATGATGTTGCAGTCCTTTATCGAAGAAATGTAGTTATCAAAAATATCGTCTTTGTATCCAATCTAATGTATTCAGTCATTTTATTTCTTTTATCATTATCAACACAAGGACAGGTTGCAGACTGGGTCGTTGCATTTGTTGCATTCCCACTCACCTATGTCATCAATAAATTTTTGAAGAAATTAATTAACATGGATCCTCATGATAAGACAAAACAATCTGTTGCCATGTATGTTGCTGCATTTTATATATTCTTTTCATCCATTTTAATTTATGCAAGACTTTATGAAAAGGAATACTTTGAAACCGCTGCCTATATCTTAATGTATTACGCAGTGGTCGTTATCTCTTTATATCAAGAAAGAAAGCTTCTAAGCTCAAGTTTTCAAGGCTTATTGGCATTATTAACAGTCATCCATTTCATATGGACATATAGCATTCAAGGTCTCGTTGGAGAAGAAACAATTATCGAATTCTTACCAAGATTTGTTAGAATGCCTGAGTTCTCAGACATATTACTCAGAACACTACTCTTTATTCTGTTTTATTTTGTAGTTTATGCAATTGTATCCATGGGTCAATACATGCAAGAAGAAAGAAAACTAGAATTGATCAAAAGAAGACAAGTTCAGGGTGATTTCTCTCATATTGTTGGTGACTTATTTTCAGTTGTATTTTCTAGTTCCTATACCTTAATGGATAAAAGACATGCCTATCAAGTCCAACAAATGAGCGAAAAGCTTGCTGATTATGTCGGATTACCAAGTCAGAAGAAAACGGAAATGAATCAATATGCAATGATTCATTTGCAATATCAAGAGATTAAAAACCTTTTAAATGATATGAATTCATTTGATGAAAAATCATATGATATTTTGAAGGAGAAAACTGAGTTAGGTTCTAAGATAGCTAAGCGTATGCAGCTTGCTCAAAAATGTGAGGATATTGCAAGAGCACACATTGAAGATACTGCAAATGAAAAATTCTTAAAAGAAATGCTTGTCATTCAACCAGAAATTGAAGCTCAAATCATTTTACTTGCTGACTTATACATCACGATGCGTGGACCAAAACCTTACAAGAGACCAATGGCGCATAATATCGTTTTAAAATCATTCCAAACTGAGCTTTCCAATTATTTTGATTATGACTTAAAAGAAAGATTTTTAAAATTTAACGATGAGTTTGCTGAAATGTATAATAATTTCTAGTGAACTAAAAAACAGACCGATATCGCTTGACTTATTCAAATTTATCATGTATTATAAATCGGTAATAAAAAAATAATAAGTATTACTTATTCAGAGCTATGGAGGCCAGTGACCGACGAAGTAGCAGCAACCTATTGAATTAGGTGCTTCCCACGAGGGGTAAAATAACCCATCAATAAGGAAAAATACCAATAATGGCGCTTTTCCTTGAGAAGAGCGCTTTTTATATGTCAAAACGAAAGGAATTAGAACATGAGAAAATTATTTAGCAGTGAATCCGTAACAGAAGGGCATCCAGATAAAGTCGCAGATTTTATATCTGACTCTATTTTAGATGCAGTCCTTCTTCAAGACCCCAATTCTAGAGTTGCATGCGAAACTGCAGTAACTACTGATTATGCACTACTTTTTGGTGAAATAACTACCAATGCAGTCATCAATTTTGAAGAAGTTGTAAGAAATGCGATACACTTCATCGGATACAATAAAAAAGAATATGGATATAATGCTGATGATGTCGTGGTTGATGTTAGAATTAAACCTCAATCACCTGATATTGCACTTGGAGTCGATGAAAAAGAAAATAAAGAACAAGGAGCTGGAGATCAAGGCTTGATGTTTGGTTATGCATGCAATGAAACAGTGAATTTAATGCCACTTCCAATTGATTTATCACATCGTCTAGCAAAACGCTTAAGTGAAGTCAGAAAATTAAACATTATTCCAGGTCTTCGACCAGATGGAAAAACACAGGTTACGGTTGAATATAACGAACAAAATTATCCTGTCTCAATCCATACAGTCGTTTTATCGACACAGCACGATGAAGAATGGAATCAAGATGATTTAAAAAAAGAGATTCATCAGCATGTGCTAGAACCTATTTTAAAGGGATATGATACATCAAATACAATTTATCAAATCAATCCTACAGGTCGATTTGTGATGGGTGGACCTCATGGTGATGCAGGACTTACCGGAAGAAAAATAATTGTTGATACCTATGGTGGATATGCAAGACATGGTGGTGGAGCATTTTCTGGTAAAGATGCATCTAAGGTTGATAGAAGTGCTGCTTATATGGCAAGATATATTGCAAAAAATATCGTTGGATCTGGAATAGCGGATCAATGTGAGATTCAAATCGCTTATGCAATTGGACTCGCTGAGCCAGTCAGTGTATCTATAGAAACGTTTGGAACTGAAAAGGTATCCATAGATAAAATCTATCAAGCAGTAAAAAAGAACTTTGATTTAAGACCCTCCGCGATTATTAAGACATTGGAATTAAAGCGTCCAATATTCGCGAAAACTGCTTCTTATGGACATTTTGGCAGAGAAGAAGAAACATTCACATGGGAAAAGCTCAATAAGATTGATATTTTTAGAAATCTATTATAAAATAATAACTAGGTGATTATATGGACAAACTTTTGGTTCTAGAGCAAAAAAGATTAGAAATCTTTAAAAAGTATAACAAAGAGACAAAACGAGGAATTATATTAATTGTAGTTGCAGGACTGATTGCAATTGCAGGATTTCTTCTTACTTTAGAACTCTTATTTTTTCTTGCAGGACTCATTGCTTTAATCGGATTTATTTTCTTTGGAGTTGCACAAAGACATGTTCAAACCTTTAGAACACTGATTAAGTCTGAATTGATCTTAACATTATTACAGGACCAATTCGATAATGTTTCCTATGATGCAAAGGGATTTATTCCTTCATCAACGATTGTATCTACAGGTATGGTGAAAAGACCAGATCGTTTCCATGGGGAAGATTATATTAGAGGAGATTATAAAGGTGTCAATTTCCAAGTTTCTGATGTTGACTTAAAAGAACGTGTTGAAACTAGAGATTCGAAGGGGAATGTTCATGTTTCCTATCAAACCTATTTCAAAGGTAGATGGTACATTTATCAATTTGAAAGAAGATTCAAAGATGTCTTAAAAATTTGTGAAGGTAGAGGCTATCAAGTCAATACCAAGGGCTTAGTCAAAATCGATACAGAAAGTATTGAGTTTAACAAAAAATTTGCAATTTATGCATCAACCCAAGAATATGGATTTTATCACATCACATCATCCATGATTGAAAAACTGATGGAACTTGAAAAGTTACATCGTGGATCTATATTATATTATTATTCAGGAAACGAATTACACATTGGTGTGAACGACAGAAGAGATTACATGGAATTATCTGTCAAGACTCCAATTAATGAAGAATCACTCAAAACATTTATGGGTGATATTGATCTAATACCAGCAATCATCAATGAATTGCGATTAGATAGTTCTAAATTCAAGAACCCTCTTTAGGAAGGAGAGAAAAAAATGCCAGGATTATATATTGGTTTAGGTTTAGGTTTATTATTATTAATTATTATCGGATGGGTGATTAGCACAATCAACTCATTCAGAAGAATGCTTGTCAAAATCGATGAGTCAGAATCAAGCATCGATGTTGCCTTAACAAAACGTTTTGATTTATTATCTAAAATGTTTTCAGCTGTAAAAGGTTACATGAAGCATGAACAAGAAACTTTGACTAAAGTTGTTTCAATGAGACAACCATCTCATGGTGCTCCAATGGCTGAAAAACAAGAATTTGCGAATGAAGTCACTAGAGGTCTTCAAGCAATTAATGTAGTTGTTGAACAATACCCTGATCTTAAGGCTTCTCAAAATGTTGGTAAGCTACAAGATGCTTCTGTCGAAGTCGAAGAAAACCTACAAGCAGCAAGACGTGTTTATAATTCAAACGTATCTTACTACAACCAAAAAGTTGTTGTATTCCCAAGCAATATTATTGCGAATTGGAAGAAGTTTGAAAAACGTGCATTCTTTGAAGCTGAAGCGATTAAAAGAGAAGACGTTAAATTTGATTTTTAATAAGATGCCATTGGCGTCTTATTTTTTTAAATACCCTTATAGAGCGATTTTAAAGGAGTTAAAGAATGAATGAGAAATATTTCTTATCCATTCTTTTTTTATGATTTTTTAAATTATGTTAAAATCCCATAAACAGTGATATCGCTTGTAAAAAACCTTGTATTATAGTAATATAATAAAGAACGTAAAGGATGTGTATCTATGTTAAAAAAATGGTTTGACCCAGGCAAAAGAGAAATTAAAGACGCTAAGAAAATCGCAGATGTTGTTTTTTCTCTAGAAGCAGAAATGGAAAAATTAACCGATGTTGAACTAACCGCTAAGACTCCATTATTTAAAGAAAGATATCAAAATGGTGAGTCACTAGAAAGCATTATGCCAGAAGCTTTTGCTGTTGTTAGAGAAGCATCTAGACGTGTAACTAAGCTTTTTCCATATTATGTACAGGTACTCGGAGCGGTCGCTATATTCCACGGTAATATCGCTGAAATGAGAACCGGTGAAGGTAAAACCCTTACCGCTGTTATGCCAGCTTATTTAAGTGCTTTAAATGGTGAAGGTGTCCATATTGTTACCGTCAATGAATACTTGGCTAAGCGTGAAGCAGAGGGTGATATCGGTGATTTGTTTCGCTTTTTAGGCTTAACTGTAGGTCTCAATTTAAGAGACTTAACTAGAGAGCAGAAAAAAGAAGCTTATGACTGTGATATCTTATATTCAACCAACTCTGAACTAGGCTTTGATTATTTACGTGATCACATGGTTTTATATGCAAAGGATATGGTTGCTCAACGAGGCCTAAATTACGCAATTATCGATGAAGTAGACTCCATTTTAATTGATGAAGCTAGAACTCCATTGATCATTTCTGGTGGATCTAAAAATAATCATAATTTATACCAAGCTGCTGATAGATTCTCTAAATCTCTACGCGATGAAGATTTTGAAATTGACTTAGAGTCAAAGAGTATCGCATTAACACCAACAGGGATTAAGAAAGCAGAACAAATCTTTCAATTGGAAAACTTATATGATTTGAAGCATGTCACATTGGTGCATCACATTAATAACGCACTGCGTGCAAATCATATTATGTCTAGAGATAAAGAATATGTTGTTGATAATGATGAAGTCTTAATTGTAGACCAGTTTACAGGTCGTATTTTAAGAGGACGTCAATTCTCTGAAGGCTTACATCAAGCTTTGGAAGCTAAAGAAGGTGTACAAGTCAAGAAGGAAACCGTTACGGTTGCTACCATAACCTATCAAAATTTCTTTAGAATGTATAAAAAACTTTCTGGTATGACAGGAACTGCAAAAACTGAGGAAGAAGAATTCCGCGATATTTATAATATGGATGTTGTCGAAGTTCCTACCAATGCTCCAGTCATTAGAAAAGATGAACCTGATTATATTTATGCGAGCTTAGAAGAGAAATTTAAAGCTCTTGTTGATGAAGTTGAGGCTAGATATAAAATAGGACAGCCAATGCTTATCGGTACTATAGCAGTTGAAACCTCTGAAGATTTATCAAGAATGCTGAAGGCAAGAAGAATTCCACACGAAGTATTGAATGCCAAGAACCATGAAAGAGAAGCTGAAATTGTTGCCAAAGCAGGGTTTTTAGGATCTGTAACGATTGCTACAAATATGGCTGGTCGTGGTACGGATATCAAGTTAGGACCAGGTGTTGTTGCACTCGGCGGTTTAGCCGTTATCGGTAGTGAACGTCATGAATCTAGACGTATCGATAATCAGTTACGTGGTCGTGCTGGTCGTCAAGGTGACCCTGGGTATTCAAGATTCTATCTATCCGCAGAAGATGAATTGATGATGCGTTTCGGTGGTGAATCCTTTAAAAGAAGAATCGAAATGCTTGAAAGACTTAACACTTCAGGACAACCTTTATCATCGAAGTTATTTTCGAGATTTGTGACCAGTGCACAAAAAAGAATCGAAGGTAACAACTATGATTCCCGTAAGAATGTCTTAAAATATGATGATGTACTCCGCAAGCAAAGAGAAATCATTTATAAAGAACGTCGTGATGTCTTAACGCTACCATCGATTGAAGATCAGGTTAGAAATACTGTTAAGAATAGTTTATCGAATGTTTTACAACAATTTGTTCATCCAGTTGGAAAGAATCAATTCAAAATTGATGACGACAACATCATAGCTACCTTTAACGGTAACATATTCTTACCAAATACTTTGGTTAAAGAAGAAATTGAAAAAATGGATGAAAATGAACTTAGAGATTTTATTTTAGACACAGCAGAAAAAGAAATTGACCGTAAAAAAAGTCAAGTTCCACCTGAAGTCTTTAATGAGTTCTTAAAGGTTGTTATGCTTAGAGTGATTGATACCTATTGGATGCGTCATATTGATACGATGAGTGAGCTTCGTCAAGGAGTTACCTTGCAAGCCTATGCACAACAAAGTCCACTTGTCATCTATCAAAAACAAGGGCTTGAAATGTTTAATGAAATGGTAAAAAACATTTCAAACGATATCGCTAGATATGCAATTCGTGCTCAAATTCAATATAATGTTGAACGTGAAGCAGTTGTTAAAAATACACAAACCAATGAAGGCAGATCAGATGCAAAGCCTAAGAAGCCAAAAATAAGAAAAAACAGGGACAGAAGAAATCAGCCTTGGCGTTAGGGGGTACTTTTCTTGGAAACATATGAAGTCAATAAAATATTATCTTTATTTGAAGAAAGTATCAATGATTTAAACAAAGCGCTAAATCCACAAAAACTTGAGAATGAGTATAAAAGACTTAATCTTCTTATGCAGGAACCTAGTTTTTGGTCGAATCAAAATTTAGCTAAAAAAACTTCAAAAGAAGCAACCGAAATTCGTCAAAAGCTTGACGATTTCTTTGCTTTAGATAAAAAGTATAAAAATCTAGTCGAATGGTTTTCCATTAGCGAAGAAGGAACTGAAGAGTGGACCATCTTGGAAAATGATATTGAAACCCTTCAAAAAGAATTGAAAGCATTTGAAATTGAAACACTACTCAATGGGCCATATGACAATAGCAATGCAATTATTGAACTTCACCCTGGAGCAGGTGGCACAGAGTCACAAGACTGGGCAGATATGCTATATAGAATGTATACAAGATTTGCACAAAGAAGAAAATTTAAGATTGAAGTTCTAGATTATCAATCTGGTGAAGAAGCAGGTATAAAAAGTGTTACTGTTCTCATTAAAGGACCCTATGCCTATGGCTATTTAAAGGCTGAACGTGGAGTACATCGTTTGGTTAGAATATCACCATTTGATTCCAATGCAAGAAGACATACCTCATTTGCATCATTAGATGTCATACCTGAGATCAACGATGATATTGACATTGAAATCAAAGATGAAGATATCAAAATTGATGTTTATCGCAGTGGTGGAGCAGGTGGGCAATCGGTTAATACGACAGATTCTGCAGTAAGAATAACTCATTTGCCTACAAATATTGTAGTCACATGCCAAAATGAAAGAAGTCAATTAAAGAATAAAGAATCAGCTATGACAGTCTTAAAATCAAAGCTTGTTCAAGAAGAAATCAAAAAACAAGAGGAAAATATTAGAGCAATCAAAGGGGAACAAAAAGAAATTGGATGGGGCTCACAAATTCGATCATACGTATTTCACCCCTATCAAATGGTAAAGGATCATCGTACCAATTATGAAGTCGCTCAAGTTGACCTAGTAATGGATGGAGAAATTGATGGATTTATCAATGCTTATTTAAAAGCAGGTGACAATCATGAATAAAGCTAAACGTCGTGAAATTTTAGAAATCACAGCAGGTGTTGTCTTGCTATCCTTAGGTTTCTATTTTTTCTTATTACCTTTAGGTCTAGTCATCGGTGGTGTGATGGGTGTATCTGTCTTAATCCAAGATCAAATACCAGTAAGTTTATTTATGTATATCGCAAATATCATTTTGCTAATCATAGGAGGTTTATTTCTCGGAAAAGTTTTTTTCTATAAAACAGTCTATGCAACACTGCTTTCCCCAACCTTAATTTTTATCCTAGAAAAAACAATTGACTCCAACTTCTTTATGAGACATATGGTTGAAAGTCCACTCTTAATAGGTGCAACCTTTGGAGGTTTATTTATTGGTGCAGGACTTGGTATTGTCGTTAGAAACAATGGAACGACAGGTGGTATCGATGTCGTGCAACGCATCTTAAATAAATATTTAAACATCCCATTTTCAACAGCTATGTATTTCACAGATGGAGCAGTTATCTTTGTTGCTATGCTCATCAACTTTCAATTAGGTCTATATGCAGTCGGATCCATGATTATTATTGGTATCATCGTCGATCGACTCGCAATTGAAGGTAAAGCTGGATATACCGTATTTATCGTCAGCTCCAATAGTGAACTCTTACAACAGCGTATTTATGAAAAGATTGATAGAGGCTTAACAAAAGTCAAGGTTGTTGGTGGTTATTCTAAACAAGATAAAGAATTGATTATTTGTACTGTGGATCGAAGAGAACTTTATCCCTTCAAAATGATTATTAAACAAACAGATCCGACCGCATTCACATTTGTTACAAAAACAAAAGAAGCTCTTGGACAAGGATTTTCTAGGGAGGATGCAAAATGGTAGAAAAAAAATTAGGTATTCTATTCTTAGTCAGTGTAGTTCTTGCATTTTTTGCAGGCTTTTTCTCTTCACGTATACTTCCTGAAGTACCAGTAGGCAGTGGAGATGATATGTTTAACTTAATCACTGAAAGTTTCGAAAGATATTATTATTATGATATTGATGAAGTTGAAGAACTGGATGCATTTATAGAATCCATGCGTGCAACAATTAGTTCTTATGCTCAATCAAATAATGACCCATATACCAGACTCATTTCAACTCCACTCAATGCGACTCCTTCAGATAATGAAACATTCGTGGGAATTGGAATCAATTTAGTATTTGAAGAAAAAAATATTAGAATTACCAATGTAATCTATGGTAGTGCAGCATATCAAGTGCTATATCCCAATGATTTAATCGTTGGAATTGTTGATAACGATGTTGAAGTCTTGTTTGAAGACCTCACAGGAGAAACAGAGGTTTTGAGCTACTTAGAAGGTGAGTTAGGTGACACGAAAAGACTGATGGTATTATCACCTGAAAGCACAGAAATTGCGTATCAAGATATTACTTATTCAGAATTTGCAACACCCTCCGTATATTCAGTCGATTTAGGAGAAACCGATATTGCATACGTAAAGATTACTCAATTTGCTGCTGAAGTCGAAAATGTTTCTCTTGGGACAGCTCAAATATTTGCTGAGATATTAAGAACCTTGGAGCTTACCACATTATCTGGAACCAATAAAACACTTATTTTGGATTTAAGAGATAATCCAGGTGGTTCATTATCTGCACTTCACAATCAAAATATTGATGGAGATTATCCAGGAATAGTTCAACAGTTATTGGTAAGAGATTTAGATAATCCAGCATTTACAATGATACCAAAGAGTGGTAAAGTACAGTATTTTTATGGAGGTTTAGTCACTCCAAAATCATATGACATCAAAGTGTTAATCAATCAGAACTCTGCATCAGCTGCTGAAGTGCTTGCTGCTGCACTGAACACAAGAGGTGGATATTTATTGTACGGTGAAGAAACCTATGGTAAGGGTGTATATCAAAACCAAGTTAGATTAAGAGATATTGAAGGTGTTCGTTATTCTCTTTTATATACTGAAGGCGAATGGTTTTACGATAATGGAAAGAATGTTGCATCAGTTCCACTAATTGTGAATCCAATTTCACAATCTGGTATTCAAGCTATCGATACTCCAGTCTTTGTAGAATCACTATCTTTAGATATGGTTTCGTATTCACTTTCTATTTATCAAGAGTTTTTAAACTATAAATTAAACTTAACTGGCTCTAATCTTTTAAGAACTGATGGTTATTTTGACCAAAAAACAGAAGATGCAATTCTAGCATACAATGCTATCAACTCGATGAGTGGTGTAGATCAAATCAATTTTGAAGTTTCAAAAATTATCTTTGATGAGTATTTAGAAGACATGAAAAATCTAGCGTTCGATCAGCAGCTACAAGAACTGATTACAATCATCAAAAACAGTTAATATGAAAACAATTGAAACAGTAAAAAAACTAAAGAAAACTTATCAAATCCATATAAAAAGTGATTCCTATGAAATAGAACCTGAAGTGTATCTCAAATTTCATATTAAGCCAGGTCTTGAAATAGAAGAAAAGATATGGAAAGAGCTTATCGCAGAAAACGATTATTTGAGATACTATAAATTAGGAATTATCAAGCTTAAAAAAATGCTCACTCGATATGAAATGAAGAACTATCTCTTATCTGTTGGAGCAAGCGAAGGTATAATTAAGCAAGTGATCTCAAAGTTTGTAGAAAAAAGATATTTGGATGATTTGATTTATACGAAAGAGTATATACAAATGAAAAAATATCAATATGGTCCTTTAGTTTTAGAGCATCAATTGAGAGAAAAGGGTGTTGATTTCGACTTAATTAAGGCTCAAATCGATCATATTGATGAACAAGAGATTTTATTACTTCAATTACCTAAGAAGCTATCTTCAATCAAAAACAAGTCAAAGCGTCAAGCAATCCTAACTGTTAAAACCCATTTTATTAGAAATGGATATACAAATCAAATAGTTTCTAGTGTATTAGAAAAATCTTTAGATCAGTATCAGGGAGATGAACTCAAACTGATTCAAAGGGACTACGAAAAACTATATTTAAGACTATCAAAGAAATTTAGTGGTTATGAACTGAAATCTAGCATCAAGGAAAAGCTCTATCAAAAAGGATATACGATTGAAGATATCCAAAAGGTTCTTAACTAAAACATTTATCTCTTGTCATGGTAAAATCATGATGAGAGATTTTTTTAGGAGGATTTTTATGAAGCTTTGGAAAAATGGATATTTTCATACCATGGAAGACCCACAAAAAACTTATCATGCAATGGCAACTGACCATGGACTTATTGTAGGCTTTGATGAAGATATAAAAGACCTTGAATTTGATCGTGAAATTGATTTGAATAAAGCACATGTATACCCTGGATTTGTCGATGCTCATCTTCATCTTTTAGGGTATGGACAAAAGCTTTTACATCCAAATTTTTCTCATTTAAAAAATAAGGACGAGATGCTAGTAGAACTCAAAAAGTTGTTTAAAAATGAAAAACTCTTTGTTGAAGGTTATCGTGAATGTGGAATCACTAAAGATGATTTGAATCAAATATCGACTGAGCATCCAATCCTATTGAGACATAATGATTATCATAGTTTAACTGTCAATGATCAAGTATTAAAGCTTGCAAATATAACACACGATACTGGAGTGCTAACTGAAGAAGTTGCTCAAAAAGCGATGGATTCATTTCCTAAGTATAAACAAAAAGAAGTTGAGAAAATACTAACTTTATCGTTAAAAAGTTTGTATAAATACGGGATTACCGGTGGACATTCCGATGACTTATATTATTTTAACGGATTTGATGAGACAGTTGCAGTTTTTGAAAATGTCTTGGATAAATTCCCATTTCGTGCACATCTGTTGATGCATCATATGACAATAGATGATTTCAAGAAATCCGGTAGAACCTTTCTTGACCAAACCTACTATCTTCAGCTTGGTGCTGTAAAGATGTTTTATGATGGAACAGTTTCATCAAAATCAGCACTCATGAAAAAACCATATAAAAACTCAAATAACTTTGGTCAAAACGTCAATGGAAAAGAAGCATTCATTGAAATTGTCAAAAAAGCCAGAAGTTATCATCTTCCAATTGCAGTTCATG
>Ga0180007_10002466_pt1 | contig 22095 bp, 17 predicted proteins | sample MM_PC_MetaG_FD_121122 | JGI IMG/M metagenome (GOLD analysis project Ga0180007, IMG submission 121122) | Groundwater microbial communities from the Aspo Hard Rock Laboratory (HRL) deep subsurface site, Sweden - MM_PC_MetaG | ecosystem: Environmental > Aquatic > Deep subsurface > Groundwater... | reverse complement strand
GGTGTTTTTGAATAAATTTAAATAGTAGTTAAGTTAAATTTTGGGCTATGGGAGCGCAAGTTTCAGTGTCATCGAGAATGAAAAAGATATTGGGTGTGTTAAAGGTTATATTTCTTGAAAGAATACCTATGAATATTCTTTTGTTATTGATCATAATCTCTTTGGCTATTGTGGGATTTAGTTATATGAAGCCTGCAGAAGCACCTACTGGGAATGTGATTTTAGAGCCGCAATGCCCTGAATGTATTTGTGAAGAAAAGGCATGTGAGAATGACTGCAGCTTATGCCCTATAAAAACAAAGATTGAGACAAAGAATGTTATTTATCATGAATGTCCTAGCGGGGCTTTAGTTCAGGATATTGCTGAATGTGAGCAATATTTTCCAGATGTTTCTGAGTTATATAGTGGCAAGGTCAGCGGAATAACTTTGTCTATAGAAGATATTGAGGTAGAGAAAGAAAATGCTGATTCTGGTTGTGTAACACAGATAAAATATGTTATAATAAACAGAGGGGATTCTCCTATTGTGCCAAGGATCAATGCAATGGTGTATAAGGAATGGAACAAGGACAAGCCAATGGAGAAAGACATAAATCCAGAGATTGTTGTTGATAAAGAGAGTTTTGTGACAAGGACAGATAAAGTGAGGGTATGTTTCCAGGGAACAGAGTTAACATTAAGGCTTACTTTGACGGATGTTTTAAAATATCCTAACCAAAAGGTTGTTGCTTTAAGGGATTTTGAGTTAGATTAGTTTTTTGAGGGGTTAAAAATCAAACAGAAGATTTTCTTAATGTTTTGGTTACTAGTTATTGTGCTGAAGGTTGTTTCTGGCGAGCTGATTATTAATGAGGTTATGGCTGCCCCTATTTCAGATGAGTCATTGAATGAATGGGTTGAGCTCTATAATAATGGTAGCGAGGAAGTTAATGTTAGCGAATTTATTTTTGGGGATGCTTCTGGGAATGATACTATAACTGGCGGTTTGTATGGCGGGGAGGGAACTATTATTCCTGCTTATGGATATGCTATACTGACAGATCAATCTACCAGAGTTTATAATAATTTTAATTGCAGCAATTATGCAATTAAATTGTATGTGGATGATGATTCTATGGGGAATGGTTTAAAAAATACTGGTGAAAGATTGTATTTGTATGATAATAATGGTGTGTTGTTGGATAGTGCAGAATATAATGAAACTGAAAAAGGAAATTGTTTTTCTTTGCTGAATGGAAGCTGGAGTGAAGCTTTGTGTACTGCAGGCTATTCTAATAATGGAACTATTGTTTATTCTGATTTTGTTGGGTGTGATTGGAAGATAGAGATATTGATTAATAAAACTGTTTTTGATGATAAAGATGATTTTGATTTTAAGATAAGGGCTTCTAAAATTTATGGTGAGTCTGTTAATATAACTGGGAAGATAAGAATAGATGATATGTATGGGAATATCATAAAAGAATATTCCCCATGGACTGAAGAAAGCGCTACTTACCGCAAGACATCTTATGAGTATTCTCCTTCTTTGGTTGAAGGCAAAGCGTATATAATCACATCTAATTTAGAGGTTAATTGTGATGATGAAAATTTAGGTAATAATATTGAGCAGAGGATAATCACCATAAAAGGCAATGATTATGGCAATACTTCTTTTATCAATATAGAAGATGTTTATGATCTAGGCACAGATGATATTGCAAAGTTTGGGCAGACAATAAGAGTAAAGATTAATGCATACAAAGGAGATACTGCTAAGGAGGTTGTAACTTTGTGGTTAGAGGATGATGAAACTAAAATAAGCAAGCAGTCAAAGTTTAATATCTATAATAAGTTTACAGAGTCTGATGTTACAATACCTATACAGATAAAGCCTAACTGTGAAGGGAATTATGATGAGGGAAGGTATACTATCAAAGCAGAAGGTTTAGATGCTTATGCAGAGAAGAATATAATCTTAGAAGGTGTTGATGAAGATTTGTGCGAGACAAAATTAGTAGGGAGTACCTCTTCTAGGTCTAAGATATATTATGAGCTTGCTGACTGGCCGCTTGAGATTGAAGCTGGCAAGGAGTTTGAGATAAAGCTAAATGTGGAGAATCCAGATGATGACGCACATGAGATAGAGGCATGGAGTTATGTCTATAGGGGTTCTAAGTCTTATTCTGGAGTTAGGGATTCTAACTCTAAGAATTTAGTTGTAAAATCAGAAAGTTCAAGGGAAGTTATTTTGAAAAATATAATTGATGAAGCTGAGCCTGGGGATTATAATTTAATGGTCAAAATAGTACGAGATGAACAAAAAACAGAGAGTAAGATAACAAAACCGATTAAAGTGGTTGTTGGAGAGGTTGAGCAAGTGATGGAAATGGGGAGTAGTGTTGAGTTGAAAGAAAATATTGAAGAAGGTGGTTCTGTTGTTTTAGAATCTGTAAAACAGCCAAGGATAGTTTATGAGTCTTCTACTGAAAGGGCAGGAAATGCTGTAACTGGTTTGTTAATAGTGGTACTTTTGGGCTATAGCTGTGTGATGAGTTTTTGGAAAGTTAAGTAAATAGTAATTCTGCCCGTTAGATTTAAATAGGGAGTTGTATTTTATAGCAGTAAAATGGAAGTAATATTTTTAGGCACGTCTTCTATGGTGCCGACAAAGGAAAGGAATCAGTCAGCTGTCTTGATTAGATATAAGAATGAAGGGATTTTAGTTGATTGCGGTGAAGGGACACAAAGGCAGTTCAAGCAGAAAGGAATTCCGCTTACAAAGATAACTAAGATTTTGATAACACATTGGCATGGTGATCATGTGTTTGGGATTCCAGGTGTGATGTCTACTTTGGGAGCGAGTGAATATAATCGTACGCTTGAGATATACGGGCCTAAAGGGACAAAGAAACATATTGAAGCTATGTTCAGCGCTTTTGTTTTTGACAGAAGAATAAAGTTTGAAGTTAAAGAAATTTCCGAGGGTAAGTTTTTTGAGAATGATGAGTTTTATCTTGAGACATTGCCATTGGAGCATGGAATTATTACATTGGGGTATAATTTTATTGAGAAGGATATAAGGCATATTGATATTAAGAAAGTGAAGAAATTGGGGGTTCCAGATGGTCCTTTGATGGGAGAGTTGCAAGATAATAAAGAGATTAGCTTCAAGGGAAGGAAGATAAAGCCGGAAGATGTTACTTATGTAGAGAAAGGAAAAAAGATTTCAGTAATAGCTGATACTATTCCATGCAATAATGCAGTAAAATTGGCTGAGAATGCGGATTTGTTGATTTGCGAGGCTACTTACAGTTCCAAGCTAGAAGGCAAAGGAGAAGAATATGGGCATATGACTGGGAAGCAAGCCGGGATGATTGCTAATCAGGCAAATGTAAAGAAATTAGTGCTAACACATTTTTCTGCAAGGTATAAGACAACTCAGGAAGTTGAAGAAGATGCAAAGGATGTTTTTGCAAATTGTGTAGCTGCAAATGATTTTATGGTATTCAAGGTGTGAGATGAGCAGGAAGTCTAAAGGTATCAATGCTGAGAGAGATCTGATACATAAGTTCTGGGGAAATAAATGGGCTGCCCTGAGGGTAGCTGGTTCTGGCTCTATGAGGTATCCTTCTGCTGATATTTTGGCAACTAATAAGCTTCGTAGATTGGCAATAGAATGCAAGACTGCAAAAGAGCCTTGGAAGTATGTTGAAAAGGAAGATATTAAACAATTAAAGGATTTTGCAGAGCTGTTTAATGCAGAGCCTTATGTTGCTGTAAGATTTAACAGAAAGGAATGGATGTTCTTGACCCTGGAAGATTTAGAGGAAACTGATAAAGCATTTATGATAAATATAGAAAAAGCAGAAATGAAAGGGATATTATTTGAAGAATTAATAAAATAAAAGAATAAGTTAGATTGAATTTATCTTTTCTTAAGCTTCTTTTCAATCTTCAGCTCTTCTCTCATCACTTTTCCAACAACATTCTCTACGTGCATCTCTATCCTGGCGATTCTTCTTTCCATAAGAACCATAATCCTGAGAGAATATACTATTGCTGCCAATGTACCAACAATAATAGCTAAAGTAACTTCCTGTATTCCTAAAACCATTTTTTACACCTCTTTTTAAATATGTTTAAGGTATTATAAAAAGAAGTAGTATATAAATCTTTGTTTTGACTCGAGTATGCTAACTTATTTCTTGCCTAAGAAGCTTTCAAATGAGTGTTCGAGCACATTAGCAAAAAAGTCAGTGTTTGCCCAGATTGCAAGATCGTAGCTAGGGTGGACTTTTTCATCATCCATAAGCATGAACAATATTTCTTTTTTGTCTATGATGCAAAATCTTGAGTTTATTGATGTTTCTTTTATTTCTGCTACCTTTGCCAATTCTTTGAAATCCTTATCCTGTGGTGAGATTGGCGCAGCGATTCTTATTTTTACGCCCCTCTGCTTTGCTTTTGCCAATTGTTTTAAAAGAACGTCTTGTTTTCTTACAACACCTTCTGAAGTTGTATGGATAGTGATTGATTTTTTTGCCCCCTTTATCATCGTAGCTAAATGATTATATATGTTTTTTCTTCCTTTTATTGCACCTGTCAAGTCTGTTGGCTCTACCAAGTCAAGACCCTGGTTATGCAAAACATTTAATTCGTCAAGAACTTTTGCTGACTTTAGGCTTTCTATAAGAGCTAGATGCTGCTGGGTTTCATCTGTTACTTTTTTCTTTACCCTTTCGATTACCTCTCCAGGATTCACTGCAACATATTTAATTGGCTTACCTAATTTTACTATGATAAATCCTTTCTTTTCAAGGCTTTCGAGAACATCATAGCTTCTTGATCTTGGAACATTAGCGATGTCAGAAAGCTCGCCTGCTGTGGAAACTCCTCTGCTTAAAAGAGCAGTCCATATCTTAGACTCATAAGTATTTAATCCGAAATCCCTAAGCTTGTTTAAAAAGTCTTTTTGCACTAACATTATACCACCCTCAGAACCTCTTTCTTTGTTTGGAGATGATTTATGGTATTTAAAGCTTTCTATTTTGACACCATTTTTAAGTGACAAAAACTAATCAAAGGAAAAACTTTATATAGATGTTTTGGTATCTTTTGAAATTATGAGTTATTTAATGACAAAAAATAACATAAGCATGATTTTCTTAGTTATAGGAATAATCGCAATTATATTTTAAGCTGCACCTTCGAACAGGGGGACGCAGCCAAAGTTTCTTGAGGTCAAAATGAAATTGTTTGATACAACATTAAGGGATGGATGCCAAAGCGCAAATGTCAATCTGTCTGGAAGGGACAAGATTGATGTAGTTAAAGCTTTAGATGATTTTGGGATAGACTATGTTGAGCTTGGATGGCCTGCTTCAAATGATAAGGAGATGAATGTGTTTTTAGAGGCAAGCAAGCTTAATCTTAAGAATGTTAGGGTGGTTGCTTTTGGAAGCACAAGAAGGATAGATGCAAAAGCAGAGGATGATGTTAATCTTAAGGCTATATTGCAGAGCAAAGCAAAGACTGCTTGTGTATTTGGGAAAACATGGCTAGAGCATGTTAAGATGCAGCTAAAGGCAAAGCCAGAGGATAATCTAGAAGCAATAAGAGATAGTGTAGATTTCCTTAAGAAGAAAGGATTAGAGGTAATATATGATTTAGAGCATTTCTTTGATGGTTTTAAGGATAATAAAGAGTATGCGCTTAAGTGTGTGAAAGCAGCTGCACTTGCAAAAGCTGATTATATAGTTATGTGTGATACTAATGGAGGAAATTTAGTCAGTGAAGTTTCGAAGATATTGCAAGAGGTTAATGAGTTTGTTAAGAAAGAAAAATTGAATGTTAAGTTAGGTGTGCATTTCCATAATGATAGTGGGGTAGCGGTAGCCAATTCATTAGTTAGTGTAGAGCAGGGTGTTTCGATGATACAAGGAACTATAAACGGATTTGGAGAAAGAACAGGGAATGCTGACCTGTGCCAGATAATCCCTAATCTTATGTTGAAGAAGAAAGTAAATTTGAGCAAGGTAAATTTGAAAAAGATAACTGAAGTTAGTGATTTAGTTTATACGCTTGCGAATGTCAAGCCAAATAAGAGCCAGCCTTTTGTAGGCAGAAATGCATTCAGCCATAAAGGTGGAGTGCATGTAGATGCTTTGATGAAAGGCGCATCTTATGAGCATATAGATATGACTCTTGTTGGAAATAAAAGAAAGATAATATTAAGTGAGTTGTCTGGGAAGGCGAATATAGTCGAAGTTTTGAAGAAGTTTAATGTTAAAGTGAGCAAAGATCATCCTAATGTGCAGAAGATGCTTGAGAAGGTAGAGGAGCTTGAGAGGAAAGGGTATGATATAGGGACTTTGCCTGCTGAGCAGTTTTTGCTTAAAGAGGAATTTTTTGGAAAAAAAGGAAAGATATTTGAGATAAAGGCATGGAAGATATTGTCTGAGGTTAAGGACGAGGAGTTTTCAGAATGTGTTTTAAGCGGGAAGATAAATGGGAAAGAGATAAAGGTAGTTGCACCTGTAAAGGGCGGGCCTGTTGATGCTGTCTATAGTGCTTTGAAGAAGATGATAGAGCCTATGAATCCTAAGATAGTGAATGTGCAGCTGATAAACTATAAAGTTATGATAGCTGAAGACAAAGGAGCAGAAAGCTCTGTTAGAGTATATATAGAGTTTAAGGATAATGGTGATGAGTGGGGAACTGTTGGAGTATCTACTAATATATTAGAGGCTTCACTTGAGGCGATAGAGAAAGGGTTTAAGCATTATCTGCTTAGTAAGTAGTTTAAGTTCTTTTAGTAATCTATTTATTACTTAAAAATTTTCAACAATACCTATGGCTTCGACGCTTTGCGTTGAAAGCCATAAAATGCTCCGCATTTTAATTCACCGCAAAGCTACAAACCACCCCGACGGGGACTAGGTTTGCCTCGCCATTGTTGTTGAAATTTTATTTGCTTTTTTCCGATATGTTTTTATATAAGTTTATTCTAAGTTAAGATATTATTGAAAAAGAGGGGAAATTATGAAGTTTATGATTAATTTTGAAAAAAAGCATTTTTGGGTTCTGAGTATATTGGCTGTTATTATTGGAGTTGGTTTTGTTATTGCAGCAATTAATCCTTCTACTGATGCTTATCATATTTTACAAAAAATTGCAAAAACAGAGAGCGACTTAACGTCAGTTGATGCAAACGATGATGGGATTATTGATAATTCAAATCATGTTCCGTGGACAGGGATAAGTGGGATACCAGCTGGATTTGCAGATGGTGTTGATAATGTTAATGGGAGTGGTGGAGGTGGGGGTGGAGTAGCCCTTTCACCTGATAGATTCATTGCAGTAACTACATCTGGGCCCAGGGAGACTGCTGTTTATTGCCCTGAAGGAACTGTGAGGACTGGCTGCACAGGTATCTGCAGCAATGCAAGAGCAGGCGGAGGAAGGCTTGCAGGGGATAATGGCTGCATATGGACTTGTGATGATCAGTATAGTGTAACTGTACATGCAATGTGTTTTAATATAAGCGGGATAAGTGGTGGGGGTGGTGGAAGCCAATATGAATTTGGCGGGGCATATCAAACAACATTCAGCCAAGCTGGATGCAAAGTACCTAATCCAGCTACAAGTGCGTGTTCTTGTCCAAATGGATTTACTCCTATTGAAGTTGGAGGATGCAGCAATGATGATAACAGGGGGTATGTTTGTTATAAGTGAGTAAATCATTGATGCCTAAATCTATTGTAGGGTTAGACAATCGTAAAATAATCCTTTATAAATCCCAATATTTAAATACTTCTTCCCTTTATAAATATTTATAAATAAAAAGGTTTAAATAGGCAAGATAAAACCTTATTTAAAAAAAAGAGGTAATTGGGGGTGTAGTTATGTCTAAAAAGAAAGAAACTGTCAAGAGAGATATAAAAGTAGTCAATATAGTTGTTTCTACGTCTTTAGAGCACGATATTCCGCTTGAAAAGATGGCAGCGACATTGAGCAATACTGAATACAATCCGGAACAGTTCCCAGGGCTTGTTATAAGGATAAAAGAGCCTAAGACTTCTGCATTGATATTCAGCTCTGGCAAGGTTGTATGCACAGGGGCAAGGTCAATGGACAAGGTTCATGAAAGCATCAAGAAAATAATCAAGAGCTTAGAGAAAATAAATATTAAGATAACTATAAAGCCAGAAGTAAAGATACAGAATATTGTTGCGTCTGGAAGTGTGGGTATGGATCTGAACCTGAATACGCTGGCAATGAAGCTAGAGAATACAGAGTATGAGCCAGAGCAGTTTCCTGGATTAGTCTATAAGTTGAATGAAGCAAAGGCAACGTTCTTGCTGTTCAGCAATGGGAAGATAGTATGCACAGGAACAAAAAGCGAAAAGGAAGTTCATGCTGCGCTTGAGATGTTGATAGTCAACTTAAAGAAAGTCAAGTAATTTATTTTTTATTTCTTACTAAACAAATCAAAACAACTGCTATTTGGATTAGTCTGGGTATAGAGAATGGAAGTTCAAGAGCAAATTGCAAAATTCAAGGAATTTATAGAAAAAAGTTATCTGCCTATACTTACGGATAATCTGAGAAAAGACAAGAAATTTCTAGTAATGGATTTTAATGAGTTAAGCAAGTTTGATATTGAGCTTGCTGAATTGATATTAGAGCAGCCTGATGATCTAGTAGATGCAGTAGAGAGTGCTGTTGAGCAGCTTGATCTAGAGAATGTAAAAGGAATAAGGGTAAGGTTCAAGAATTTACCTGAGTCACAAAAAATCCTGGTAAGGAATATAAGAAGTAAGCACTTAAATAAGATGTTTCAGATGACTGGGATTGTAAGGCAGAAATCTGATGTTAGGCCCCAGGTAACGGCTGCAAAATTTGAGTGCCCTTCCTGCGGGAATGTTATAAATGTTCTTCAGCTTGACCAATCTTTTAAGGAACCTTCAAGATGCGGCTGCGGCAGAAAGGGAAAATTCCATCTTTTGAGCAAAGAGCTTGTTGATGCACAGGGGTTAGTGTTAGAGGAAGACCCAGAGAACCTTGATGGAGGAGAACAGCCAAAGAGGATGAATGTTTTCCTTAAGGACGATCTAGTAAGCCCTTTTACTGAGAAAAAGACATCCCCTGGGTCTAAGGTTAGAGTAACTGGAATAATAAAGGAGGTGCCTGTAATATTAAGGACAGGCAGCCAATCAACAAGATTTGATCTGTTGATAGAAGCAAATTATATTGAGGCAGTTGAAGAAAGTTTTTATGATGTAGAGATCAGCGATGAAGAGGTAAGGCAGATAAGGGAGATAGCTGAAGACCCAAATGTGTATAAGAGGCTGATAGGCTCTATAGCTCCTTCGATATATGGGCATGACAGGATAAAAGAAGCCATATTATTACAAATGGTAGGCGGAGTGCATAAAACAAGGCAAGACGGAGTAGTAAGCAGAGGGGATATGCATGTTTTGCTGATAGGGGATCCTGGAGCTGGCAAGAGCGCCCTATTAAAAAGAGCAAATATAATCTCCCCTAAATCAAGGTATGTTTCTGGCAAAGGGGTAAGTGCTGCTGGTTTAACAGCTTCTGTTGTCAAGGATGAATTCTTAAAAGGGTGGAGTTTAGAGGCGGGGGCAATGGTATTGGCGTCTAATGGATTGTGCTGCACTACTGAAGACTCTGAATTTATTTTGGAAAATGGGGGGAGGATGTCATTCAAAGAATTATTTGACAAAACCAATGATGAAGTGATATACCCTAAATTTAGGGTGTTTGGGCTTAATGAAAAAACACTGAAGGTAGAACTGTTTAATATTAAAAGAGCGTTTAAGATAAAAAATGAAAAGAAGATTGTGAAAATCAAAACAAGAACCGGAAAAGAGATTAGCCTAACTGGAGATAATGAGGTTATTACATGCGAAAAATCCAAGATGATATGGAAATCTGCTGAGAATTTAAAAAAAGGAGATTTCGTAGCTGCGCCTAAATCAATAAAAATTTGCAGCTCAGATAAATATTCAATTGATTTAGCGTATATAGCTGGCCTTATAGCTTCTGACGGCCACATAAAAATCGATAAAAGGCATGCTACAACGTATTTTTATAATACTGATAAAGAATTGATTAAAATATTCAAAGAAAAGATGAATAAATTAGGATATAAATTTAGTGAATACACCCAAAAAGCAGGAAGAAAAAGCAAGATAAGGGGGAATGAATTTATTTCTAAGAGAGATGTATATACAGTTTATAATTCTACAAAGGAATTTGCAAAAAAAATTATAGAGTTTGGTGTTCCAAATGGAAATAAATCAATTAAATTTGCCTTAGAGGGCAAGATACTTACATATTCTGAAAAAACCATTGCTAATTTTTTGAGGGGGGTTTTTGATGGTGATGGAAGCATACGATTAAATCCTATCGAAGTTACTTTGACTACTGGAATGAAGGAGAACACAATTCTTTTTCAAAGGGCCCTTTTGAGGATAGGGATTGTTTCTTGCTTAAAGAAATCAACAAACAGCTGGCATTGTGAAGTAAGAGGGGCTGTAAACTGCATGAAGTTCTTTAATAATATAGGGACAAGCCATCCAAAGAAATATGAAAGATTTATTAAGATAAACCCTCAAGAAGTTAAAGACAGGATAGATATTCTTCCAAATCACCAGGAGTTCTTCAAGGAATTAAGAAATAAAAATTCTGGGAGGCTAGGCAAGAATAAATTTAAGTATTTTTGGAACTATTCAAGAAATGGTGTTGCGCCTTCTTTGCATAAACTTAGGTTGTTAAATATTTTATTGAATGATGAATATATAGAAAGGTGCTCTCAAAGCGACCTGATTTGGGACAGAATAGAATCTATAAAGGAAATCAAAGCAGATTATGTTTATGACTTTACTATGGATGGCACTAATAATTTCGTTGCTAATGATATAATCATGCATAATTGCATTGACGAGATGGACAAAATCAGCCCAGAAGACAGATCTTCTATGCATGAGGCTATGGAAAACCAGACTGTAAGCATATCCAAGGCAAATATCCAAGCTACATTAATAGCGAGAACTACTGTGTTGGCTGCTGCTAATCCTAAGTTTGGCAGGTTTGACCCTTATGGGAATATAGCAGAACAGATAGATCTGCCGCCTACATTGATAAACAGGTTTGATCTGATATTTACGATAAAGGATTTGCCTGATGAAAAAAAGGATGATATGCTTGCTTCACATATTTTAAGCCTGCACCAGGAGCCTAATTCACAAGAGCCAGAGATTGATACTAATCTTCTAAAAAAGTATATAGGGTATGTGAAAAGAAAGATGAGCCCCCAGCTAAGCGATGGATCAATTGAAGAGATAAAGAAATATTATCTAAAGATGAGGTCAAGCGGAGCTGCAGAAGGAGGTATAAAGACAATCCCTATCTCACCAAGACAGCTGCAAGCTTTAGTAAGGATGAGCGAGGCTAATGCTAAAGTAAGGATGAGCTCTGAAGTTACGAGAAAGGACGCAAAAAAGGCAATAGACTTATTGGAATATTCATTGATGGATGTTGGATTTGATAAAGAAACAGGGAAGATAGATATTGATAGGATTGCAACTGGCGTAAGCGCTTCTACACGAAGCCATATAATGAATGTCAAGGAGATAATCAATGAACTTGAGGGAAAGATCGGGAAGACTATCCCTATTGATGATATAGTTGCTGCTGCTAAAGCAAAGGGGATTGGTGAAGATAAGGTTGAGGAAGCATTGGAGAAATTGAAGAGAACTGGTGACGTGTTTGAGCCCCGCCATGGGTTTGTCAGCAAGATTTGAATGGATAGGCCATACTGTAATAAAAAGATTTTTATACATCTTTAGTGTATTATATCAAGGGGGAAATTTCTGAGATGGAAAAATCACAAAAGAGACAGGTTGCACATAAAATAAGGATCAATGATGTCTTAAGGGGCAGCTATGTAAAAGAAGAAGGGGAATGGAGCCCTAATTATGTTCTTGTAGGTGATAAGAAAGTGTCAAGGGTTAATCTGATGGCAGTTGTTGTTTCTAAGGAAAGCCCAGAAAACACTAATCATTCAAACTTATTGATAGATGATGGCTCTGGCAAGATATCTGTCAGAAGTTTTGATGGCAGCAATAATTTTGAGGGTATAAATATAGGTGATTTTATAATGATTATTGGAAGGCCAAGAGAATACTTAAATGAAAAATATATTGTTTCTGAAATATTAAAAAAGGTAGAGAACAGTAAATGGGTTGAATTAAGGAAAACAGAGTTGAATAGGGCTTTTGGTGCTTATGAAGCAAAACAAGAAGAGAATTTAAGCGAGAAAGAAGTAAAGGAAGAAATTGTAGTTGACGATATCAATTCAAAGATATTCCAGATCATAAAAGAGATTGATTTAGGTGAGGGAGCGGATACGCAGGATGTAATAACCAAATCTAATATTGGCGAGGCAGAGAACATCATAACCAAGTTGCTGGAGAGGGGAGAGGTTTTTGAGATAAAGCCAGGCAAATTAAAGGTTTTAGAATAAGATTGGAGTGATAAATACTTCTATAAGCGCTGCAATAAACAAAACAACCAAAGAAAGCAATAATAAGTCTGTTGAATCTATCAATATATGCTGGAATTTTTCTGACTTGAAGTCGTGATTTATTACTGCTATTGAGATTATACCTGCAGCTAAGCCGCCTATGAAATAGGCCAGTATTTCAGGCACACCATGTATCATGTAGCGCAAAACTCCTAAAGAAGTTATCCCAAAATATTGAGAAGTATGGGTAACGTTTGCCCTTACAAAGTTACCTATGGCTGTGCCTATGACAGATGCATTCCATGTAAGGATAAATATTGCTCCAAATCCATAGATAAACGCAAAAATCAAGCAAAAAATGAGAACCTTAAGATTATTTAAGAATATCTGAGAGAACAGATTCAGGGTGTTAATGCTTTGGCCAGTTACCCTGGTGTTTATGTCACTGATTGTCTTTGCCTGGATAGAGAATGTTGCACTTGACAAATCAGGTGGGAGAAGGAGATACCATAAAGTAAATGATATAGTAATGCCCAAAAACATAAAAATAAAGAATGAAAGCGCTTTTCCGTGCTCTTTTATCAGCATCTTTTCATCATCTATTTCCATGTCTTTTTTTTCTTCTAGTTTTAATGTTCCATAAATAATAGGGACGCATGCAAAAGTAGTCAGGAAAACCATAACCAAACTAGCGTGCGGCTTGAAAACCCAGAGGCTTAACAAGATAGCTACAGAAGAATAAAATGCACCCACAAAGAACATTTCCCATGGCTTTCTCTCTGCTTTGAATGGGTTAATAAGGGATTCTATTACCATAAAATGATTTTAATTGATGGATATAAAAAACTTTGTTTTTTGGGTGGATTTAGTAAATTGTCGGTTTCTCAAAACAATTAACTTTATATATAGTCTGGGATTTCTTGGAGGTATGGAATACACAGAATTATTAAAAAAAGCAAGAGAGAAATTACCTCAGTCTGTTTTTGAGAAAGAAAGATTTGAGATACCCAAGATAAAAGGGCATATGCAGGGAAATAGAACTGTGTTGGTTAATTTTCTTCAGATAGCAGATGTGTTAAGAAGAAATCCTGATCACCTTTTGAAATATATATTGAAAGAGCTGGCAACTCCTGGTGAGGTAAAGAAAAGCGGCTCTGTTATCATGGGAACAAAAGTAAGTGCTTCCAGGATAAATGAAAAGATACAGCAGTATGCCCATGAGTTTGTGCTTTGCACAGAATGCGGGAAGCCAGATACAAAGATAGAGAAAGATGGCAAATTTACATTCTTGAAATGCCAAGCGTGCGGCGCAAAGCACCCAATAAAATCAAAGTTTTGAATAGAATGATAGTCAAGGTCCATAAAACTGATGATGGGAGAAAAGTATTGGCTATCTGTGATGACGGGCTTTTGCGCAAAAAGTTTGAAGAGGGAAATAATCAGCTTGATTTGACTTCTAGTTTTTATAATGGGGAAGCGAAGAATGAAAAAGAAACTATTGAGATGATAAAAGGGACGTATATGGTGAATATTGTTGGTGAAGGGAGTATAAAATTAGCCTTGAATCTAGGGATAGTGGATAAAAAGAATATTATAAAAATAAAAGATATCCCTCATGCCCAGGCAATTCTTGAATAGTTTAAATTTATTAACCAAACCACTGGCCTAATCCTGCCTGCTTTTCTTTGTCTTTTCCAAAAACGCCCTCTACTCTTCTTTTTGTAAGCTCTAAACTTTGCTTTAGATAGGCTGGAAGATCGTATTTTGCAGCAAGGCTTATTGCTGGTTCAAGGTATTTTACAATTGAGCCTTCTGATATTGTGAAGATAACTTTACCCCCGCACTTGATGCATTTACCCACCAAAGGAGGCCTTCTGTATTTTTCATTGCAGTTTACGCATCTAAACATCTGCTGCGAGAATTTTCTTAGGTTTCCTTTTATGTCCCTTATGAAATGTTTTTCTATGACTAATCTGGCAACGTCTGATGTGTCTACTGCGCGTATCTTTTCTGCTAGTTCCATCTGGCCTTTAAGTTTCTCTTCCATTGAAGGGAGGGTTTTATAGGCAGAACATCTTACTCCAGAGTTTATGTCGTCTGTATGGTGTGTAAACCACATGCCTTCATATTGGGTTTCTTTGTTCAGGCGCTTGCCTAATTGCTCTATTACGACATCCCATGGCTGCTTGAAGTTAAGGCACGCATCATAAAACTCCAGAGGATATTTTTTGCATATATCCAGATCAAAAACCATATCGTCTACTTCTGAAGGAATAATGTAGGAAGTCAAAACAAGAGGAGCGTCTTGTGTTGCGCCTCTGCTATTAGGTAAGAATTTCCTTGAAAAGTTGATTAGAATGTCTAATAATAATGAAACTGAGGCCTCGTCACCATCGCAATTATGGACTAATACTCCATCAGCCAAAAAATTGTGATTTTTTTCAATATTTAAGCAGTATGTTTTTTGGTTAGAGTGTTTGATCCCCATAATTTTAGGGTACGCAAATTGATTATCAAATTCTATTTTGTTATATTTGGGTTTTATGTCTTTTAATATTTTTTTTAAGATGGATTGTTTTCTCTTTAATTTAAAGCCTATTGATGAATTGAATATGGAAACAAATTTGCTTGAAACTTTTAGTTTGGTGATTTCAAATTCGGGTATGTCCCTTGCTTTTTTCAGGTAGAATTGCCTTACTTTTGGTCCTGGCTGTTTCTTGTATTTGTAGGAGGATATAAATATCCCATACCTGCCGAACACAAATCTCATGTTGTTTATAAGATCTCTGCTGACTGTATCAAAAGTTACTTTTAAATCGCCAAGAGATACTGAACCGTCTCCATCTAGGTATCCTTTCAAGAGGTAGGATAACTTTTCTTTTTCTAAATCCAAGAAAAAATTAATATTTTTATTGTGTGCATTGTTTCCTAATTTAAAATAATCAACAAACAGCTCATATAATATCCTACTAGAAAAAGTTAGATGGTCTATGTGATTTTCTGATGGATTCAGATTAAAATATTTTTTCATTATTTTAATAATATCTTCCCTTATCTCTTTTTCTGTGGCTGCGATTGAAATTTGGTAATATCCCTTGCCAATATCTTTTTTTCTTGCAAATCCCTCTGCAATATAAAGGCCGATTAAGTAGAAGAAATCATTTCCTAAGGGCATATTTGAGTTTACTGAAATCTTGCCCCTTATAAAACCTATTTTTTTAGGAGCTATCTTTAGCTTAGAGGATAATTTTAAAGGAAAACTATCTCTCAAAAGATAATTGTCAAGTTCGCTCTTTTTTAATCCATAAAGTTCTCTAAACTTTTTTCTTCCTCCTGCTTTTTTGACTAAATTATAAATCTCTTTAGATGAGTTTCTGACCATTAAGCCTTTGCTGTTTCTTAAAATGCCTAATAGGTCTAGGTTTTTGAGGTCCCTTTCTTTTATATTGGTTTTATAAGGGATGACTAATTGGTCTCCTTGTTTTAAGCAATTTGCCCTCTTTTTGACTAGGCCTTTTGTAAAAATAGAATGGGTGGAAGTGAGCTTTAATATTCTGCCATCTTCTAAAGTTAATTCAAGGATATCTGAAGGAGTATGCGCAGAAACTTCATGAATTTTGGATAATTCTAATTTTTTGCTTTCTGGATTCAAAGACATGGTGTAATAATCGTTTATTTCTTTGACTAATGTTCCGTAGTTGTCTGCTTTTTTTGATGGCTTAAATGATTCGACAAACTTGCCTATCTCTAGTTCCAACCATTTACGCTCTGTTTTATTGTAAACTGATATTTTGCTGCTGTAAACAAAACAATCCCTTCTAGTAGCAGCATGAATCATCGGATGAGCAAAAAATCCCTGAGTTTTTGAAAAACCGATTATTCTGGCAACAATCCCTGCAGATGTGTGAGGGGCTAATGCAACGACCAAGCTGCCTGCAAGATCTTTTTCTGATTTTAGATTGTAGAAAGGTTCTAAATGGTAAAGCTTTGCTAAAAGCTCGTCTATGAATTTGGCTGTCCTAAATAGGATCTTGTCTGCACCTTCTTCAGGAGAGTCATCGCAGGATGGGAGAATCACATCTTGGGGCTTTAATTCTAGGATCTGGTTGATGCCTGTAATTTCTTTTCCATAAATGTCTTTTTCATAGCCTAGTTCTTTTAATCTTTCAACGCTTGTCTGTATCTCTTTTGGCTTAAAGTGGGTGATAGGCAACTGGGTCATATCATATCTTGTTGTGCCGTCTTTGTTTACATAAACTTCATGCTTTGCCCTAAGAATCCCTTTTAATAAATGCTCTGGGATGTGTTCTTTGTTTGAAGTTCCCCTAACCCCCTTGATCAAATCTGGAAGGGTCTTGTCATCTAGTTTTTCAAGAAGCTTTTCAAAAAGGTGTTTGATGTTTATCTCTTTTCTTTTGTATGGGCTTGCTTTTCCGTGCTGGCATTCTTCTGCGCCTATAATACCGCAGGTTTTGCAGAAATAGGTTTTTTTGGCTGGTTTATTGCAGGTTTCACAAACACTAAAGACTGTTTCTTTTTTACAATGTTCGCATTGATATAGTGAAAAATCTGAAGTTACTTTTCCGGCTTCAATCGCTGACTGGAAGCATCTTAATTTTCCGCCTTCTTCCCCAACAGGGAATAAAACATGAGGGGATCCTGCTAATTTTCTCACCTTGGCTTTTTCAGGCCTGCCCATTCTTGCGCCTATAAAATATCCTGATTTATCTCTAAGTTTTATCTTGGAGAATATATTGATAATCTCTAATGGCTTTTTGTCTTTGTTTTCTTTTATTATCTCTTTTGTTTTTTCAAAATTGCCACTGTCTAAAAGATTAAATATTTCTACGATTGAAGGAGCTTCTTCTTTTTCTATTATTATATATTCTGTGCCAACAACTTTATGAGGCAATCCAATAAGCTCTATTGCCCTTTTTTTTTCTTTGTCAAATGGGAGGATTATCTTTTGAATTTTTTCTTCTTCTATGACTACTTTTGATTCGTGGAGCCAATTTAAAATATCCAATAGGTCTTTTTGGGTGATAAGATCCCAATGAAAAGTATAGTAGGGGTGGAGAGGTATTCCTAGCTTGAGTGAAAGTTGGATTATTTCTGAGGGATTGAGCTTGTTTTTTAATGGGTCTTTAAGGAGTGATTCTAATTGAGTTAAGGGAATGTTTGTGAGCTCTGAAAGCTTATCTAAAGCAAGAGTGCCAAATGTGTCTACTATTGATTTTTCCAGTTCCTGGACCCACCACTCTTCACAATAACCAGGAGGCAAAAGAACATGGGCCCTGTTAAAAAAGTCGCCATAGTTGAAAAGAATATCCCCTAAAAACAATATTTCCTCTACTTCATTCATCAGTTTTTTTGCCTGCGCTGTTGTTTCAACCCTAAGAACATCTCCGGTTTTTAACTTGACTACTGGGCCTTCAATTGAATCGCAACAAGAAAGGGATGCTGCTTTTCCTGGCCTTTCAACCTTTAATTGAGTGCCTGTTGCAAGATATTTTTGTAAAGTATATGTTAATGCTGGATGGATTGAAGCAGATGAATAACCAGATACTCTTGATCTACCATACCTTAATCTAAATCCACCTGCCCTTAAGGGGTGTGTGAGCACAGGACGGCCTGCAACAAGATCTTCTATGTAAGTATATATTGGGGCAACTTTGCCTGTTTTTTGTACGCTTTTTGATTTAACTTTTTTCTGTAAATCTATGAACTCCTTGATAAACATCCATTCATCCAAGCCAAATTCCTTGCCCCATTTACTAAGCTGTTTCCATAATTTAGGCGCTTTCTGCGCAATTCCTTCACCTATAACAAGGCAGGGACCTGATCTTATCCTGTTTGTCTCGATTCTTGCCAGGTCTTTGAATTGTGAAACTTCCACTTCTTCTGATGGATCACCATCAATCTGTATAGGTATGTTTCTCATCAAAAATGCAATCTCATCTCTGCTGGGGAGATATTGAAGATTAGTGACCCTTTCATGATAATCGTAAAGTTCTGTTACCAAACGTTGAACTTCTTCTTCTGTTGGATCGTATGGCGCGTAACCCATGTTTTTCCTTACGTAATCAGAAACAATAACTGAAACTGCTGCTGCTGTGCCTCCTGCTGATCTTATCGGGCCAGAGTACCTTATTGCAAGATATTCTTTTCCATCTTTTCTTTTTCTTACTTTTAATTCAACAAAACCCTCTATTGGCGAAGCTACAATACCTAATGTGAGGTATGCTAAACCTACCCTTATCCCTGTTTCGATTGCCTGCATACGGTTATCGAATTTGCATATCTTTTCCTGAGCGACTTCAAGAGAAATCTTTAATGCTACTCTCCAATCTAAGTCTCCAAATTCCTTTTCGAGCTCTTTTATTCTTTTTGAAAGGCCAGAATTAGCTATCATTGGCGCGATAGTTGATATTAATCCTTCTACCCTCTCAGCCATGTTCTTTGCCAATGGAACTGCAACTTCTTTTTCAGGATCATATCCTTGTTTTCTTGCTTTTGCAGCTACGGAATAGGCTGATTTTACCTTTGAATCTATCTCCTCAAAGTATTTTTGCATTTCCTTGCTTGCTATCAGTTCCATTTTTATCGGTTGGTTGTTATTTTTTTATTGGTTTTATTTCACAAAAATTTTAATATTTTTATATCTCGGGTTTTTAGATTCACAATAGGGACTCTGCCTGGTTCTGGGTTGTGGCCTACTTTTTCCTGAAACTCGGTTTTTGACTGCCAGCAAGAGCCACTTATCAGAGTTATGTTTTTGTAGTTTGCTGCTATTGATTTGTGGATGTGGCCTGTTGCGAAAAAGTCAGGAACCCTTGAGATGACTAAAGGGTCTTGTGTGATGTCTGGAACATAAAGATTAGATGTGTGTGTAGGGGCTAAATGCCTTCTTTTTAATAAGAACTTCATTATCAAGTCTGCCCTGTCGTAGCCACCTTTATTTCTGATAGAATCGACATTAGCAACATAATAATCAAAAGAATAACCATGATAAAGGAGGACATCAAAACCTGAAAATTTTTCTGATGAATGGATGTTAATCAAAGAAGGGTTTGAAACTGAGATTATATTAGGCAAATCGTATAGGGGTTTTGCGAAGTCCTGATAGAAGGGCGGCTGGGGTTCTGCTATCCTCATAGCATCGTGATTCCCCGGGCAGATAATCAAAGGAATTCTCTGAGGAATTTGAGCTAAAAGCCTTGCGCATTCTTCATATTGGGCATATATGTCTTTGATTATGAGTTCTTTGTCTTGGCCAGGATAAATGCCGCAGCCATCGACCAAGTCACCTATAATAAATATGTACTGGACTTTTGAAGCTATTTCTTTTTGAGTATCGTTGCCTACTTTTTGGTTAATCCATGCTAAGAATTTATTAAAGGCATCTGGAAGGAAATTGTTTGAGCCTATATGGATATCTGAAAGAAATATTGCATAAGCTTCGTCCGGGCTTTTTTTAAATTCCTTTATGGATGTGTCAGGCCAGAACACCTTATTGGCAAAAACAATATTCTGGCTGTTAACTCCAAGTATTCCTAAAACCTCATCTAGAACTATGGATTTTGCGTCTTCAAATATTTCTGGTTTTGTTTTGTTGATAAGGACGTTTATGAATCCAGTCTGGTCTTCTAAAGTCAGGATTAGGTTGCCGTTTTTGGTAGTATGCTTGTCTTTGACAATACCTATAAAAGATATAGATTCTTTGTCTCTTTTGTTTAGTATCCTGTTTATTGTTGTTAAATTCTTTAGTTCTGGCCTTGACCTAAGGATTTTTTCTATTGCCTTGTATCTTGCGTTAAAGTAGTGAACAAAATCCTGCGCATCTCTTTTTTTTGAGTCCTCTTCGTAGGAGAATATGATTTTTACCTTTTCATCTTTTTTTACCTGTTTTGATGTTTGGAGAAATTTTATGAATTGGGGGTAAGCTTTGTTGTCTTTCCCTTTTTCCAACATTGCCTTGGATTTATCTAGCTCAAGCCAGTTTGTGTCCAAACGAGGGCTATTTTTTAGGGCTTCATTCAGGTCTTTGTTGAAAAGGAGAAAGTTTTCTATTTTTGTTTTTTCATTGATTAAGCTGTATATCTTTTCAATATCATTTTCTTCTAAGAAATCCAAAACATCTGAACTTAGCAAGATGTCTTTTTTAAGGAAAAAATCGACAATACTCTTTTTATGAATAAGTTCTTGCTCCATTTTCGGGTGAGAAGGACTGTGCTTAGTACGGCTAAGATAGTGCCAATCCTTCTTCCAATACTTTTTTCATCTTATTTAGGATAACCGGCGGAACCAAAACAGATATTTCCCTAGTTCTGCCGTGGCGCCCTTTTGAAATCACTTTTGCGTTTATTATCCCTAACATGTCTAATTCTGCAACTATATCTGAGATTCTCCTTTGTGTTAAAGGCCTTAGCCCTATTTGAGGAGAGATGTTTTTGTAGACCTCATATATGTCGCCGGTGAATATGCTTTCTTTTCTTTTGAGGAACAATGAGATGATTGAATAAAGGGTTGCTTGGGATTGTTTTGGCTGGTGGGTTATGGTGTCTATAATTCTATCTTTCTCTATCTTGTCTTCTGCTTCGTCAATGTGGGTTATGTTAACTGTTTTTAAGTTGTTTCTTTCTGCTACCTCTGCGGCTACCCTTAAAAGCTCTAATGCCCTTCTTGCATCTCCGTGCTCTCTTGCAGCATAAGCTGCACACTTTTCAATAACGCCCTCACCTAATGAACCTTCTTTGAATGCTTCTTTTGAGCGCTGCCTTAAAATATCCTGAATCTGTATTGCATTGTATGGTGGAAAAACAAGCTCTTCTTCTGATAAAGATGATCTAACTCTAGGGTCTAAAGTATCTACGAAGATAAGGTCATTTGAAATACCTACTAAAGTTATTTGGGATTGTTTTAGGTCTTCATTAACCCTTACAAGATTGTATAATATTTCGTCTCCTGTTTTTTTTACTAGTTGATCTATTTCATCGAGGATTAATAAGATATGTTGTTTTTGTGAGTCTAGGATGTTAAAGAACGATTTGTAGACTTCGTCTGTTGGAAGGCCTGTTGCCGCTATTTCACTTCCGAGTTCCCTTACTAACTGAGCGATTAACCTATATTCAGTGTCTGCTATCTTTTTTAGTTTACAGTTTAAGTAGATTATTTTTAGTGGGATGTTTCTTTCTTTGGCTAAGTTTGAAAGGTTTTGGGTTATGTGTTTTATTGTCAGTGTTTTACCTGTGCCAGTTTTACCATAAATGAATAAGTTAGATGGTTTTTCTAATTTTAAGGTTGGTGCTAAGATGTTTGCTACCTGTTTTATTTCTGAATCTCTGTGAGAGATGGTTTCTGGAATGAAGGAGCTCTGCAAAGCCTGTTTATTAGAAAATAAGCTTTCTTTGCTTAGGAAATCTTCAAAAAACGAGGTTAAACCTTTTTCTCCCATATACTTCCATATGAAATGAAGGTATTTAAATCTTTGTTGTTTTAGTTAGTAGTGTTTTTTTGAGCTGTCAAGTAAGCGTCACCTAAGCGACAGATTTATATATGATTT
>Ga0180007_10002465_pt1 | contig 22101 bp, 20 predicted proteins | sample MM_PC_MetaG_FD_121122 | JGI IMG/M metagenome (GOLD analysis project Ga0180007, IMG submission 121122) | Groundwater microbial communities from the Aspo Hard Rock Laboratory (HRL) deep subsurface site, Sweden - MM_PC_MetaG | ecosystem: Environmental > Aquatic > Deep subsurface > Groundwater... | reverse complement strand
TATTGAGAAAGACAGCAGAAAGGTTAGCCAACTGCCTCCAAAGGCTCTCTCTCTGCAAAGATTTAGATGCCATCAGAGGGATTGAGGGTGAAGCAGGACGAAGTTACTTTGAGTCCTTTGACAGAATGATCAAGACCGATAGAGAGATCTTTCAGTTCACCAAAAGAAGCCGCCGTCCACCCCTTGACCCCATCAATGCCCTGATCTCCTTTCTCTATGCCTTGCTTCTCAATGACTGTGTAGCCAGTGCTGAAGGGGTTGGATTAGACCCTCAGATAGGTTTCTTGCATGCTGTAAGACCTGGCAGACCGGCATTGGCACTGGATTTAATGGAAGAGTTTCGCTCTATTCTTGGTGATAGGATTGCTTTAACCTTGATAAATCGGCAACAGATAACAGCTAAACACTTTGAAACTCGACCGGGTGGCTCGGTATATCTTAACGATAATGGACGAAAAGAAGTGGTAATTGCCTATCAGAAGCGGAAGCAGGAAGAAGTAATGCACCCAATTATCAAAAGCAAAGTGCCTTTGGGGCTTGTGCCTCATACGCAAGCCCGTATCCTTGCCCGTTTCCTGCGACAGGATATAGAGGAGTATCTTCCATTCATTTACAAATAGGGTATATGTTTAGTATTCTGAACACGAATGGCACGAATAAACGAAGGACACGAATAAAAGATGAAATTAAATCCGAAAATTCGTGTGATTCGTGTTCTCTTCTCACAATGCTAAACGGTTACCAAATAGGAGTAGATATGCAAATTTTAGTTGCTTACGATGTAGTTACAGAAACCTCTGCTGGCAGAAAACGGCTTCGTAAGGTTGCTCAGGCTTGCAAGAACTATGGCCAACGAGTTCAAAAATCCGTTTTTGAATGTAATGTTAATCAGATGCAGTATGAGATTATGCTCCGCAACCTGCTTAAGTGCATCGACGAAAAGGAGGATAACCTGCGTATCTATCGCTTGAAAGAACCAAAGGAAGAGTTTGCTATGGTGTATGGAATAAACCGGACGATTGACTTTGATGCACCGCTTATTATCTGAGCGAATATGGAGAGATGGAGAAAATAAGGAAGGTTCGCATTTGAATATAACACCTTATATTAATAAGAGTTTCGCAAGAGAGACTCCAACTGAAACAGCCGGTTTGAAGAGTAAAACCGTAAGGTTCGCATTTCTTGACCGACTAAGTATTGTAAATAAAGCATCCAGATAGATGCTATAGCACCCGTCCTTCGGGACGGGTGAGGATTGAAACGAGGGATGGAGATACTCAAAGGTTGTCTCGCCAAAATAGCACCCGTCCTTCGGGACGGGTGAGGATTGAAACGTGGTAGCTACCAGATTGCTTTTACCTGACTTACTTATAGCACCCGTCCTTCGGGACGGGTGAGGATTGAAACTGCAAGAGGAAGTTGCAGACCTAATAAGAAGAGGTATAGCACCCGTCCTTCGGGACGGGTGAGGATTGAAACTTTAGTCAACCTTTCTAAAGGTGAGATCACCTCTTATAGCACCCGTCCTTCGGGACGGGTGAGGATTGAAACTCGTCCAGTATAAGGATAATAAGCTAACCAACACAAATAGCACCCGTCCTTCGGGACGGGTGAGGATTGAAACTCTCTCAATACATTTGGATTGACATAATCAAAATATAGCACCCGTCCTTCGGGACGGGTGAGGATTGAAACAAATACTACTGAGGCTCTGGCTTTTATCTGGGACATAGCACCCGTCCTTCGGGACGGGTGAGGATTGAAACTTTAAATCAACTTTAGCGGCTGCATCCAGGCCAAAATAGCACCCGTCCTTCGGGACGGGTGAGGATTGAAACTACTCATCTTTTTTCTCCTATCGTCGAGGGGTTAATAGCACCCGTCCTTCGGGACGGGTGAGGATTGAAACGCTAAAGCCTGCCCCATTTTCTTTGCTTCTTCAAATAGCACCCGTCCTTCGGGACGGGTGAGGATTGAAACTCCACACCTTAGAAAATCGGCTCTTAAAGCTATCATAGCACTCGTCCTTCGGGACGGGTGAGGATTGAAACTTTCCCTTACATCTTAATACTACCACATTTATTTATAGCACCCGTCCTTCGGGACGGGTGCTATTTCTATAGTCACAAGTTCAATAAACAAGTGCAACACTTAGAATAAAATGTTATATTCTGGGTGTTATGAAAACAAAAAGATATACTCAGCTCTCCAGCGAAGAGAGAGGCAAAATTAAGATGGACAAAGCAACATTTTATTGACCTTAACAAAGAATTAAAAGAAGCAGTGTTTAAACAGGAATATATCTTTCACTTCTTGAGTCCAAATAGTTATTCTGAGTTTTTTGAATATCTAAGAGACGGAAGATTGATAACTGGTGCATTCAGGAGTGACCTTGAAGATAAATTGGAAGTTAATGGTAAACTTCCTTAATGTTGGGCTTTTAATAAAAAGTTGGTAAGGAGACGGTACGATATATAAAAATATAATTTTAGCCTCTAAGTCACCACGCCGCAGAGAACTCCTTGCTCAAATCATTCCTGAGACAGATTTTATTGTCATTGGGAGCGATATTTCTGAGGAAATATTTCCTGGTGAGGATGCAGAATCTTACTCTATCCGCATAGCAGAGGAGAAGGCAAAGAATATTATTGTCCGACACCAAGAAATGATAGGGAACTCATCTGTGGTCATTGGTGCTGATACCGTAGTATCATTGGATAATGAGATAATTAGGCAGCCAAAAGATAATGCCGATGCTGAGAGGATATTGAAAAAATTAAGCCAAAGATGCCATACAGTCATAACTGGGGTGGTAATAATAAAAGAAGGTAGGGAAATTAAATTTGCAGTCAAGAGCCAGGTTCAACTCAAAAAATTGAGCAACGAGATGATAGAAGATTATATAAATTCAGGAGAGCCTCTTGGTAAAGCTGGAGCTTGCTGTATTCAAGGATTAGGTAAAAACCTTGTCGAAAGATACGAAGGTAGCTTTACAAACATAGTTGGGCTTCCAATAGAAAAACTACAAGAGGTTTTGTCTAAAATATGCGAAGAATAATTGTTGTTGGTGGTGGAGCATCGGGTATGATGGCTGCTGGTAGAGCGGCAGAAGAAGGCTGCCAGGTAACCTTGCTTGAAAAGACACCAAGTCTTGGAAATAAACTGAGAATTACAGGCAAGGGGCGATGCAATATCACCAATATGGCTGAATTAGACGAGTTTATTCAGAATTATGGTAGAAACGGAAGATTTCTCTATGGATGTTTTGCCAGATTCTTCAATCACGATCTAATAGAATTCTTTGAATCAAGGGGTGTGGCCACAGTCGTTGAAAGGGGAAAGAGAGTTTTTCCCAAATCTAATGAAGCCGGGGATGTAGTAAAATGCCTTATAAATTATCTTAAAAATAATCAGGTCTCAATTAAAACCAATTTTCGGGTGAGCAAAGTCATGCTGGATGGCAATAAAGTTGTGGGTGTGAAGGGAAAAGATGAGATTGTTGGGTGTGAGGCAGTGATTATTGCCACTGGCGGAATGTCGTATCCGCGGACAGGCTCAACGGGCAATGGATACAAACTTGCCGAAGAATTGGGACATAAAATTATTCCTCTTACTCCGGGTCTTGTCCCGCTTGAAATAGAGGAATCTTATGTCAAGGAGCTGGCGGGTTTGAGTCTGAAAAATGTTGAAGTCTCTGGATTCTTAAATGGTAAAGAGTTTGTCAAGATGTTTGGGGAGATGTTATTCACCCATTTCGGTCTTTCCGGTCCAATCATTCTTACCCTAAGCCATAATATTGTCCAAAGGCTTAAATTAGGAAAGGTTACTCTATCAATAAATTTTAAACCAGCCTTGACCAAAGAGATACTTGAGAAAAGAGTCCTACGAGAACTGACCGAATATGGTAAGATGAAATTTAAGAACATCCTAAAGCACTTGCTCCCAAATAAAGCAATACCAGTATTTATAAAGCTTTTGAGAATAGCAGACGACAAGAAGTGTGGCGAGATAGATAAAGGAGAGAGACAGAGGTTAATTGAGTTGCTTTCTGATTTTAAAATGCAGGTCAAAGGTCCAAGATCCATTGAAGAGGCAATTATAACCAGGGGGGGAGTAGCCCTTAATGAAATTAATCCCAAGACAATGGAATCAAAGAAGATAAAAGGACTTTATTTTTGCGGTGAAGTGATTGATATTGATGGCGGAACAGGCGGCTATAATCTTCAATCGGCATTCTCAAGCGGGTATGTTGCCGGTGAGAGTGCCGCAAAAGGATGATGAAAGAGCAAGGGGATTTTTGAGCAAATCAAGGTTAGCCGCATAGATCACGATGCAAGAGCAAGGCTTGGTAATAAGCCTGATTTTGTTGTGCTTTAGCCGAAGATTCAGCAATTCTCATTATGACCCGCTAATAATGGTTAGGCAAAGTAACAATCTTAAACAGTGGGTTAAGTGCACTCCGCGCCACATTATTGATTTTATTGTGGCGGCAGTTGACCCGAAGAAAGACGAAACGATTTGTGATCCTACTTGCGGAACGGCTGGATTTTTGATTTCCGCTTATAAACATATTCTCAAACAACATGGAATCCCCCTTAATCCCCCTTTGATAAAGGGGGAAAGCAGCAAAGTTGCAAGAAAGGATATGTCCGAGAGGAGGTAGCCAGACATCCCCCTTTGATAAAGGGGGATTAAGGGGGATTTAAATCACTTACTTGTTTATTTATTCCTTACCTGATTGGAATGATAAGTATCTTGTTTTTGGCACTGGACTAGAATCTGTCTTGTAAATTTTCATAATTAGAATTATGCCGAAGATTGATAAACTGTTGATATTTTTAAGATAAAAAGATATACTTAATTGTTGACAATCTAAATTTACATCCCTGAGATTAAAAAGAATCGGAAGTAGATGCTATGTTTGAAATGGAGGTAGTGATATGAATGAGCAATTTGAACCACAAATTGTAGCTTTTTGTTGTCATTATTGTGCCTATGGGGCAGCAGATTTAGCTGGTTCGATGAGGCTTGACTATCCCGCTAATGTGAAGATAGTTAAACTGCCCTGCACCGGAAAGGTGGATATTATCTATTTGCTCAAGGCGTTTGAGGATGGAGCAGATGGGGTGTATGTCGCCGGGTGTCTTGAAGGTAATTGTCATTTTATTGATGGCAATATCAAAGCAAAACGCCGGGTAGCCCGAGCTAAAAATTTATTAGATGAGATTGGAATTGGTGGCAATAGATTGGAGATGTTTAATATGAGCGCCTCGATGGGGCCTAAGTTTGCTGAGGTGGCCAGAGAAATGACCGAAAGAATACAACAATTAGGTCCAAGCCTGTTAAAAAAGGATTAAAGGAGGTTCATTTGAAGATTGCTATTACTGGCAAAGGTGGAGTAGGGAAGTCAACCTTTGCTGGACTTTTATGTAGAATGTTTGCTGCTCAAGAAGATAGAGTACTGGCTATTGATGCAGATCCCGATTCTAACTTAGCTTCGGCTTTAGGATGTCCAACCGAGATATCAAGTAAGATTAAACCTATTTCTCAATTAAAAAATCTCATTAAAGAACGAATGGAGATTAATATAGAAAAAAGTTTTTTTAAGCTAAATCCAAAGGTTGACGATTTGTTGGAAAAGTATTCTTATCAATGCTTTGAAAATTTAAGATTAGTGGTGATGGGAGAAGTAAAAAAAGGTGGTAGCGGCTGTTACTGTCCAGAAAATAATTTTCTAAAAAACTTCTTTTCTCATCTATTAATTGAGCAAAAAAACCATATCATTATGGATATGGAAGCAGGTATTGAACATTTAAGTAGAGGTACTGCTTATTTTGTTGATGCGATTATTATTGTAGTAGAGCCTGGAAAACATAGCCTGCAAACAGCTAAAAGTATCATTGGCCTATCTAAGGATTTAGGAATTAATAAGATCTTCATCGTGGGAAATAAGATTTTAAATGATACCCAAAAGAAGATGATTTATTCTAATTTTATTAACTACCCGGTAATTCTTGGTTTAATGTCATATGACCAAGATATTATTTTATATGAAGAAAATGAAAAATCTTTATTTGAAAGCAATTTACCGATAGTAAGTGAAGTTGCTTTAATAAAACAGCATCTTGAAAGAGAAATAGCTCAATAAATATAAAAAATAAATTTTAGTTTACATAATATATATTATCAGAAGTTATATTAAGTTATCTTAAATCTTCTTTTTAACTTCCATAACCTGCATTATGACCTTACGATTACCATAAGTTTTAGCTTGACTTTTTGACCACATAAAAAAATCAATTCTTTTCTTCCAACGTTTATTCATTAAATCATCAACAATATAAATTTTATTATTTATTTTTACTTTACTCCCAAAAGGTAAGCTTTTATAAAGATCACGACTAACAGCAATAATGTTAGAACGAACATTTTTACCACTGGCAGTAATAAACGGAGTATCATCGCATTCAGATTTACTAGCGCTATAAGCAGTAGCGGTCACTAATATTTTATTAATAGCGGCATAAAGAAGTAATTTATTATTTAATCTATTAAATTTTATAACTAACTTATCATCAAGGCAGTTAAAACATTTTATTAAAATAGGACTTAAATTACTATTTAAGGGAACAATAGGAAAAGATGCCAGAAATACCAAAAAAGAAGAAATAAAGAATAGGTATTTAAAGGCTGTGTATTTTGACAAGATTATCACCCCCTCCTTTTAAATTAAACTATAAATATCTCACTAATAATAATTTGTCAAGAAAAAAAATACAGATGTAACAGCAAAATGATATAAAATAAGATAAAATTAAAAAAATACAATAAAATTTACCTAAAAAAAATTAATTTTTCTTTCTTTAGGTCTCTATTTCTTTTGTTATTGAACAAAAGCTCAAGTTTTTAGTGTTTACACAATATAGAATAAAAAGAAATTTTCATAATCCATAATGAGAATGGCTGAGAATAATATTCTTGACAAGGAATACATAAGTTGCTAAAGTAAGACAAAAGTTGCTATAAACTGATAAAAGTTGAGTAAAATAAAATAATAAATTAAGTACGAGTATTTGACTATTTAAAGGGAGGCAATTTATAAATGAAGGAATCAAGACCAACTATTATGACAGTAAAAGAGATTGCTAGGTATCTTAGAATGCATGAAACTTCTATTTATAGAATGTGTAAGAAAAAACTTATTCCTGCGTATAAGGTTGGTAACTGTTGGAGATTTAAAAAAGAAAAGATTGATGAGTGGCTGCAAAACGAAAGAAGTGTTTCTATGGAAGAAGCATAAATTGTTTGTTGTCTTTAAATTAACAAATTAACATCCTTTTTTAATATTGCCTTTCTTTTTGGATTAAATCCTTAGAGCTAAACAGGTTATTTTTGTTTGGCTTTTTTTATTTAAAACAAGAAAATGAAGTTCTTAAAAATTAAGTATACTTTAAATTTTTTAACCAGTTATAGAATTGTAGGAATTAGCTTAGGCTGCCTAGTCAGTATAATCTTAATCTTTATTACTTCTAATATCTACCTTTTTGAAGATTTTGAATTAAAGACTTTAGACTTAAGGTTTCGTTTAAGAGGTTCTGCCCTTCCTAATCCAGATAAAAATGCTGTCTTTGAAGACATTATTATTGTCGATATTAATGACTACTCTTTAGAAAAATTAGGGAGATTCCAACAATGGCCAAGGTCTTATCACGCTAAAATTATAGATTATTTAAAAAAAGGAAATCCTAAGGTTATTGGCTTTGATATATTCTTTATTGAGGAAGATCAAGATTTAAAAGAAGATCTGCGTATTTCCAAGGCTACTTTAAAAGCAGGAAATGTAGTTCATTCTATGATTTTATCAAAAAAAGAAGAAAAACTAAAAGGAACCACAGAAGAAATTTATAAAGAAGATCATAAAGAAGAATTAATTAAAAAGCATAACTGTAATAATACTTTAAAAAATTACCAAAATAATCATCTGATTAAACTTATTGAAAGCAATGCCTCTTCTCTCCCTATACCTACTTTGTTAAAAAATAGCGCTGGTATTGGGTATGTAAGTATTACTCCTGATAACGATGGAATTATAAGAAACTTGCCTTTAATCATGAAATATAAAAGTAATATTTATCCTTCTTTTGCTTTAGAAATAGCCAGAATATTTTTAAAGGCTAAGAAAGAAGAGATAAGATTAATCCCAGAAGAAAAATGTTTAAAAATTAAAGATATAAAGATACCTATTAGCGATGAAGGTAAGATGCTCATAAATTATATAGGTCCACCATATTCCTATCGTTACATTCCTTATGAAGTTATCTTAAGAGAAGACATACCTGTGGAATTCTTTAGAGATAAAATCATATTAGTTGGCGCTTCTGCTCCTGGCCTTTACGATCTTTCCTCTACCCCTTTTTCTCCAGTTTACCCTGGGATAGAAGTTCATGCTAATATTATTTATAATATCCTCAATAAAAAGCCTTTAGTTCCTTTAAGCCAAAAAGCTACCTTGGGAATAGTCATTTTTTTAGGTGCTCTAACAGGATTTTTCTCTTCTTATCTCAGGTTAGTGAATAGTATCTTCATGGTCCTAATCATCGTCTTATCTTATTTAATTACCAGTATCTATTTTTTTGAGGTAAAAAATGTCTGGTTGGCTACTATTCAACCAATAATGAATATACTATTTTGTTACTTAGTAGTTTGGATATATCGTTATTCTTCTGTAGAAGAACAAATTTTCTCAGATCAGTTAACTAAAGTTTACAATCGCAGATATCTTGATATAAAATTAGAAAAAGAGATTAATTCAGCTAATTGGTTACATCTCCCCTTATCATTATTAATAATAGATGCTGACCACTTTAAACGGATAAATGATATTTATGGCCATCTTACCGGAGATAAGGTATTAGAAGAAATAGCCTCCATCTTAAAACTTAATATAAGATCTAAAGATACGGTAGCCAGGTATGGAGGCGAAGAGTTTGTTATTATTTTTCCCAAGTGTAACACTGATCAAGCTTATGTAATTGCTGAAAGAATTAGAAAAAGCATAGCCGAAAGACAATTTTACGATATCTCAGAGAATCAAATTAAGGTGACTATTAGTGGTGGCATAGCTACTTATCCTATCAATGCTTTAAATAAGAAAAGCTTAGTATCAGAAGCAGACCAAGCTTTATACCAAGCTAAAGATAGTGGCCGAAATATGATTATGATTGCCGGTAGACTGTGGTAAAATGAAAGCTTTAATTCAAAGAGTAAGAGAAGCAACTATTTTGGTAGAAGAAAAATTTGTTTCTAAAATAAATAGAGGGTTAGTAGTGTTTTTAGGGGTAAGCATGGATGATTCTTCAAAAGAGGTAGATTATTTAGTCAATAAGATTATAAATTTAAGGATATTTGAAGATGAGGAAGGAAGATTTAATTATTCTGTTTTAGAAGAAAAAGGAGAAATCTTAGTGGTTTCTCAATTTACTTTATATGCTGATTGTAGAAAAGGAAGAAGACCTGATTTTACTAAAGCTGCCCCTAAGGAAAAAGCTGAAAAGCTCTATTTAGAATTTATTGATAAAATTAAAAAAGAAGGACTCAAAGTTTCTACGGGAATATTTCAAGCTAAAATGTTAGTCGATATTCATAACGATGGTCCGGTAACTATTGCTATTGAAAGTTAATAGATATTTATAATAATAGTCCTGTAACTAAGGGTAAAGATGATTATTCATAAAATAGAAGTAGGAGAGCTTTTTACTAATTGCTATATAGTGATTTGTAAAAAGACTAAAAAGTCATTTATTGTCGATCCTGGTGAAGTCACTAAAGAAATAGAAAAAATATTAAAAGAAACTTTCCCTATTTATATAATTAATACCCATGGCCATATTGACCATATCAAAGGAAATAAAGAATTAAAAGAACGGTATAATTTGAAGGTTTTAATCCATAAAGACGATGCTTCTTCATTGGAAGATGGAAACTTAAATTTATCACGTTATGTTTGGGGAAAAGATATAATCTTGCCTAAAGCAGATCAGCTATTAAAGGATAATGATACCATAAGAGTAGGAGATCTTGATATTCTTATTCTTTATACTCCCGGTCACTCTCCTGGGGGAATATCTCTCTTGGTAAAAAATCAAACCGGAGATAAAGTCTTATTTACTGGTGATACTTTGTTTGCATCTTCTGTGGGAAGAGTTGACCTTTATGGCGGATCATTAAATACTCTTATCAGGTCTATTAAGGAAAAAATTTTAGTCTTTGAAGATCATCTTCTTATTTATCCAGGACATGGCCCTTTAACTGAAGTAGGAATAGAAAAAGCTTCTAATCCATACTTATAGCACCTATAGTAGTTATTAATGAGATTTAACTTAGAGCCAATTAATTTAACTCCAAATGAGCAATGATTTAAAAAAACACTTAAAAGATTACTTAAATTATCTCTTGGTCGAAAAAGGTCTGGCTAAAAATACGATCATCGCTTACCAAAAAGATATTGAGCAATTTATTAATTCTCTTGCCCAAGGTAGCGAACAATATTCTTTCCAAAAAATAAAGACTACTGATATTATTAATTTCTTATTAAGTTTAAAGAAGAACAATATTTCACCTTCTAGTATTGTTCGTAAATTAGTGGCCGTGAAAGGCCTTTTTAAGTTTTTAATGATGGAGAATATTGCTACCTATGACCCCACTGAAACTATAGAATCTCCTAAAATTGAAAGCAAGCTACCTAAGTGTCTGACCCAAGAAGAAGTAGAAAGATTACTTGATCAACCTAAGGTAACTACCCTTATCGGGATTAGAGATAAAGCGATGTTAGAAACTTTATATGCTACCGGCGTGAGGGTCTCAGAGTTAATTTCTATAGATATAAGAAATTTAAACTTAGAGGTAGGTTTGGTAAAAGTTTTAGGAAAAGGATCTAAAGAAAGAATAATTCCGGTAGGAAAAATTGCTCTTAAATACTTAACTCAGTACCTATCAGAACCTCGTCAAATTCTGATCAAGAACAACCTTTGTAATTATCTCTTATTTGTCACGGTTGCAGGAAAAACATTTACTCGGCAAGGATTTTGGAAGATTACAAAACAATATGCCCAAAAGGCCAAGCTAAGTAAAAATATTAGCCCTCATATCTTACGACATTCTTTTGCTACTCATCTTCTCTCTAATAATGCTGATTTAAGGACGGTTCAAGAGCTTTTAGGCCATTCCGATATCAGTACCACTCAAATTTATACCCACATCAATCAAGAAAAAATGAAAGAGATCCACCGACGTTATCATCCTCGAGGATAAATGGAAGTTATTATTACCCATGTTAATGCTGATTTCGATGCTTTAGCTAGCCTAATTGCGGCTTCTAAATTATACCCCAAAGCAAGTCTGGTTCTTCCTGGCTCCACCGAATATGATGTTCGAAAATTTTTAGAGCTATTTCCTCATAGTATTCCCCTCTTAAAGCCTCGAGGGATAAATTTAGAAGAAATCACCAAACTTATTATTGTTGATACCAGATTACCTAATCGAATTGGAAAATTTAAAAAACTTTTAACTAAAAAAGATCTAGAAATACATATTTACGATCACCACCCTTCACAAGAAAAAGATATTAAAGGTAAAGTCCATAGAGTAGTTTCCTTGGGTTCTACGGTAACTATATTGTTAAGTCTTATTAAAAAGAAAGGATTAACTATAACCCCTTTAGAAGCTAGCATTATGGCTTTAGGAATATATGAAGACACCGGGTCTTTAACTTACCTTACCACTACTCAGACTGACGTAGAGATGCTCACTTATCTCTTAAAGCATGGAGCAAACTTAAATCTAATCTCAAATTTTCTAAAACAAGAATTAAACAAAGAACAAGTCTCTTTGTTAAATGATTTAATCAAAAAGATAAAGAAATATGTGATTAATGATGAAGAAGTCTTTATAGTTACTGTTTCAAGAAAAGTCTATCCCAGTGAATTGGCCACCTTAGCTCATAAAATAATGGATATGGAAAAGATAAAGCTATTATTCTTAATTGTTCAAATTAGTAAAAAAATATACTTAATAGCCCGGAGTAGGCTGAAAAAAGTTGATCTAAATAAGATCCTCTCTTATTTTGAAGGAGGAGGCCATAAAAGCGCTGCTTCAGCTACTCTCTATGAATTATCACTTAGGGAAGTAAAAAGAAGATTAATAAGATATCTAAAAAAAGAGATCACTTCGGAGTGGGTAGCTACAGATTTCTTAAAAAAGAAGGTTAGGACAGTAAAGACGGAAGATCCAATAGCTAAAGCTTTTCAGAAGACTAAAAATATCAAAGAGAGCATTTTGCCTGTCGTGGATAAAGAAAGGAATCTTTTAGGATTAGTTAGCTGCCAAGATATTATTGGAGCTTATGAATTTGGCTTAAAGAGAAGTAAGGTCTCAGGATATACTTATAAAAATGTGGTAATGATTAACAAAAAGACTTCCTTAAGAAAGATCAAGATGTTCTTAATAGATTACAATATTTCAGATTTACCTGTAGTTGAAAATGGCAAATTATGTGGTTTAATTAATAAAGAAAGGATCATAGATATTCTTAAAAAAGCAAGCTATGAATATAAAGATTTTTTCCAAGAAAAGACAGATAAAGATAATCTAAAAGATTTAATGGAAAAAAAGGTATCTTATAGCATTTTAAGCTTACTTAAAAAAATTGGGGAAATGGCTAATGAAATTAATTATAATGCTTATATTGCAGGTGGATTTGTAAGAGATTTTTTGTTGGGAGTAGAAAATTATGATTTAGACATTGTCATTGAAGGCGATGGAATAAATTTTGCTTATAAATTTGCTTCTTACTTTAAGGCCCGGGTAAATGCTCATCAAAAATTTAACACGGCGGTGATTACCCTTCCCGGTGACTTTAAATTAGATATTGCTACCACCAGAGTTGAAGACTACGAATATCCAGCTGCTTTACCTAAAATAAAGAAAGGCTTGATTAAAGAAGATTTAAAAAGAAGAGATTTTACCATAAATGCTATGGCTATTCAACTTAATGCTCCTTATTATGGTAATTTAATTGACTTTTTTGGAGGAAAGAGAGACTTAGATAGAAAAAAGATTAGAATTCTTCATAGTCTTAGTTTTATAGATGATCCGACACGGATATTTAGAGCTATTCGTCTTGAAAAAAGACTTAATTTTCAGATTGAAGAGGCTACAGAAAACTTTATCAGGAAAGCAATTAGAGAAAATTTATCTGCTCTTTTGAGTCCTCAAAGAGTTAAGGATGAAATTATCTTAATCTTAAACGAAGATAAGCCTTTTAAAGCCATTAAACACTTAGAAAAACTTCAACTTTTAAGCTTTATTCATTCTCAAATAAAAGCTGATCATAAACTAAATAGCTTATTGGAAATAATCAATAAGATAAGATTTGACTTTGAAATTGTTCTGGTAAGTAATAAATTAAAGGTTTGGTTAATAAATTTTTTAGCTTTAATAGATGATTTAAATGATTACCAACTTAATGAAATTATAAAAAGGTTTAAATTTACCAAAAAAGAAACCATCATTATTAAAAAGACCAAGGAAATAGAAGACAAGCTAATAGATATCCTTACCACGGCAGAGGAAAAATTATTAAATACTTATTTGTACCATAATTTAACTAAAGTAACTTTTGAAACGATCTTCTTTATCTTAGCTAAGATAGAATTTTTATATTACAAAGAAAAGAGTCTTTTAGCTAAAAAGAGAGTGATGTCTTTTTTAGCTAACCTCCAAAATATAAAACCCCTATTAAATGGAGAAGATCTAAAAAAATTAGGTGTCAAACCCGGTCCGCTTTATTCTAAAATTATTCACTCTATCTTGTTGGAAAAATTAGAAGGAAGCCTTAGTAAAAAAGAAGAAGAAATAAAGTATGTCCTTGACAATTATGTAAATTTTTAGTAAATTTTTCGTTATTTTATTGTCTAAGAATTGGAGATTTCATGGAGATAACTACTTTTTTTATTTCTTTGGGTATCTTTATGGCAGCGGTAATAGTACATGAGGTAGCCCATGGTTATATCGCTTTTCTTCATGGTGACTTTACTGCTTTTGATGAAGGAAGATTGACGATTAATCCTTTAGTCCATTTAGATTTAGTAGGATCGATCATCTTGCCACTAACCTTAATTTTAATTGGTGCTCCAGTAATATTAGGTTGGGCAAAACCGGTGCCGGTAAATATTAATAACTTAAGGCACCCTAAAAGAGATATAATCTATGTAGCTCTAGCCGGACCTTTAGTCAATATTTTAATGGCCATTATATTTGCAGTTTTTTTAAGACTAAATATCTTTGACTGGCATTCCTTTTTAGGTAATTTATGTTTTAATGGATTAATAATTAATCTCATCCTGGCTGTCTTTAATATGATTCCTATTCCCCCTTTAGATGGCTCTAAAATAATAAGTGGGTTATTTTCTTGGAAATATATGTTTAGGTATAGCAAATTAGAACCTTATGGAATTATTCTTCTCTTTATATTGCTTTATTTTGGACTCTTAACTAAGGTAATTTGGCCTTTGGTAGTAAGATTGGCTTCTATCCTGGTGGGAGGGAAATAATTGGCAAATAAAGACCTTGTCCTTAGTGGAATGAGACCTACCGGTCGACTTCATCTTGGAAATTTGTTAGGTGCTTTGAAGATGTGGGTAGAACTTCAAGATAAGTATCATTGCTTTTATATGGTGGCTGACTGGCATGCTCTTACTACCAACTACGAACACCGTCAAGAGATTAAGGAAAATATTCTGCAAATGGTTATTGACTGGTTAAGTGTAGGTATAAGTCCTGAAAAATCGGTAATATTTAGACAATCTCAAGTTTTAGAACATGCCGAGCTTTGCTTGCTTCTCTCTAATATCACTCCCCTGCCCTGGTTATTTAGGAATCCTACTTATAAAGAACAAATAAGGGAACTTAAGAAAGAAAACACCTTTACTTATGGATTTTTAGGTTATCCTGTCTTGCAAGCGGCCGACATCTTATTATACAAGAGTAATTTAATTCCTGTAGGCGAAGATCAACTTCCTCACATAGAATTAACTAGAGAAATTGCAAGAAGATTTAATAACTTATACCAGAAGGTATTTCCTATTCCTCAACAAATGTTGACTAACTTTCCAAAATTAGTAGGAACGGATGGAAGAAAAATGAGTAAAAGTTATCAGAATTGCCTTTACCTAAGTGACCAGAAAGAGACGATTGTTAAAAAGATAAAGAGCATGATTACTGATCCAGCTAGAATTAGAATCTCAGATAAAGGGCATCCTGATATTTGTAGTGTCTTTGCTTTATTCCAAAGTTTTTCTTCTTATTTTAAAAAATATAAGATCGAAGAAGAATGCAAGGAAGGAAAGTTACCTTGTGTCAAATGCAAAGAATGGTTATCTTTAACTATTCTTGAAGACTTAAAAGAAATTCACGAAAGAAGGTTATTTTACGAAAAGAACCACTCCGAGATAGAAAAGATATTAGAAAAAGGAAAAGAAGAAGCTTCTCAAGTAGCTCAAAAAACAATGGCTGAAGTAAGATCTGCTTTACAGCTAACTTAAATATTTACCAATCTTGCTACTTCCAAATTCTTTGAAACGATCTTCCTTTGGCTTTTTTTACAAACTCTTCTTGATCTAAGGCATATAAAGGACTTACTTCGATAAAGCCTTTAATATTTCCTTCCTTATCCGAGGGTATTTTTATACCGCTATCTTTTATCCAACTGGCATAAAGTTTAGTTAAATTCTTCTTAACTTCTAAAGGCGAATCTTCTCCTTCTTTATTCTTCAAGGGGGAAAATTCTTCAAATCTACTTACTTCCATCAAAGTAACATTTTTTGCTTCTGGAAATAGATCAAAGATAAAGGTTTCAAATTTATAACCATTAGGTTTGATAGCAGTAACTGTTTTACCCTCTTCGTTTAAATAAGGCATCTCTTTAAAAGCTTTATGATATTTTAACTTAGCTTTCTTATTAAGAATATCTTCAATAAAACTTATACTTAAAATATGAATAGCCGGGCTTCCCGCGTTAAATTTTAAAGAACCATCTTCATTTTTAGTGTAAACTTCTTCTTTGGTAAGTTCGCTATACTCTATTACCACTAACTTTCCATTAATGTAACCTACTAAGCCAATCTTCTCTTCGGGATATTTTTTAGCCACTACCTTAGCTGACATGGAAGATTTATTTAAGATGTGATGCCCAATAAATATAGGGTCGGCAATCTTTAAAAAAGCATTATCTACCTGAAAGTAAAATAAATACTTAACTCCCCTGCTCTTCATATCTTCTAAATAATGACTGTCTCTTATCGCCAAAATAGTTCCTCCATGCCCGTTAGGATTTTCAAAGATATGATTCTTTCTCTCTAAAATCATCTTTCCTTTTATATCCACCGCTGGCATCATTCCTTGAACTACAAATTTTACATCTTCGGAAGGCAGACCAAAAAATTGATACATTTTAAAAAACTTCACGGTCTGCTCGTGATTATATTTACTGGTCATAATATACCAAGGAATTTTTACACTATACCTTTCAGATAAAGCTTTTATCTTTTCGGCATGAATTTGAAAAAGAGTTCTATCGGTAACAGGACCAATGGGATAAATTCCTTTAGGCGCATCATAACCTAAACGGGTGCTTTGCCCCCCTGCTACCAAGAAGCAGCCTACTTCTCCATTTTTAAGAGCCAGTTCTCCAATCGTTTTAGCCTCTCTTTCTTTATCTAAATCTTCTCCTGTAATAGGAACAGGTATTATTTCTGGAGGTAATAATTCTTTTTTTTCAAAAACATCCTCTTTTTCTGGTTTAAGGAGATGCTCTTTAATTAACTCATCAATTAAAGGAAGATCTATCTTGAGAATTTGATTAGAAAATTCCTCTTTTTCGACCTCATTTAACTCTTCCCACCACTTAAGAAGATGTTCTTGTTGGTATTTATATAATAAACTAATTTGTTTTTGAAATGTTTCATCTTTTACTTTAAGCATTTTCACCTCCTGACTTTATAAACTTTTAGTAAGCACTCAGCCATCAGCTATCAGGTAAGACATTTCTTTAACTTTTCTACTGTTTCTTTAGTGTTTTCAAGAGAATTTGCCTAAGAAAATCTTATACAACTTTGAGCTTTTTTTCAAAATCTATTTCTGGGGTAACGGCTACATAAGTATTAGTTAAGATTTCAAAGGATAAGCAGGATCAGAGAGAATAACTTTATCGCCTTTTTCTAACAAAACGATAAAATAGCAAAAACATAGCGGCAGAAACACCAAATAAATTACTTTTTTACTAACCTTTTGGATTTCATAAGCTTTTTCAAAGATCCCCATGACTAAAAAAGGTTTAATCTTATCTAAATTCATCTCACAAGTTCAATAAATAACTTTATTTAATGGATATTCTATGATTCCTTCAGCACCAGCTCTCTTAAGCTGAGGAATTATCTTTCTAACTACTTTTTCATCTAAGATTGTTTCTATGGCAAACCAATTCCCTTCACTTAACTTAGAAATAGTAGGATTCTTTAAAGCAGGAAGTATTTCTAAAACCTTATCTAAATTATCCTTATGAGCATTCATTTTAAGACCAACTTTTTCAAAAGCATTTAAAGCGCCCTTTAATAAGATACTTAAATTTTCTACCTGAACTCTCTTTTCTTTATTTTGCCAAGCTTCTTTGTTGACGATTAATTTAGTAGTAGATTTTAAGACTTCATCGATAATTCTTAAATTATTAGCTCTTAAAGAACTTCCTGTCTCTGTTAGCTCCACGATAGCATCAACCAATTTAGGAGGTTTAACTTCAGTCGCTCCCCAGGAAAATTCTACCTGAGCATTGATCTTATGAGATTTCAAATATTCTTTAGTTACTTCTACTAATTCTGTAGCAATATGCTTTCCTTCTAAGTCTTCAATACTTCTTATTTTTGAATCATTATGGACTGCTAAAACCCATCTCACTGGCCTAAGCCCTTGTTTACCATAAACTAAATCTGCTACCTCTATTACTTCTACTTTATTTTCTAAAATCCAATCTCTACCTGTAATTCCTCCATCTAAGATCCCTTCTTCTACATATCTTGGTATTTCTTGAGCTCTGATTAACATTACTTCTATGCTTTCATCATCAATGGTAGGAAAATACGATCTACTTCCTGCGGAAACATTAAATCCGGCTTTTCTAAACAACTCAAAAGTAGATTCTTGTAAGCTGCCCTTAGGTAATCCAATCTTTAGCATCTATTTTCTCCTTAAAATTGATTTGGAATTTAGGGAATTTAAGTTTGTTCTAATTAATGGACTCGAACTTTTCTAAGTATAATTACTAAGTATAATTAAATTCTACTATAGCTAACCTATGGTGTCAATATTTTTTCATAACTCTGTTAGCCACAAATAGAAATGTCCTATTTTCCGTTAAATAGAAATGTCCTGTTTTATATTATAGCACTTATTAACAAAAACCTTACATAGGTGCGCCGAGCAAGTTGCTTAGGTCTTGCCAGTGAAAATCTGGATTGAGTAAAGGTTAGCCACCAGTTCAGCTTATGAAAATTTCTTTTTATTCTTAGGTTGTCCCCTCTGTCAGAAGGCGATCGTCTTAGTTCGCCTTGTCAAGCCTTTTGTGTCTCCTCTGGGGTCTCTAATTTTAAGATCTGCTCGGCATGAAACTGGGGTCTATCCCAGCCGACCAGGATCTTCCTCAGCTCCTCTAAGGTCAACCCCTTTATATCCTCCACCTCAATTCCCTTCTCCCAATAATACTCAAAACCTGTGAGGCCATAATCTCCCTTTTATCCTCATAAATATGCTATGTCTTCTGGATGATAAAGAGAAAGAAATAACAACATATAATCCCTTAAGTGGCGCGTAAGTAAAAAATTATCTCGTATATGCTCTCGGCCATTCTCACCCAATTTTTTCGCATATTCCGGGCTATTAAGGAGTTGTTTTATGGCAAAGGCAGCCCCTTCAATAGAGTGACAAAGTAAACCAGAATATTTATGCTTAATCTGTAAAGGGATTCCTCCAACATTTGAGGCAACAACAGGCTTTGCCTTCCAGAGTGCCTCGGCAACCGTTAAGCCAAAGCCTTCTTTAAGAGACTTCTGGATGATGACATCCGAAGCCCTCTGCAAGGCATTGACCACTATATCATTCTGGGGCAATAGCAAAATATGGATATCTTTGTCTTGCCGTGCCTTTTCTTTAACCTCTTCAAGAACCTCTATCCCTTCCGGGTCATCCGTAGCCCCGCCACCGGCTAAGATGAGTTGACAATCAATGTATCTCTTAACCTGCTGGTAAGCCTCTATTACGCCAATGGGGTCCTTTAGACGGTCAAAGCGGGAAATCTGGGTGAGTATAGGCTTGTCTTTGGGAATACCGTATTTATTTAAGACTGCATTAATGGTCTCTTGTGGAAGTTCCTTATTCTTATCGCTTAAAGGATCAATGGAAGGGGATATCAGAAATTGTCTTATGGGTAACCGTTGTGAAAAACCCGGTGCTGAAAATACCACAGAATCATACCTTGAAATAAAATCCATCAGGAATTTCCAAACTTGCCGATTCGGATTCGATACATCAATATGACAACGCCAGATCCATTTATTATCAGACCTCTTTTTTACTAAGGCTATTGGTTGAGGGTCATGAATAAAGAGAATATCTCCGTATGTATTTACCTCTTTTATATTTTCCTGGCTTGTCTCCATAAAGATATCAAAATCATGCCCGGTTATTTCTACCGGCCTTCCATGTAAGGCATTATGAAATCTTTTGGTTACTTCAAAGAACTGCTCTCCACCCTTTATCACATCCCATCTTGTATCTACACCAAGTTCTTTAAGGAGCGGAACCATCCTGTTTAGTATCTCCGCAACCCCGCCTCCAACAGGGGTGGAATTGACATGCTGGACAACCTTACCCTTTAATCTTTCTCCAAGAAGCCTTAAATCATCTATGACTGATTGACCAACAATAGGTATGTATTCTTCTAATCTTGCCATTTTAGGTAGATATCCTGCCTTCTATCATATTTACTACAGTATTTCTTAAGCCTTCAAGGCTATGCGTATAAGGGTCGAGCCTTGAAATCTTGTCTGCCAATTCCTTATCGCCAACAGAATTCTCTATCCAGTTTGAAAAGTCGTTATTGCCCTTTTCAAGCCTTAATCGCGACTCAAAGATATGAAAGTAGATGGAATCAATGGTAATCTTTTTTAGAATATCTACAAATTCTCTTAGATTATTCGCCACATAGTTTGTAGGCAAGACAAAACTTACTGATTTTACAAAATGAAACTCCTCGTCTTCCCGGGCAAACCTTAACCTGACCAAAGGCTTATCTTTTAAGTAATCTTCAATCGTGGCGGCAATCTTGTCGCGAAGGCTGCGGATAGTTGCATACTGAACCGTATCAATACTGGCTAACCTTTCACCGAGCTCATCTTCGCCAAGCACCTCAGCCACCCAATAGGCAAAATCATTAGGCGGCTCTGGTGAAAGATACTGGTGCTGTTGCAAAAATCTATGGGTATGATGATAGATACAAGAGCCAGGTACCTTTCTGATAAGCTTTAAGAGTTGACCTAATGTGGATGCCCTTAAACCAGTCAATTCAGATAGGCTTAATCTGGTATAAAATCTAAATGGTTCCCTGGTCATTATTAATTCTGACATAGCCCTAAAACCTTTTCCAAAAATTCAAAGACCTCCCGGGTATCCCTTAGATAATATCTTGCCTGTGACTCTCTGGGTTTGCCTATGTATATAGTCAATCCCTTATCTTTTAAGGCGACAAATACATCCTCATCAGTCACATCGTCGCCAAGGTAAATAGGCAGAATCGGCTTTTCTTTCAAAACCTGGCCAAGAATCCATTCTACCGCTCTACCCTTGTCCCATTCTACCGGCGGTTTTATCTCCATGACCTTTTTCCCATAACTGACCTTTATCTTACCTCTTACTAAAAATGGCTGAATAATCTCTTCAATCATCTTTTTAGCCAATAAATAGCTACTCTGGCTGGCTAATCGGTAATGGATGCTTAATATTATCTCCTTATCCTCTACAAATATACCCTCAGTTCCGGACAACCCAATAGACAACCTCTCCTTTACATCCCTCATAATAGATAGGGATTCAGGTGAAATCTGGCTCTCAAACCTTATCTTGGGGACCTCTATCTCTAACCCGTGATTGCCTGCGTAAATAATATCCTCTAATCCAACCATTCTCTTGATATCTTTCAAAGCCCTGCCGCTTATAATTCCTACATCACACCCCGGCATAGTTGATAAGCCTTTCAGCAGATTCCTTGCCTCTTCGGAAATAACCGCCTTGTCTGGAGATTCTACAATAGGTGTCAGGGTGCCATCGTAATCTAAAAAGAGAAAGATATGCCTGTTAGTTAAGTCTTCCTTCAGGTTATCCCAGTTATCAAATAAATAGTCCATAGTTTAATCGTAAGGTTTCAGTAATCAGGTGTCAGGTATCAGCTCTTAACCTTCAGTTTTTAAAAGGGTTAGAGGTTCTGATGCAGGATAAGCAAATAGAAGCATACAGCCTTACTTAATACCCCAACTGCCTTGATTTCACTGGTCTTACCTGATTGCTGATACCTGATAGCTGAATGCTTACGTTTAATTCTTCTTCAGTGCGGTTAATTCTGTAATAATATTTCCTGCCCAGCGATAGACATTGTTTTCGCTGATTATCTTACGCATGGCCTCCATACGCCTTTCCTTTTCTTCACCTGGTAATTCTATGGCAAATTTTATGGCCTCAGCAAATTCCTCTATTGAATAAGGATTGATCTGGACAGCGTCTGTTAGCTCTCTGGCCGCACCGGTTAAGCGGCTTAAAATCAATGCACCGCTTAAATCAGCCTTGGCGGCAACATATTCCTTGGCGACCAAATTCATGCCGTCATGCAGGGAACTCACAATACAGAGGTCTGCCAATAGATAATATGGCCTGATCTCCTCAGGAGAGAAATGCCTCTTTAAGTAGATTATTGGCCTCCATGTTTCATTTGAATATTTCCAGTTC
>Ga0180007_10002464_pt1 | contig 22106 bp, 23 predicted proteins | sample MM_PC_MetaG_FD_121122 | JGI IMG/M metagenome (GOLD analysis project Ga0180007, IMG submission 121122) | Groundwater microbial communities from the Aspo Hard Rock Laboratory (HRL) deep subsurface site, Sweden - MM_PC_MetaG | ecosystem: Environmental > Aquatic > Deep subsurface > Groundwater... | reverse complement strand
TCAGTTTGGTCAAGCTCAAGGCGGGCGAAAATTTCAACCACAGGAATACATTGAGTATTTCGAGGATTGAAATTTGAGCCCAACGCAGAGATCGGCCAAAATGGGGCGTTTTGAAACTGGCTCACATATTTAATGCTTGAATATTAGATGGCTATTAGCTTTTGGGATAAATTTGGGCAGTTAATTATTTCAGATAAAATTGCTGGATGGTGTGAAAAATATATCATCGGAGATAGTAAATGGAAAGCTGGGAAAATATTTTAAGGTTTCTACAGAATTATTTTCAAAACCGGCCAAAAGATTTTTATAAACTCCCTTATATTACAAGGTGTTCCCGGTTTTTTTAAGTTAATTTAAGTTTAAACAGGAAAGTCGTATTTTTTTTAGCCTTGATGCACAACACTATTACGACCACTTTGCTTTGCCATATATAGTCTTTTATCAGCAAGCTCAATAAGTTTGTGGGTTTCTAATATTTCCAGCTCATCTGCTGATGCAAGACCTATGGATATAGTTACTTTAATAAGCTGGCCGTTATATATAAAATCCGTATTTTCAACTTTTTGCCGTAATCGTTCTGCAAACACCCGGCCACTATGGATATTTCCATGTGATATGGTATAAAACTCTTCACCTCCATATCTGCCGATTTCATCTTCTACGCGTTTCATAGATGTCATAACTTCAGCGATATTGGCAAGAACATAGTCTCCTGCCTGATGACCATAAGTATCATTAACCAATTTAAAACGGTCGATATCAATCATTGAAAAAATAAAATCATTTAAATGGTTTCTGTGTATCTGGCCGATATTGATTTCAAAAATTCTTTGAAGGATTTTTCTGTTGGGAAGTTTTGTCAGTTCGTCAAAGTAACCTATCTTTTCGAGCAAATCCTTTTGCTCCATTTCCTTTGTTACATCAGTAAGGCTTCCAAGCGAAATACAGATATTGTCCTTTGAAAAGGTTTCGATATTAGCCTGGTCTTTAAGCCATTTAATATTATTATTTTTTAGGGCAATCTTATAAACAGCTTCTACAAAGCCTTTTTTTTTACTTTCTTCCCGCAATCCGTCCTGCCAACCTTGCAGTTCCTTTCCCGGTATAATTTCCTCCTTAATTTCATTATTTAAATCCTTATATTTATAAACCCGGCGGTCAATAATTCGCTTGCGGAAAACCTCGGCTATTTCGGTATACTTACATTCAAGCAATTTAACGAATTCCGCTCCTGCGAATTCATACCAGATAATTTTTTCATTTTCATTCCATGCGGCAATATATGGAATCACCGGAGCGCCTGAATCTTCAAATGCCTTAAAGGCCATGATATATCCGGCTACTTTTTCCTTGATTTCAGGAGAATAATTACCCTCTAATATTCTGCCGTAATAATGTCGATCAGGGGGATTGGGTTGATTATTAACGCTCATGCGAGTGCCTCCGATAAGAAATGAATATTCAGGATAGAAATATAATTGTGTTTGATTATCCTGCCTTCAAGTAAATTGTCAATACCTAAAGGGTAGTTATCTAATAGATGGAGACATTAACCATACTAATAAAATATAGCCTGAATATTTTAAGCTCATCATAGCTTATTTTACCTTCAAGATTATCAAAAACAGGTTTTAAAAACTCCGTGCCAAGTTTATGAAATGTATCAAGTATTATTTTATGCTGTTTTGAAGAAATTTCCGATACTTCAAGTATCCCATCTGATCTTAATTTATGGCCTGATTGCTGATACTTGATAAGATGATCAATAGCCGTAACTCTTTTTATGTTAAACAACTTCATAATTTCCTGTATGGATTTTCCTGAATTGTATACTTCTCCGATAATAATGTATCTTTTCTTCTCTGTTTTCAGGGAAGGTTTTGGCATAGGTGGCAGTACTGATAGTTTTTTAAGAGGGCCTATTTCAATTTGGTTTTCATCACAGTAGCTGCCAATGATATCTAAAAAACAGGAGCCGTATTTCTTATGTTTTACAGATCCTACTCCATGTATGTGAAGCAGAGTTTCATCAGAACGCGGATAAAATGTCGCCATTTCCATCAGTGTTTTATCCGAAAATATTACGTAAGGAGGCACGCCCGCTTTATCAGCAAGTTCTTTTCTCTTCTTTCTAAGCTTTTCAAATAATGCATGATCATATTTATATTCCGTATCTTTTTCCTTCTGCTTTATATATCTTACACGTTCTTCTTCGATCATTCCAAAGACTTTTTCTTTCCCTTTAAAAACATCATAAGCCTTCTCGGCAAGCTTTAGCCCACCATATTTTGCATCCTGAATCATTAATCCTTTACTTATGAATTGTCTGGCAAGATGAAACCATTGTTTCCTTGAATAATCTTGTCCTATCCCATAAGTTGACAATTTTTCATGTTCGAAATTATATACTTTTTGTGATTGTGAACCACGCAGAACATCGATAATATGATTTATTCCAAACATCTCATTGGTACGCTTAACACATGAAAGAAACTTCTGAGCCAAAACTGTTATATCTACAAGGTTTCTGTCTCCAGCAAGGCAGTTGTCACACATATCGCATTTTTTTGCATGATAGTCTTCGCCAAAATATGTAAGTAAAGGCCGTCGACGGCATGTTTGGGTTTCGGTAAACTGCAAAAGAGCATTAAGATGGATATTTGCAATCTGCTGTTCATCTTTACTTTTCTGGTTTATAAAATACTTAATTTTCCGAATATCACCATAGCTAAATAGCAACAGACAGAAAGATTTTAAGCCGTCTCGTCCGGCACGGCCGATTTCCTGATAATAAGTTTCAATGCTTTTAGGAAGATCAAAGTGAATGACAAAACGCACATTCGGCTTGTTTATTCCCATTCCAAAAGCGATAGTAGCAACAATAATCTGGACATCATCTTTTATAAACAATTCCTGATTTTCTGCGCGTTCTTTGTCGGACAAGCCTGCATGATATGGCTTTACGGAATAACCGGAATCTTTTAATACTTCATACAGATCATTAACTTGCCTGCGGGAAAAACAATAAATAATACCTGATTCCCCCAAACGGCCTGAGAGAAAATCCATAGTTTGCGATACCGGATCATCTTTAGGAATAATATCAATAAAAAGATTTTTTCTGTCAAAGCTTGCAACAAATTCATTTGAAACATCAAAACCAAGGTTGGATTTTATATCTTCCCGAACCCTTTGTGTGGCCGTTGCCGTAAGGGCAATACACGTTGCAGAAGGAAAACGGGTTCTTACATCTGCAAGCTGCCTGTATTCAGGCCTAAAATCGTGTCCCCATTCCGAAATGCAGTGGGCTTCATCAATTGCCATACAATCAATTTGAAGTGAGGAAAGAAGGGACAGAGTTGCTTTAGATAAAAGATTTTCGGGGGCAAGGTAGAGCAGTTTTACTTTGTTTTTCTTTAAAAGCTCAACATTTCGGCTATATTCTTCACCGGATAAAGTACTGTTTAAAAACAATGCCGAAACGCCAAGTTCGGTTAATTGCTCCACCTGATCTTTCATCAAAGAAATAAGGGGTGAAACTACAATGGTCAGGCCTTCAAATATAAGAGCCGGGATCTGATAACAAAGTGATTTGCCGCCTCCTGTGGGCATAATAACCAGAGAGTCTCTTTTGTTAAGAACATTTTCTATGATTTTATTTTGATGAGATCTGAATTCGCTATACCCGAATACTTCACCAAGAATTTTTTTTGCACTGTCTGTCATAATATACAATATACCGTATTCTTTTATTAATATAAAATCGTAATAATTCAATCCCATCCAATCAATATTATCAATTTAGCATGGTTGAAGTATAAATTTAAATAGTTGCCTAAAATGGTAGGATATTAATAAGCCAAAAAACGCATTTTTACAAGCCCATCAATGTCAAACAGTTGAAAAATGATGTTAGTATTTGAATATTCATAAGCTGAATAAATAATATCCTTTTTCATTTTTCTTTGTATTGAAATAATTTTGATATGGAAATATTTTCTTTTTAAGGATCACAACAAAGATCAGCAAAACTAAGTTTATCGTAACACCTACCCAAACAGAGCCTGGGTCTTCCTGATAACCTCTGAATGAATCTAAGATCCCTTTTAAGCAGAAGAATGCCAGGATGAAATAGCCCACAGCATTTTTTTTATAAATCCAATAGAGAATTACACCCGGAATTAACAATCCAATTAAAAGAACGATAATTATACCAACAGACGGCAATGATAGCAATTGAGGCAACAGCGCAACAAGCCCTATGACTGATAGTACTCCATAGACTGATAAAAGCATATTATTAGCTATTAAATATTTATCTGCAAACTGTTCCTCAGGAATGTATGACAGGTATCGTGAACCTTTTTTTGCATCCCCTCCCCTGTTTAGATATTTTTTCAATGCCTCATCCTTAGAGATTCCGTTTTTTATATCCTTCCTCAGTTCCTTCATCTGTTCCTCCTGAATATTTAATGCTCATACTGATCAAGCATATTACATATGTCCAATACTATTATTGGCAACCTCTTGTTAGAAAGCTATTTTAATGCTTACCGCCTGTTCTATCCCCCGAATACCCATGTTGAACGCTTTTTATTTCATGCAATTGAAATCCAGGCAATAAGTATCAACAAAGACACCAATGTAACCGGGATTCCAACGGCGGCATGTTTTAAAAACGATATTTTGATATTAAAATTTGAAGCTTGTTCTACTACAATCAAATTAGCAATGCTGCCCAATAAAAACAGGTTTCCGGCAAAAGTACTTGAGGTTGCCAATGTATACCATTGAGCCGGTTCTAAAGGATCAAGAAAACGTATCAGCAACATTGCTGCCGGCACATTGCTGAATAAATTGCTCAATATCGCAGACAATCCGGTTAATGCAGGCAGATTATACATCTGCATTCCAATACCGGCAAGTTTGTTCATTACAATTTCTATATAACCGCTCTGTGAAACACCCTGGATAATAATAAAAAGTGCGCAAAATAATGTGATTAGGTGCCAATCCACCAGACCGGTAATTTCTCTGGTTTTAATTTTACGGCTGCATAATAAAACCCCGGCAATGCCTATGGCTGATATTTCCCTTGGTATTGAAGAAAAAAATAATGCGATGAGCACAAGTACTGCAAAGAGTCCTTTTGTGGTCTGCCATTTATTAAAAGGCTGTTGTGATTGGTTATGGCTAGTTGATATAACTTTTCCCGGTTCATAGATTCTTTTCCGGTATATTAATAATATGATAAAATAACTGACTAAAAGAGCAAGCAGAGATGGAGGAGCGCACCAATAGAAGAATTCTAAAAAATCAAGATGACCGGCCTGGCCGATAAGAATATTTTGTGGATTTCCGATTATTGTTGCTGCTGAGCCGATATTGCTTGAAACTGCAAGTCCGATAAGAAATGGAAGTGGATTCAGTTTCGCTTCAATCAATGAGAAAGCCAATATCGGAGTAAAAGCAAAGCACACAATATCATTAGCAAGTATTGCAGATAATAAAGCGCTCACTATCATGGTAACAAATAATGAGAGTTTAGGCCGGGAATAAAAGGGCACTATTTTCAATGCAACCCATGTGTAAAAGCCCCCAAGCCGGAGTTGTGCTGAAATAATCATTAAAGAATAAAGCAGAAGAATAGTAGGAAGATCAATTGATCTGAATGCACTTTCCGGTGTCAGAATACCAAAAACTATCATACCGATTGCACCAAGAACTGCAAAGCCAACCCGATCAATGCTGAACCTTGGGATTTTCCCAAGGGCAATACCCAAATATGCAAGACAAAAAATGGCGATAGCTATCATATTAGTGTCATATTGTTATATAAAAGCTCATCCGGGTTTCGGGAAATAAGAGCTCCTGATCCGGCAAGCACATTCAAATAGCGGTTGCTCCAACGACTGCTCTGTACCAGCGTAGTTATTGCCAACTTTCCGCCATCTGTTAATACACGTTTTATTTCACTCAAGGCTGTTTTGACATCATCTATACAATGCAGAAGATTTAGTGAAATAACAGTATGGAAAACATTATCCTTGAATGGTAACTTTAATGCGTCGGCGTGTAAAAAGAACATGTTTTCAGCTATCTTCCCGTTAAGTTTCTCAAGCCGGGATTTGCCCTTTATTAACAACTTCAAGGGCTGATCCAGAAACACAACTGGCCGGTTCGAAATATTTGCATAGTTTTCTGCTGTAAATGCCAGGGAACCACATGCAAGATCCAGAACCCAACCTTCAGACGAAGAAGAAAGCATATCTTCACATAATGTGGCATAATCTTTTGTGGAGTACCCCCACATTAGCCAGTTATAAATACGATTGCAGGCCACAAGGTCATAAATCGTAGAAGCACCCATGCTGTCAAAAACGCCGGGTGTTTCTCCAATAGGATAGACTGAATAAAGATTTGGTTCGATAAAATTCAGTTTTACTTCCTCATGAATTATTTCAGACAGCGTGCGAAGTTCAGACATTTTTTTGTTTCTCCATAGACAAGCGCAAACAGGCATACTTACTGGTTGGGGCAAAGCGGCAGTAAAGCCCCAATCCATGTAATGTATGAGGTTATGCCTTTTTTATTGATATAAGCTTTGCGAAAGCCAAATAATTAAAAAAGATTCCATAAACGGCCCATTTAAGCCAATTCATTTTTTTCCAATATGCTAAGGAACTACACAATATTGCCATCAACGGTGAGCCTATTAGAATTGACAACACAATCGGATGAACTACCTTCCATCTAAATATTTGATATCTGGCATCATAGTAATCAACAATTCCAAAAAACTGCCCGATAAATTCGAATTTTATGTTAACGAGCAATAGGATTGAGAGGGAAATATAACCAATTATAAAAACAGAATCTTGTTGCGAGCCATTAAATCTAAATTTATCTATAATCTTACTGGCCACACCAAACCGTATATCTACAGTAAAAAGTACAATTAAAAAGCAAATGTAAAAAAATATAACGAAATCCGCAAAGCCAAAAGCTGTCCACCATTTTATAGATTCTGGGAACATATTTATTACCTATGTAAACTCAATAAGCATAACAATAAACTTATCGGCAGGAAGGGGAAAGCAAGTCGCAAAATAAATGATCAAGACAAAAATATGTTTGAAATGAAATGCATCGACCCTTACTGTCGTGTAAAAAAGTGTCTGGTTGTCAGTATCAGCATCATCAATAGCAACAAAGATTTATTCTGGGATTTGTAATTCATCCCATAAATCTGGGTATTCGTCCTCTTTTCTAGTTATCTCAACAAAAACGTAACCATATTTTGTATTAAACTTCCACCGTTCCCATTGATCAAGTTCCGTTTCTGCGAACCGCTTTAATAAGGAAAATAATGTTTTATAATCATTATCAGATAATTTCTGTTGAATCATTATTTCAATCCTTACTTGCCAACCGAATGAAACTGCGTGACGCGTCGTACTTCGCGCCTAACGGGCCTTACAAGCTATTACATTGCTGTTTCGCATCCGCTTGGATGATATTTATTATTAAGCATTAGTTGCATTGTGCTTCACCTAATTTAATCCATTTACCAGTACTATTAAGTTTACCAATATCGATTACCTGTACCCAAACTTTTTTATCCTTAAAACCTTCATTATATAGTACTTGGCAAACATATTGAGCGTAACCGTTCCTATTTGTTCCGTCATTAAAGACACCAACCTTAAATATGTTAGAGGCAGTCCATAAAGCATCTTTAGTGGTAGGCTCTTCATCACTTTCGAATAACTTTACAACTTTTTGGTGCTGTGAACTGTATTCATCGGAATATAAAATGGATGGGAAAATGAGAATCATAACAAGCAAGAATAATATCAGAATCGTATTAATTTTCATGATCACTCCTGTATAGATGCCTACCCATTGATTATCAGGTCAATTTTCCCTGATAATAAGATATTCATGTGGTTTTCAGACACATTTACCTTGTACCAGTATCAGGTTTATTTAATTTTGAATTGTAATATAAGACTGCAAAAAATATTGAACATAGAATAAAATAGATAATATTTGTTTTGAATAAAGCATGTTATGGCTGATGTGTCAATACAAACAAGTATAATACTTCTGCTCCTTATTTCTTCTAAAGAAACCTAAAAGTAAAATATTTTGGCGGTCGGATTAGATGCAATATTAAGTTTTCTTTTTAAGTACCTTTAGGAGTTTTCCATATAAAGCTATAAATCCGTATATTAAAAGCGTTAGCCCCAAGAATATCAACCAGCTATTCAAAAAACTGCCAAGCCAAAATTCCGGCTTTTTACCAAATGCCTGCTGCACCCAAAATGGACCAGGAACAGCAAATCCCTCTGTTCCAACTGTTGCAGGTGCCGCAATTATTGCGGTTATTAGTGATGAAGATGGTATGAGCAGAATGGCAATCTTCGTGCTGCGTTGTGAATAGTTAACAGTGAGAATTGCAATACCAACTATCAATGTAGGTCCCCAAATAAAATAAGTCAGTGCTATGATGAAAAGTAATCCGCCCATATTTTTCCTTGAAAGACAATGCTAAAAATCTAACCATTGTTTATCATATCATTTATCCCGCATCCGATCTTTAATTACATCGTTCATAGTGTCGATGGATATAGCTTTTCTTCCTGGTTTATGCAATTTACAGAAAATATCATCAACTTTTTTAGAAACTGGCCGAATGATGGCCTCTCTATCTTCTGTAACAATAATTTCTATTTTGTCACCAGTATTTAATTTTAGAGAATCTCTTATAATTTTGGGGATTGTAATCTGTCCTTTTGTGGTGAGAGTTGCTAATGCCATAATCTCCTCCTTACTTATAATATTATCTTTCTTATATGTAAGGCGTTAACACCAAAATTTCAAGATGGTATTTCAGTTGTAAGAAACTCAATGCTCATTATATTTGGGTGAAGTTTGGAATGGAAATAACGCTCTTGCCACTTTTAGCTTTTAGTTTGCGGCAAGAGCATCATTGTTTGGAAGTATTAAAATTTGTTTGTGAAGAATTAATAACGGTTTGATGAATTTTCAGCAAACCGTCATATATAATCAAACTACTCTTATTTGCTGACAACAGATTATCCTGTTTTTGCCGCTCCTATGACTGCATCGGTACAATACGGATCTCAACACGCCTGTTTTGCTGCCGCCCGGCTTCGGTGCCATTACTTGCTATGGATTTATTCTCGCCATAACCGATTGTAGACATACGCGAGGCGCTCACGCCTCTGCTGACAAGAGCGTTCTTGACACTATCAGCACGCCGCTGGGAAAGTGTCTGGTTATAATCCGGCGCGCCTGTGCTGTCAGTATGGCCACCAATTTGAATTCGTGTATTCGGATATTGATTAAGCACTCTTGCTACTCTGTCCAGTTCATCATAAGCGCCTGGAAATATAGTTGAAGAATTTACAGCAAAAAGCAAATCAGACTTGAAAGTTACAGTAAGTACATCCAGAACTTTTTTTGTACTATCCGTCTGTGCTTGTGACAATACTTCCTGTTCGCGCCTTATGCTTGCAGCCTCAGAATCAGCCAGCGCCTGGCGCATAGCAGCCTCCTGCTTATCCATATAATTGCCGATAGCACCACCGGCCAACCCTCCTGCAGCGGCTCCAATAGCTGCACCAAGGAGAGTTGCTTTAGTATCGCGTCCTATCGCCTGCCCAAGACCGGCCCCAACAGCAGCACCAACTCCTGTGCCGACAAGAGCACCGGTTTGTGTTTTGGTTGCACAACCTGCAAACGCAATAGTAACAATGCTTATCAAAATTATCAGCTTTTTCATTTCAACTTTCCTTTCTTAAATCAGTAAATCCAAATTAGCACTATTTATATATACATAAAAAACATAATAAATAATCTACACAATAAATTTAACATCATATATATGTTTTTTTAATGCTGGTATATTACCAAGCCAAGGATACAATATCAAGTTGAATTTTTATAACAGTTGAATTTTTATAAAGTTTTTCAAAATGATCTGCCTATTCCCATTATAATTGTTTGTTTGCGAGTGTATGCTTAACTTAAGCCTTGACAGTTAAAGCTTATCTCAATATTGTCATTATAAATATCAGAAATTTGGAGTATTGACATGTTAAGAATAATAGTTACAGCCATTTTGGTTTTTATAAATACAGCAGCATTTGCGTCTGATCTTGAAACAATAATTGTAGCACCTTTTGAACCTGTTATATCAGGTAAAAGCACAACTGTTGAAGTATATTTTTTAAACCTTTCAGATCAAATCATTACAGCAAATGTACCTAAGATTATTGAACCCAAATTAATTAACAAAGACATAACTCCAATACTACAATTAAATCCAAAACCTTTTGAACCTTTGGATAAAATCGATATTCCGGCAAATGGCTTTATAAAAAAACTATACACTTTTGACGTTCCTGAATCTCTTGAAGGCAGTGTTGGCATAGAGCTTGTTACGTTTACTTCAAAAAAAGTTTTGTTCAGCGTAGTTAAAACAGATAAAAAAGATCCAAAGTGCGTTTCCGAAACGCCAAAAAAATACGACACCGCTGAAGAAATTCAGGCTTTATTCCAAAAAGATTTTCCTTATTTTCCCTCTAACGAACCAACCTATTTTGGCGTAGGTACTGATCCTGAAAAAAGCAAATTTCAATTCAGTTTTAAATATCGGATTCTTGATGTTGATAAGCATGAATGGGCAAAAAACAGGCCATGGCTAAGCGGATTTCATTTCGGGTATACACAAACATCGTTATGGGATCTTAAATCCGATTCCAAGCCTTTTGATGATACAAGTTATAAACCGGAGCTTTTTTACCTTACAAGAAACATCAGGCCTGACTTTTTATCAATGTCACACTTATGCTTAAAAGCCGGTTTTCAACATGAATCAAATGGTAAGGACGGCACAGATTCCCGCAGTACCAATTATCTCTATATAAAACCCATTTCGGCTTTCAATTTAGGTAACGATTACCATTTAAAAGTTGCTCCAAAAGTCTGGATATATGCGGGCAATGATAATGATACTAATCCTGATATAGAAGATTACAGGGGCTACTTTGATCTTGAACTTAAAGCCGGAAAGCGCAACGGTCTTGCTGTGGGTTCAAACCTGCGTTATGGCAAAAAAGGCGGGAGCATACAGTTGGATGCAACATATCCGTTTTACAAGATCCTTTTTTTAGACGAAAATCAGGACTGGCTTAACCCGAATTTATACTTTCTTGTTCAGTATTACAACGGCTATGCAGAAAGTCTTATCCGCTATAACGAAAAGAGTCATTCACTTAGATTTGGGATTTCTCTTGTAAGATAGAAAGGGAAAGCCACTGAAGGGGCTAATTATCTATTCGTATTGTTATCTTGATCTTTGATAAATTTCCTTATCATATCTTCATCTAATCCAACTGTGCTTATACAATATCCTTGCTTGCGAAAAATAAATTCAAGATTTGTTCTGCATGGTAATATTATGCAGCTTCTTAACTTCACCGAGAATTGCTGATGCCCCTTATCTTCTATCTTTTTTACCCTATTTTTTTAATAATATTTTTAGTTGTCGAATGGGAGATATACGCCTCCGCTAGGGGAAGATATAATATTCGTAACTCTTCCTGATGGCCGTTGCAGCAAAGATTTTTCATTTGTGATTCGACGGCATATACTGCCATTTGGGATAGATCCTGAATCTCCTTTTATGACCTTGGCAAATGACATTTTGGGTATAACCCTGACTATTTCAATCGTTGCAATCCAAGATTCGGCAGGACCAAGGGCTTCGCCTGTATAAGGATCAACAACCTGTTCTCCTGCGCTAAAAACATCCAGCATATCTCGATCTGCTAAGGAGACACCTCCTTGATTAAGAATTACTTCTCCATTGGCTTGGACTTTCACTACTCTGAGTGGATAAATATTTTCCATTGCTCTGTGAACCACCTTCTTAGCAGCAGATTCAAATAATAGTGTTTTTATTTGAACAGCTTCCAAGCTTGGTACCATATCTTTTATTTTGGCATCATCAAAAGTTAGTGATACCGAATCCGCCCATTTAATCTGCCGTGTTGCCATAACAACGATTCGATAATCGGCAAAAAAAGAGGCACTATGCTCATAGCCGGTTTCTCCAGTTACCTGAATAAAATAGGAAGTTTGTTTTTCACTGGCTTCTGAAATTGTGCCGATTAGCAAATAATCTACTCCAAGCGCCTCGCCTATCTTCATCAACTCGGAAACCGGGATATCAGATGACAAAATGAGATTTTTCTCGCGAAGGAATTCTTCCATATACTCTCTATCAAGAACGGTAAATCTTCTGCTTTGTGCCAGCTCTATCACCATTTTTTGAGAAAACTGTCTAGAAATCTCAGGATATGGCATGTCCACACCATGAAAAGTGAAATATTGTTTTGTTGATCTAAAAGGGATAACGGCTATTTTTCTTCGTTCGTGTGGTGAAAAACCAGGAGTTTTATAGCGCACCAACTTTACTGCTAATTTGACTGCCCATTCACTATGGTCAGTCGGACTTGATTCTGTTATCCTATATTCTCGGATCAGTCCCTGCGTTGCCTCTCTAACGGTACTTTGGCTATCTTCATCTATTTTAAGGTTATATGAGCTTGAATTATCAGTTGAAAGACTTGTTTCACGAAGTTTTTTAACGTACTCTTTCTCTGACTCAATATTCACTCCTTTGGCTTGTTTTAAAGCCTCAATTAATCCATTTTGCACTGCTTCACTTTGTGTGCCACCAAAACCTTGCACTTCCAAAATCGTTATTTCCTCATCTGCCAGCAACATACTTGGCCATAAACAAATATAAAAAAAAATCAACAGCCATTTCATCATCGCACCCTCCTGAAAAGTTTTTAAAAATCATCCAGTGTATTAACTGGTGTGCTGGGATGTTGGGTCGGTTGGAAAATGGCTTCCCCTTCTTCGGCTGGCTGGCTGATTGGTGTTCTTTTGGGATTATTGAATGAATTAACAGCAGCTATTGTCGAATATTTCCAAACCCGGACAGCACCTACAAATTTCTGCCCACTTTTGACCGTATGTCTCCATGTCTTTATTGTAGATATACCTTGCAATTTTGTTTGCGCAGAACTTTTTGATTTATTATTGGTTATCTTTATAATATCATTAATAGTTTTTTCTACTGTATCACTGTCAGGCTTCATCTCTCTTTCAATAAATGTTCTTATTTCTTCCCCTCTCTTTCGTTCGTTTTTTGCATTCATAAAACCATTTATGATTTCAGCAATCTGAGCATCGGCACTGGAAATTGCTTCGGCTTTGGATTCTTCTTTTAGCTCGTCATTAATGTAGTCGTTACCCGTATCTGGTCGATGAGACGCAATTCCATAAGAAATTATGACCGGGGTGCCATCTTGATCGTAGGCTAATCGCACACCAAGAGTTCCGAGAAACTCTTCCTCAGTATTGGGTAAAAGTAACGCGATATCTCTACCTTTGCCAGAAATCAAGGACCTGCGTTGGAGGGTAATATCCTTAGCTATTTGGATAGTTATCGGAGAGGCAATGGCAACAACACCGACAACCGTCTGCCCTGTAGAATCAGTAATCACGTTTGTCTGTATTGGAAAAAGACCCGCAATACTACCTGATGCATTGCGCAGAGTGTATTTAATAAATTTATCTCTGAAAATATCTTTTTTCTGTTTTGGAGTCATTTTTGCCACTTCCTGGGGGGCAACGCCCAGTTCAACCAGCTCCTGATCAAGTTTTTTGTCGGCCACAGCAAGACCTTTTTCAAAGATAGAGAGAATATTTTTCAAGTAGTCCGGCTCGGTTGCGCAGGGAAGCGGAATGTCTTTAGAATATGTCGATCTATCACTATAAAATGATTTGATTTTTTCAGTTGTTGTTTTTCCAAATCGAATCATCAAATATTTTTCCTGAAGTTTCATCATGGCTTTGTCAAACGCATTGACAAGCGCATCGCCATATTGCGGATCAGTTGGCTTTAGAGAGACAGATTGGGATGCGTATAAAACAAACTTACCATTATTCTCTCCATAACTTGTAAAATTGAATTGATGTGGAACAGTCTCAAACCAGTCTTCCATATTATCGGATGCAGCTCTGACGGATTTCGGATCAGACACGGCATTAAGTTCATTGATATCACTCTGATTAATAACCGTCCCCTTTTCTGTTGAAGATGGTTGGCCTGTACCTCCCTGTATCTCTTCTGCAAATGAAGAAACAGAAAAAATTGATACAAACAAATAAAGAACCAACCAGCCACAAGAAAATATCTTTGTTTTCATTAATAGATCTCCTTTAGAAAATATATTTATGGATTTTTACCAAGATACAGATTTGTTACTTCCTCTTTTACCTATTACAGTTTCCCCCTCCCAAAAGGCCAACCCTGTATTAATGTCAGTGAGAGACAACTGAAAATAGTATTCAACCTGCTGAGTACCTCTATCAACTCTTATATTTCTTTGGATTATTTTTCCGGAAAGGCTCAACTCAGGGGCTACCATTTGACCTTTACTAGCTATGGTATTTTGGTTGAATTCTTCTGATTTTCTTAATGCTCTTGCCTGCATAGCGAGGTTGTCTTCCGCGCCATTAGCCCCAACAGCCGTTGTAACCACAACCTTACCGCTCTGTAAAAGTTCCACTCGAATTTTCTTGATTAGTTGGTCAGTATCAATACGCTGCATAGTATCATTTACTATACGCGATATCGCCAGCACATATCGTCCTCCATCAGGCTTGTTGACAGCACCTGATTGTAATAATGAACTGATCGCTTCGCTGGCAGCTTTCTGAAAGTCTCGATAGTCAAGCCCCATAACGGCCTTTTCCCTGTCATTACTCATATCTATGTTTTTGGTTGTAGTGGCGCAAGCACTTATAAGGAAAAGCAACAGGACTACTCCAATAAGCTTGAAAAAAGAAAAACTGACGCGAGATGACAACCTTCCGGCTCCATAATTTTTAAATTGCAAGGTTAATTTCCTCCTTTTCTGATTAAAATTCTATAATTTGTCGCTGTTTTTTTAGGAGCTACAGCCTTGAACCTGAATTCAGATTTTTCATAAGCTGGAAATGTTGTCCAGCGAGACATAATGGTTGATATTTTCAGCCCGTTATTGTCAAGCCATTCAATTTTATACTCAAATTGTTTATAGAAAGCAGTTTTGTTTATTCCTACAACTTGGATTTCCATGAAACCACTGTTATTTATAACTGATGAAACATCGGTTATTGAAATATCTGTAACAAGGAAATTGCCAATGATATTTATTCTTGGATCAACAGGTTTTGTTGCCATGCAACTGATAAACAGGAACGACATAAAAAAAACACAAACTTTCTTGATAAGAAACATTTTACCCCCCAATATGTGGAGCTTATTTACATTTTTATGATATCATATACCGCATTGGCACCGTATGTCGGTATCTTTACATACACCAATGAATTATTGTTTTTTGGCACTTCAACACTGATTGTATCTCCCGCCGGGGTTTCTATGTATAAAATGCCGTCCTTGGGAGTTTTTACTTTTGCTAATTGAAATTCCTTGGGCAAGGCCGTCCACATACGAATATCGGCAGAAGTCGTAGCGGCTTGGTAAAGTGCTACGGCAAACCCTCCTAAGTCACCATATTTTTTTTGTGCCAAATATTGGCCATAGGTCTTTATCAAAGCGGAAACGACTGCTCGTGACACAATGGTCGGGTATCGTTTTTTGAATTCAGTTTGGACTACTCTATCCATGCTTGCTAACATGCTGGTTTGACAGACCGTTTTCCCACTGTTTTTTAATACCAAATGAACATATGCTTGCTCTCTTAAATTTAATTTTGGCAACGCAATCCCCGTATATTTGACCTTGTCTGTAAATAACAAAATAGGCAAATCGACACGAAACTCCTCTTTAACGGGGCATAGGCCATTTTCAAAAATCACCCATGTGTAGTTTTTACAGTCTTTTTGGCCGTCAAGCATTTTTTCCGCACTGGCAAAATCATCCGATACAACGGGGTTTCCTTCAACCATTCCGTATGCTTCTTTCAATAAGGTAGCAGCCTTGGAATAATCTCCTTCTGACATAAAGAACAATCCAGCTACATAAGTAGTGAAAGGATTAATAAAATCGGGATAGGATTTAAATGCATACAAATTGGAATATTTTTCTCTCAAAATTTTATCAATTTCTGGATTATTGACATTTTTATCGATATTCATTTTAGGAACATTTTTATTTTCTGCTTGTGCTTTTTTATTCTCTTTTTCCTGTTTCTTTGTCAATTCCTCTTTTTGTTTTTCAATTTCAGCGGCAAAAAGTTCTTTTGCTCTCCGTTGTCGATCCAAGGCCCTATTAAATTCAACTCTTGCTAAATCCTTATCACCCATCTGCCAAAAATTTATCGCCTTATATGTATTGACCATAATTCCATCATATTCGGCTCCTCTAAAATCAAGCACGGCATCATTGACTAAAGTTGCGCCTATATTGGCAGCAACCCCAATTGCCATTACTTGTTCATTATGGTGTTTTATAATCTCCTCACATTCATCAAACATCGCTGAGCTTTGTTGATATTGTTGAGCATATCGTAATGCTGCCGCAGCCTGTAATGACTGTAATAATTTGGAAGGATCTGATTTTTTTTCACCTTTCTTTTTTAGTTCAATATTCGCAGCTTCGTTATAGTGGCCAGCACAATAAAGATTGTTAAAATCAGCCAAGTTCTTTTTTTGCATCATCGAAGCACACCCAAATGTAAATATTACTGCGAGGCACGCGATAATATTTACACAAATTGCAATTCTTTTTCTATATTTCATTATCTTCTCCTTTCTCTCTTTTCCGTTGGTGTTGTATAGTCATGGTGGACCGCAAACCGATGAATTGGAAGAATATTGTTGTCACATCTTGAACTGTGGAATTTCCCTTCCATATTCTGTTTCCTTTTTCAATTCTGATTTATGAATTTTGCATAAAGCTATATAAAGACAAGATTTATTACGGTCCTGAGAAAATTGATCAAGAAGTGTATTCCGATGGTTATTGCTAACCCCATAACTATTATGACAGGAAATTTTGATGCTCATATTCATGATCCGCTTCCCCCTAAACCAAATCACTGACTACAGATCTTTTTAAAAAAAGAATAATTCTACTTAATATCAATTGAAGCTTTGTATAATTATCAAATCTTCTTGGTCTTGTATAGTATCCTAAAGGATACCATTTATGATTTTTGAATAACTATATTTCTTTTCTGATATTCAAATTATTATATCTCCATATATTCCTTGACATAAAAAAGGCTTTTACTTAATATTTTCAAATAAAAATAAGCCGGGTTTAAATCAAAACACAAATATATAAAGGAGCTTTTCATGAAATTGAAATTTCTGTTGATTGCTATAACTTTTTCAATTGCTGCTTCTATTTCTTCACCCTCTTTTGCCGAAGTACAATGGAGTGTTTTAAGCCGGTTGAATATGAAAAGTTCTCCTATTGACGTTGCCATCTCTTTTTCTGACAAGTGGATTTTTGTTTTAGATGATCATGGAGATATTCTTGTTTTTTCAAAAGATGGCAAATTAAAAGAAAAAATTCAGGTAGGAAAACAATTCGATCAAATCAGGGTCGGCCCAAGAGACAATCTTCTATTTCTTACAAACAGCAAAAGCAAAACAGTTGAAATTATAGAAGTTGACTTCATATATAAAATCAATACAACCGGTTCTCCTTTCAAAGGACTTTCTAATGCACCGGTTGTTTTAGTAGTTTTTACTGATTTCCAATGCCCTTACTGTGCCTACCTTGTCCCGGTACTTGATCAGGTTCTGAAACAATATCCAAAAGAAGTAAAAATAGTTTTTAAAAACTATCCACTTCAGAGTCATAGTTATGCAATGAGTGCGGCAATAGCAGCACTGGCTGCAAAAAGCCAGGGTAAGTTCTGGGAATTTCATGATCTTCTCTTTAAAAATCATAACCAGCTAAGTGATGAAAAGGTCGAAGAGATAATAATAAAAACAGCCATAAACAGGCAGGAATTTGAAAAGAAGATAAATGATCCCCAGGTTTTACAAAAAGTACAGCAGGATATTATTGATGGAGTAAATGCTGATGTAAGAGGCACCCCATCAGTTTTTATAAATGGAAAACTGCAAAGAAACCTTTCAATGGAAGGGTTAACAAGTGCTATAGATAAAGATTTGAAAGAATCACGGGAACACAGCAAGTAAAGTATAGCTATAACAATTTTCCGGTTTTCATTATAATTGCTATAAAACTTTATAAGTCATTAGAATTATAGAATGCTATTATATTGATCCTCAACCTTATAAGCAGGCACCCGGGTATTCGGGAAACGGAAAACCCGTTTTTGATTCTTCAGTACCTTTTACTATTGTCTCAAGAAACGAAAAAGGAAAACCCATTCCCAGCCTGTCACCCTCGAATCTTGCAATAAGTCTTGCACCTAAACAATAGGGAGAAAAGTTGATTTCTTTCAACAGATAGGGCCTTACAATTAAATCCGAGCATCCGGCCCGCAGTCCTCCCACATTTGCTGTAACCCGGTTTCCGGTTATATACTGATAGCCCTGTATAATTCTGCATAATTCCACAGGTCGTAAAGAAAGTATCACAATATCAGGCAAAATTTCTACATCTTCAAAATCCGGAGAAAAATAGAATACGCCCTGTGTTAAAGGCGGTTGCAAAGACAGCATTTCCGATAAAGCCTTGCGAGCTACATCCTTTGATATATATCTCCCTGAATCTTTTTTGCCGAATAAGGCATAATCTTCTTTTTTAGAATCCTGAAAGGCATACACTGTACCATCAGCAAATTCAAGCGGTGAAGGCGGGATAAAAGAATCACCCTTCCCACTGCTCTTTCTCATAATTTCAGTATATTCTCTCTGCCCTTTCAAAGGAGAGGTTTTATTCTTATCAACAATGCCCAAGCTTATTGCCGCAGCAATACAGCCTATGCTATGCTCTGTTAAATATACGGCATCTCCCATCATTGTTGTCCTGATCGAATGGCAGGAAGTTATGGCAATTCCATCAGGCTGGTATTTTTTTACCTCTTCGGGCACAGTTTCATCTTTTTTATATATTCTGATTCCGGAAACAGGAATATCAAGATTTGGCACATCAAATGCTTTTACAAGCCTTTTCATTAAATCATTAAAATTATTCATTCGTCACATTTTCTCTCTAAAACATCTCACTATATTGAGTTTTTTGAAGAACTTCTTCTTTTTGCTTATATCAGTAAAAGCGGTAATCTCAAAAGACTTACTCAAAAGAGCCACTTTCAAAACTTTTAATATACCATATACTTTGTATCACAAAATCCCGCAAGCCGATTTTACAAGATGTAATACCTAAGTTCTTACCAAAATCAAACAGGCCGTTTTTATGCTAAAATATATTCCGGATTCAAAAAGTCCAAACATTTTTCTATATTATTGACATTTAACAATGTTTCTGTTAGAGGCAAAAAATAATAAAAGGAAACTAAATGCCACATATCATTATAAAGCTCTATCCGGGAAGATCACAAGAACAAAAGCAAAAGCTAACGGATGCTATAGTAAGAGATGTTGTCTCCATAGCAAAATGTGAAGCAAAAACAGTATCGGTTGCGATTGAAGATGTAAGTTCAAATGATTGGGATGAAAAAGTATTTAAGCCGGATATTTTAGGAAATAAAAACATACTTTTTAAAGAACCTGAAAACTAACATCATTTTTTAAATTCACATATGCTCTTATAAAAAAAGCTTGTAAGAATCAAAATCATTATTTTGACACCTGAAAAATATTTTTCATTTTATGTGGTAAGTAATTATTGTATAAGAATACTTTTTCCTTAACCTACTAAATTATGAGTTTAGAGATTGTCATGAATGAAAACGAATCAAGTTCTGAAAGAAGATCTGAAGACAGGCTTTTTAGCAAAAAATACCATAGCGTTCAAATTTCAAAACCCGAAATTGTTCTTGCCTATCACTTCAGAATAAGAAATATTTCCAAGAAGGGTATGTGCATTCTAGTTCGACAAGACTCCAAAATAATGGAATATTTACATGTCGGAGACATAATGGAAATGCAATTTTATCCTTTAAAAAAATCAGATCCTATTGAAAATTCAAAAGTCGAAATCAAGCATATTTCAAAAGATGATAATGGAAGATTCCGGGGGCATTATCTAGTAGGTTTAAATAAATTAGAGCCTGAATGATTTGATATACGATATCCTGGCTTCATGGATTAAATCCAATTTTATTTATGAGAGCCAGTTACAAATAAGACTTCCTTTTGACAATTCTTACAACAAGTATTAGATTATAAATATTCAAATTTAAACTTTTATTCAGATCGAAACCATAGAAAATAATATTGAGAGGAGAACAAGATATGAGTAAAACGGAAAAAAATTTACTGGAAGCTTTTGCAGGTGAATCTCAGGCAAATCGCAAGTATCTGGCGTTTGCAAAACAGGCTGATAAAGAAGGATTACCACGTATAGCAAGGCTTTTCAGAGCTGCTGCTGAAGCAGAAACCATACATGCCCATGCTCATTTAAAGGTAGTTGGAGGTATAAACAGCACTGCTGAAAATCTTAAAGAAGCTATAGAAGGTGAAACTCATGAATTTAAATCAATGTATCCTGAAATGATAAAAGCCGCTGAAGAGGAAGGAAATAAGGCAGCAATCAGAACATTTACCTATGCCAATGAAGTTGAGAAGGTGCATGCAGCTCTTTATCAAAAAGCACTTGAAAATATGGATAAGCAGGAATCGGTAGATTATTACATCTGCACTGTATGCGGATACACCTGCGAAAATGAGCCGCCAGAAACGTGCCCTGTTTGCAATTCTAAAGCAAAAGCTTTTGTTAAAATAGATTAATACCAATGCCGATTCCGGGAAATCTCCTTACAACCGCAATGGCGGTTATGCCTCATACGGATGTGGACCAAGCGTTAGAAATGGCTTTATCTCTTGATATTCCGTTCTGGCCCCAACTTCCAAATTACAGTTACTATGAAGATATGTATGTTCAGGCTGCAGAACATTTTCCGGGCATTCTTCTTGATTTAAAAAATAAAACACTTCGCTTTTCACTCGAAAAATTCATCAATGAATTCGAAGAAACCATGAGTCATTTTGATGAGCCTGAATATTTTGATATCAGCAATACCTATTCCAAAGTTTACCATAAGTTTCTATCCTGTGATTTTTCGGACAGACCGGCAATCAGGGGGCAGCTTGAAGGGCCTATAAGTTTCGGTTTTAATATTATGGACGAAAATAAGCGCCCTATCCTTTTCGATGATACCGTACGCCCTTTTATGATGGAATTTATGGCAAAGCGAATAAATGTTCAGCTTTCCCGGTTAAAAAAACTAAATAAAAACGCATTTATGTTTATAGACGAACCAGGACTTCAGTTTCTTTTTTCAGCTATGTCGGGATATGGGGATATAAAAGCCAAAGGAGACCTGGACCTTTTTTTTTCAATGCTTGATCGTCCTAGCGGCATACATCTTTGCGGGAATCCTGACTGGGATTTTTTACTGAACCTGAAACTGGACATATTGTCTTTAGACGTATATACAAATGCCGAAATATTTTCTTCTTATGCATCATCTATCAAGCGCTTTTTAGAACGAGGCGGTGTTATAGTCTGGGGTATTGTGCCTACCGGTTTTGAAAATTTTGAAAAAGAAAGTATTCCGTCTCTGATTAATCGTCTTGAAGATACGTGGCAGGTTCTTGCAAAAAAAGGAATCGATATAAATTTTATGTTAAGTAAAAGCCTTCTCTCTCCTGCAACTTGCTGTCTGGTGAATCCCGATAAGGAAAAAACAGTTGAAAAGGCGTTTGAAACAATAAAATCAGTATCAAGTAAGTTAAGAGAAAAATATCAGCTGGACTAAGGAACTGGAAATGAATAAATAATTGAATTTCGCGCCCAGATTTAGGTCAGATTTGGCTGATCTGATTGAGCAAAACCGCAAATGTAGCGGGCTACGTTGAGGATTTTGCGATTGAAGATC